>Ga0209526_10001108_pt1 | contig 17754 bp, 18 predicted proteins | sample JacPinW_OM2H0_M1_FD_188566 | JGI IMG/M metagenome (GOLD analysis project Ga0209526, IMG submission 188566) | Forest soil microbial communities from Algoma, Ontario, Canada - Jack Pine, Ontario site 1_JW_OM2H0_M1 (SPAdes) (version 2) | ecosystem: Environmental > Terrestrial > Soil > Boreal... | reverse complement strand
ATTTGATATTCCTATTTCCTTTTTTTGAATTGTGCTGAGAAGAATCGCTGCGGGTGAGAAGGGGTGACGCTGGTTGGCGATACCGACTTTCAACTGCGTTGTGAGTCAAACTTAGCTAATAATCATTATACACACTAAACCGAGAAATGTCTCAAAAGGCCGAGTTCTTCCCAATCGGCGATCACCTGAGCACAACCAGAGGTTAACTAGCGTGTTATACGCAAGCGCCTAACCACGCCGATTCCGCAGGATGCTCCGCCTCGCAACGAAGGCTGGCTGGCCCTCGACGGTGCAGCGGTATTGGAAGAGATGGAATACCGGTTGCGTCTGCACTCTGACCCCGCGAAAACTTAGTTAGATGATTGGGGGCTCGAGCGATCCACTGGTACTGGCGGTCGCTTTCCTCATGCCCGCAGCATTGGCCCGGCAATAAAGGCAGGCTTATGTACATCACGACTAAGGAAACGGCTCCCGGTTCCGGTCGCATGACGCCCTCAACTGCCGCAAGGGCGCGGGAGGCGTTATGAACAGCTTCTCAACATGTCCGTCGCCGCTTGAATGGGCTTCTCACAAATCTTGTTTACCTGATCGCGTGCCCGTTGCATGGTGCCCAGTGAACAGCCGACCGTCGTCCTTGCCCGCCTTGGTTAAGTCCTTTGCCTAAGGCATCATCGACTGGCCACAAGAATTTCTCCCATCAGACGGGTAGTCCGGTTCTTGATCACCCAAAGTATGGCTGCATCGCCGTGTTGCCACAACACTCCGGTCTTGTCCTCGTCCGCCATCTTGTTGGCCTTCACCAAACCTTCTTCGCGCAACGTCCTGAACGTAGCCTGCTCGTCTTGGGTGGTCCACCTATACTCGTACTCATACCTGTCGGCGACCAACCTGGTCACTTTGGCATGTCAACTCGGCATTCTTCCCACTGGCGTTCGCCATGGCGGCCATGGGCTCCTACTTCGGCAATAAACTTGGCCCAGATCTTTCTGTCGCCAACCATCGACCATGGGGTATGTTCCTTATCGAGGTCTACAAGGTTTTTGCCCATGGCATCCTCTGCCAAGGCATAGCTGGGCAGGTCTTAGCCCCGCGCTTTTGCTGACGAGGGGTTACCTAATCTTACGGAACACAATCTCGCACTTAGGCGCGCCCTTGTGGATGCACATTGTCTGAATAGCGGTGATGTTTTCATGAAAGTAGTCTCCCAGGCCTTTTCCGATGCCGATAGCCAAGGCACACATCTTGCGGGGCGATGCATAGATCAAAACAACTTCATCATAGGAGCGGCGCACAGTTTGCAACTCCGGTGGTTTAGCGCCCGGGTTCTTCGCGCGTACTACGCTGTGAACCGTTCCTTCGGTGTTGTCAATGACATCGATCGTCTTCCATTCCGGGAGCAGCAGGTGTCCGAACATTTTCATCAGGGCGGGAGCAATAAACTCGCCGAAGTCTTCGAGTACTTCCGCAACGGGAAGACCCACTATAGAAGACGCAGCCCCAACCAGGCCCACCACTTCAGTATCTGGGTATTCCTTTATAGGAAGATAGACTTTATTTTCCAGACCGGCTTTCTTTAGTAATTGATTCCATGTTCCTCTGCCATGCTTTGTATCCACGTACTTCTGCAGTTCCGCAAAGATTATGCCGTGCATTTCTCATACCTGGTGGGAGGCCCTGGGGCCGCCGCGGTCGGTCTACAAGCACGCATCGTGGCAGGGCTCGCACCTGAAACTGTGCTAGGGGCTAGGGCGCGACTGTGAATGTGACTTAGCGCTGCAGCGTAGGGCCTACGTGGCATGAATTGACTCGCTGGGCTGACTTCCTTTCGTGATTTGGAGGCTCTACCCCCGCATTCTCAACCAGGTCCCGGGTCTTCCGGTTTTCTCAGGTTCACGCGGGACCTGTGAGAGAAGCAGGGTTCAATCTATTGTGACAATGAAAGAAACTCTGGCCGGGAAAAAAATCAGAGGTCGGTTTCCCGACGCGCGGTGCGATTCTCATCGACCGGCTGCTCTACAGCTACTCCTGTCACGCGATGCAGATTGATGGCGTAAAAATACCGCTGACCTATTCCTGCCCCTTCTCAAGAAGCGCTGGGCGAAGGCGAGCGATTGATAAGGGAGCTTCTGTCTGCTTCCTGAAAATGGTTGTATTGCTCCGACCCTCGTTAGGCGAATGTTGATGACCAGCGTGGCAGCAGAAGTCCATAAATACTCGGCCTGCTGAGAAACAAGAAGAAAATCGCTGCGGGGTATAGGTTCCGTCGGGTTCTAGCTCGCGCTTGCCCGCTTCTTTGGCATCCCGCGCGACCTCGGGCGACTGTAGAATTTGTCGTTGTAATTGATCGTACGCGGCAGAGAGTCGGGCCACTGTTATTATCGTGGCAACGTACTTATTGCCCGGGGATAGACAGTGCTGCTGTCACCGCGAGGCTCGACCGCCTGCTTCATCACGGATATGTACTCAGTGCGGTCCGCGACCTGGAAGAAACAGACTTGCTTCTCAAGAGGCGGCAGGGCAGAACAAACTCGTCCCGGACTGCCTTCGTTTTTGCACTGAACACCCATGGCTGCTGCACTGCAGGTCTTACGAAGGCAATCATCAATTGTCTTGGGTCGTTTGTGTACGAATTCTTCCCGAAGTCTGCACAAGTCAGTACAACTGTCTTCGGAGTGCCCCTAGACGCAGCGTGCTTCTAATGGGACATAACGCGGCACTTGGTTATGTATACTTCCGATTTCGCCGGTCGTGACTTCCAGGTCAAGTATCCGAGCGCATGGCGGGGATCCTCCCGCTCCGCCTCACATCAAACAGACGGTCAGGATTTTTAGCACGGCCGTAATTTCTAAACTTGAGGGGGCGGCAGTTCTCGGTGACTTGTTAACTGTTTGCTCGGGCAGGCCGGCGCTCTGGCGCCTTGGGCGTGAAGTGATCTCTATTGACGTGCTATGCACTTGGCAACGATGAGAGTCATATCGTCGTACTGTTCGTCGGGGCTGAACTGCCGAACCTCATCCACGATCGCCGCCAGCAAATCCCGTGAAGACAATTCGCGATGCCGCCGCAATGCTTCGGTCAAGCGCTGCTCTCCAAATTCTTCGCCCGCCGCGTTGAAGGACTCGGTGATGCCATCCGTGTAGAGGGCCATGGTATCTCCTGGAAGAAGGTGGCATTCCCCGGTCGAGCAATCCCATTCCTTGAAGAGTCCCAGAACCGTGCATGTGGAGCACAGCCGTTCCAGAGCGTTATTGCCGCGGAGCAAAAGAGCTGAGAGATGCCCACAGTTGGCGTAGCGCATGCGTTGCGTTTGGTCGTCATACTCGGCGAAGAAGAGCGTGGCATAGGCGTTGTCGGCCGTGTTGTCATAGAACAACTCGTTGACCGACCGCAACAGTCGCTGTGGCTCATCCAAGGCGATGGCGCACTGGCTGCGCAGATTGGCCTGCAGATTCGCCATCAAGAGAGCACCGGCAATTCCTTTTCCTGAAATGTCGCCTAGCACTAGGCCGAGCCGTTCTTGACCTAGATTGAGGAAGTCGTAGTAATCGCCGCCGACTTGGCGAGCTTGAATGCAGACACCCGCATAGTCGAGTGTTCTCAGGGGCGGAAAGGTCTGTGGGAAGAGTCTTGCCTGCACCTGCTTAGCAATCTCCAGTTCGTGAGCAGCACGGCGTTCGGATTCCAACTTCTCCGCTGCGGCGCGTCGTTGTGCTTCCACCGCCTGGGTCATTTCGTCGAAACTGACCAGCGCGAAAGAATTCCGATCGATATCTTCGAAGCGGGTGAATACTCCGCCCCAAATCGGTGGCTGCTTCCCGAGCAGCAGCGATGGAGCATTTCCAGGCCCGTACACCGCCAGCTGTTGATACTTGACGCGCCTCAGCCGCGGAACATGACGAAAACGAACTCCGCGTCGTCTCCACTGGCTATACGTGGCCACGACATCCTCGGCCACAAAGGCAACCTGCGTAGGTTGGCCGATTAGCTTGTACTCATCAGAGTCGGGATTAGGTGCGATCAGGGTAAGTACTGCTGTGCCGTGGGGAGGGGCAACGCCTACCCAGCGTTGCCCGGATTGAAGACGCACATCAAAGGCCAGACTGAATCCAAGTTGATCCACGTAGAATCGCAGGCTTCGGTCCTGATCGCGAACGAAAACGTTGACAGCGTGAACGCGGAGGTAGAAGTTCTCGCGATCCAGGGGCAGAGAGGACTGATCCGCCAGGAACGAAGGGGAACTGGCCATGGCGGTTATTATAAAACCACAAAACATCTGATCAGCTCGGGATAGGCGATGCAATAGAAAGTCTTGAGTGGGGCAGCGTCACGCGGTTGCACGACTGCTTCCCAGAGCGAAAGCACAGCTGATGTAAACAGGCGTTTACTCACGACCCGTCAAAGAGTGCAATGGCGAGTTACACCAGTGATACGGCCACAGCTCTGGTCTTTCACAGGTGGTTCGGTCTCGAAGTCCGGAATCGCGAAGTCCGGAAGCGCGAGCGAACGGGCAGATTTACTGGCCACATCAGCCCTGCGTAACGCATTGCCGCAGCAGATCGCAGAGAGAGCGCCGGGCGGGAGTATCGTTCCGCAACTGATGCGAAAGTGGAAAGCCAATTTTTGAATGCGTGGGAGGCATGTTCGGCTAGTTCGTCGCACGCTTCATTTCGCCCTAAGAAGAAGAACCGGCACGCTGATACGGTGCTGGACTCGGCTAGCTGTGGTGCCGAGAAATATGTCGGCCAGGAGACGGTGCCCATGCGTGCTCATCGCCACCAGATCGCAACGCTTCTGCTGAACCCATTTGATGATTTCGTTCACCGGTTCGCCATACGCCAGTTCAGCCTCTGCGGGAATGCCCATTGATTGAAACTCCGACCGGACTTTCTCCAAATACGCAGTGTCTTCGGCGATTTCCGGACTGACCGCGTCTGGGCCATACGTTCTAGCCGCCCATCCATCGGCCACATGAAGCAACACTAAATGGCTCTGGGCGAGCTCCGCGAGCTGTTTGATGTGTTCGACAATCGCCCGGTCAGTTGGAGTGCCGTCCAGTGTCACGAGAATAGTTTCGTACATGGTTGTTCCGTTTCTGTCGTCCCGGCGTCACCCGCCGGTGACGACCTGCCATGCAGCTTTGAGCGAGTCCGGCAGGCCGTAAATGTCCATCGCGGTGATCAGAATTGCGCTGGCCCAACCGGCAATCAGTAGAAACCATCGGTTCTTCCAAGCCCCCATTCGCTTGCTGGAACTCGTAAAGTGCAGGAGTGGGAACATAGCGAACGGGAGCTGCAGCGCTAGCACCACTTGACTGAGGGTCAGCAGATCGGTAACGCTGCTCTCGCCTCGCGCGCCGATAACGAAGACCGCTGGCAGTATAGCTAGCGTGCGGGTGATGAGACGCCGCACCCAGGGTTTGATTCGCCAATGCATGAAGCCTTCCATAACGACTTGCCCGGCCAGGGTACCGGTGATGGTGCTGCTCTGGCCGCTCGCCAGCAGCGCCACCGCAAACAGCGTGCTCGCGGCCGCTGTTCCCAACAAGGGCGCCAGCGTCAAATGAGCGACCCGAATCCAATCACTGTCGGCCGTGAACTTGACGACCTGCCCGCCGGATACGGTCACGCTCTCCCTGCCAAAGAACACTATCGCCGCGAGCACCAGAATCGCCGCGTTGACGAAGAAGGCGACCGTCAGGGCCGCGGCTGAGTCGATGGTGTTGAAGCGGATCGCGCGCCGAATCGACGGTTCGTCCTTCTGCAACTGGCGGCTCTGTACGAGGGCCGAGTGCAGGTAAAGGTTGTGGGGCATTACGGTCGCGCCGATGATGCCGATGGCGACGTATAACATCCCCGCTTGACCAAAATGGGGCGAAACCAGTGCCCCTCCCATCTCCAGAAAACTGGGTCGGGTCTGCGGGAGAACGAAAATCTCAATGAAGTAGCACACCCCGATTGTCGCGATGAGCAGCAGAACTATTGCCTCGATAGTGCGCATCCCAAACCGTTGCAAGGTCAAGAGAAGCAGCACGTCCAGGCCCGTGATGATGACCGCCCAGAGCAGCGGGATGTGAAACAGTAAGTTAAGAGCTACGGCGCTCCCCAGCACCTCCGCCAAGTCGCAGGCGCCGATTGCCACTTCGCTCATCAGCCAGTTGGGCCAACGAGTCCACCTGGGATACCAGTCACGGCAACATTGAGCCAGATCCTTTCCCGTCACTACGCCCAATCGGGCGGAGATTACCTGCATGAAGATGGCCATCAGGCTGGCCGCTCCGACGACCCACAAAAGTCCGTATTTGAACCGCGCGCCGCCTTGCAAGTCGGTCCCCCAGTTGCCGGGGTCCATGTAGCCGACGCTGACGAGAATTGCTGGCCCGACGAAGGCCCGCCACTGCTCCCAGAAGCCGGCCTGATGGTGCGGGACTTCGACGGAGCCGTGTACCCCCTCCAAAGACAAGTGGCTGCTTTGTGGAACCTTGGTTCCCATTGGACCGTACTCTCCCTTAGCCTGGATATATTACCAGAGATTAACTATAGTTAACCAACAATTGGCTGCCAAGCCGAGAAGAAAAGTAGCCGCGACGCGCATTGCTGACGCCACCCTGCTGATCTACGCGTAGGAAACGAGCAGCGTCTCCGGGCTGGGATCAAGCCGGTGTGCCTCAATGCGAGTGTAACCGGCATTGCGGAACATCTGTTCGTATTCGGCGAACGTATAGGCGTCACCTCCATCCGTTGTTCCCAGCATCATGAGACTGAACGTTTGCGGCGTAAGTTTAGGAGCACATCTCGAGTCGACAGCACCTCAGGGAGATGCGTCAAGCGAAGTGGGGGACGGACTCAAATAGGCGGCAGAGCTCTTTGAAGGGTAAGAACCGCCACGCACTCCTAATATGCCTCTGCTGTCGTATACAATTGGGTATCCCCTATGCGCGCCAGATCGAGCAAGTCAGAGGTATGTCCAGCCGCTTCAGTGGGAAAGTACTTGGGCGGATCACCGTGCGATCGAGGTAATGCCCGCCCGAGGCCAGGCTGTTTCATCGTCAGAGGGAAATGAAGATCCTGTCGAAACTGGCACTAGCGTTGTTTTTTGTGTCGTTCGCTTTCGGCTGCGGGGGCGGAGGATCATCGATACCAGCCTCGGCTGGCCGCTACGATACGACCTTTGAGGGCAGTGAAGATCCTATTTCCGAAGGGGGAAATTGGATCAACGGCGGCACCGTTGGACTGGACTGGACCAACGTTTCTAAAAGCGGCGGAATTGCAATCGGCCACGAGGGGAGCGCTCCCTTCTCTGACGCAACGGCCACGCTGCAAGGTACTTGGGGGCCAAATCAGACTGTGCAGGCAACGGTGTATGCCATAAACCAGACCCAGTCCTGTGGTCAGGAAGTTGAGATGAGGCTGCGGACTACTATTGCGCCTCACAGCATCACAGGCTACGAGGTCTCCTTTTCGACTTTCTCTGGTTACCTGATAATCGTCAGATCGAATGGGTCTCTGGGAAATTTCACTATCTTGCTCAACGTAACTGGATCGCAGTACGTGGCAAAGAACGGCGATGTGGTGAAGGCTACCATTGTCGGGAACGTCATCAGCGCCTACAAGAACGGCGCACTGATGGGGCAGGCCACCGACAGCACCTATACGAGGGGCAGCCCCGGAATGGGATTCAATCTCAACGGTATCGATGGCTGCCTCGGAACGAATTCGGACTACGGAATCACCAGCTTCACAGCGCTGGACAGCAACCAGAATCCAATCTAGACGAGGGTAGAGCGAAGTTCGGGAAATGCCGCTGAGCAACTCAGTTGGCTGGCGCCGCCGCTGAAAGAAGCCTTGAAATGCACCGCCTGGGGTGCCTGCTCTACCTCATCAATGCCAGCGCTTCTTTGGTCTCGGGCAGCTGAAACTGATGCCAGAAGGAGCTCAATGCGCACCTTCCGAAGTACCGCGTTGTGTTCCAACAGATTGTCAACGAGCGCGGCAAGCGCTTTGCTTCGCTATGCCACGGCCCGAAGGAAGATTCAGGGATAGTTGTCGAACTCAGCGTTTACACTAACAACCCGAGGTTGCTGGTGCAACGGGGGTTTTATCGACAGTTATCCGTTTCCGCGTGGTCAATTCGATCCCGCGTGAGTGGGCGAAGCCTTCGTTAGCGGTAATCGCCAACCCTTCGACTTCGCGTGAAGACATCGGTATTGTCTTCGTCAAACTTTGTCGTGTCGGGCGTCTGATTCGCGCTTGATGTACGTCACAACTGCTGTGTCCACAAATAAATCTACTCGCATTTTCTTTTTCTCTAGCGTGTATGGGTTCGGACCATTGTGGGTTCTGCTTCACATTTGCTGGGCTCGCTTTTCGTCAGCACTTTTGCTGCAAGACTAACCCCGTCATCTGCAAGTAAGGCCGCCGTTGATGAATCGTTTTGTTGCTAAAATTTGGCAGTTTCGGACTCAATGCGACGCAGTTCGCTTTCGTCTTGAGCTTTGGAAGATTTTTGAAGCTGGGCGGACGCTCCCACAACCGCGAACAGGAAGGCGATGTTCAACCGCAACGTCGTGCCGCGACGGTTTACCATAGGGCGGAGGTAGACAATTTTCATCAGCCATTTTTGTTGTTCACGGCTGCATCCGATTTCCGCCGCAACCGGGCGGTGATAGCCGCGGCTGCAACGCACGCAATGGCTGGCCACAGCAGGTCGACACTCAACCGCAAGCGGCCCCGCGCTGTGGGAGGTCCCAGCGGTGGCGCACAGGTACGTCTACCACGTAAAGAGCGGCGACAAGGAACGCCCAACGCTGGGGCTTCAGGCTGACACCACAGCATAACGAGGGCGCAGCCAGGACGGCAGCCAGAGCCCTGCCCATTGAAGGCATCACCCCCTCCGCAATCAAGTCGAGGAGGGATGCTCCGGTCTGAAAAGCACGGCCCCTTTCTGGCCGGCTATAATGCGCTTTTGGAGAAGGCCGTGCCCAAAATCACCGAAATCGCTCCTGACGTCTACCGTATTTGCGTCTTCTACCCGGAAATCAATTTGCAGTTCAATCATTTTCTGGTCAACGATGATGAGCCGCTCCTATTCCACACCGGATTGCGACGGATGTGGCCGCAGGTACACGAAGGAGTATCGAAGATTATCGATCCAGCCAAGTTGCGTTGGATCAGTTGGAGCCACTTCGAGGCCGACGAATGCGGCTCATTGAACGAGTGGCTGGCGATTGCTCCGCACGCACAGCCCGCCTGTGCGATGGTGGGCGCTCTAGTCAGCGTGAATGATTTTTGTGGCCGCGAGAGCCGGGTACTAAGTCCACAAGATGTCCTCACTACGGGCAAATATCGGTTTCGCTACTACCCCACGCCACAGTTGCCTCACGGATGGGACGCGGGGGTGCTTTTCGAGGACACCCAGCGCACTCTGTTCTGCTCCGATTTGTTTCACCAAGGCAATGATGTCGAGCCGCTCACCAGCTCAGGTATCATCGAGCGTTGCCGAGCAACCTTGACGGAATTTCAGGCCAGCCCACTCGCGAATTACGTTCCCTACACACGCAATACGCAGATCATTCTCGAAGGTCTAGCCTCGCTCGCGCCAGCTACTTTGGCGGTTATGCATGGTTCCAGCTTCTCAGGAGATTGCAACCAAGCTCTGCTTGATCTGGCAACAGTGATGAAAGACGTGCTGGACAAACCGTCATATATATTCCCAAAGCCTCTTGTGGAATTGAGGGGCGCGTCATCCTGAACTGCTTTTCGGTCTAGCTTGTTCCTTAGCTCCCTGTAGAACTGGTACTCCATTAGCCTCCTTTAAGAATCGAATCCATCTGGCCAGCGGCTCAGTCAAAACGTGGTTTGCCCTTGCGGGCACGAATTCGTTGGCGCCCGCAGCGTTCACTGTATCGAGCGCCGCGTGAGATGTGGCAGGATGTGCGTTGGTGCACGCCACAGAGTTGGCAGCAAAAGACTCTGACGAGTTGAGCCTGGTACTCTCCGAACTGAAATCCACACTCATGAGCACAGTGAAAAACTGATGAAAATGGCTGCCAATAGTTTCGGCCTCGGACGAACGCTCCCATCACTGCAAGTTAAAGCTGCGGATTAGTCCGGCAATTTCTCCTCCAAACAGGACACGGCGAAAATTTCAAACCAGACCCCTACCGAGGTTGTTTCTGCTTGTTGTCTACTATGCTTTGCGGTACATCGCCTCGACCGCAACACGTTTCCGGTTGTCGCGGAGGGCTAGGTTTATGACGACTGCGTTCCCGCAGTTGCGCGTACGCCGGCCTGAGTCCTTGACCATCGAGTGCGACCGCGATCTTCCGATATGACATCCCGCTCGCTCGTAAGTAAGAATACAAACGCGACGGAATTTTGGACTACCCGTTCTTCAGAACAAGTATCAACCTGCTGGAAAAGAGGGACTTAGTTGGAACACCCGGCTCCGGGATTTCGTGCTCGGGGCAGAGGTTTTGCGGCCAGTTGCCCGATGCCGAAAAAAAGGGGCGGGCGAATCTGGGCACGAAGTTGCCCACCTTCGCCGATTTCGGTGTTGGTTATACTCAGCAGTACCGACTGAGCCGTTAGGAAGGTGGGGGTTATGACACGGTTCGGGACAAGTTCCGTGCACGGAGCGTCTCGATGACTCTCGGGGTTGCGCCCAGCGCAAAAACGCTGACCATCACAGCCGCCCCGCTCCATGTGTCGATTCTCCTTTTTTTGGGCTCATCGCTTGCATTCTTCTTGACCCTCTACATCCTGCTGCCCCGGCTGCGAGAGGCAAATCTGACATGGTTCGCTGTCTACAACGTCGTACTCGTGTTACCCATGCTCGTACTGCTGGTCGCGGCTCTAATTGGCTACAAGATGGAGGGACATCCTTTTGTCTGGTCGCTTTTACAGAGTCGGTTCCGCCTGCAGGGAATGAATACCACAACTTGGTTATGGACGATTGCGCTTTGCGTATTCATGTTCGGAGGAAGATTTTCTGTAGCAGTTACGTTTGCGATTGCTTTGGCAGCGGTGCTTTTCGAAGATCAGCCGATTCAGAGCCGCCTGCAACTATTAGGCGGTCTGGCCTTGTTCCTGCTGCTGAGCTTGGGAGTCTGGCACACCGGACCATGGCTTCAGCACGTCCGCTTGCATGCGGAGCCAGCCCATGTCCGGGAGTTCCTCGAACATTTTGGTTCGCACGAATTCATGGGCATCCCTTTGGAAGGTCAGTGGTGGGTCGCCGTGTATTACACGCTAGTGTTGCTGTGCGCCAACATCGCGGGCGAGGAGCTATGGTGGCGGGGCTACCTGCTTCCGCGACAAGAACTCGTTCATGGGCGGTTCACGTGGATTGTCCACGGAATCCTGTGGGCAGCATTCCACCTGTTTTTTCAATGGACGCTATGGGACTTTGTGCGCATGCTCCCCACCTGCTGCGCTCTGTCATTCGTGGCTCAACACCGAAGAAACACGTGGCCGGGAATCATTGGTCACACGTTTGGGAATAGTGCCTTCTTAATCCAGATTGTTCGAGGTATTCACGGATAGCGGCCGGACTGTGAAAGCGGCCAGCCTGCTCCTGCTTCTGCTGCTTCTTTTCGCGCCGGTTCACTTCATTCACGCGCGAACAGGAATGGTATTCCAATCAATGTTCGCAGGGCTTGTGACGGTGTGACGGCTGAAGGTACAGAGTAGAGGAACGGGGGCCCGAAGTTCCATGCCTCCTGAAAGCATTCGCGGAGCTATCCCTTAAACGTATTGGCACCATTACGAATCGTCCGCGCGACGCGATGTCGAACTTTCGCAGTAGCCGAGCGATTGTGTTGGTCGTCATTCCTTCCCTGGCTCGATCTTGGTTCCGTCTCGCATCGGGCAGCCTCCTATGACATGAAACCGCGCAACGCAGGGAGGAGCTTTAAGTTGGCCGTCCCTTGGTTCTGTTGGGGCGCATTTGGATCAAGCTGGGCGTTTCTCGCTCTTCTTGGCGGAGACAGCTTCAGCGGGTTTCCTCGGAACGGTACGTGGGGGACGTCTAGCAGCTGGTAGAAAAATCGGGCGGTAGTGACGGCGCATGCAGGTGTGACATCTTACGAGTTGAAGCAAAAACATGACAGAAATCTTTTGCCACCGAGTCGTGGAGGAAGAGACGTAAATCTTGGAACACCCGCAATACGGGCAATTTTTTAGGCTGATTCGTCGCATCTCTGCTTCCCACCGGACCAGGTTCAGGCAGATAAGTCTTTGGATGCCGTTCCTTCGCCTGGAGTTTTAGCGCTTGTGTTTTCTCCGGGCTTCATAAGGGAGTGGCACTGCGAGAGCGTCGTCCGAACGCATCGGCGGCTCATTCTCTACTCCTGGCCGCGTGCTGCCAACAGCGGGATCGAGAAAATGGATTAGTCTGCTGCCTTCGGATACTCTCGTTATGGTCTGACTATAGATCGTGATATTCGGACATCCAATCTGCTCTGGACTCTAGTTGTCTTAGGAAAGCTGGTACTCGGCTGCATCTGCTATCTGGAATGAAATGGCGCGAGCAACATTCCCTGCCTCACCTTCATCCCTCGTCAGCTTGATCGGTGTACAGTGGCGCGCTGCTTGGTCGGGGGTCAGGTCGGCGAGGACACTGAAAACGAGAAGAGAAATGCCAGCCAAGCAGAAATTCGAGACCTTTCCTTCAGGTCTTCAGGCTGGCGTCCTCCTCGAGAAGTTCCACACGCCTGCCTGCAAAGTTACTTGTGATGGTCGCTGGGGCACGCTTTTGCCTGCCTGATTTACGCGGAAATCCTCAGCTGTGCCTAAAGAGATCGTTTGGGGGTACGCTAAAACCTGCCACTGCACCATAGATGTCTTGGTAGCGCAAACGGCTGGGTTTACCATCTCCGATGTGTAACGAGGCAGAAAGAACCCTGTCTACGATCGATTGCGATCCTCACCATCGCATTCGAGATGACCGTCCGGCAGCTATTCCGCAGCGTTTGAGGAGCAATCCCAGATGAAGCCGATATTGGCTCTGCCGAGTCGTGGTGCAGTTTCAGTTTGACTTATTGCCCTCAAGTTTCGCTATTTGCGCTCCTATAATGTCCAGAAGGCAGTTTATTTCTATGACGAGGTCGCGCAAGTTGGTAGGGTCTTGCTCCTGGGCGGCGTGCTCTCCTAACTCACGTATAGCCCTGGACACTACATCCTCGCGTGGCATGCTCTTTCCCTCAAGGAAACCGGTAGGGGATCAAGCAGATGGTAGGCGGATAGACGATACGGACACGAGATCACGTTGGGCTAGTCTTGGACCAGGTACTTTCGAGCGTCAGAAGTAACTAGTCCTTGCTCGTCAAGGTACGGGCAAGTTGACCTACTATTTTCACGTCGAGTTGCACTGCCGACTGCACAGGTCCATCCGCGTTGCGGTGAAGCATGCGGCGCCCGGTCACCGCTCTCGATGCCCAATCCTCCCAGGCGCTCTGCGAATACACGCTCCAGGGCGAGGGGGGGCACTCGCCGGTTGCTGCCATTCTGGGAAGGTTTTGCCTCCGTTGGCAGCAGCGAGAGACATTTTGGTGAAGCGAATTATACAGCGTCCACGCTGCAATCCTAGTACCGTTCATTTCCGGCGCCCGATCCAACCTGCGCCGCTACCAAGAAATCAGTGGCAGTTGACAATCGCAATGCAGAAGGCTACGGTTAATTGGGCGTGTAGTCTCCCCGCTCTTTCAGGTCTCCTGAACTAAGTCAGCCAATCTGAAGTTAGCCCTCTTAGATTACCCAATCAATCGATGGAGGTTGATCATGTTTGCTCGTAATGTCTCTCTACGCCTGAAACCAAATACTCTGAGCGAGTTCACGCGGATTTGTGATAAAGAAGTCATTCCCAGGCTGCGGAAGCAGAGCGGGTTCCGGGATGAAATCATATTTGCCGTCCCGGGGGGCTGGATGTGGTCGCAATCAGTCTCTGGGATACTAAGGAGTACGCGGAAGCCTACAACACTGCAGGCTACCCTGAAGTGCTCAAGATGCTGGATAAAGTATTGGACGGCGATCCCAAGGTGCGAGTGTCGGATGTGATTAGCACTATTCACAAACCGGCCGCCGTGGCTGCCTGAGACGGTGCTTGTCAATCGCCCGGGGTGGCTACCTGCGCCACCCCTTCTTTGTTCGTAAGCTACGTTCACTCGGGAGAGCGCTCGTGACACCAAGAATCCAAGTCGGTTCTATCCTGATCGAGGATCGTTCCCTCGTAACCCGGATCCTCGACCTGGGAAATGAGTCTTACTCAGCGAAGTGGGGAGTGCTTAAGGTCCTCGACCACAGACCCGCAGCGTCGGATGGAACTATTCCTTCATGGCTTAGGGAGTGAAGGCAACTGTTTTCGGTTTCGCTCGCGGCAAAAAGTATCCAGAAAGCATTGAGGCGGATTTTTTTGAAGGTGCGAAAGCAGGACTTCAGTTGCCTTGAAGTCACGAAAATGGTTGAGAACCGTTTTCTTGGTGTGCCATACATCAGGGTTTGCACGCACCCCCGTCGCATCCAGCAAGACTGCTTGCTTGATTTCGCCCAAGAACGACGGGATGACTCAAAACGACGCTGAGGGGGCTCGAGCCTAAGTGACTGCGTCTGATTCTGCCTCTCATTTCCCCTGCTCTGCCGGTTTTCACATGACCATCTTCGCCCCTTCAGGGGGATCGCGGCGCCACAGTCTTTGTAAGAATGCGCTGGTAGGTGCACTGTAACTGCACTGGCCCATAGCGAAGGATCCGGTACGCACGAGAGATAGCCCTGTGCGCCAGCCCGCACTCAACCAGGGCCGCCGTTAGCAGGCTCCAAACCGGTGCGTATGACGTTGCTTCGAGAGGACAGGGAGCAATGCTAGACTACCCGGAGGTGCCCAATGTTTCCCACCCTCCCCACGGTCGTGGCCGTGCCTGTGAGTCATTGGCTGGGCGGTCCCTCGGGAGGTATCGGTGCGGCTGCGACCCTGATGGTGGGTATGAATCTCATCGGAACGTTTCGCCGAAGACTCAAAAAGCGCGACGCTGGGCCCCGGAGCGTTGGCTTGCCTGGGGAGCCTGTCCCCAAAGAACCGGAACCAACATCATTAGTGGGTGACGCTCTCAAGGAATCCGATCCCAGAATCTATGTCGAGATTGTTGACGGCAGGAGAGAACTGGGAACTCCCTTCGTGTTGTACAACCGAGGTGGAGGCCACGCCTACGATATCCAGATACACCCGATCGGTCTGAAAGAAGGAACAGCTACCTTTCGGAACATACGCAAAATTTCGAGTGGCGAAAGAAAGGAGAGACTGCCCGATTTTGACCGTACTGCCATTCTCCAGAAGCACGATTTTGTCGCCCTGCTCATGTATGAGTTTAAGTCACACAACGATTCGACGATCAGGGAACTTCCAGTTCACGCTACCGTGACCTATCGTGATTCGAATAGCAATTGGTTTGAGAGCGCTTTTGAAATCGTCTTTTTCCCGTTTGAAGAGGTGGCTCCTTCGGATTGGGCCGACCGACCCAAAATGGTAGAAGCAACTAAGTTCGAGTATCGGCGGCTTAGCGAATCTGAATCCAGGCAGCTCTTGGGGCGCGCTTGGAGGGCTTCTTGACGCACCATGATTGAAACCCGAGACCCCTCATCCGCTTTCCTTCTTCTTGCCATCGAACATGGCAGAATGACCACTTCCGGCACTCCCTCGGCACTTTCAGGCTGGAAGTCGCTTAGGCATCGCCTGAAGCTCCACATCAACAAAGAAGGCGAGTTCGACCGCGACCTGGCTTGAAAGTGCAGATCGGGGATCCGGTTCCATCTTGGTATGCCACAGGTGATCTATGCAGCCTGGAATGCGCTAGCCTTGAATCCGAACGATCGTAAAACCTCATCGGATATCTCAGCCACTGGAAACCGAAGCAGCACGCTTGGAGGCGTCTCTGAAGGGGTTGCGAGTTTGCGATCAACCAGCCCCGCGTCAAATCCGAATGCCAGAAGCACCGCCTTCGCTTTCCCGATTGCGGCGTACTTCTGCGCCAGAGCTTAGGCCGTGCTGCACTACGGAAACTTCAAGAACCCGCCTATGGTCTGGTCGATGAAGACTTGTGCTCTCATAAAGTTCTCTCACTAGCACAATCCACTCTCGCTCTGCGAAAGACACTGTATTGTCGGCTAGCATCGGAGCAGTCGCAAAATGTCCCGCGCTGGCGCAGTTTCACCAAAGGGGCTCGTCGGCGCTGCTGTTGACGGGCGTAGGCGCACTAGGGGCGTTGCCCGCAGCCGTTGATCTGGTGTGAAGTGCTTCGGCGCCCACGGGTGGAGGCAATGCCTCGCCGGGGGAAGCGCCACTCCTGTAATGTGCCGCCATCCTGGACGCGAGCTGATCGACCGCCGCGGATGGAGAGGTCTGCGCTGGCCGAGCTGGCGCGATAGAAGTTTTCGCTCCGATCCGTTCGCCAAGGTTAGGCCGCTCCGGCGGTTCTGCAGCGGCTGCTTGGTCCGGTTGACTGGCAGCTTGCTCTTTGGCTGCAGCCATGGCCTGTCGGATCAGTGGCAACCGCCCGGCGCTCGGCCTCACCTGCTGAGCGCAGGCCCGACGGAGGAACTTTAGAAGTGCGCCGCGCTAAAGCGGTCCGGCCTTTTGTTGAACTTATGCACGAGCAGTCGTTAAGCGGGTCGGGAGACGGATGAACTCTTTCGAGAGATTTTGTGCAGTTCTTGAGCTTATTCGGATACTCACTCCTTCGCCGCAATCAAATACATCAGACTTGAACTTGGTACGAAAAGAACCGGATGTTGGATGCGCTCAACTTCGGGTTTCCAGGCCTGATCGGCATACATCTGGCCGATCAGTGACGGCGAGTCGATCCAAAAGCCATCGTTCTCGACGAATCTCACGACGCCAGAATAAACCCCGGCATTGAGCAGCCGGAAAAGTACCTGCTTATCTCGTAAGTGGGCTTTGTCAATCATAGCGGCGCGAATTATACGCCGCCAGATAGCATGGGTGGAATGACGCATTTTACGCCGAAGCTGAGAAATCCATCGCTCGACGATACGGATCGAATTGTGGCCGAGTATTTTCGCAAGCGTCGCCAAGTCGATCCCTTCTTCAGCCATGAACGTCGCAAAGGTGTGGCGTAAATCCAACGCGATCCCGGCTTTTTGCGCCTGCACGCAGAGACGGTCATGCGCGTTGTTTACCCTGGCCAAGTGCCGCCCGGGATTCCGACTTGACGGGAATATCCACGGCGACTCACCTGCCATCCGCTCGGCAAGGATTCGGCAGCTCTCCGCGGTGAGATCGAGCTTTCTTCTCGCAGCCTGAGATTTTTACCTCACCCCACGGATGAGCACAAGAAGAGTGCTATGCTCCGGTACGAAGCGGCTCAGATGGCGCGGGGCCAAGCTGGACAGGTCGAGAGGCCGAATTGAGCGCGAACTTTTTGACGTACCCCTGAGGCCAAATCAGCCCTATTTTGGCCCCATCGAGGCCGAACGAGGCCGAAGCGTGGAAACGGAACGGAGTACATCAAGCAAATGCAAGAAATGGTTGGAGGCGCGGGTCGGAATCGAACCGACGTATAAAGGTTTTGCAGACCTCTCCCTTACCACTTGGGTACCGCGCCTGCTTGCCGGATGGAAAAAGCCTCGCGGCCGCGGGACTCTTCCGTTGAATCTGGAGCGGGAGACGGGGGTCGAACCCGCGACATCGACCTTGGCAAGGTCGCGCTCTACCACTGAGCTACTCCCGCTCGGCGAATCTGATTATAAA
>Ga0209526_10001107_pt1 | contig 17762 bp, 18 predicted proteins | sample JacPinW_OM2H0_M1_FD_188566 | JGI IMG/M metagenome (GOLD analysis project Ga0209526, IMG submission 188566) | Forest soil microbial communities from Algoma, Ontario, Canada - Jack Pine, Ontario site 1_JW_OM2H0_M1 (SPAdes) (version 2) | ecosystem: Environmental > Terrestrial > Soil > Boreal... | reverse complement strand
TGCCGTCGACAAGCTAGCGAGAGGTCCGCTGAGCTCGGCTGTGGACGGCAGGGCTGGGCTGGCCGAGGGAGCTGCGCCGGCCGGCGCACCGCCCTGGGCTGGACCCTGGAGCAGGTGGCCGAGCAGGCCCAGGTCTCGGTCGGGATGTTGTCGTTGATCGAGACTGGCAAGCGTCGGCCCTCGCTGCGGTCCTGGGCGCGGATCCGCGGGGCGATCGTGGGACAGCGCCTGGGGGCGCCGCGCGGGCCCTCGGCCCTGGCGCCGGCCACGCGCTGACCGTCACGCGCCCACGCCGACCCTGGCCTCTATCACGCTGTAGGCGCTGCGCGTGGCCACCACGCGGTCCACGGTCAGGCCGGCGGCGCCCAGCAGCTGCTCCCAGTCCCGGCGCGTCCGCTCCCGACCGCCGCCCGTCATGACGAGCATGTTGAGATCGGAGAGCTCGACGTTCGCGCCCTCGGTGGGCGGTCCCAGCACCCGCTCGATGACCAGGAGGACGGCGCCCGGCGCCATGTCCCTGACGCAGGTGCGGAGGATGCGAAGCGAGTCCTCGTCGCTCCAGTCGTGGAGCACGGACTTCAGGACGTAGGCGCCGCCACCGGCCGGCACTGATTCGAAGAAGTCGCCCTCGACAACCTCGCACCGCGCGGCCAGGCCCGCCGCAGCCAGCGCCTCTCGGGCCGCCGGCACCACCTCCGGCCGGTCGAAGAGGACGCCTCGCGCGCGCAGGCTGCGGGCCAGGACAGCGGCCAGCAGCGCGCCCCGCGAGCCGCCGATATCGACGACGCGCTCGAAGGGGCTGAAGTCGAAGGCCTCGACCACCGCCTCCGCCGCGACCCCCGAGAACGAGCTCATTGCCCGGCCGAACATCGCCTCCGCGTCCGGCCGGGCGGAAAGCCAGGTCCAGATGTCAGCGCCGTGAACGATGCCGAAGGCTGGGCGCCCGGTGCGCACGCTGTCGCGGAGTTTTCGCCAGGTCGCCTGCTGCTCGTCACGACCCTCCCACCCGGCAAAGTCGCGAAGAGAGAGGTGAGCGTCGGAGGCCAGGCCGCGACCCATGCCGGTGAGACTGAACACCCCGTCCCCGTCCTCCTCCAGGACGCCGAGCGCGACCAGCGCCCGGAGGAGGCGGTACAGAGAATCCGCCTCGGCACCGGCTTCCCTGGCCAGCTCGGCGCACGGGCGCGGACCCGCCGCGAGGAGGTCGGGAAGGCCCAGCTCGACAGAGGTGACCAGGACCTGCGTCACCCGGTACCCGTCTATTAGCTGTAGGAGGGCCAGGCGATCGGCAGCGATGTTCTCTCGGATGGCGCTTCCAAGTCGACACTCAGCGGCACCTCCTGTCAATAGGCCTCTCGCTAGCTTTCGACGAAATGCTCAACGTGCCAGATAACTAGCGCTGACGTGTCTTCTTCTTACTGAAGGGGCGGAGTCGCCGCTCTTGGGTCGGGCGCACTCACGCGGTTTCCTCCATACGGAGCGGCCTGAGCTCGCGAGTGATCACCGGTTCCTCAAAACGGTAGTGGCCGACCAGGTGGATGTGCTCCCAAAGCAGCGGCGTGAGATGCGTCCAGGCGTCCTCAGGGAAGAGGCTGACCGTTAAGAGCTAGTTCGGGACGTCGATCAGCCGGTCGGCGAAGTGAGCGTGAAGATGCGCTTGCAACGCTCGAACCTGCGGCCGACTCCGCTCAGCCGTTCGACGCTCCCCACAGCCGGCCCCTAGCCAGCGCCATCTCCGGGTGGGGGTGAGTCGTTGAACCTCTCGACACGGATGACTGGCCGCACCAGGTGCTGCATGTCAGGTCCGGAGAAGGCGCGGCGCAGCAGGTCGCTGGAGAGCTCGTTGCCGATCGCGGCCATGATGATGCCCTGATCGAGGGAGAGGTAGAAGGGCGACACGACACCACGGTGGTCGGGTGGCTTCTGCTGCGCCACCACGCCAGTCGTACCTCCGGTGCCAACGTCGACCGAGTCGCGGAAGCCCCACTTGGAGTAGATGTCGAAGTCGCGGCGCAGCCTGTCGAGGTTGTTCAGGACCGCGTCGCGATCCCACCGCAACCCGAGGAATGAGGCGTGCGGGGTCACCACGCCGTTGGTGTAGGCGGAGGGCGGGGGTGCCGGCTTGGCGGGGCGAGCGCATCCTGCCAGGTCGAAACCAGCGTCGACCAAGGTGTTGTCGTTGTTGGACGGGTAGCCGTCCGGATTGGAACCAACCGCATCGACTCCGTAGGCGGAGTAACCACCGTCCGGATTGTTGGCCGGCGAGAAGCCCCAGTAGCCGTAGCGCGCCTCCACCAACCCGTGATAGATCTGCGCCCGGACAGTGTTCGGATGATTGAGGCCCCAACTGCGCGGCCCCCAGTTCTCTTCGGGCACGAAGAGCGCGGGCATGAGGTCCTCGAAAGCGCTCCCGCCCCAGCTCGGAGTGATGCGCATCCCCGCGTACTCGTAAGAGCCGTCGAAGACGGTCTGCCCGAAGTAGGTGTTCGTGGGACCGGAGGGCTTGGTTTCCTGGAAGGAGTAGCCGCAGGTCGCCGGGAATGCACGCCAGGCTCCGAAGTATTCGCGCTGCGGCAGCTGGCCATTTGCGATACCTATGTAGCTGGCGATCCGGCTCTCACTGACGATCGTGTCGTAGCAGCAGGGGGCCTCGCCGGTGCTGGGCGCGTAGAAGAACAGGATCCGATTGACAGCGGGCCGGTAGTAGAGGCTGAAGTTCATGCTGTCGTAGAGCTCCCCCGCCCGCTCCGCCAGCTCGGGCACCGCGCCCCTGACAACCCGCAATCCGGTGGCGAGCCAGCCGTTGTCGACCGATGACAGGATCGGAGTGATGGGCTGGCCCGATGGCGGCCAGACGGTGAGCTTGGCGCCGTCGCGGGCGTCATACCAGTTGTAGAACTGCCCGCTTGGCTGGTGCCGCTCCATGCGCTCCAGAGTGTCGAGAGTCGCGCTCAACCGGCTGACCAGCTCGTGGCGGCTAATGATGTGGAGGTCTTCCGCGACGACGGCGCTCCACATGTAGGCGGCGATGTTGGTGGTGGAGGTTTGCACGCTGCGGGTGCCGTCGAGGCCGAGACTGTCGGCGGGCAGCCCGCTGGAGCCGGTCATGGCTACGAAGGATGCCCACGTACTAGAGGCGTATTGATGCAACGTCGCGTTCGCGCTCGACCGACCATCAGTCGCGACCGCAGAGGCCGCCGACTGGCCCAGGCTGATTGCGGCAATTGCGGCAATGGCGACGGGTAGCAGTAACCGACGCATGACGCTTCCTCCCCTCCCCAACCGAAACCGGTTCTGTGCAAGCAAATGCTAGACCTGCACGACGCCCCGAGCAAGAGCGCCGAGTGCGTAGCTCGACCAGCACTGTCGTCGGCACGTCCGCCCGCGCGCGGGAAGATCGAGGCGTGAACAGGCCGCTCCTCGCCACCTCCGAGATTCACGGCACAGCCGCCCGGGTGCGGGTCGTGGCCCAGGGTTGCATCGAGCTGGGCCAGTACCTCCTAACCAGCGGACGTCCCAGGCAGAGGCGAGTCCCTCCGGTCGTGCGTGAACTGGACCAGGTCTCGCAGGATCTCCTGGCCCTGGCCAGCAACCTGACGCGCCTCGCCACAGCCATCGAAGAGGGCCGCCCGCCGGAGGCCAACCGTGAGGGCCGGTTTGCCGATCCGGCAACTCCTACGTAGCACTAGTCAGGTTCATGGCTGCACTGCGTCAGGGACGCCGGTGGACGGCGGTCGCCTTAACGCTACTTACTCTCGCCCTCGCGACTGCGTGTTCGGCGCCGTGGCAGGGGTCGGACGTCGACGTGATCACGCCCGTGCGCGCCACCAAAGTCGTCCATGACTACTGGAGCGTGAACGAGCAGGCCTTGATGACCTACAACACCGGCCTGTTCGCAAAGATCCAGTCGCCTCCCCTGCTCGAATCCCAGGTCGCGGACGTCACCGCCGCGAAAGCCGCGGGCGACCAGGTACTGAAGTCGGCGCGCCCGCTCAAGAAGGTCACCACCTACGTGCCCCACCAGCAGGGCTACCCCGCTCAGTTCGTGGCGCTCGTGGAGACGGTCAAAGTCGACACGGCGGGCAACCTGGCCAGTGACCCCATCGGGTTCTATTACCGCTTCTGGCAACCCAGCGAGGGGGCGCCGTGGAAGGCCAACTTCTACGTCCTGGCTTCCCTTGACCAGCCCTCCCGCATCGCGGTCGGGCGTGACGGCTATGCCACCATGCTGGCCCCCGGCAACGGCAGCCTGGTCGTTGATCCGAAGCAGCTTCCCGGTTCGCTCGCCCAGTACCTCAATTCCGGGCTCACCTCAGGCTCGCCGCAGGGTCCGTTCGCGCCCGGACACCTCACGACCGACGCGGTAAATGCCCTGCGGAAATACCGCGAGAGCATGAAGAAGCTGGGCTACTCGGTGGACTTGAGGTATCAGCCGGCGCAGTTCTTCGACGCCTACCAGGGGACGGACGGCCGTGCCGTCGTGCTCTTCAACCTGCAGTCCCAGAGCAAGATCGCGGTGCCCGACGGACTCCACTGCATCGTCCAGCCCAAAGACAACCTCCATCGCTGGGGAGGCCTGGTGGCGCCCGGCTCCTACTCTCAGCTTGTGGAGGGCCGGCTGCTGCAGTTCGTCGCCACCGACCCGGTCAAGAAGGCGGGCACCGCCATCGACGTACCGGCCTACGTCGAGACTCAGGTCTCCGCCGAGACCTCACCCGCAGACCCGGCCTGCCACTGACGTGCGATTACTGCGTTTGGCTCGGCGGACGCAACCGAACCCGACGCGGAGGCGCCTCTTCCCGAGGAACCCTCCCCACAACCCCAGGCTCATTGTTCTCGTCGACCTCGAAGGTCACCAGCGGGTCGCCCACCCGGACCAGGTCGCCGGGCTGCGCGTGGAGCCGCCGCACGATCCCTGAGCGTGGCGAGGGCATCTCGACCAGCGCCTTGGACGTCTGCATCTCGCCGAGCAGCTGATTCAGCTCGACGCGCTGCCCCTCGCTGACTCGCCACTCCACAAGCTCCGCGTCCTCGAGCCCCTCGGCCAGGTCAGGAAGCCTGAAGACGAACTCGTTGCTCACCGCCATATCTTCACAGCACCGCGCCGCAGCCCGCCGTGATGGAAAGGCGAACGACCCGGGGACTCAGTGGTCCAGAACGAGCTGGACCGCGAGCAGGATCCGGTCCACCGACGGGATGTACTGCTGCTCGACAGCTCCGCTCGGGTAGGGGACGTCCCAGCCGGTCACCCGCTGCACCGGCGCTTTGAGCGAGCCGAAAGCCCCCTCCATCAGCCGCGCCGAGACCTCGGCGGCGAACCCGGCCGTCCTCGGCGCTTCGTGGACCACGACGGCGCGACCCGTCTCGGCCACCGAGGCCAGCAGCGTCTCTTCGTCCAGTGGCACAAGGCTGCGGAGGTCGACCACGCCCAGCGACACTCCATCCTCCTCGGCGGCTGCGGCGACCTGCAGGCAGCGATGTACCATCGGCCCCCACGCGACCAGCGTCGCATCCGAGCCCGCTCGAACCAGGCGGGCGCAGCCGATGGGCAGGCCGGCCGGCTCCAGAGCAACCTCCTCTTTTGCCCAGTAGCGGCTCTTCGGCTCCATGAAGATCACCGGGTCGGGGTCGCGGATCGCCGCCACCAGCAGGTTGAACGCCTCCTGTGCGGAGCTCGGCGTGACCACCTTCAGCCCGGCGGTGTGCGCGTAGATGCTCTCCGGGCTCTCGCTGTGGTGCTCCGGGCCTCCGATGCCCCCGTAGGAGGGAAGGCGCAGGGTCACCGGCATGTCGTAGGCGCCTCGCGAGCGGCCGCGGTACTTGGCGAGGTTGGTCAGCATCTGGTCGAGCGCGGGGAAGCTGAAGCCGTCGAACTGGATCTCGGGCACCGGCCGCCAGCCCGCCATCGCCAGGCCCACGGCGACGCCTACGATCCCGGACTCGGCGAGCGGTGTGTCGAAGACGCGGCGCTCTCCAAACTCGCGCTGCAGTCCGTCGGTGACGCGAAAGACACCGCCCAGCCGCCCGACATCCTGGCCGAAGACAAGGGTGCGGTCATCGGCGGCGAGGCAGTACCGCAGGGCGGCATTCAGCGCCTGAACCATCGAGAGCTCAGCCATCCGGGGCCAGCAGCTCCTCCAGCTGGCGGCGCTGCAGAGCAAGCGCCGGCGGCGGTGCGGCGTAGACGAAGTCGAACATCTCGACCGCAGGCGGATTCTCGGCGGCGGCCAGGCTTGCTCGGAGCTCGGACACGGCCAGACGAGCCTCGTCCTCGGCGTCGGAGAACCAGCTGTCCGGCACCCCCGACCCGGCCAGCCGGGCTCGAAGCCGCCCGAGCGGATCGTTCCGGCGGGCGGTCTCCACCTCGGCGCGCTCGCGATAGCGCGTGTCATCGTCGGCCGTGGAGTGGGGGCCGAAACGATGCGTGAGGGCCTCGATGAGCGTCGGCCCCTCACCCCGCCTGGCTCGTTCGGCCGCGGCCGAGGTTGCGGCGAAGACGGCTTCGGGGTCATCGCCGTCGACCCGGACGCCGGGGAAGCCGAAGGCCTCCCCCCGGCGCCAGATCTCACCCGCCGACTGGCGCTCGGCGGGGACCGAGATCGCCCAGCCGTTGTTCTGGCAGAAGAAGACGACAGGCGCGCGGAACACGCCAGCGAAGTTGAACGCCTCGGACGCGTCTCCCTCGGAGGTGGCGCCCTCGCCGAAGTAGACGATCGAGATCTCGTCTCGACCGTCCAGCCGAGCGCCCATGGCCCAGCCCACGGCGTGGAGGAGATGGCTGCCCACGGATGACGCCATCGGCGCGAATCGGTGCCGGCGGCAGTCGTAGAGGCCGCCGTTCCAGGCGCCGCGAAAGGCCAGCATGTAGCCGGTCATGTCCACCCCCCGCCCGACCGCGACGCCCAGCTCACGGTAGGAGGGGAAGACCATGTCGGCCGGCCTCAGCGCCAGCACGCTCGCGACCTGGGCCGCCTCCTGCCCTGACATCGGGGGAAAAGCGACCAGTTCGCCCTGGCGCTGCAGCCGCACCGCCTCCTCGTCGTAGCGCCGGGCCAGCAGCATCAGGCGGTAGGTCTCTCGCAGCCGATCGGCGTCCACGACGGAGCCGATGCTAAACGCTGGACAGCACCTCTCGATCTGCTAGCGTCGAAAAAGTGGAGAGACTGAAGGCGCTTCTCGGGCGGGTCAAGGGCACCGTGCCCGTGCGTGTCGTTCAGAGGTACGGCGAGGACGACGGCGGTATCTGGGCGACTGTCATCGCCTGGAACGCGCTGACCGCGATCTTCCCGATCGTCCTCTTCCTGATAGCCATCGCCGGCCTCGTGCTCTCGGCCGCGGGGATGAGCACCGACACACTCGTAAACGCAGTTGTCACCGTCTTTCCCAGCGATCCAAAGTCGCAGCAGGAGGCCCTGAAAGGAATCAAGGGGGTCCAGGAGAAGGCAGGGATCTTCGTGCTGGTGGGCCTGGCCGGCTATCTCTGGACGGCGTCGAACCTCTTCGGTGCGATGGAGATGGCGTTTGACTCCGTGCTGCACTGCGGCCGCCGACCCTTCGTAAGACAGAAGCTGATGGCGATCGGCATGATGGCCATCTTCTCGGTGCTCGCCGTGATCGGCGTGGCCACCTCGGTCCTGCTTCCCCTCCTCAGCCGGATTCCCGGCGTCCCAACCTCGGTGCTTGACCTGTTCAACTCACCGCTGCAGTTCGCAATCGGGGTCGCGTCCGGCTTCGTGCTCTTCTTCGCGCTCTACTTCGTCGTTCCCAACCGGCGGCAATCTCTCAAGCACATCTGGCCGGGGGCTCTCCTTGCCGGCCTCGCCTTCAAGCTGCTCACCCTGCTCTTCCCCCTCTACATCCAGCTCAACGCCGGCATCAACCAGTTCGGCGCCAGCTTCGCCTTTCTCTTTGTGATGCTGACCTTCTTCTTCTTCCTGGGCCTGATAACGATGTTCGGCATCGAGCTCAACGCTGTGCTCTTCGAGTCTTCGGCGCGGCCCGTGCCATCCCGGCCCCTCCCCGGCGTGGCGCCGATCCCTGCCCGGGGGGCGCGCCTGCGAGGGCCGCGGCGAGCGCTGATGGCCCTGGCCGCCTTGGCGATCGGTCTCTTCGCGATCACCCGGCAGGCCGACAACCGGTAGCGAGCCCCGAAAAGGGCTGCAGGTTAAGCCCTAGACGCCCGAGGTCGGGGCGGTCGAGGCGGCATAGCCACCACTCGCGTCGTGTCTCTCGTCACCGCTCAGTGCGGGCCAGAAGACGCACACCAGCTTGAGCGTCGTGGTCGCCCGAACCCGGTGATGATCGTGCTTGTCGAGCGCGTACATTACCCCGGGCCAGAGCCCATGGACCTGGTTGGTGGCCAGGTCCACGACCTCCCCTTTGCCTTCGATGCAGAGGTTCGCCTCCAGGTGGTGTGCGTATGTGAGCTCCATCTCCGTCCCGGCCGCCACCTCGGTCCAGTGCAGCGAGAAGTTCATGCCGTCGTCGCGGCGCAGGATCCGGCGGCTCCGCCAGCCCTCGCCGGCGACGTCCCGGTCCGTCCCGGAGACGTCTTCTAGAGAGCGGATGATCACGGCAGACGAGGGGTCGCGGCCTCGCCGTCGCCGCGGCTCGCGGCGGGACCCTCGCGGGTGCGGGGTATATCGCGGCCAGGAGGCAGCCCCGGCTGCATCGGCGAGCTGGGGACGTACTCCACCGATGACTCGCGGCCGCGCGGCTGCGGGTAGAGATCCATCAGCTCGCGCACCTCGGCAGGAACCCCGAGACGGACCGGCAAGCCGAGTTTCTCTAGGTCCGCGGCCATGAGCGGGTGATCGTGCGTCCAGACGCCGGTTGACAGCAGGTGCGCGAGATCGCGCGCCCGCTCCGGCTCGAAGCGCGGTTCGAGCAGGTACTGGGCGAGCGATTCGACCTGGCGGATCGCCTTGCCCCCGACGTCGGCCAGGAGGAGGGTCTGGTCGTCATGACGGCCGGGCCTCGAGGCCACCTCCACAAGCGAAGCCGCCGGGTACTGGCCAAGCTGCGGATCAATGGGTCCAAGCGCGGAATGGCGGTCCAGGTAGATCTCGTCTGCCGCCAGGGCGATCAAGGTGCCGCCACTCATCGCGTAGTGCGGGACGACGGCGATGACGCGGCCGTCGTGATCGCGCAGGGCACGGGCAATCTGGCTGGCCGCGAGCACGAGGCCCCCAGGCGTGTGGAGGATGATCTCGATCGCACGCCCCGGCGGCGTCGCTCGAATCGCTCGCAGCACGCTCTGGGCGTCGTCGATGTCGATGTGCCTCATGATCGGAAAGCCAAGGATCGACATCGTCTCCTGACGATGGATCAGCGTGATGACGGTCGCACCGCTTTTCTTGGCGATGCTTGCCAGCGCGCGGCGCCGCGCCATGGCGAGCAGCTGTCTCTGAATCACCGGCTGGAGTGAGCTGAGTATGAAGAAGATCCAGATGAGGTCCAGCGGATTCACAGCGCAATCATGCAGGGTTGAGTCTGCGATTAACAGGGGGGACGGATCAAGCTCCTGGAATCACTCTTTGACGAAGAGCTGTTGTGGAAAGTCTGCGAAGAGCTCGTAGCCGCGCTCGGTCACCCGGAAGGTCTCGCTCGCCTCGTATCCCCAGCCGTCCATCCACATGCCGAGCATCAGGTGGAAGGTCATGTTGGGGACCATCTCCGTGGTGTCCCCGGCGCGCAGGCTCGCTGTGTGGTCCGCCCAGTTGGGCGGGTAGTTGACCCCGATCGAGTAGCCGATGCGGGACGGCTTCACGTAGCCGGCTCGCCCGATCGTCTGCCGCCAGGCCGCCTCCACCTCCTGGCACTCGCGGCCCGGACCGACCGCCGCCAGGGCGTCGCTCATGCCCTCGCGAACCACCTCCGCCAGACGCTTGATCTCGTCCGGCGGGGTGCCCAGGTAGACGGTGCGCGACATCGCGCAGTGGTAGCGCAGCCGGCAGCCGGAGAGCTCGAGGCAGGTTGCGGTGTCGGTCCGAAAGGGAGCGTCGGACCAGGACGAGTGCGGGGTCCCTGCTTTCTCACCGCTGAGGATGGCGGGAAAGGCGGCCGGCGCGTCCCCGCCGTACTCAGGGGTGCCGCTGATCTGGGCCTGCGAGATCAGGGCCGCTGCGTCACACTCTCGCGTGCCCACGTTGACCGCGTCAACGGCGACGCGCATGACGCGCTCCAGGATTCGCGCCGCCTGGCGCATGTACTCGATCTCCAGCGCCGACTTGACGGTCCGTATCCAGTTGACGAGCAGATAGGCGTCCGGAAACTCGGCCTCCGGCAGGGATTCCCGCAGCACCTGCAGCTGTCGTGCGGTGAAGTAGTAGGCGTCCGACTCGACCCCAATCCGTCCCCTCTCCCAACCGTTCTCGGCCAGCACCTTCGCGATGTGCTGCATCGGGTGTTTGGTCGGCGATTCGACGTAGTCGTCGGCGTAGGTCAGGATCCGTTCCGGCGGGAGCCTGGTGGTGATGACCGCGCTGGGCGCGTCCATGCCGCGGCCCACCCAGATCGGCGGCTCCTCGGCCAGGGGCACGATCACCGCCTGGGGCACGTAGAAAGACCAGGCGTCGTAGCCGGTCAGGTAGTACATGTTGGCCGGGTCCGTGACCAGCAGTGCGTCCAGTGAACGCCTCTCCATCTGCTCGCGCGTCTTTGCCAACCGGTCCGCGTACTCGGCCTCGGGGAATGCCGGCATGGTCAACCTCCTCCTCTCGTGGCGCTGCCGCTCAGCGACCGAGCAGCAGTCTGGAATAGACGTCCCTGGCGGTCTCGACCTGTGCCAGTTCCAAGAACTCGTCCGGCCGGTGCGCCGCCTCGATGTGTCCCGGTCCGAAGAGCAGGGTCGGTATCCCGGCCCGAACGGCGAGGAAGCCGGCGTCGCTGGCCGCCCTCCAGGCGCCGATCCGCGGCTCGATGCCCACCTCGCCCAGAGCCAAGGACAGCGCGCGCACCAGGGGATGGCCCTCCTCGAGCTCGAAGGGAAGGTACTCCCAGCCGAAGTCCGGCTCGACCACGAGCCAGGGCAGGCGCGCGCGGACCTTCGAGACCACGTCCTCCAGCTCGGCGCGAACGGTCTCGGCCGACTCGCCCGGGTTGACCCGGCGGTCGACCTCTACGACACAGCGGTCGGGCACCACGTACGGCCTGGTGCCGCCGTGGATCGTCCCCACCGTGAGGTTGGGCGGGCCAAGCGTCGGGTGCGGATCCTGAGCCAGCCGTCCCGCCAGCGCCTCGAGCTCCAGGACGATGTGGGACGCCGCCACTATCGCGTTCCTGCCCAGCTCCGGCGAGGACGCGTGCGCCGACGCGCCCGTCACCGCGAGGCTGTAGTTGACGAGCCCGCGATTGCTCCGAACGAGCTCCAGGTTGGTCGGTTCGCCAAGGATGGCGCGGTCGGCCTCCAGGCCGTCCTCGAGGAGCGCGATCGTCCCGGCCGAGTCCTCCTCCTCGCCGACCACCGCCGCGAGCAGCAGCCCTCCCGCCGGTTCCAGGCCGTGCCAGCGGAGGTCGAAGACGGCCCCCAGCATCGCGGCCAGGCCGCCCTTCATGTCGCAGGCGCCGCGTCCGTAGAGCCGGCCGCCCTCGACCTCCGCGCCGTAGGGATCCCGGGTCCAGTCCGCGCCGACCGGGACCGTGTCGAGGTGGCCGGTCAAGAGCTGGATCGGACGGCGCCCCGTCTCCCAGCGGGCCACCACGTTGGGACGCCCCGGCCGCACCTCGCGCAGCTCGACCTCGAGGCCGGCCGCCTCGCACCAGTCGGCCACCACCTCGGCTACGGCCCCCTCCCCGCCGGTCACCGAGGGGACCCGGACCAGGCTCTCCAGAATCTCGCGGACGCCGGCCCTCAGGTGGGGAGCTCCGCCTGGCCTGACGACGTGCGCTCCACAGCTTCCAGGAAGAAGCGCAGGCCGATGCCGAGAGCCCGCTCGTCGACGGTGAACCGCGGGTGGTGATGCGGAAAGTCGGATTCGGCCTGGCGGCTGCCCGCCCCGATGAAGGCGAAAACAGAGGGAGCCACGCTCCCGTAATAGGCGAAGTCCTCGGCCCCCATGGTGGGCGCCATGGTCACGACCGCGCGCTCGCCCACCGTGGCAGCAGCGGCCGGACGGAGAAAGCCGGCCAGCTGGGAGTCGTTCTGCACCACCGGGTTGCCTTTCTGGTACTTGATCTCGACACTGGCGCCGTGCGCCTGGGCGAAGAGCTCGGACATTCTTCGCAGCTCGCGCTCCAGCTGTTCGCGCAGCGGCTCGGACAGCGTGCGGACCGTTCCCGACAGGAAGGCCGAGCCGGGGATCACGTTGGGCGCGGTGCCGGCGTGGAGGGTTCCGACCGTCACCACCGCCGGCTCCAGCGGCGATACCCGGCGGCTGACCAGGGTCTGGAGCTGGCCGACCAGCCCCGCGGCGACCATCAGCGGGTCGATGGTCTGGTGAGGGTAGGCCCCGTGGCCGCCGGATCCGGCGATGGTCACCTCGAACACATCGGCCGCGGCCATGATCGGGCCGCCGGCGAGGGAGATGCGTCCGGTGTCGAGGGTGCTGAAGAGATGCAGCCCGATGACGGCGTCGACGCCGTCCACCGCCCCGGCCTCGATCATGTGCCGGGCGCCGCTTTCGAGCACCTCCTCGGCCGGCTGGAAGACCAGCCGGATCTCGCCGTGGATCTCGTCCCGCATCTCAGAGAGGGTCCTCGCCAGCCCCAGCAGGATCGAGGTGTGGCCGTCGTGACCGCAGGCGTGCATCTTGCCGGGGACGCCGGATTTGAAGTCGAAGGTGTTCTGCTCCTCGATGGGCAGCGCGTCGATGTCGCATCGCACCGCCACCGTGGGCCCGGGGTGGCGGCCGCGCAGGTGTCCGACCACGCCGGTCGGCAGCGGGCGGTCGTAGGGGATCTGCCATTCGTCGAGCATCGCCGAGACGTAGGCGGTGGTCTCGAACTCCTCGAAGCTGAGCTCCGGGTGCTGGTGAAGGTGCCTCCGCCAGCGGACGAGGTCCTTCTCAGCGTCTTCGTCGACGTGCTCTGCCCAGTCCATCCGCCCAAATTACTAGTTAATCGCTGTACACGGATTTGACCCGGGGCGATTCGGGTATCCGCCAACCCTCCAGCAGCTCGCCGTCCAGTTCGTAGACCTCGACCCCTATGGGGCGGCAGGCCGCCAGGGGGTCGGAGCCGTCCTCGCCCCAGCCCCACTGGGAGAGGTCGCCGCTGGGGCAGGTCGAGATGGCGCAGAGGAGGTCGATCTCCGCGAAGAACTCGAGGAAGTCGCCTTTGCGGGCCGGACTCGGCTCCATGAAGTAGATCTCGTGGACCGGGTCCAGACCGGTGACCTGGAAGACGTTGAGCACATCGTGCACGTCGAGCTCGGTGAGGTGGAAGGGGGCGATGGCGCGGGTCAGGTTGTTGTGGCACGTCACGTCGAAGTCGCGGTCGTCGAGCAGCTTGTATAGGTAGGGGTCGCAGCGCGTGCCGAGCAGGTCGTGGCAGCGTCCGCCCGCGGCCGTCGGCTCGGTCGAGATGGTGTCGTTGGTGAAGGTGACCATCGGCCGCAGATAGGGAAGGCACGACCAGAGGCGGTCCAGCGCCGTCACGTGGGCGCCCTGGATCTGGCGGCTGCGAGCGGCCCAGAAGCGCTCGCGCGGATTCTCCAGATTCCAGAGGTTGAGGTCACAGACCTGGGGTCCCTCGACCGCCACCAGCCGCGCCACCTGGCCGGCGCGCAGGGGCCAGGCGTAGCCGCTGCGGATCGGGACGACGTGGTCCAGGACCTGCCGCCGCCGCCCCGTCTCGGCGGCGATGCGCCGGTAGAAGCCCTCGTCGAAAGCCAGCCTTCCCGGATTGTCCGGATCTCGATACAGTCTCACCCGGCCGACTGTAGCCGCCAGGTGGGGGGAAAATGGGCCCCGTGCTCGTCGACGTCACCACCTGGAGCCTGGAGATGACGGAGCGGGCGCAGCTCTGTGCGGCACCGGCGCCGGAGGGCGAAGCGCCCGTACTGGTCCAGGCGCGCCGGCCAACGCCGGAGCTGGGACGCTTCCTCTACACCGCCGTCGGGGGCAACTGGTACTGGACCGACCGCCTGGGCTGGACCTACCAGCAATGGGCGCAGCGGTTGGTCGAGACGGAGACCTGGGTCGCATACCTGGACGGCACGCCGGCCGGCTACTTCGAGCTGGACGCCTCGGTTCCCGGTGATGTCGAGATCGCCTACTTCGGACTCCTCCCGGCTTTCATCGGCCGTGGGCTCGGTGGCTGGCTTCTGACCTGCGCCATCGAACGCGCCTGGGAGCTGGGACCGGAGCGGGTCTGGGTCCATACCTGCAGCCTCGACGGGGCCGCGGCGCTCCGCAACTACCGGGCTCGCGGAATGCGCATCTGCCTCGAGGAGACCGTGCCCCAGAAGCTGCTCGCCGAGCCTCCGGGGCCCTGGCCGGGGGCCACCGCTCCGGGCCCGCGGGCGCGCCCGGCGGGCGCCCCCGACGTGGGAGTAGCGGCTCAGGGAGAATAGGAAAAGATGGTCGAGAGGCGATCGATCCTGAAGCCGGACGGGACGATCGTCCCGGGCAGCAAGCCGAGGATGGACGAAGAGTTCCTCCTCGAGGCGCTCCGGCTGATGATGCTCTCCCGCGCCTACGACGAGCGCGTCATCGGCCTCCAGCGCCAGGGGCGTTTCGGCGTCTACTCCCCCGGCCTCGGCCAGGAGGCGTCGATCGTAGGGTCGGCGATGTCGCTGGATCCCTCCCGGGACTGGATCGTCCCCCAATACCGGGAGCTGATGGCGGTCGTCCGCCAGGGCTATCCGCTGGAGCTGATCACCGCCACCTACATGGGCAAGACCACCCCTGACACCCGGATCCCCGAGGGCGTGAATGTGCTCCCCACGCAGGTCGCGCTGGCGGCCCAGCTGCCGCAGGCGACGGGCCTGGCCTGGGGTCTCAAGCTCCAGGGCAAGGACGCCGTGGTGATGGCCTACATCGGCGAGGGCGGCTCCTCGGAGGGAGATTTCCACGAGGCGCTCAACCTGGCCGGGGTCCAGCGAGCGCCCATCGTCTTCTTCATGCAGAACAACCAGTGGGCCATCTCCACGCCGCGCCGAATGCAATCCGCAGTACCCAGCTTTTCGCTGCGCGCCGCGGGCTACGGCTTTCCGGGCGTGGAGGTCGACGGCAACGACGTGCTGGCCGTCTACGACGTCGCGGTGGAGGCCGTGGAGCGGGCCCGTGCCGGTGAGGGGCCGAGCCTGATCGAGGCCGTGACCTACCGGATGGGCTTCCACAACACGACGGACAATCCCTCCCGGTACCTGGACCCGGCAGAGTTCGAGGAGGCCAAGCAGCGCGACCCGATACAGCGTGTGATCAAGTACCTGACCGCGATCGGGCTCTGGGACGACGAACGCCAGAAGACCGCCGACCAGGAGGTCGCCGCCGAGATCGAGAGGGTCGTGGAGGCCGCGCAGGCCCAAAGAGGCGTCCGTCCCGAGATGCTCTTCGACCACGTCTACGAGCGACCGCCGGAGCGCGTGGAACGGCAGCGGGCGGAGTTCTTGAAGAGCGTCAACGGGCATTAGCGATGCCGCAGCGCAACATCGTCGAGGCGATCAACAACGCCCTCGTTGAGGAGATGGAGCGTGACCCGCGCGTCATGCTCCTGGGCCTGGACGTGGGCAAGCTGGGCGGGGTCTTCCGGACCACGACGGGGCTGATCGAGCGCTTCGGCGACAGGCGCGTGGTGGACACCCCGCTGGCGGAGGCCAGCATCCTGGGCGCCTCGCTGGGCCTGGCCCTTTCCGGGATGGTGCCGGTGGCAGAGATCCAGTTCCTGGGCTTCACCGCCCAGGGGTTTCACCAGATCGGGCCGCAGCTTGCCAAGTACCGTCACCGCTCGCGCGGGCGCTTCCCCTGCCAGGTCACGATCCGCGCGCCCTTCGGCGGCGGCATCCGAAGCCCGGAGTTCCATTCGGACGCCGTGGAAGCCCAGTTCGTCCAGTCGCCTGGCCTCAAGATCGTGATGCCCTCCAACGCCTACGACGCCAAGGGCATGCTGCTGGAGGCCATTCGCGACCCCGACCCGGTGCTCTTCTGCGAGCCCGACCGGCTATACCGGTTGGGCCGGATGGAAGTGCCGGACGGCGACTACCGGGTCCCCTTCGGGAAGGCGTCAGTCGTACGCGAGGGCGACGACATCACCCTGGTCGCGTGGTCGGCGGCGTCCGAGCTCTGCCAGCGGGCTGCCGACACGCTCGCCGCCGACGGCATCGAGGCCAGCGTCGTGGACCTTCGCACGCTGGTGCCCCTCGACGTGGAGACCCTGGTCAAGGCGGTGGCCAAGACAGGCCGGGCGGTGGTGGTGCACGAGGCGCCGCTCAGCGCCGGCTTCGGCGCCGAGGTGGTGGCGACGCTGATGGAGGAGGCGTTCTACGACCTGGACGCCCCGGTCGCGCGGGTCGCCTCCTACGACATCCCGTTCCCGGCGGCCTCCATGGAGCACTGGTACCTGCCCAGCCTGGAGCGGGTGGTCGCCGCCGCCCGCCGCACGGTCAGCCTCTGACCCCGGCGCAGCCGGCGGAGGCGGGGCTCAGGGTCCGCCCGGCGCCCTCCGGCGCCCCGATGCTGGAAGGAGCGCCCTCCGCGGCGGAACTGGAGGAGGCGCAGGCCGTGGTCGCCGGCCAGGTGCCGCCCACGCCGGCCGTCGCCGTGCCCCATCTCTCCGCCGCGCTGGGACGCGAGACCTGGCTGAAGCTGGAGTGCCTCTCGCCCATCCGCTCCTTCAAGTACCGGGGCGCGCTCTGCGCCGTGCGTGCGATCAAGACCTCGGGCGCTGCGGGCGTCATCACCGTCTCGACCGGCAACCACGGCCAGGGCGTCGCCTACGCCGGTCGCCGCCTGGGCGTCCCGGTCACCGTGGTGGCGCCTCGATTCAGCGAACCGGGCAAGCTCGCCGCCATCAGGGACCTGGGCGGCGAGGTCGAGCTGCGTGGCGACACCGTGACCGAGTCCGAGGCGGCGGCGCAGGAGATGGCCGCTGCCCGGGACCTGCTCTACCTGGAGGACGGGGAGGATCGCTGGCTGATGGCCGGCGCCGCCACGGTGCTTGCCGAGCTGCTGGAGCAGGCGCCGTCGCTCGACAGCGTCATCGTTCAAATCGGGGGCGGCAACCTGATCGCCGCCTCGCTGCTGGCGGCGCGAGCGAGCGGCTCTCCGGTTCAGGTCGTGGGCGTGCAGTCGACCGCCGCCCCGGGGGCGACGCTGAGCTGGCAGGAGGGCCGGATCCATCCGGCGGAGTCCCACACGATCGCGGGGGGCATCGCCACCGAGCGGCCGGGCCGGCTATCGCTCACCGTGATGAAGGCGCTGCTCGGCTCGATCGTCCTGGTGGACGACGAAGACCTCTGGCGATCGGTGGGCACGCTCCTGCGGACCACAGGTATGGCGGTGGAACCCAGCGGTTCCGCCGGGGTCGCGGCCCTCGAGCGCTTCGGAGATGACATCGGAGGTGAGCGCGTCGGCGTCATCCTCACCGGAGGCTGGATAGGCGGAAGCGCGTTGGCCCGGGTCGCCGCTCAGCTCGCCTCGGCCGCCGAGGGGGGATGAGCGTGGACGACGCTCTGGTGGCCGTGGTGACGGGCGGCTCGAGAGGCATCGGGCGAGCCTTCGTGCTGGAGGCGGTCAAGCGTGGGTACCGGGTGGTCTTCAACTACCGTTCGCGACACGAGGACGCGGAGCAGACGGCGGCCGCGGCGATGGAGGTCGGCGGCG
>Ga0209526_10001106_pt1 | contig 17781 bp, 12 predicted proteins | sample JacPinW_OM2H0_M1_FD_188566 | JGI IMG/M metagenome (GOLD analysis project Ga0209526, IMG submission 188566) | Forest soil microbial communities from Algoma, Ontario, Canada - Jack Pine, Ontario site 1_JW_OM2H0_M1 (SPAdes) (version 2) | ecosystem: Environmental > Terrestrial > Soil > Boreal... | reverse complement strand
GCCACCCACAGCAGCGCCTCGACGTTCTGATCGGTGAGCGGGCGCTCTGCGAGGATCCGTACCGCCGAGCGGACCTGCCCAAGAAACCGAAGCGTGCCGTACGCGAGGTCGGTCGCGAGAGCGCGTTCTCCCGATTGCGATGCGCCCGCCTCCTCGAGTGCGCCACCCAGCGAGACGCCGGCAAGGACCCTGCGCACGGCCTTCGCCGCGATGCGTTGCGCCTGCTCCATCGCGGTAGCAGCCGCGGCGCTATCGGACTAGCGCGAGCAGGCGGTGGATACGCTCCTCGGTCGGTGGATGAGTACTGAAAAGTCCCGCGATGCCGCCGCCGTGCAGGGGGTTGATGATCATCATTTGCGCAGTCGCCGGATGCGCTTCGGCGGTTTCCAGCGGCAGGCCCTTGCCATAGCGATCGATTTTCGCGAGGGCGTCGGCAAGAGCCCGCGGATCGCCGGAGATTTCCGAGCCGTTGCGATCGGCTTCGAATTCACGGCCGCGCGAGATTGCAAGCTGAATCAGCAGCGCCGCAATCGGCGCCAGGATCAGCACAAGAATCGCCAGCACCGGATTGCGATGGTCGTCGTCGCTGCGCCCGAAAAACATGCCGAAGTGCGCCAGCGTCGAGATGGCGCCGGCGATGGATGCAGTAATGGTGGACGTGAGTATGTCGCGGTTTCGCACGTGCGCGAGCTCATGTCCCAGCACGCCCCGCAACTCTCGCGCGGTCAGTAGTTGCAGGATGCCCGTCGTCGCCGCGAGTGCCGCGTGCTCCGGGCTGCGTCCGGTCGCGAACGCGTTGGGCTGCGCTTCATCGATCAGGTAGACCCGCGGCATCGGCAGTCCGGCATGACCGGCAAGATCCTTGACCGTGGCATACAACTGCGGCGCCGACGTCGCGTCGACCTCGCGTGCCCGGTAGAGCTTGAGCACCACGGTGTCCGAGAACCAGTACGCCCACAGATTGGTCGCCAGTCCGAACGCCAGCGCCAGCAGCATTCCCTGCCCACCGCCAAGCACCGCCCCGACCATGCCGAACAAGGCCATGATCGCGGCCATCAACAAACTCGTTTTGAACCAGTTGCCGAACATCGTGGCCTCTCTATCCAACCGTCGCGCGCCTCGATTGAGCCGCTCACCCGTTAGATGGTAGCGGACGGGTAATGATTCAACGGCCGACGGTCGCCAAAGCAAGCCGGCCGGTCCTTCGGCAAACAGCCGCCGCGACCGGTTGGCCTCAGTTGATGGCAGTCGCGCCTGCGCGGCTGCCGGTCTCCATCGGATTGCCCGACAAGAAATCCGCCGCGCTAAGCCGTCTGCCGCCGGCACGCTGCAATTCGAGCACGGCAAGGGCCCCTTCGCCGCAAGCTATGAGCAGACCATCGCGGTCCGCCCGGACGACGGTGCCTGGGATGCCGAACTCGCCGGAGGCTGGCTCTGCCGCCCAGATCTTGATCGGCTTCCCGGCCAGCGAGGTAAGAGCGCCCGGGAAGGGATTGAGCGCCCTCACCTGGCGATCGATGGCGAGCGCCGCAGCTCGCCAGTCGATGGCCGCGTCGTCGCGGGAGATCTTGCGGGCATAGCTCGCGCCGTCTTGCCGCTGCTGGCAAGCCTCGATATGGCCATCGCGCTCGAGGCGGTTGAGCGTTTCGACGATCGCTGCCCCGCCCATGGCCGCAAGCCTGTCGGTGAGCGTTGCCGCGCTGTCCCTTGGTTCAATGGATACCTCGCGCGCGGAGATAATCGCGCCGGTATCGAGCCCGGCATCCATCAGCATGATGCTGATTCCCGTCTGCGCATCGCCCGCCAGCAAGGCGCGCTGGATCGGCGCCGCGCCTCGCCAGCGCGGCAACAGGGAGGCGTGGACATTGATGCAGCCGTGCCGCGGAACATCGAGGACCGGCTGCGGCAGGATCAGTCCGTAAGCCGCGACCACGAGCACGTCGAGCGCGGCGCCGGCAAGCTTTGCTAGGGCGGCTTGGTCGGTGAGCGTCGGCGGTTGAAACAGCGACAATCCGCGTTCGAGCGCAAGCGACTTCACCGCGCTTGGGAGGCGCTTGAGTCCGCGCCCCCGCGGCCGGTCGGGGCGGGTCAGGACCTGGACGACGGGGAATCCGGCGTCAAGAATCGCCGCCAGAGCCGTTGCGGCAAACGGTGGAGTGCCGGCGAACCCGACTCGCAGAGCGGCTGCCAAGGCTGGAACGGACCTGGAACTGAGTTGGGAGTTGGAAGCGCAGTCGGGGAACTGAGCTGGAAACTGAGTTAGCTAGGAAACTGAATCGGCAACCGAGGCAGCGGCAAAAGCGGGGATCAGCCGGCGAGTCGCTGTTTTTTTCGGAGCCGCGCCATAAGGCGTGCCCGCTTCAGCGGCGACAGGTAATCGACAAAGACCTTGCCTATCAAATGATCCATCTCATGCTGGATACATACCGCGAGCATGCCGTCGGTCGACAGCTCGAACACCTCTCCATGCTCGTTTTGCGCGCGGACCGTGATTTTGGCCGCCCGGATCACCTTGTCGTAATACCCCGGCACCGAGAGGCAGCCCTCCTCGCACTCGGCCTCGCCCTCCGCCGCCACGATCTCCGGATTGATGAAAACTCGCAGCTCGTTGCGCGCTTCGCTGACATCGATCACCAGCACCCGCTTGTGCGCGTTGACCTGGGTCGCGGCCAGTCCTACGCCAGGCGCGCTGTACATGGTCTCCGCCAAGTCGGCGACGAGTTTGCGGATGTCCGCGGTGACCGCAGCGACCGGCGAAGCGACCTTTCTCAGCCGGGAATCGGGGTACTCAAGAATGTCCAGAACCATAAATGCTTGCAAAATACCCACTTGGGATGCAGAATCAATCCTAAACCCTTATTTTGCGGCGGTTTAGGACGTTTGCAAGTCTACCTGATGCCGCCTTTTGGAGAGGCCTCATGCGCCTAAAGTCTATCATAGCGCCCCTGCTGTTTTCCGCGTGCGCGCTGCCGTTCCTGCTCTGTGCATCGGTGGCCGGGGCACAGGATCTGCAGCTTCAGGAGAACCCTCCCGACAGCTACACCGTGCAAAAGGGCGACACGCTCTGGGGCATTTCCGGAAAGTTTCTGAAGCAGCCCTGGCGTTGGCCCGAGATCTGGCAAATGAATCGCGACCAGATCAGGAACCCGCATTTGATCTATCCGGGTGACGTCATCGCGCTGGACAAGGTCAATGGCGAATGGCGTCTTTCCCTCGCGCAGCGCAATGTCGGCCCACGGCCGGAGGTACGCTTGTCACCTTCGATACGCGTGGACAGCTTGGAGGGTGAAGCGATTTCCAGCATCCCGCCGGGAGATCTCGCTCCATTCTTATCCCTGCCCCTCGTTACCGACGCTGGTGGCGTTCCGGGCGCGGCCCGGATCATCGCTGCCCGTGACAATCGCGTCGTGCGCGGCGTCGGCGACTTCGTCTACGCAATCAACGTCGACGATAAGTCTGGAACGCAGTGGTACATCTATCGCCCGGGCAAGATACTGCACTCCTTCGACAGCGACGAAACGCTGGGCTACGAAATGCGTTTTCTGGGTACGGCGCGCGTCGATCGATTCGGTGAAGTCGCCCGGATGGAGATCACCACCGCGCGCGAGGAGATTCTGCTCAACGATCTGCTCCTGCCCGCTCCGCGGGAGGAACTGGTGAATTATGTGCCTCACGCTCCGGACAAGGTCGTCGACGGCCGCATCATTGCCCTTGGGAACAACAGCGCCGAAGGCGGCCGCGGATCCGTGATCACGCTCGACCGGGGAACGCGCGACGGCATCGAGGTCGGGCACGTGCTGGCGATCTATCACCCGACGCCGGTCATCGCCGATCCGCGACCCTACGAAGGCCCCGACATCCTGGCCAGGTTTGTCGACCAGACCCGGGCCATCGTCCCGCCGACGCGTTACCTCAATATCCCGCCCGAACGTTCCGGACTGCTATTCGTGTTCCGGACGTTCGACAAGGTCGCGTACGCGCTGGTGCTGAACGCGGCCGAGCCGGTCGTCATCGGCGACCTCCTGCGCAAGCCCTAAGCCCCAGCGCGTCGGAGAAGATCGACCCATGGAGATCGACGTCCGCGTCGAGGCATGGGCGTCGCTGCAGCTTCTGCCAGGCATGTCGCCCCGTGTCCTTACGGGCTTGCTCAAAGCCCTCGGCGGGCCCGAAGAGGTACGAGGCGCCTCGCGCGCCAATCTCGCCAAACTACTGCCCGCCGAGCTCGCGTCGGCCATCAAACGCGGTCCCGATCCGGCACTCCTCGAGCGAACGCTCTCCTGGATTGCCGAACCGGGACACGCTCTCATCGCGTGGGATGATGCCGACTATCCGCGCGCGCTGCTGACTGTAAGCGACCCTCCGCCGGCGTTCTACTACAGTGGGCGGCGCGAGTTTCTCAACCGGCCATCGATCGCGATCGTCGGCAGCCGAAACGCGACGCCGCAGGGCATGGACAATGCGGAGGCGTTTGCGGCCACCCTTTCCGGCGCGGGATTCACCATTGTCAGCGGGCTCGCCCTGGGGATCGATACCGCCGCGCATCGAGGAGGCTTGAGCGCGGGTGGGAGCAGTATCGCGGTGATAGGGACTGGCCCGGATCGGATCTACCCCTCGGCAAACCGCGAGCTTGGCCATCGCCTCGCCGTAGACGGCGGGTTGCTGTCGGAGTTTCCCCTCGGCACACCACCTTTGCCCGCCAACTTTCCTCGCCGGAACCGTCTGTTGAGCGGCCTCTCCGGCGGAGTTCTGGTCGTCGAGGCGACGCTCGCCAGCAGCTCGCTGATCACCGCGCGATTTGCCGCCGAACAGGGTCGCGAGGTGTTCGCCATTCCGGGTTCGATTCATTCCCCCTTCTCCAAAGGCAGCCATCGTTTGATCAAGGAGGGTGCCAAGCTGGTGGAGACCGCGCGTGACGTGATCGAGGAGCTTGGGGAAGCGGCGCCCACAGAAGGCGCCCAACTGGAGGTGGCAGTCCCCGACATGCAGGCCGACGCCGGACGGGTACTCAAGGCGCTCGGGCATGATCCAGCAGGCGTTGACGCGCTGACCGCGCGCACCGGCCTCGCTGCCGGGGCCGTATCCATCGCCCTGGTTGAGTTGGAGCTCTCCGGACGCATCACGGCGCTTCCGGGCGGCGCATTCCAGCGCGTGCGTTAAGCCGATGCGCCCCCATCTGGGGCTGGACCTGCCTTATCCTTGAGGCGGGCCTTGCTATTATCTGCCCCTCGTTTGCCCACTGAACTCGTAAAGCCCCGATGGCCAAGAGCCTGATCATCGCCGAGAAGCCGTCCGTCGCTGCGGATATCGCGCGTGCGCTGGGCGGCTTTGCGCGCCATGCCGACTATTTTGAAAGCAATCGATACGTGCTGTCGTCGGCGATCGGCCATCTGCTCGAACTCGGGATGCCCGAGGAAGAGGAGGTCAAGCGCGGCAAGTGGACATTCGCGCACTTGCCTGCGATACCGTCGAAATTCGCGCTCAAGCCGATCGAAAAGGCAGAGTCCCGTCTGCGATTGCTGCTGAAGTTGTTGAAGCGTAAGGATGTGACCGCGCTGGTGAACGCCTGCGATGCGGGCCGGGAAGGTGAGTTGATCTTCCGCAATATCGCGCAGTACGCCAAGACCACCAAGCCAATCAAGCGGCTGTGGTTGCAGTCGATGACTCAGGGCTCGATCCGCGATGCATTCGGTCAGCTGCGCGCGGATGAGACGATGCGTCCGCTCGCCGATGCCGCGGTGTGCCGATCTGAATCCGACTGGCTGGTCGGCATCAACGGAACGCGGGCCATGACCGCGTTCAATTCGAAGTCGGGCGGCTTCCAGCTCACGACGGTCGGCCGTGTTCAGACACCGACCCTCGCCATCCTGGTCGATCGCGAGCAGCAGATCCGGGCATTTCGCGCCCGTGGCTACTGGGAAGTGCACGGGACATTTCGCGCCGCGGGTGGTGAGTACGACGGCCGCTGGTTCGACGAGGCATTCAAGAAACCCGACGACGATGCCGATGCCCGCTCCGAAAGAATCTGGGACGAGGCGGGTGCCGGTGCTATCGCCGCCAAGTGTGAAGGACAGCCGGGAACCGTCACTGAAGAGACCAAGCCTTCGACGCAGGTGTCCCCGCTGCTCTATGACCTGACCAGCCTGCAGCGCGAAGCCAATGGCCGATTCGGCCTGTCCGCGCGCACGACCTTGTCGCTTGCGCAGGCGCTCTATGAGAAACACAAGGTGCTGACCTATCCCCGCACCGACGCGCGCGCGCTGCCGGAAGATTATCTGGGGACCGTCAAGGACACGCTTGAATCGTTGCGCGAATCGAACGCGTACGCCGTCTTCGCCGGCCAGGTGCTGAAGGCAAAATGGGTCCGACCCAATAAGCGGATCTTCGACAACAGCAAGATCTCAGACCATTTCGCGATCATTCCCACGCTGCAGCATCCGAAAACCCTCAACGAGCTCGAGGCCAAGCTCTACGATCTGGTCGTCAAGCGATTCCTGGCGGTGTTCTATCCTCCGGCGGAATATCTGCTGACGACGCGCATTACGCGCGTTGCCGGCGAGCCTTTCAAGACCGAGGGCAAGGTGCTGACCTCGCCTGGCTGGCTGACGGTCTATGGCAAGGAAGCCCAAGTCGACAGCGATGCGACGCTCGCTGCCGTAAAACCAAACGAAAAGGTCGTGACCAAGGAAATCCGGATCGTAGCCAACCAAACCAAGCCTCCCGCGCGCCTGACCGAAGCGACGCTGCTGTCGGCGATGGAAGGCGCTGGAAAGCTGATCGATGACGACGAACTGCGCGAGGCGATGCGCGAAAAGGGCCTCGGCACACCGGCGACGCGGGCGCAGATCATCGAAGGATTGATCCTCGAGAAATACGTCCTGCGCGAGGGGCGCGACCTTCAGCCCACGGCGAAAGCATTCTCGCTGATGACGCTGTTGCACGGCCTCGGCATTCCCGAGCTCTTCTCGCCGGAATTGACTGCGGAATGGGAATTCAAACTCTCGCAGATGGAGCATGGCAAGCTCAAACGCGAGCAGTTCATGCGCGAAATCGTCAAGATGACCCGGCACCTGGTCGGCCAGGCGAAGAATTACGAAAGCGACACCATTCCGGGGGACTTTGCGACCCTTAGCGTCCGCTGCCCGAAATGCGGCGGCGAAGTGCACGAGAACTACAAGAAGTTCCAGTGCCAATCGTGCGATTTCGGTATCTGGAAGATTGTCGCCGGCCGCCAGTTCGATGCTGCCGAGGCCGAGACGCTGCTCTCGACGCGCGAAGTGGGGCCGCTGGAAGGCTTTCGAAGCAAGCTGGGCCGTCCGTTCGCCGCAAAGCTGAAGCTCAACGAGGCCAACGAAGTTCAATTCGACTTTGGCGACGGCTCCGGCGACGGGAGCGATGCCGCCGCGCCGGATTTCACCGGCCAGGAACCGCTCGGCCCCTGTCCGAAATGCGGCAATTCTGTTTTCGAGCTACCAGCCGCGTATGTTTGCGAAAAGGCAGTTGGCCCTGAGAAGACCTGCGATTTCCGTTCCGGGCGGGTCATACTGCAGCGTCCCGTCGAGCGCGCACAAATGCAAAAGCTGCTTGCGACCGGGAAGACAGATTTGCTGCAATTCGTGTCGTCGCGAACCCGCCGCCCGTTTGCCGCGTTCCTGGTAAGACAGGACGATGGCAAGATCGGCTTCGAGTTTCAGGCCAAGGACGGCGCCAGAGGGCGCGGTGCGCGCGGCGCGCGCACCGGCACCGCGTTACGGGTGCTCGGCGCTCATCCCAAGGACAAGCGGCCGGTCGAGCTGCATGCGGGACGCTTCGGTCCATACGTGAAACACGGCACCATCAATGCGACCTTGCCAGACAAGGACGGAATGGATGCGCTGACCTTGGCGGATGCCGTGGCGCTGCTTGACGCCAAATCGGGCAAATTGGGAGGCAGATTAACAGGCGAGGCGGCGGCCACGAGTCGCAGCGCCAAGTCACCTAAGGTAACAACCAGAGCGTCACCGAAGGCGACAACCACAAAGTCACCGAAGCCGACAACCACAAAGTTACGGAAGCCGACGACGAGGAAGAAAGCTGCGGGGAAGCCTAAGGCAGCGAAGGCGCCCGCGAAGACGGCGATCCGCAAGCGCGGCGCTTAGTGTCGGCCTAAGCTATACATCCAGGTTGCGCACGCCCAATGCATTGGTTTCGATGAACGCGCGGCGCGGCTCGACTTCCTCGCCCATCAAGGTGGTGAATATCTCGTCCGACGCGATTCCATCCTCGATCTGAATCCGCAGGAGGCGCCTCGCCTTCGGGTCCATCGTGGTTTCCCAGAGCTGCTCCGGGTTCATCTCGCCCAAGCCCTTGTAGCGCTGAATCGAAATGGCGCCGCGCGCCTCGGCGAGCAGCCAATCCAGCGCCTCCTTGAAGGTGCGTGCTGCCGCGCTCTTTTCGCCTCGACGCACGGTTGCCCCGGCCTGGATCAGGCCTTGAAGCACTTCGCTGGCGGTCTTGATCTGTGCGTAATCGCCGCTGCCCAGGAAGTCAGCGTCGAGTCCCGTTGTGTGCGGCGTGCCGTGCCGCGTGCGGACAATCACTAAGCGGTGTAGCTCCGCTTCGCCGTCATAACGCGCCTGGACGCTGACCTCCGGGTCGGCAATTGCGGCTTGAAGCGCGGCCGCGCTTTGCGCCGCGGCCACCGGCTCGGCGAGCTCGAGGCTCACGCCCGTCAGCAGCGCATGCAAGGCCGCCGGATCGATCAGCCGTGATACACGGTCAATAACGGCCTCGGCGAGGAGATACTGCCGCGCGACATTCTCGAGCGCCTCGATGGACAGTGCCTGTTGGCCGGCGCCGGGAATGAGCTCGGCGCCCTTCAAAGCGACCTTGAGCAGATGCTGCTTCAAGTCGTGATCGTCCTTCAGATACGATTCTTCCTTGCCCTGTTTGACCTTGTACAGCGGCGGTTGCGCGATATAGATATGCCCGCGCTCGACCAAGTCCGTCATCTGGCGGTAGAAAAAAGTCAGCAGGAGGGTGCGGATGTGCGAGCCGTCGACGTCGGCGTCGGTCATGATGATGATGCGGTGATAACGCAGCTTGTCGATGTTGTATTCGTCCTTGCCGAATCCCGTTCCCAGCGCAGTGATCAAGGTTACGATTTCCTGCGAGCTGATCAGTTTGTCGAACCTGGCGCGCTCGACGTTCAAGATCTTGCCGCGCAGCGGAAGTATCGCCTGGAACTTGCGGTCGCGTCCCTGCTTGGCCGATCCGCCCGCCGAGTCGCCCTCGACAAGGTACAACTCGCATAAGGCCGGGTCGCGCTCCTGACAATCTGCGAGCTTGCCCGGCAAGCCCATCCCGTCGAGCACCCCTTTGCGGCGCGTGAGCTCGCGCGCCTTGCGCGCGGCTTCGCGGGCCCGTGCCGCGTCGACGATCTTCGCGCAGATGATGCGCGCGTCGCCCGGATTTTCGAGCAGAAATTCGTTGAGCTTGCTGCTGACCACATCCTGCACGATTGGCTGCACCTCCGAAGAGACGAGCTTGTCCTTGGTCTGCGACGAAAATTTAGGTTCGGGCACCTTGATGGACAATACGCACGTCAGCCCCTCGCGCATATCGTCACCAGTCGTCTCGACCTTGGCCTTCTTGGCGAGCTCCTCCTTTTCTATGTAACTGTTCAACGTTCGAGTCATCGCCTGACGCAGGCCCGTCAGGTGGGTTCCACCGTCACGCTGCGGAATGTTGTTGGTGAAGACCTGAACCGATTCCGCATAGGAATCGTTCCACTGCATCGCGATGTCGACGATCACGCCATCCTTTTCGCCGATAGCGTGAAATATCTTCGAGTGCAGGACATTCTTGCTGCGGTTCATGTACTCGACGAAGGCCTTGATGCCGCCCGAGAACGCAAAGTTCTCGCTCTTGCCGTCGCGCTGGTCGACAAGCTCGATCTTGACGCCGTTGTTCAGAAAGGACAGTTCACGGATGCGGCGCGCCAGAATGTCGTAGTGGAATTCGACATTCGAGAACGTCGCGGTCGAAGCCATGAAATGCACCTCGGTTCCGCGCCGCTCGGTCGGACCTGTCACCGCCAGCGGAGCGACCGCGACGCCATCACGGAATTCCATCTGGTATGCGAGGTGGTTGCGCCAGATCCTGAGCTTGAGCCACTCCGATAAACCGTTGACCACGGACACACCCACGCCGTGCAGCCCGCCGGAAACCTTGTACGAATTCTGATCGAACTTGCCGCCCGCGTGCAGCTCGGTCATGACGATCTCGGCCGCCGAGCGCTTCAGCTCGTCGTCGTCCTTGATGTCCGTGGGAATTCCTCGCCCGTTGTCGACCACCGAGATCGAATTGTCGGCGTGAATGACGACCTTGATGTCGTCGCAATATCCGGCGAGCGCTTCATCGATCGAGTTGTCCAGGACTTCGAACACCATGTGATGCAGCCCCGTGCCGTCGGAGGTGTCGCCGATGTACATGCCCGGCCGCTTGCGCACCGCCTCGAGGCCTTTGAGCACCTTGATGCTGTTGGAATCGTAGTCGCTGCCGTCGTCGATCGGCTTGGGATTGGGTTCAGTCATGCGCTGATTTCTCTTTCTTGGTAGCCTTCTAAAGCGTCGACGCCGACTCTTAAGTCGGCGCCATAGGCTTGGCTCACGCGTGGATTTTTAGTCAGATGCGCATCGGCATCACGACGTACTTGTAATCGGCTCGATCGGGCATCGTGATCAGCGCGCTCGAATTGGCGTCTCCGAAAGCGAGCAGGACGCGTTCGGTGGCGAGGTTATGCAGAACATCCAGCAGATACGTGATGTTGAATCCGATGTCGAGCGCTTCGCCCTTGTATTCGATCTCGAGCTCCTCTTCCGCTTCTTCCTGTTCGCTGTTCGTGCAGATAATCTTGAGCTGATCGGCGCCCAGGACCATTCTGACACCGCGAAATTTTTCATTCGAAAGAATCGCGGCGCGCTGCAGCGCCTGCAGCAGCTCGGTCCGCGAGAGCTCGATCTGCTTCGAGTGCCCCGTCGGAATGACGCGGTTATAGTCAGGAAACTTTCCGTCGACTACCTTGCTTACCAATTCGATGTTGGCGAAGCGAAACCGCACCTGGTTGGCGAGCAGATCGATGGTCAGCTCGTCGTCGCTTTCCTCCAGAAGCTTGCCGACTTCCAGAACAGTCTTGCGCGGAAGAATGACTTCCTGGCGTGTGTAGCTTCCGGGAACCGAGAGGCTCGCGTACGACAGCCGGTGGCCGTCAGTTGCGACTGTCTGCAGCGAGCCCTTGTCCACGACCAGCAGCATGCCGTTGAGGTAATAGCGGATGTCCTGCTGCGCCATCGCGAACTCGGCGAGCTTGAGCAAACCGCGAAAGTCGCGCTGTGGGAGCTTGATGGTCTGCTGTTGCTCCTGCGCAAGACTGATGCGCGGATAATCGCCAGCCGGCAGCGTCTGCAGGTTAAAGCGCGAGCGATTTGCGCGCACAGTCATCTTGCTCGCCGTGGTATCAATATTCAGCGTCGCATCGTCAGGAAGCGCCCTCAACAGATCCTGGAGTTTGCGTGCCGCGACTGTTACCGACTGGTCTTGTTTTCCCGCGAGATCACTGTGCGCAGTGATCTGCATTTCGAGATCCGTCGCCGTCATGAACAGCCGTCCGTCTTTCTGCTCGACGAGAACATTGGCGAGTATCGGCAACGTCTGCCGGCGCTCGACGATGCCAGAAACAGCCTGCAAAGGTTTAAGCAATGCGTCTCTTGGTATTTGCTTTAATTGCATTATCTAAACCTAAGAACAGCTAATAGGAGATTGCCTGGAAGCGGGACAAGTACGGAAATTTCAGCGTTGTCCTGTACTTGCGACTTACGCTTGGAACTGTACGAATCGTGTGTGGCCTGTTGACGAATTGGGGACAAAAACCGGGGTGCACGTTTGAGGCGGTCGATCAACAAATTATAAACTGTTTCGACGCCAATTTATACAGTGTCGGAGACTAGTTCCGAAGGACTTGCAGCAGGAAATTTACGTCATGGCTCATTTCCGGCAGGGAGTCCCGAAGCTTCGCGATCTGGCGGCAGGCATGGAGAACTGTTGTGTGGTCACGACCGCCGAAATTGCTGCCGATTTCGGGAAGCGAAAGCTGCGTGAGCTCCTTGGCCAGCGCCATCGCGACCTGGCGCGGCCGGGCGATTGCACGCGACCTCTTTTTCGAGTGCATGTCGGAAACTCGAATCTTGTAGTAGTCAGCAACGGTTTTTTGAATGTTCTCGATCGAAATCTGACGGTTCTGAACCGCGAGCAGATCGCGCAGAGCATCCTTGGCGACCGTCAGCGAAACTTCCTGGCCGTGGAAGCTCGAATATGCAGTGACGCGCTTCAGTGCACCTTCGAGCTCGCGAACGTTGGAACGGATGTGCTTGGCGATGAAGAATGCAACTTGCTCGTCGAGCTTCATTCCCGTCTGCGCGGCCTTGGAAAGAAGAATCGCCACTCGCATCTCGAGCTCGGGCGGTTCGAGTGCCACCGTGAGGCCCCATCCGAATCGCGAGATGAGGCGTTCCTCAATGCCGGCAATTTCCTTGGGATAGGTATCGCAAGTGATCACCACCTGCTTGTGGGCCTCGATCAGCGTATTAAAGAGGTAGAAGAATTCCTCCTGCGTGCGGCTCTTGCCGCTGAAAAACTGGATGTCATCGATAAGCAAAAGGTCGAGCGAGCGGTAATGCCGCTTGAAGTCGTCGAACGCCTTGTGCTGATAGGCGCGGACGACATCCGACACGTATGTTTCGGCGTGGATGTAGCGTATTCGCGCGTTGGGATTGTTCTCGAGAATGTGATTGCCAATGGCCTGGATCAGGTGGGTCTTTCCGAGACCGACGCCGCCATACACGAAGAGTGGGTTGTACGATGTTGGATGCTCGGCCACCTGAAGGCCACCCGCGCGGGCGAGTTGATTGGCCTTGCCGGACACAAAGCTATCGAAGGTAAATCCGGGATTGAGGCTCGCCTGCTCGCCGCGGCGAGCCGCCACGGGCTTGGGCTCCGGGGCGGCCGGGACAGTTGCTGCACTAGCCGGCGCAGGACGTACGGCCGCGTCGGCGACGACAAAAGCAAGACGCAGCGGACGTCCAACCGCGACCGCCGCAAGCTCCTCGATGCGGCCCGCGAAGCGGTCCTTCACCCATTGCAAAACGAAGCGGTTGGGCGCAATCAAGCGCAGTCCTTCTCCGGCTAACTCGAGGCGAAGCGGACGAATCCAGGTGTTGAACTGCTGCTGCGTCAACTCACGCTGAAACGACTCGAGGCAACTCTGCCAGAATGCGGGGGTCGACATGGATAAGCTACTCGGGAGCCAAGCTGGAAAAAAGAGCGGGCACCGTGCGGGGCCCGTCGGCGCCATTGTACTCCGCTCGAACTCGAGTTATCCACAGCAGCTCAAGCGCTGATGATCCTTGACAGAGCGGTACGCAAAGCGCTCTAATGTAAGGCTTTTTCCATCGAAGGCGGCACTATGAAACGTACCTATCAGCCCTCCGTCGTCCGCCGCAAGCGGACACACGGTTTTCGGGCTCGCATGAAGAGTATTGGCGGGCGCAGGGTTCTGCGCGCTCGCCGGGCGAAGGGCCGCGCGCGGCTCGCCGTCTGAGCGCAGCGTCCGGCGCGACTAGCGCCTCTCTGACCACGACCGTCGCGATAGGCTCGAACCAACGCCACCGACTCCGGGGCGCGCCGGCATTCGCCGGATTGTTCCAGGCAGGGCGGCGCCTCAATGGGGCTCATCTTCAATTGCTCGCATTGCCCGCGGAACGCTCGCTCGGTCGGGTCGGATTCGTCATTGGAAAAAAGCAGCTCGCAGGCGCGGTCGAGCGTAACTACCTTCGTCGGCTTCTTCGCGAAGCGGTGCGCCAGCGCCGGCCTGCTCTGGACTCGTTCGATATTGTGCTTCGGCTGCGGATTCCATGTTCGCCGGCGACGCTGCCCAGCCTGTTGCGCGAAGCGTCCGAGCTCCTTGGTACTCTGACGGACGCAAGCGATCGATGAAAGTGCTGCTGCTGTTCATGCTGCGGGGCTACCAATACGCGATCCGTCCGTTGATGGGCGCGAACTGCCGATTTTTCCCGAGTTGCTCCGACTACGCACGCGAGGCCGTCGAGCGCCATGGCGCAGCCAAGGGCGCGTGGCTTGCGGCCCGCCGCATCGCACGGTGTCATCCGTATCATCCGGGCGGGTACGACCCGGTTCCTTGAGCAAGGCTCGAGAACTTCTCACTTTCTGACTGGTTCATGGATACCCAACGTCTGATCCTGTTCGTCATTTTTTCTTTTTCGGCGCTATTCCTTTGGGAGCGCTGGCAGTCCGAGCATCGGCCGCCGGTCCCGCCACCGGCGGTGCAGCCGGCCCTCCCCGCGACGGGTGTCGACGCGCCCGTCCCCGCGGGTGCCATGCCGCCGCCGCCGACCTTGCCCGGCGCGGTGCCGGGGGTCGTCGCCGCCACGAGCGCGCCGAGCGAGAAAGTCGTCATCAAGACCGATCTGTATACCGCCACGGTCGATACGCTCGGCGCGGTCCTGACCGAGGTCGCCCTATCGGCGCACCGTGATACAAACGACGAAAGCAAGCCTTACGTATTGCTGCAGAAAAATGCCGAGCGGACATTTGTCGCGCAGTCAGGTCTGCTGGGCGAAGGATTTCCGAACCATCGAACGCCTTGGCAAGCGTTGCCCGGGCCGCGCGAGTTGGCTTCCGGCGTGAACGACCTTGTGCTCACATTGCGGACAAGCGCTGCCAACGGAGACAAGGTCGAGCAGAATCTGACCTTTCATCGCGGCAGCTACGTCGTCGACGTCGCATACGACGTAACCAACGCGGGCGCTGCACCGATCGCACCCTACGCCTATTTTCAGCTCACGCGCGACACCAGGGCGGCCGTTGTGCAGAGCTCGATGGCCCCGGCAGCGTACACCGGGCCGGTGCTCTATAACGAAACCGACAAATTCAAGAAACTCGAGTTCGCCGAACTCGACAAACTCGCCACCGATCCGAACCGCAAGCTCCCGTATACGAAAAACGCCGACAACGGCTGGGTCGGGATGGTGGAGCATTATTTCGTCGCCGCATGGTTACCTCCCGACGTGCCGAAAACACCGCGCGAGTTCTACGCCAAGAAGCTCGACGGCGGGCTCTACGCCGACGGCGTCATTATTCAGGCGCCGCCGATCGCGCCCGGGGCAACCGGCGAAATCAAGGTGCCGCTGTACGTCGGCCCGCAGGAACAGGACACGCTGAAGAAGCTCGCGCCGGGGCTCGATCTCGTCGTCGACTACGGTATCTTCACCGTGCTCGCGGCGCCTTTGTTCTGGCTCTTGAAATGGCTCGACGGTCTGGTGCACAACTGGGGTTGGGCGATCGTTCTGCTGACCATCATCATCAAGAGCGTGTTCTATCCGCTCAATCATGCCAGCGCGCGTTCGATGGCGAAGATGAAAGTCATCGCGCCCAAGCTCAAGGCTTTGCAGGCGCAGTACGCCAACGACAAGCAGCAGCTGCAGATAAAGATGATGGAAATGTACAAGACCGAGAAGATCAATCCGCTCGGCGGCTGCCTTCCCATCCTGGTCCAGATTCCGGTGTTCATCGCGCTGTACTGGGTGCTGCTTTCCGCGGTGGAGCTCCGCCACGCGCCGTGGATCGGCTGGATTCGCGACCTTTCCGCACCCGACCCCTACTTCGTGTTGCCGGTCGTCTACGCGATCACCGCCTATCTGCAGGTCAAGCTCTCGCCGACGCCTATTCAGGATCCGGTGCAGGCCAAGGTGATGCAGATCATGCCGATCGCGTTCTCGGTGATGTTCATCTTCTTCCCGTCCGGCCTGGTGCTCTACTGGCTGATCAACAACTCGCTGCAGATTTTTCAGCAATGGCACATGAACCGTGTGCTCGAACGCGAGGCGGCTTTGGTTGCCGCCAAGAGACGGTAATGCGGGCAGTAATGAGGTCTGTACCAGGGAAGCAAGCGGGGACGGTAGTGAGGACGCGACCGATTTCGCTGATGCCGTGAACCGAGGCATCAGCCGCCACGGGCCGCCTCGTGCGTGACCGCTTCGCATGTCCAAAGCCGCTGACACCGATGTCATCGCCGCGATCGCGACGCCTCCCGGGCGCGGCGGCATCGGCATCGTCCGGATTTCGGGACCCGATCTCACCGGTATCGTCAAAGGCATCATCGGCCGCCCGCTGGCGCCTCGCGTAGCGACGAGCACTGCGTTCCATGGCGCGCACGGCGATACGCTCGATAAGGGCATCGCGCTGTTCTTCCCCGCTCCGGCGTCGTACACCGGAGAAAACGTTCTCGAGCTGCAGGGACACGGCGGACCGGCGGTTCTTGCCCTGGTCCTGCAGCGCTGCCTCGACCTCGGCGCGCGTCTCGCCGAGCCGGGTGAGTTCACCAAGCGCGCATTCCTCAACGATAAAATCGACCTCGCTCAGGCGGAAGCGGTGGCCGATCTCATCAGTGCCACGACGGCCGCCGGTGTTCGCGCGGCAACGCGCAGCCTGGTCGGCGAATTCTCACGCGAGGTCCACGCGCTCCTCGACCGATTGGTGGAGCTCCGTGTGTTCATCGAAGCGACGCTCGATTTTCCAGAGGAGGATGTCGACTTCGTCCATGCCGCGGATGTCGCCGGGAAGATCCAGCGGCTACAGCAAACGCTCGAAGGCCTGCTCGGGCGCTCCCGCCAGGGGCGGTTGTTGCTCGAGGGCCTCGAAGTGGTCTTGATCGGACAGCCCAATGTCGGCAAGTCCAGTCTCCTCAATCAGCTCGTCGGGGAGGATCGTGCGATCGTGACTGCCGTTGCCGGAACGACGCGCGACGCGATCCGAAGCAGCGTCGAGGTCGATGGCATCCCGCTGCACATCATTGATACCGCCGGCCTGCGCGAGACGAACGACGCCGTCGAGCAAATCGGCGTCGCGCGAGCGTGGGCGGAAATCGAGCGGGCCGATCTGGCTCTGGTCATCACCGACGCGCGCGCCACTCAGCATGCCGGAGACGCCGCGATCGTCGCCAGGCTTCGTTCGACCTTGCCGAGGGTGGTCGTGCGCAACAAGATCGACCTCGCGGGTGTGCAAGCGCGCCGGAGCGCCGTCGATGGCATCGCCGAGGTCTGGTTGTCGGCGAAAACCGGCAGCGGAGTCGATCTACTGCGCCAGGCGATTCTGGAAGTTGTCGGCGCCGAGGAAAACACCCACGACGCCTTCCTGGCACGCGAGCGCCACGTGCGAGCGCTCGGCGCGGCTCGAGAGCACCTTGCGGTTGCGGCGACGCATCTCTCGCCCACATCCGCTCCCGCGCTCGAGCTTTGCGCGGAGGAGCTTCGCCAGGCGCATGATGCGCTCGGCGAAATCACCGGCGCGCACACCGCCGATGATCTCCTAGGCGCGATCTTCGGTCGCTTCTGCATCGGAAAATAATCATACGGTGGGTATTGTTGCCGGCAGCCAATCGCGGACCGGCTGCCGACGATCCGCTTCCAGACGCTTGGCGAATAGCCACATCCCGGCGGTGGCGCCTGCGGTAGTCCGTCTGCGGGTGCCGCCTCGTTCGCAATCGCTTAAGCCGCCCAATCGAGAATGATCTTGCCGCTCTGGCCCGAGAGCATGGTCGCAAACGCGGCTTCGAATTCTTCGGCGGCATAGTGGTGGGTGATGATCGGCGACAAGTCAAGACCGCTCTGAATCATCGCCACCATTTTGTACCAGGTTTCGAACATCTCGCGCCCGTAGACGCCCTTGATC
>Ga0209526_10001105_pt1 | contig 17781 bp, 17 predicted proteins | sample JacPinW_OM2H0_M1_FD_188566 | JGI IMG/M metagenome (GOLD analysis project Ga0209526, IMG submission 188566) | Forest soil microbial communities from Algoma, Ontario, Canada - Jack Pine, Ontario site 1_JW_OM2H0_M1 (SPAdes) (version 2) | ecosystem: Environmental > Terrestrial > Soil > Boreal... | reverse complement strand
GATCCCATCATCCTGGGCGACGCTCTTGATTGAGCCGTTGAGCGCCGTGCGGACTGCCTCAGCGGCCTCTGCCGGCGAACTACCTTTGTTGACATGATGTCCGATAACATCGATCAAAATTTGCGCCGCGGGGCCGACAGTCTGCAACTCTTTCTTTGCTTCATCGATCAGCGGCTCAGCCTCTGCGTACAGCTTTTGTGCCTGTTCGATGATCGGCTGTGCCCTAATGAGAAGCTCGATCAGCGCCTTGCTCGCCGGCAACGATTTCTCGATTTGCCGAAGTTGTGCATCGCTGAAACCGGAAACGTGACCAATGAGGTCAATGAGCCAGTGCTTCAACATAGTCTACCTTGCTGTTGGCTTTACCGCTGGCCAATTGCCCGTTCTAAACGGACAGACAACCTGCGCCCTTTGGGTATCCGTTTACACCAAATGGCCCGCGAAGGCTGCTGTTGGCACAAACGCGAAGTGCCACGATGCCCGCTATAGCGCCGCTCTTGGGGATAAGCGGACGTGGCGTGCACGGCCCATTTTGGTAGCGATTGACCCTGGCTGTGTGAAAACGCTGCGGAGGGCTGCTCGGCCGACTGATCTCTCGGGCCGTAGTTTGGGCGCGCCGTTGACTTCCAGATGTGGTCTGGGAGCAAGAAAGGTACCCCGAGCCCCTACTCCACGCCCGCCTCATCCGGCGAGAATTCGTAGACCGACGAGCAGAACTCGCAGGTCACCACCACCTTGCCGTCCTTGACCATCTCGGCGCGGTCCTGCGGAGCAAAACTGTTGAGCATGGCGGAGACCGCCTCGCGCGAACAGGAGCATTGCGCGTGCAGCGGCAGCGGCTTGAATACCCGCACGCCGCGCTCGTGAAACAGCCGGTACAACAGCCGCTCGCCCGACAGGTCCGGATCGATCAGCTCGACATCCTCGACAGTCCCGATCAGCGACTGGCCCTCGACCCAGGCATCGTCCTCCGCAACCTGATGCATCACCGCGCCCTCGGGCGCGTCGCCCGGATGCAGATCGGCCTGGCGCGCGCGCTCCGGCGCCTTCGGCAAAAATTGCATCAGCATTCCGCCGGCGCGCCAACGATGCTTTGGGCCGTCGCCGCCACGCCATTCCTCGCCGACCGCAAGCCGCACCCGGGTCGGGATCTGTTCGGAGCGCAGGAAATATTCGTGCGCGGCGTCTTCAAGGCTGCCGCCGTCGAGCGCCACCAGGCCCTGGTAGCGGCTCATATCCGCGCCCTGGTCGATGGTCATCGCAAGATGCCCCTTGCCGAGCAGCGTGCCGGAATCCTGTCCGTCCCTGAGCCGCTTCTTGTCGAAGCGCGCATAAGCGCGCAGCCGATCCGGCGCCTGAAAATCCACGATCAGGAACGACACCGGGCCGTCGGTCTGGGTCTGCAGGATGAAGCGGCCGTCGAATTTCAGGGTCGAGCCGAGCAAGGTCGTGAGCACGATCGCCTCGCCCAACAGCTTGCCGACCTGAGGGGGATAATCGTGCTTGGTCAGGATATCGTCGAGCGCGGGGCCAAGCCGGGTCAGCCGCCCGCGCAGATCGAGCGCGTCGACCTCGAACGGCAGCACGGCGTCATCGACCGGAACCGCTGACGGGGCTCGGATCGGACTTTTGAGGGAGATTTTCGTGTCGGGGGATTGTGAAACCATGGCTGCTTATTTGGGGTCGGAACGCGCGAAACGAAAGGGGGCTTGAAGCGCGCGAAAATCTCTCCACGAGTCGTCCCCGCGAACGCGGGGACCCATAACCACTTATGCCTGTTGTTGCACCACGCTGCGGCCTCAGCTTTTACTAATCCACGCGCCTGTGGTTATGGGTCCCGGCTCGCGCTTCGCTTGGCCGGGACGACGATACTTCCCTACCCCGCCGCGTCAAAGCACCAGGCCAAAATGCCCTTCTGCGCGTGCAGGCGGTTTTCGGCCTCGTCGAACACCACCGATTGCGGGCCGTCGATCACCTCGTCGGTGACTTCCTCGCCGCGATGGGCGGGCAGGCAATGCATGAACAGCGCATCCGGTTTTGCCAATGACATCAGCTTGGAATTGACCTGATAGGGTTTGAGCACATTGTGGCGGTGTTCGCCGTCCTTGTCGCCCATCGACACCCATGTGTCGGTGACGACGCAGTCGGCGCCGCGAACGGCTTCCTCCGGATCGTTGCCGAGCACGATCGGAGCCTGCGTCGCCTTGATCCAGTCCTGCATCGCCTTGTTGGGCGCGAGCTGCGGCGGGGTTGCGACATTCAATTTGAATTTGAACCGCTCCGCCGCATGCGCCCACGACGCCAGCACATTATTGTCGTCGCCGCTCCAGGCCACGGTCTTGCCCTCGATCGGCCCGCGATGTTCCTCGAACGTCATCAGGTCCGCCATCACCTGACAGGGATGCGAGCGCCGGGTCAGCCCGTTGATGACGGGCACGGTGGCGTATGCTGCGAGCTCGAGCAGCGCCTCGTGATTGAGGATGCGGATCATGATGGCATCGACATAGCGCGACAAGACGCGCGCGGTGTCGGCAATGGTCTCGCCGCGGCCGAGCTGCATCTCGGCGCCGGTCAGCATGATCGATTCACCGCCGAGCTGGCGCATGCCGACGTCGAACGACACGCGGGTGCGGGTCGAGGGCTTTTCGAAGATCATCGCCAGCGTCTTGCCGTCGAGCGGCTTCTTGTCCTTTTCATGCGCCTTCAGCTTCGCCTTCATGGCGCTGCCGGCCGCCAGCATGCTGCGCAGCTCGGCAAGCGGCAGCTCGCTGATATCGAGGAAATGCCGCGGCTTGTTCATTGCCCCGCTGCCTGCTTCAACTGACCGGCGGAAAGCGTCACGCAGGCGCGCTCGAGCCTCGCCACCGCGTCCTCGATCTCCGCCTCGGTCACGATCAATGGCGGCAGGAACCGCACGACATTCTCGCCGGCGCCGACCGTCAGCAGTTTTTGCTCGCGCAGCGCGGTGACGAGATCGCCGGATGGCACCACGGCCTTCAGGCCGATCAAGAGCCCCTCGCCGCGCACCTCGGCGAGCACGCCCGGATGGCGGTCGACCACGGAGGCGAGCTTCTGCTTCAACAACAGCGACATCTTTTGCGCGTGCTCGAAGAAGCCGGGCTTCAGCATCACGTCCAGCACCGCGTTGGCGGCCGCGACTGCCAGCGGATTGCCGCCGAAGGTCGAACCATGCGAGCCCGGCGTCATGCCTTCGGCCGCCTTTGCGGTCGCCAGGCACGCGCCGATCGGAAAGCCGCCGCCGAGCGCTTTCGCAAGCGGCATCACGTCGGGCGTAACGCCTGTGCGCTTATAGGCGAAGAGGTCGCCGGTGCGGCCCATCCCGGTCTGTACCTCGTCGAAGATCAACAACAGGCCGTTGTCGTCGCAGAGCTGGCGCAGCGCCTTGAGGAAGGCATGCGGCGCCGCTCGCACGCCGCCTTCGCCCTGCAACGGCTCGATCAGGATGCCCGCGCTGTCGGGGCCGACCGCCTTTTTCACCGCCTCGAGATCGCCTAGCGGCACCTGGTCAAAGCCGTCGAGCGGCGGTCCAAACCCTTCGAGATATTTGGCTGATCCCGTAGCGGCCAGCGTCCCCAGCGTGCGGCCGTGGAACGCGCCTTCGAAGGTGACGATCCTGTAACGCTCCGGATGGCCTTTGGCGGCGTGATGCCTGCGCGTCACCTTGATGGCGCATTCCATCGCCTCGGCGCCGGAATTGGCAAAGAACACGAAATCGGCAAAGCTCTGCTCGCACAGCCGCGCGGCGAGCTTCTCGCCATCCGGGCTCTTGAACAGGTTCGACATGTGCCACAGTTTGGTCGCCTGCTCCTGCAGCGCCTTGACCAGATGCGGATGGCAGTGGCCGAGCGCGTTGACGGCGACGCCGCTGGTGAAATCGAGATAGCGATCGCCATTGGTAGCGATCAGCCAGGCGCCCTCGCCGCGCTCGAAGCCGAGATCGACCCTGGCGAATACCGGAAGCAAATGCGACGTGGCGCTGTTGGTCATGGCGATCACTTGCGGGTTTGAGATACGGCCATCATGCACGCATTGGCGCGATCGCAGCAACGGCCGATCTTTGCGAAAACAAAACGTGCCGCCTTTTCGGGGCGGCACGTGGCAAGCATTTTAGGCGCGCGGCGATAGCTGTCAATGCCGCCGGAGCTCCATCTCGCGCCACATGTCCAGTCCGTAAGATTGCGGTGTGGTGGAAATGTCGAGTTGCAATGCTTAAATGACGGAACATGTGGACGCGCATCAGCGGACTCTTGCGCCGGAGTCACGCCATATTGTAGCGTTTGGGCTGTCGGATACGACATCTCGTGCGGCAGTTCTGATCCCTGGATTCTGGTGTCTGGCGTACACGTTCGGGCGCGCTTATCGCGCTCGGCGAGGGTTAAGGGATTCTGCGTATTGGGATTTTTTAAAGATTTGGCATCGCAGCACCGCCCGAAAACGGCCGGTGCCACGCGAAGGGAAGAATGCGATGACGGTATTGACCTGGTCGGATGATCGCGTCGAGCAGTTGAAGAAGCTCTGGGAGGCCGGACTTTCGGCCAGCCAGATCGCTGCCGAACTCGGAAATGTGACGCGCAATGCGGTGATCGGCAAAGTGCATCGGCTCGGTCTGTCCGGCCGCGCCAAGAGCCCCTCCTCGACGGCGCCGCGGCAGCGCAAGGCGCGCCCCGCCCAGCAGATGATGCGGGTGTCGCGTCCGGTCTCGCGCGGCAATACGGCCTTGGCACACGCTTTCGAAGTCGAGCTCGAGACCGATCCGATCGCCTTCGACAATGTGGTGCCGATGAGCCAGCGGCTGTCGCTGTTGGAACTGAGCGAGGCCACCTGCCACTGGCCGGTCGGCGATCCATCGAGCCCGGATTTCTTTTTCTGCGGCGGCAAGGCGCTTGCGGGGCTGCCCTATTGCGCCCATCACTCGCGCGTCGCCTACCAGCCCGCCGCCGATCGCCGGCGCCAGCAGCCGAAGCCGACGCGGTGAGGTAGATGTCGTCCCCGCGAAAGCGGGGACCCATAACCACAGGCGTTCGTGGTTGTGCCGAGCTGGGGCTCCAGCTTTTCCGACAGTCGTCAGCGGTGGTTATGGGTCCCGGCTCAAGGCCGGGACGACGGCGAATTCCTACTCCGCCTTCGCAAAGCGGTCGTCGAGCGCGTAGCCGGCGCCGCGCACGGTGCGGATCGGATCCTGCTCGCGGCCGGGATTGAGCAGTTTGCGCAACCGACCGATATGCACGTCCACGGTCCGCTCATCGATATAGATGTCGCGGCCCCAGACAGAGTCGAGCAACTGCTCGCGGGAAAACACCCGGCCCGGATGCTCCAGGAAGAATTCCAGCAAGCGGTACTCGGTCGGGCCGAGGTCGATCGGCCGGCCGGAACGCGCGACGCGGCGCTTCTCGCGATCGAGCTCGATGTCGCCATAGGCAAGCACGGTGGCGAGCCGCTCGGGGCTGGCGCGGCGCAACAGGCCCTTCACCCGCGCCAGCAGCTCCGGCACCGAGAACGGCTTGACGATGTAGTCGTCGGCGCCGGTCGCAAGCCCCCTGACGCGCTCGCTTTCCTCGCCGCGCGCGGTCAGCATGATGATCGGCAGCGACTTGGTCTCGGGCCGCGCCCGCAGGCGACGGCACAATTCGATGCCCGAAAGGCCGGGCAGCATCCAGTCGAGAACGATCAGGTCGGGAACGCGTTCCTTCAACCTGGTGTCGGCATCATCGCCGCGCGTGACTGTTTCGACGTCATAGCCTTCTGCATCGAGATTATAACGCAACAGGGTCGTCAACGCTTCTTCGTCTTCAACCACCAGAATGCGTGCGCTCATGGCGTAGCCTTCTCCATTTGCCTGGGCATGTCCTGATCCGAAAACCGGCGCCCCCCGCGCGATGCGGGGCAGGCCGTTTTCGGGATCACGCCCTAGTTACCGGGGACCGTCGTTGCGAACGTCGTCATGTCGCCCTTCGGGCGCTTGTCGAGAATCTGCTGTCCTTCAATCATGTAGAACACGGTTTCGGCGATGTTGGTGGCGTGGTCACCGATCCGCTCGATGTTCTTGGCGCAGAACATCAGATGAATGCAGAACGAGATGTTGCGCGGATCTTCCATCATGTAGGTCAACAGTTCGCGGAACAGCGAGGTGCAGATGGCATCGACTTCCTCGTCGCTCTTCCAGACGTTCATCGCCGCCGGCAGATCGTGCGCGGCATAGGCGTCGAGCACGGATTTGACCTGCGACTGCACGAGGTCGGTCATGTGCTCGAGCCCGCGGATCAGCTTGAGCGGGTGGAAATCGCTTTCCAGCGCCGCCACCCGCTTGCCCATGTTCTTGGCGAGGTCGCCGATCCGCTCGAGGTCGGTGGCAACCCGCATCGCGCCGACGATCTCGCGCAGGTCGATCGCCATCGGCTGGCGCCGCGCGATGGTCAGCACCGCGCGCTCCTCGATGGTGCGCTGCAAATTGTCGATCTCGACGTCGGCCGCAACCACGCGCTGGCCGAGCGCGACGTCGCGGCGGACCAGCGCGTCGACGGAATCGGTGATCATGCGTTCGGCGAGGCCGCCCATTTCCGCGACCAGCCGGGTCAATTCCTGCAGGTCGCTGTCGAACGCCTTGGCGGTGTGTTCAGAAGCCATCGTCTCTCTCCTCAACCAAAGCGGCCGGTGATGTAGTCCTGGGTGCGTCGATCGGTTGGCGAGGTGAAGATCTTGCTGGTGTCGTCGAATTCGATCAGCTCGCCGAGATACATGAAGGCGGTCTTGTCCGAGACACGCGCGGCCTGTTGCATGTTGTGGGTGACGATGGCGATGGTGTAATCCTCGGACAGTTCCTGGATCAGTTCCTCGACCTTGGCGGTCGAGATCGGATCCAGCGCCGAACACGGCTCGTCGAACAGGATCACCTCGGGCCGCACCGCAACGGTGCGGGCGATGCAAAGCCGCTGCTGCTGGCCGCCGGACAGGCTCAAGCCCGAGGCGTTGAGCTTGTCCTTGACCTCGTTCCACAGCGCGCCGCCGCGCAGCGCCTTTTCGACGCGGCCGTCCATTTCGGATTTGGAAATCTTCTCATAGAGGCGGATGCCGAATGCGATGTTTTCATAGATCGTCATCGGGAACGGCGTCGGCTTCTGGAACACCATGCCGACCCGCGCCCGCAGCAGGTTGAGATCGAGCTTGGGGTCGAGGATGTTGGTCTGGTCGAGCATCAGCTGGCCGACCGCGCGCTGTCCCGGATAGAGGTCGTACATCCGGTTGAAAATCCGCAGCAACGTCGATTTGCCGCAGCCGGACGGTCCGATGAAGGCGGTGACGCGATTAGTACCGAGCGTCAGGTTGATGCTCTTCAGCGCGTGGTGCTCGCCATAATAGAAATTCAGGTTGCGCGCGGTCACCTTGGCCGGAGCTTCGGGCAACGCCGCGTGGGCCGCGGCGCCGGCGGTACTCATCGATACGGAAAGATCGTTCATTTTAGGGTCCTCTCGGCGCCAAGAATGCGCGCGCCGATATTCAGCGCGAGCACGGTCAAAGTGATCAGCAGCGCCCCACTCCAGGCCAGCTGTTTCCAGTAGACGTAGGGGCTTTGCACGAAGTTGTTGATAGTCACCGGCAGGTTCGCCATCGTCTTGGTCAGGTTGAGGCTGAAGAACTGGTTGGAGAGCGCGGTGAACAACAGCGGCGCGGTCTCGCCGGCGACACGCGCGGTCGCCAGCAGCACGCCGGTGATCAGGCCCGAGCGCGCCGCGCGATAGGCGATCCGCTTGATGACGAGCGAGCGCGGCAGGCCGAGCGCGCTTGCCGCCTCGCGCAGCGGATTGGGCACCAGCAGCAGCATGTCTTCGGTGGTGCGAAGCACGACCGGGATCACGATCACCGCCAGCGCCAGCGATCCGGCGAAGGCGGAGAAGCCGCCCATCGGCACCACCACGGCGCCATAGATGAACAGGCCGATGATGATCGAGGGCGCGCTCAACAGAATGTCGTTGATGAAGCGGATCACCGAGGTGAGGCGATCGTTCCTGCCGTATTCGGCGAGATAAGTGCCGGCGAACATGCCGAGCGGGGCGCCGATGCCCACCCCGATCGCGGTCATGATGATCGAGCCTACGATCGCGTTCAACAATCCGCCTTCGGTCGAACCCGGCGGCGGGGTGTTTTCGGTGAAGATCTGCAGACTGAGCCCGGCAACGCCATTATACAAGAGCGTGAACAGGATCAGCGCCAGCCAGGTCACGCCGAACAGCGCGGCGCCAAGGCAAAGCCCGCGTACCATGATGTCCCTGCGGCGACGGCGTGAGTAAATCGGGTTCATGACGTCAGTTCCCCGCCTTCTTTTCCAGATGCAGCAGCATCAGCCGCGCCACGGCGAGAACGAAGAAGGTCAGCACGAACAGCAGCAAGCCCAAGAGGATCAGGCCCGATTGATGCAGGCCGTCGCTTTCGGCGAATTCGCTGGCGATCGCGGCCGAGATCGTGGTGCCCGGCGCGAAGATCGAGCCGGAGATGCGGAACGAATTGCCGATGATGAAGGTCACCGCCATGGTCTCGCCGAGCGCACGGCCGAGCGCCAGCATGATGCCGCCGATGACGCCGACGCGGGTATAGGGAATGACCACGTTGCGGACGACTTCCCAGGTGGTGCAGCCGACGCCGTAGGCGGCCTCCTTGAGCACCGGCGGCACGGTCTTGAAGACATCGACCGAGATCGCGGTGATGAAGGGCAGCACCATGATCGCGAGGATCAGCGCCGCATTGAACAGGCTGAGATAGGACGGCGGACCTCCGAAAATCGATCCGAGAATCGGGATATTTTCGAACAATCCGATCATGAAGGGCTGGAACGTATAGGCGAGGAACGGGCCCAGCACGAAGAAGCCCCACATGCCGTAGATGATCGAGGGGATGCCCGCGAGCAGCTCGATCGCAATCCCGATCGGACGGCGCAGCCATTGCGGGCAAAGCTCGGTCAGGAAGATCGCGATCCCGAGCCCGACCGGAATGGCGATCAGCATCGCGATGAAGGAGGTCACCAGCGTGCCGTAGATCGGCCCGACCGCGCCGAGCACCGGCGGATCGGCCGACGGCGCCCAGCGCGTCGTCGTCAGGAACGCAAAGCCGTATTCCTTCATCGCCGGCCAGGCGCCGACAATCAGCGACAGGATGATGCCGCCGAGAATCAGCAGCACCGAAATCGCGGAAGCGCGGGTGATCCAGTAGAAGGTGACGTCGCCAAGCTTGAATGCACTGAGCGCCTTGGCGCGATCGTAAGGTCCGGCGGCTTCCAATACGTCGCTCTGAACGGCCATGTCTGCCACGCCAATCCCCTGTCTTGTTTACTGCGCTATCCGGGCCGCGTTCAGTGGACCCGCTTACTTTTTCCGTCTTCACCCCGGGAGCTTCGCCTGAACGGCTTCACCCCAGGAAAGGCCAGCGGGCACGGCGGCGCAGTCACCGCTCCCGCGGGGCCCCAATCCCGCATCAGGCCCCGGGCTCAATTCCGGGGCAGGCCCTCCCCCTTTTGCGGGGGAGGGAAGATTGCGTGCTGCTCGTCAGCTCTTGATTTCGGACGACCAGGTCTTCTCGATCAGCTTGACGACGGGCTCCGGCATCGGGATGTAATCGAGTTCCTCGGCCATCTTGCCGCCGTTGGCGAACGACCATTTGAAGAACTTGATGGCTTCCTGCGAGGCCGCCTTGTCGGTCGCGTCCTTGTGCATCAGGATGAAGGTCGAGGCCGTGACCGGCCACGACTTGTCACCCGGCTGATCGGTGAGGATCACGTAATAGCCGGGAGCGTTGGCCCAGTCGGCGTTCGAAGCGGCGGCCTGGAAGGCCTCCACCGTCGGCTGAACCGTCTTGCCGCCCTTGTTGACCATGGCGGTGTAGGTCAGCTTGTTCTGCTTGGCATAGGCGTATTCGACATAGCCGATCGAGTTCTTGGTCTGGCTGATGTTGCCGGAGACGCCTTCATTGCCCTTGGCGCCGACGCCGGTCGGCCATTCGACCGCGGTGCCCTCGCCGACCTTGCTCTTCCAGTCCGCGCTGACCTTGGAGAGATAGTCGGTGAAGTTGAACGTCGTGCCCGAGCCGTCGGAGCGGCGCACCACCGTGATGGCCTCGGACGGCAGTTTCACGTTCGGATTGAGCTTCTTGATCGCCGGATCATCCCATTTGGTGATCTTGCCGAGATAGATGTTGGCCAGCGTCTCGCCGTCGAACACCATATCGCCGGGCTTCACGCCCTCGAGGTTGACCACGGGAACGATCGCGCCCATCACCATCGGCCACTGCACGAGGCCGTCCTTCTCGAGCTGGTCGGCCTTGAGCGGCATGTCGGTTGCGCCAAAGGTGACGGTCTTGGCCTGGATCTGCTTGATGCCGCCGCCGGAACCGATCGACTGGTAGTTCAACCCGTTGCCGGTCTCTTTCTTGTAGGCGTCAGCCCATTTCGAATAGATCGGGAACGGGAACGTCGCACCCGCTCCGGTGATGTCGGCGGCAAACGCCGACGTCGATGCGGCGACCAGGCCGGCAGCGACGACAGTCTTCACGAAATTCATGCTGGTCTCCCTGTGGTGAGCGAAGCGCCTGATACGCCCGATCGCGCTCACGCCGGTCCGTTTAGGAGCGGTCGTTGCTGCTTTTACGAAGGTTAGATGACAGTTGGATGACAATGCCAAGCAATTGAAAAAACTTGACTTTAGACCAATGTCGGGGTCCGCGCTTGGGGAAAACAGGCGGTAAAAGTAGCGCCGTTTTTGGGCACGCTTTCGATCAAAAGCCGGCCGCGATGACGGTTAAGGATATGTTTAACCAACGATAAACCGAGCCCGGTTCCGCCCTGCGCGCGGCTGTCGCCGACATCGACCCTATAGAAGCGCTCGGTCAGCCGCGGCAGATGTTCCGGCGCGATCCCGGGCCCGAAATCGCGCACCATGACGCGGACTTCCGGGGTGCCCTCGCCCGACAGCCCCGAGGTCAGGGAGACGATCACCTTGCCGCCGGAGGCGCCATATTTGAGCGCGTTCTCGATCAGGTTCTCGAACAGCCGCAACAGTTCCTCGCGGTCGCCGGCGATCGAGACCGGCGTCTCCGGCAGATCGATCTCGACCTCGACCTGGCGTTCGCGCGCCAACGGCTCGAGGCCGTCGGCGACCTGGCGGATGATCGGCACGATATCGACCGACGTATCGGGCCGCACATGGGCCGACAACTCGACCCGCGACAGCGACAAGAGGTCGTCGATCAGCCGCGCCATCCGGGTCGCCTGAGTATGCATGATGCCGAGGAAGCGCTCGCGCGCCTTCGCATCATCCTTGGCCTGGCCCTGCAGCGTATCGATAAAGCCGGAAAGCGCCGCCAAGGGCGTGCGCAATTCGTGACTGGCATTGGCGACGAAGTCGGCGCGCATTTCCTCGACCCGGCGCAGCGGCGTCTGGTCGTGGAAGGTCATCAGCATGCATTTTTCGGTGCCGCCGAACAGCGTCGGCACCGGTACCGGCGTGATGATCAGCTCCATCCAGCGGTCGACCGGCACGTGATCGAGATACATCGCCCGCCGCGGCTCCGAGGTGGCGATGGCCTCGCGAAGCGCGGTGATGATTTCGGGCGAGCGCAGCGCGAACTGGGCGAGCTCGTTCTTGCGCAATGCGGGCGCGAGCTGGGCAGCTGCGGCATTGAGGTGAATGACGCGGCCGGCGCGGTCGAGCAGCACGGCAGGGTCCGGCATGCCGGAGACGACGGCGCTGACGGCTGTAGTCTCGACCGGGTTGACGCCGCGGACGTCTTCGCGCGAGGTCGCGACATTGTGCAATCGCCAGGGGACCAGCGCCGCGGCGGCGATGCAGATGAAGATCGCGACCGCCCGTAGCAGGGACAATTCGCCGAGCGCGACCACGACGGAAAGCGCAAGCCCCGCGACAAGCAGGATGATCGCCGAATGCCGCAAGCGGTCGGACCACGGCGAAAACGAGGGGGGAGAAGAGGTAGGAGCGTCTATCGCCATCAGGCCGGCTTCTCCTTTCGCGTCCACTTCGTCAGGCACCGGTGTCGCTGCGCTCTCTCACGTAAGCAGCCTCGGGCGCCGGTCCGGGATCGAGCTTGAGCGCCGCCTGACGCAGCCGCTTCGACCGCGCGCCGAGGATAACCTCCCGAAACGTCAGCAAGATTACAGATATGACGAACGGGGCAATATAATAGAGGACGCGGAACAGCAGCATCCCGGCCAAAAGGTCCTCACGGTCCATTTGCCACAGGCCGACCAGCATGGCGGCATCGAACACCCCAAGGCCTCCGGGGGAGTGGCTGGCAAAGCCCAACAAGGTCGCCGAGACGAAGATCACCGCGACCACGACAAAGCCGAGATTGGGCTCGTCGGGCACCAGCACATACATCGCCAGCGCGCAAAAGCTGAGGTCCACGATCCCGATCGCGATCTGCAGCAAGGTCAGCGGACCGCCCGGCAGCACCACGGTCCACGGCCCACGTCCGACCGAGCGCGGCTGCGACCAGACCCAGACCACATAGCCGATCAGCGCCAGGATGATGGCGACCGCGACGGCGCGGTTCAGCCAGGGCGGAAGCTGATCGATCGAGGAAGCGGCCTCCGGATGATAGGCAATCCCGAGCCCCAGCACCGCGGCGTTGCCGAGCCAGAACGTCAGTCCGGCCAAAAAGCAGATCTTGGCGACGTCGATCGCGTTCAGCCCCCAGTTGGAATAGATGCGATAGCGCACCGCGCCGCCGGTAAAGACGCTGGCGCCGACATTGTGGCCGATCGAATAGCTGGTGAAGGCCGCGAGCGCGTTGACGCGGTAAGGAATGTCGTTGCGGCCGATCGCGCGCACCGCGAACAGGTCATAGAAGGTCAGGGTGAAATAGCCCGCCGCGACGAACAAAGCCGCCAATACGATCTGGTGGGTTTCGGTGCCCTTGATGGCTTCGATGACCTCATAGGTGTCGATGCCGCGGAGCATGTGATAAAGCACATAGCAGGCGATCCCGATCACCGTGACGCTGATCGCAACTCCCAGCTTGTGCAGGATTTGCTTCTGGCGCAGCAACGAGATCGCCCTGCGTATTGCTTCCAGCATCTAGACCTCGAATACGATTCCGCGGACGATGGCGGACGGGTGGGCCTTGGTAGCTGCGGCCCGCTCTTGCCCTCGACCCCTGTAGCGCGTTTTGGGCCGGAGTGGAATTCGCACGGTGTGAATAAAAACGCGTTCCATCAACATATTAGGGGGATATAGAGGACATCTCCTGGCTTCGGAACACGCATTTTTACGGATTCGTTCCCGCCGGGCCGAATCCCGGACGCATTTTGCACGCGCGGCAATGAAGTTTTGATGATTTCGCCGGTCAGACTTGGCAAAATGCCTGCTGAAATCTTAAGCCGCGCGCGGTCAGATGTCGTGCAGATAGCCGCGCGCACAGGCCTTGGCCTGGTCTTCGAAGATCGCCATCGCGGTCGTCATGCGGCGAAAACCGAAACGCTGGTAGAAGGCCTCCCTGCCCGGCACCGCATACAGGATGATTTTCCGGTGCGATGCCGACAGGCGCACGAGCCGCGCCACGATCTGTTTTCCAAGCCCGCGTCCCTGGTGAGCCGGATGCACGGCGATATCGCAGATGTAGGAGCAATCGCGGCCGTCGGCCAAGGCGCGGCCGGCACCCACCAGCCGGCCCGTATCGAACGCGAAGGCGCGAAACATGCTGTTTCGGAACACCAGTGCAAGATCGCCCGGCGACTTGTCGCCGAGCGGGGCTGCACGGTAGAGCGCGGAGACCTCATCCCAATCGATGCGCGTGAGATCGTCGGTCCACAAAATTGGCGGAGAATTCGGCGGCGGCATCGGCATCGTGACCTCCGGCGATCGCAAGTCTGATCAGGCGGCGCGTCTTGATCGCACGGATGTAGCCGCCTCGATGCCGGCGATCCAGCCGGCGACCGACCGGCCAATGGCCTCGGGATGATCCTCCTGCAGAAAATGCCGGCCGGCGCCAACGCCAATCACCGCGCATTGCTGCAGCGTGGCGGCAAATTTTTCCGCGAATGCCGGCGACACCAATGCGCCGGGCTCGGCGACAAACAACAGTTTTGGATAGGTCGAGGCGGCGAGCGCCGCGTGCGCGGATTCGAGCGTCTGGTAGACGTCCGCCGGTTCGCCTTCGATCGGCAATTCGCGCGGTAGCATAAGCATCGGGCGGCGGCTCTCCGGCGTCGCGAACGGCGCGCGATAGGCCGCCATCTCTTCGTCGCTGAGCTTGCGCAGGATCCCGCCCGGCAGCACGCGCTCGACGAAGGCGTTAGCCTCAAGGATCATTGCTTCTCCCTCGCCCGGCGTCCTGAACTTGCGAAAGGTTTCTTCGCGCGCCGCCTGATGGCGGTGGAAATCCGCCCATTGCGGCATCGGGCGGATGAACTCCATGAAGGCGAGGCCGCGCACGAAATCCGGCCGGCGGGCGGCGAGATGAAACGCGAGCGCGGTGCCCCAATCCTGCGCGACCAGATAGGCGCCCGTGATGCCTAGTTCGTCGATCAGGGCATCGAGATAGCGGACATGATCGAAAAACCGGTAGCCGATGTCGGGCTTGCCGGATCCTCCGAAGCCGATCAGGTCGGGGGCGATACAGTGCGCGACCGGCGCAACCAGCGGCAGGATGTTGCGCCAGATGAGGGACGAGGTGGGATTGCCGTGCAGGAACAAGGCAACCGGCGCGTCCGGCGTTCCTGTCTCCCGATAGGCCATGGTCGTCCCCAACACGGATTGATGGCGAAGGCTGATATCGGCAGGCTTGGTCATGGCAGCTCCTTGAACACGGTGTGAAAAGCGATCTTCTTGAAGCGTTCGAGCGGCGCCGGGCTGCGCTCCACCTTCAGGCGCAGGATCGCGCCCTGCCACGACGCCAAGAGGAATTCGGCGAGTTCTTCCGGCTCGAAATCGGACGAGATCTCGCCGGACTTTTGCGCTTTGGCGATGCAAGCGGCGAACGGCGCGCGCCACTCGGCAAAGATCGCGGCAAGGCGCGTGCGCAAAACCTCACTGCTGCCGGAGGCCTCAAGACTGAGATCGCCGATCAGGCAGCCGCGGCTGAAGCCGTCGCTTTCCAGCCGGCCGGTGATGATGTCGAGATAGCGCTTGAGCCGCGCCCGCGGCGTCAGCGAAGTGTCATCGAGTGCTTGGGCGACCAGCCCTCGCGTATAGGCGAAGTAACGCTCGAGCACTTCGGAAGCGAATGCCTCCTTGGAGCGGAAGTGGTTGGTGAAGGAGCCCTGCGGGGCGTTCGCAGCGGCGGTGACGTCGCGCACGCTGGTGCCGTTGTAGCCGGTGCGGAACATCGCCTTGAGGCCGGCGTCCAGGATCGCGTCTTTGAGAGATGGCTTTGGCGTCAGTATCTAATACGTACGTACGTATTAGATGTCGAGCGTCGAACTTAAGGACCAAATACGTTAGCAGTAGCAACAACTTACGTGTTGGATATTTTGGAGCAGCGATCGCCTGAAACCGGAAAGCCTCAGCCGGCAGGCGCGCTGCGCGAGAGCACCCAGTCGCGCAAGGATGATCCGAACATGCAGCCTGCGAGGTAACAGGCAAACATCACCAGGCCGAGATCGAGCCAATAGCCGGGACGGCCGGGGACCACGCGCGAGAGCGCGGCTGCGACCAGTGCCAACGCCAGCGCCGCGAGCCAACGCGACAGCACCTTCGACACGCCCTTGCCGCGATGAACCACCGCGACCCAGCCGGCGGCGAGGCCGAACAAAAACGAGCCGAGCAGCCAGCCCCAGTGAAAGCCCAACAGAAACGTCATCGCGATTACCTCACCACGAATTCGATGCGGCGGTTTTGCGCCTTGCCTTCGTCGGTATCATTGGCGGCAACGGGTTGCGCGCTGCCATACCCCACCGCCGTGAAGCGGTCTGCCGGCAGTCCTGCCTTGACGAGATAATCCATCACCGCCTGCGCACGTTTTTCCGACAGCGTCTTGTTGGAGGCGTCGTCGCCGTCGGCGTCGGTATGTCCGGCGATTTCGATATTGACGTTCGGACAACGGAGCGCGGTTTCGATCAGCCGGTCGAGCAGCCCTGCCGAGTCCGAAACAATGTCGGCGCGCCCGGATTCAAAGCGGATCTTTCCCTTGACCAGCAGTTCGGAAAACAATTGCTGGCACACGGTGGCATCGACCGGCGCCGACGGAGGCTTGACCGAAATATCGGCCTTGAGCTGAAAGCCCTGCGGAAATTCCTTGGCGAGGCCGTTGCGGATCTGGTTGGCCGCCGCGTCATACAGCGCATCGCCCGACAGCTTGACCTCCCGATCCGAGACGACCAGCGTGCCGGTCGAAAGCCGCGACAACGCGCCAAGCGCCGGCACCACGGCGGTTGCGAATCCTGACGGCGCGCCGACGCTCGCCTTGAGATTGTCGACCACGTTTTCGCTGAAGAATTTCCGCGCCGCCGCCGCCGCGATCGCGGCGTGGACGGCATTGTCGGGCACATAACCCGACAGCGTCAGCGTCACCGCGACCGGATCCTTGTAGGCCTGGAAAATGTACGGCGGCGCCTTGACGTCGTTGGCCGCGACCGAAAAGCCCTCGGGGAGATTCTTCAGCGCGGCCGCGATTGCTTCCCTGCCGCCGAGATCGCGCGTCATGCCGGAGAGGCTGACCTTGTTATCCGAAATCGTGATCTTGCCGTCCTTCAACTTGCCGATCTGGTCGATCAGGAGCAGCGCCGCATTGTCGAAGCGCGCCGGCGCGCCGCGCGCCAGGTTCATCTGATCGGCGACCTCGACGCCGCCGAGACTGGCACGCGCCGCCTCCAGCAATTTACCCTTGCTGGCCGGCAATGGCGCACTGCCGCCGAGCGTGACCCTGACGACGTCGCGCTCGGCCGACCAGACGAACGGCTTTGCTTCCGGCACCAGATGCGTTTCATCGTTAACCAACCGCACGCCCGGCACGGTTTCCACCGAGGCCACGGCGCTGCGGCGGCCCTGTTCGGAGAATGCATCGGCGGCGAGCGTGACGTCGCGGCCTTCCACCGCGACCCTGGTCTTGTCCAGCACGGTATCCTTCAGCGCGGCGGTACTCTGGCCTGCGAGTTCGGATTCAAGCGGAGCGGTATTGGTCCAGGCCGCGATGGCCCAAAGGATGACAAGCGGTATAACACCCGGCCACCATTTGCTGCTCCACCTGAAAGGTCCGTGCATTCGATATCCTGCGGGGGTTAGGAAAACGAGAGAAAACAAACCCTTGCAGGGCTGTCAAACTGGAAATAACACAAGCAAGTTAGGCTGCCTCAGCGCGCATGGCTAACCGTTTGTTCAGCGGTTGATCGCTAACTTCACGATAACACCTTGATCCGGCCGGTACCTTCCCTCGATGAAGCAATTCCGCAACACCGTCATCCGCGCCGGCCTGGGAGCGCTTTACTTCAGCGGCGCGCATTATCTGTTGCGGCCGATCTTCTCGGGCGTCGGCGCCATTTTCATGCTGCATCATGTCCGGCCGCGCCGTGACGGGCAATTCCAGCCCAACCGTCATCTCGAAGTCGCCCCCGAATTCCTGCGCGCGATGCTGGCGCATCTGCGTTCGCGCGGCATCGATATCGTGACCATGGACGAGGTGCATCAGCGGCTGATCGAGCGGAAATTCTCGAAGCGCTTTGCCTGTTTCACCTTCGACGACGGCTACCGCGACAACAGGGAATTCGCGCTGCCGGTGATGCGCGAATTTGACGCACCTTTCACGCTCTATGTCGCAAGCGACTTC
>Ga0209526_10001104_pt1 | contig 17819 bp, 13 predicted proteins | sample JacPinW_OM2H0_M1_FD_188566 | JGI IMG/M metagenome (GOLD analysis project Ga0209526, IMG submission 188566) | Forest soil microbial communities from Algoma, Ontario, Canada - Jack Pine, Ontario site 1_JW_OM2H0_M1 (SPAdes) (version 2) | ecosystem: Environmental > Terrestrial > Soil > Boreal... | reverse complement strand
CAATGTCTTTTAGCTCGAATCCGGCAGCCTGGACGACCTTATCAATGTTCGCCAGGGCTGCCTGAGTTTCCGGGCCAATCCCGCCCGCCGCAAGCTTACCCTTCGCGTCAATGCCTTCCTGCCCTGCGACGTACAGAGTGTCGCCCGCGATCACTCCATCACTGAAGGGGAGTCCTTCAGTTCCGGGAAGCTTGATGACGCGTCGCTCTTGTGCCAGACCCGCCAGGGATGCAGCCAGGAGAAAGAGTCCGAGAATAGCGCGCCCCGGCGAGGGCCAGGACTTTACCATATTCACGCTGATGATATTGTTCATTTGTGTCAGCTCCTTTTTCACGGCGTTAGAATGGGCCCTTCACAGTCCATCGCCAACACTCCTAGAGTCCGCGCTCATATATACAACCAGGAGGAGCAGATGAACAAATCGCAAGGTCGGCCATTTTTTCGGGAGACGCCTTTTCTCGTCGTCGGAATTCTGTTCATCTCCGCGATGTGGCAATTAACCTCGAACCTCCTGGCACAATCATCCAACGGTTCTCAGCTAAGCGACAACGAGGCGCTTCTCGAGAGCTACCGTCATGTGGAGGTGGCATCTGTGTCGGATGCCCTGGAGCAGCTGACCGGCCGCCGTATGTACATGTCGCATAAAATGCAGTCCATTTTCCCGGCTAAATTTGCTGGGTTTGCTCTGACTGTGAAGTTGAGTAAAGACGAGGGCAACAAAGACCCTGGGGCGCTAAGCGGCATGTTGGCGGCAATCGACCAAGGGCCGAGGAATTCCGTATGGGTCATGGTGGTCGAAGACGGGGCAGATATCGCCGGAATGGGTGGTCTGATGGGTACGACCATGTCGGCACGTGGGTACGCAGGCGGGATCATCGATGGAGGCGTGCGAGATGTTGGTCAATTACGGAAAATTGGTTTTCCCGTTTATGCGACCGGTATCGTTCCTTCCACTTCGGTTCGCCACTATCGTTTTGGGGGTGCCAATGTTCCGGTGGTCTGCGACGGCGTGGAGGTACAGCCCGGCGACATTGTCACCGCCGACGGGGACGGCGTTGTCGTAGTCCCGCGCGCTAAAGCTGGAGAGATTCTAGCCCTTGCCCAAGAAATGGACTTCAAAGAGCATTCCATGTACTCGATCATCGAGAAATACAAGTCCATTGAGGAAGCGGTCAAGAGATTCGGAAGATTGTGACTTTCTTAGTGATTGCAATCCCGCACCTTTCATTGGATAATGCGCTCATTAAATCGATTCAATGCTGACCTGGCGCCAGCTGCGGCTCTTTTGTCTTGAGGTCGATTTCAGCGTATCGAACTCCGTTGTGTGAGCTGGGGACTCGGTGGTTCGAGTTGAGTCTCGCCAGAATCGAAACGGCGTTGAGGAGAAACCGGCGGATTCGCGAATGGCGATAGCAAGGCGAGCGCGACTCGTCGTCCGAATGGCTGCCCAGGTGATCGCCATTCTCGCGGCGTGCCTAGTGCTGAAGGCAGCGGGCAGTCCACCCCCGGAATCAAGTTCAGCCATGATTGATGTGCTTCCTGCGGAGTTGATCGCGCAGCCTCCTGCAGCAAACTGGCTCTCGTATAACGGGGATTTCACCGGACGCCGTTACAGCAGCTTGTCGCAAATCAACCTCAGTAACGTGGGAAAGTTGCGCGCGCAATGGGTATTCCATTCCGCGAATTCGAACCGGCTGGAGGTAACACCGGTTGTCGTGAACGGCGTCATGTTCGTGACCTCGGCAAATGACACCTACGCGCTGGATGCCCAAACCGGTCGCGTGATCTGGCACCATGAGTGGCCCATTTCCGAAGGACTGATCGACGACGCGTCGGGGCATCTCAGCCGTGGTGTCGCGGTGTGGCATTCCCGGATGTACCGGCAAACGGATAACGCCCATTTGTTGTGCCTGGACGCGCGCTCCGGCCACTTGCTGTGGGACGTGGCGTACGCGGACTGGAACAAGAATTACGGTGCGACGGCGGCGCCCCTGGTGGTGAACGACAAAGTCATCGTGGGCACTTCCGGCGGAGATGACGGCGTTCGGGGTTTCGTGGCCGCGTATGACGCGACCACTGGCAAATTGGTGTGGCGTTTCTGGACCATTCCTGGACCTGGAGAATTCGGCTCTGATAGCTGGCCCGGAGACATGTACTTACATGGCGGCGGCACCACCTGGATGCCGGGCACCTATGATCCCGAAACCAGCACCTTGTTTTGGGGGACCAGCAATCCAAGCCCTGATTTCGATGGCAGCGTCCGCCCCGGCGACAACCTGTATACCGATTGCGTGTTGGCCCTGGACCCGGACACCGGAAAGTTAAAATGGCACTTTCAATTTACGCCGCACGATCTGTTCGATTACGATGCCACCGAAACCCCGATCTTGATTGACCTGGTCTACAAAGGCGAGCCGCGCAAGCTATTGGTGCAAGCGAACCGCAACGGGTTCATCTATGTGCTGGATCGCGCGAATGGAAAATTTCTCTCCGCTGTCCCCTTCGTGGAGAAGCTGACCTGGGCAACGGGCGTCGACGCGCAAGGCCGGCCCATCCGATCCGGTCTCGAACCCACGCTCGCCGGGACCCGGATATGTCCCGGTTATGGGGGGGCTACCAACTGGTTCGCACCGTCTTACAACGAGTCTACCCATCTCATTTACTTCCTCGCGTTGGAGGAGTGCCAGACGTTCTTTTCCAAACCTCAAAAATTCAAGGAAGGGAAAACCTTTTACTCCACCGGTGTAAAGCGGATTCCAGGAGAAATTTCGCGAAAGATACTTCTCGCCTATGATCTGGAGACGCAGTCATTCGCGTGGCGCTACCCACAGACAGGGCGTGCGCACTCCTCGGGCGGAACCATGACAACTGCTGGTGGCCTAGTTTTCTTCGGCGATGACGCGCAATCGTTCGAGGCCGTGGATGCCCAGAACGGAAAGGCTTTGTGGCATTTCAACATGGGACAAGATTTCGGTGCCTCTCCCATGAGCTACGCAGTTCAGGACCAGCAGTACGTGGCGGTCGCGGCCGGAAGTGACATTTTCAGTTTCGCATTGCCCTGAGATTTCGAAGTGAATGAACGTATCACAAAGGCTATAAAACCTAAGGAGATTGATCATGACTTCGCTCTTCAATCGCAGAAAGCTGATGGCTTCCCTGGCTGCGGTATGTTCTGCCATGGGCGCAGGGACTTTGATGGCCACAAGTGCCCAGGCCAAGAACCGGGACACAGGCGTACGCAAGCTCAACCGTGACGGCAAGCCGGCGGACGGAAAGCAGATGATTACCGCGCTCATAACCCATAACGGACTGCTCTACATTGCCGGACAGGGAGCGAACTCAAACGGACCAGTGGGAAAGGATGACATTGATAGCCACACCACAAAAGTGATGGAGAACGTGAAAGAGTTGGTCGAAGCCGGGGGCGGCAGCATGGACAGTATTCTGCAGCTTACGGTTTATCTTGCGAATCTGGACTACTACGAGCCCATGAACAAGATATTCAAAACATATTTTCCCAACGGCGGACCCGCGCGAACCACGGTGGCGGTGGCCGCACTCCCTGGCAATTCCATGTTGGAGATCAACTGCATTGCGGCTATCGGTCGCAAGTGAAACCTGCAAGGATGCGCTCAGGAGAATAAGACATGCGACTCGGAACGAAATGGAATCGCCGGAGCTTTCTGGCAACGTCGGGAATGATTGCCGGTTCGATGCTGGCGCCACGAAGGCTTTTCGCCGCGAAAGCGAGGGCCAAAGTCAGCGGGTTCGGCCACTCGGGCAATCCTTACGAAGAGCTGGGAGTTACACCTGTCATCAATTGTGAGGGGACGATGACCATGCTGGGCGGTTCCGTCCTCCGCCCCGAACTCGAGGCGGTCATGGCTCAGGCGGGACGTCACTTTGTGCACATCCCGGAGTTGGAGGTCGCGGCTGGAAAGCGAATCGCGGAAATGCTCAAACTGCCGGAGGGATACAGCGCGCTGGTGACTTCCGGCGCGGCGGCGGCGATCCAGTCCGGCCTTGCCGGAATCCTCACCGGAGACAATGAAACGTTTATCAAGCAACTGCCCGATCTTACTGGACTGAAGTCCGAAGTCATCATCCAGAAATCCCATCGCAACCCGTTTGATCACCAGCTCCGCACTACCGGCGTGAAGCTCATCGTGATCGAGACTCGCGACCAACTGCGCCAGGCGATCAGTCCGCGCACCGCCATGATGCACTTCAGCAACTTTGCCAACGCCGCGGGGCAGATAAAAGTCGACGAGTGGGTCAAGCTGGCGAAGGAATACAACATTCCCTGCATGAATGACGCCGCCGCCGACACACCGCCCGTCTCGCATCTTTGGGATTACACCAACATGGGCTACGACCTCGTGACCTTCAGCGGTGGCAAAGCGATCCGGGGGCCGCAATGTGCAGGATTGTTGATCGGACGCAAAGACCTGGTCGCCTATGCCCTGCTCAATAACAGCCCTCATGAGGACACGTTGGGCCGCAGTCAGAAGGTGGGAAAGGAAGAGATTGTGGGCATGGTGAAGGCGCTGGAGCTGTATCTCAGCGAGGACCACGAGGCTCTGACGAAGGAATGGCAGGACCGGCTTGACTCAATTTCGCGGAAAATCACGCGTGTGCCCGGCGTGAGCACGTCGTTTTTTGTTCCTGACATCGCGAACCACGTCCCCCACATGCAGATCACATGGGACGAGGCGAAGATTTCGCTGACTGCCAAGCAAGTGTCCCAGCGTTTGAGAGAATCCAAGCCGGCGATCGTAATGGGAGGAGGGGAAGGAAGGCCTGGACTGGCCATGAACTCATTCATGCTACAGCCCGGAGAAGACAAGGTTGTCGCCGATCAACTGGTTCGGATTTTCCGTAATCCTTCCGCCTGAGCGGTGGAAGGTGAAACCAGAAAACTCGTAAGTGAGCGGCCGCCATGACCCCGGCGAAGTAGATCGATCTAAAAATTGGTTTAAAAAGTCAGCCACGTTGAGAACGGAGTTATCACCGGTGGGAAGAGTATCACCACGCTTTCACCGCACTAAGAACCCCATCGCCCGGGAGCAACAGTGAGCCACACCAAGACAAGCCACGTGCGCTGGTTCCTGGTGTTCTGGATGTTCCTCCTGAGCGCGGTCTCTTATCTCGACCGGGTGAACATCTCCATTGCCGGGCGCTCCATTGCACAGGATTACCGCCTCAGCAACGTACAACTGGGATACGTGTTCAGTGCGCTGCTCGTCGGCTATGCGCTGTTCCAGACTGTTGGAGGAAGACTCGCAGATCGCTTCGGCCCTCGACGTGTGCTGACTGGCGGAGTTGTATGGTGGGGACTTTTCACCGGGTTGACTGCGCTCGTGCCTCTAGGCATCCGTGGGGCGCTCTTTTACTTCATCGCAATCCGCTTTCTCCTCGGCGTCGGCGAGGCAGTGGTTTATCCCGCATCCAACCAATTTGTCGCTCGCTGGATTCCCGCGCAGGAGCGTGGCATCGCCAACGGCTGGATTTTCGCGGGGGTGGGGGCCGGCGCCGGCCTTTCGCCGCCGCTAATTACCTACGTCATGCTGCACTACGGCTGGAGGTCGTCATTCTGGTTGTGCGCCATCGTCGGCTTGGTTGCTGGAATTGTTTGGTTTCTAGTGGCTCGCGACACTCCCGCGGAGCACACTCACGTGTCTGCATCTGAGCTGGCGATCATTCAGTCCGGGCTGCCAGTCAAGACCAGGTTGAGCGGTAAGGAGGCAAGCCAGAAGGGTGCCGGACTCCTCCCGTGGGGAATCGTCCTGCAAAGCAAGGAAGTGTGGGCTGTCACTCTCAGTTATTTCTGTTTCGGGTATGTGGCTTGGATTTTCTTCAGCTGGTTCTTTATCTATCTCGCTCAGGTGCGAGGACTGAATCTGAAAGCGAGCGCATTCTACGCGATGCTGCCGCCTCTGGCTATGTCGGTTTGCAGCCTGCTGGGCGGCACCATCAATGACCGGCTTACAAAGTGGCGCAGCTTGCGTTTGGGGCGCTGTTGCCTTGCGGCATTCGGTATTGCCGTGGCCGGGATCTTCATTGCCTTCGGCTCCCAAGTTGATAGTGCTCGCCTGGCTAGCGTGGTACTCGCCGGCGGGGCAGGGGCTCTTTATTTGTCGCAAAGTTCTTTTTGGTCGGTCACTGCCGACATTGCAGGCCGATCGTCTGGCTCGGTTTCCGGTTTCATGAATATGGGCGCACAGATTGGCGGCGCCGTCACTGCTTCGCTCACTCCTGCTATTGCCGCACGATTTGGCTGGACAGCGTCATTCCTTGTAGCGGCGGGCTTGTGTCTGGTGGGAGCGCTGGCGTGGCTGCTGGTCGATCCCACACGAACCCTGGCTCCGCTGACGCCGGAACCGCTGCCGGATGGACAAGTTCTTGCATCACCTGGTCAGGAAGGGACAACAGGTCCCAAACCCTCCCCTTTGGTTAGTCCAGGCACCTGAACCGGTTGGGATTAGTTGGGTGGCGCGGCGCTGCGTAAAACCCCTATCTGCAGAAACGGCTTCAGCCGCTGAGCCGTTGACATTAGGTCTTTCCGTACTCTGCGAAGCCGGTTCAGAACTAGAAGCATTCGGCTCGAACGGTGTCCACGTGCCGGGGGAAGACCTCCGGTCCGTTCGAAAGGTTGGGATCGGTGAAGACGTTGTGGACGAATGAGAACGAAAGCAGGGGCTCACGAGGTGCGTGAACGGGTCAGACCCCGTCGCTCCATCGTTTCGCAGTCAGGCTCGCGCGGCCGGTCTACGCGAACGCGTTGCATCTTCACACCGCTTACGGAGTGGCGGTCTTGGGCCGGACCACATGATAGAGAGCGAGCAGCACAACCGCTCCGAGAACGGACATAATGAAGCCTGCGGTCTGTCCTTCCTGATACCAGCCCAGGGCTCGGCCAGCGTAGGTCGCGATCACCGATCCCGCCACGCCAATCAGGCTGGTGATAATGATTCCGCCTGGATCCTTGCCCGGCATAATAAATTTCGCCACGGCTCCGATGACGAGCCCGATCAACAGCGTCCATATCAAGTGCATACTATTCTTCCTCCGCGCGCTTTGATGGTTTCAAGCAGTTGGCAGTTGTTTCGATCGGCGAGGCCTCATGCCAGGCAGCGCCCTTTTCAACGCGGAAAGTATACCTGAGAACGGTCGAAGTGCTCGGCTGCGCTCAACCACCTGCGTCGATCGCGCCCTTTCGGTATACTAACCGGTATGGTTGTCCTCCAGAACATCGCTGCCGTCGCTAAAGGCATGAGCATCACCTTCCGGGAGATGTTTCAACCCACTGTCGTGGAGAACTATCCCGACGGACCGGGGCCGCTGAAAGGCGCGAAGTTTCAGGAGCGCTATCGGGGCGTACACGTCCTCCAGCGCGACGCGGACGGTCTGGAAAAGTGCGTAGCCTGCTTCCTGTGCGCGGCGGCGTGTCCCTCGAATTGCATTTATATCGAGGCGGCGGAAAACACGGCGGAACATCGGGTGAGCGGCGCCGAGCGCTACGCCAAGGTCTATAACATTGACTATAATCGATGTATCTTCTGCGGCTACTGTGTGGAAGCCTGTCCCACGGACGCGATCACGCACGGACACGGATTCGAAATCGCAACGTTCAATGTTAGCGACCTAATCTACCGTAAAGAGCAGATGCTGGCCCCCATACCAGCGCATATGGGAGCGAATGCGGTGTTCAATCGAGATGAAGTCGCGGCCGGCGCACCTTCGTCACCTGTACAAGGGAGCTAACTTCAATACATATGCAGCGCCGGTCCTCGCAGGCCGGCGTTTGTGTGTGGACGGTCGTTGGTCGTCTGCCAAGCCCGCGGCCCAGCGTGTTACGCAGCGAGAAAGGGGCAACGGCTAAGGACGAACGACGAACGGCCAACGACTAATGCCTGACTTCTCCGCCTGGTAGAGCAAAAATTCCGGCCCGTCAAAAGGCAGCTGGAAGAAGAGATTATCGCCAGCGGAGTATTTGAGCCCAAAGCCATCTATGCATATTTTCGAGCACAGAGTGAAGGCAACGATGACGTGATATATGAGCCGGAGGCCGTGGAGGGCGCCACACCGCCTCGGGAGCTTTTGCGATTTACCTTTCCGCGCCAGCGGGAAGGGCGCAAGCTTTCCCTCTCCCACTTTTTCTCGCCGAAAGTAGTGGAAAGATGGATGTCATCGGGTTGTCGTTAGTCACCATGGGGGCGAAAGCATCCCTTGAAACGCAGCGGCTCTTCGAAGCCGGAGAGTACACCAAGTATCTCTACTTGCACGGCCTGAGCGTAGAGACGGCCGAGGCGTTAGCTGAATACCTGCACAAAAAGATGCGCCAGGAACTAGGCATCGCGGGTGAGGATTCGCCGCATATCAGGGATCTCTTCCACCAGAAATATCGTGGGTCGCGATATTCATTTGGCTATCCGGCGGGTCCGAATCTGGAAGATCAGACCACACTGTTTGCTTTGCTCAAGCGGGAAGAGAACGTCGGGGTGCGGCTCACCACCGGGTTTTGGCTGGACAGAGCACATCTGCGATCGTGGTGCATCATCCAGGAGCGAAGTATTTTGTGGTGTAGGTATAGCGGCGCGGCTTCTACCCGTTGCTCTTCTGCTGCTCGAACGCTTTCTGCAAATACTTCCGGGCTTCATCCAGAGCGCCTTGGGTGTTGTCGTTGGTTTGCAGAGCCTGGCGGTACTCGTTGGTGGCGCGTTCCCGCTGTCCGGTGACGTCGAAAATCTTGCCTAGCTGGACGTGGCTCCAGACTTCAGTCCAGCGAGGCTCGCCATCGCCGTTCAGCGAATCCCGATAGGCGTTAGCCGCAGCCTGATAGTTGTGCTGCTGGAAGAACACTTCGGCGATGCGATAGTGAGCCAGAGAGCTGTTCTTGTTTACATCGAGCGCTTTATTAAATTCGAGCAGCGCGCCCGCGAGGTCACCCTGTTGGGTTAGTCCCTGGCCGCGCTGGATGGAAGCTCGCAGTTTGATCTCTGAGGAGTTTTTCAACACCCGGTCGTCGGGGTCGACCACGATTCGCCGCGGCTTGCCGTAGGTTTCTACGGTGAATGCGGAATTCGTGCCCACCACTTCGACGCGCTTTTCTTCAGTCTTGCCGTCAGTATCGATCTTGAGATCTACCGGCATGCGGAAAAGATCGAGATCCTGCGCGATCTGGCCTACCACGCGAAATCCCTTGTTATTGCCCAAACGGTAGATGGTGTACTTGGTCTTGAATTCGGGAGCACCAGTGGAATCGAGCCACTGGGAGAAGAACCAGGTCAGCTTGTCGCCATAGTTCTGCTCGGCAAGCGCACGGAAATCATCAAGCGACGCCGCCTTCCCTGCGTACTTTGCGGCAAATGCTCGCATGGTCTGGTCGTATTTTTGGTCGCCCATCACCCAGCGCAGCATGTGCAGGATCATGGCGCCTTTGTCGGTCACCAAGGACTGGAATTCAGGCGAGAACAGTTCAAGCTTTCCCGCGGTGGAGAGCGGGACGGTATCGTAAGCGAGCGCACCGACCGACATGTCTTTGACGGTCTCCTCCAGGCCCGCGGGCCCGGCAGCCTGCTCCACGTAGCGCGCCTCGGAATAACGAGCGAAGCCATCGTTCAGCCACCAGTCATCCCGGGAATCCGGGCTGACCGAGACGCCCCACCATTGGTGCGCGATCGCGTTGGCCAGCAAGCGATAATTGACCTTTTCCGTCACAGCACGGCTGGCGATGGCAGCGATTTCGGGTGCCCAAGCCAGAGGCACGCCAGCGTCGTCCGGAAGTTCGACCACTTTCAGCGTGGTGGAAGGCGGGGTGCCGTAGAGCGTCACGTAATAAGTAAACTCTTTGACGGCGGTCCCGGCGTAGGGCGCTCCCAGGTTTTGATGGGCGGGTTTGAAGAAGACGTGGAGATTCAGGCCTGCCTCATCGCTCTTGAATTCCTGAAAACTGCCTGCAAGGATCGTGCCAGGAAAACTAGGCTTGTCCCAGGTAAAGACGTAGGTCTTGCCGGGCGTAGCGCCCGCGCCAGGCCGTCTCGGCTCCGGATTGCTGCCGATATTCTCTCTTCCGCTGCCGATTACCACCATGTGCGGCGGCACCGTAATGTTCATCGTGGCGGTGAAGCGGTTGATCCCGTACGCATTTACCGGGAACCAGCGCCCGGCGTAAAGCAGGTAGCTGGTGTCGTCGCCAATGTAAGCCAGCTTGAGGCCCTGAACCGGACTGTCATCGGCGGAATCGAGTACGCCCTCGTATTCGAATGTGACAGTGGTCGAACTGTCCTTGGCGACGTGGTTGGACAGTTGTACGCGCACGGTTGAGTCCTGGGTGACACGCTCTGCGGTCAGCGGCTTGCCCGCCATGTCGAGCACTTTGGTCACGCGCAAGCCATTGTGTAATTCGAAAGTGGCAAGGTTCAGATCTTCAAGCGCGGTGAACCTCACCTTCGCGCGAGCAGCGATCTTGTGGGCGTGGGGAATGAGCTCGGCCTCAATCTGGTAATCGTCTACCCGCAGGCGCATCTTCTCGGCTGCCCACGACGGCAGCGACAGCAAACAAAATAAGAAGGCAAGACAAAGAAACAAGGCGCGACGCTGGCGCCGAGGTTGAAAGGGCATCAAAAGCAGTCTCCTGAGAAATCCGCTATTCCGTATGATGAAGATTGTTACGCAAAAGATGCTGGCAGGACAAGGTTTAGCCTGTTTTTGGCTTCCGCAAGCCAGGTCGGGTGGGGACAGCCGCCCCCGCCGTCCCGGTCCGAGCTTTGCTCGGCATGGACGAGTCCCTTCGACTCCGCTTAGGGCAAGCTCCGACTTGTCCCCGCACGGCTGGTGCCCAACACGGACATAATCGCTTGAGCCGCACGATCTACGGGGTGAAGTTCTCCGTCATGTGACCCACGGAGGCGGGCTTTCACGGCGGCCAACCCAGCGATCATCTTATACCGAGGAGGACCGTCGGGAATGATCTCGTTGAGTTGAGCGACCACGTTGTCAGGGGTGAAATCGTGCTGCACCAGCTCGGGGACGATCTGTTCTCCCGCGATCAAGTTCACCATGGCAAAGTGTGAGACTTTGACCCGCGGACGGCCAACAAAATAGGTTAATGGCGAAACTCGGTATACCATCACGAATGGCGTTCCCATCATCGCGGCCTCGACTGTAGCCGTGCCGCTGGCGATGATTCCGGCGCGGGACTGGGCCAGCGCGGGCAGCGCTTCCGGAACCAGGCGAATGGAGCAATGGTGCGCGATCAGCGCTTCAAGAAAGCTTCTATCGAGCGTGGGAGCGACCGGAAGTAGAAATTCGTAGGAAGAGCCTAGTCTTGTGGCTGATTCCGGAATCGCAGACAGGTTCATACGCACTTCTTTCACCCGGCTGCCGGGCATAAGCGTGATCCAGGGTTTTAGCGCGTCCAGCCGGTACCGAGTGGCATAAGCCGCGCGATCAATATCGGGACGGGGAAGGTCAGCCAGAGGGTGGCCGACGAAAGTCGCGTCCACACCCCGATCCCGGTAGAACTTTTCTTCAAAAGGAAAGATCACAAGGGCTTTGTCGACGTATTTGCGCAGCAGGCGCACGCGTCCCTGGCGCCAGGCCCAGAATTGCGGGCAAACGTAATAGACCACGGGAATGCCGCGCTTATGCATCTGGCGGGCCACGCGCCAGTTGAAAGCGGGCGAGTCGATGACAATGGCGAGGTCTGGCTTTCGTTTGTTGGCCTCGGCGATCAACTTGTGAAACAGGGCCCAGATTTTGGGCAGGTGACTAAGGATTTCAGAGATGCCGACTACAGCGAGGTCTTTGGAATCGGCCACCGTGTCGCAACCTGCAGCACGCATGCGATCGCCGCCAACCCCGAAAAACTCCAGCGCCGGATCGCGGCGGCGCAGGGCGTCCACGAGCTGCGCGCCGTACATTTCCCCGGAGGCTTCGCCGGCGGAGATCAGGATGCTCACGAGGGACATTGTAAAGGGAGGCAACTACTTCGCGTGAATTGCGGCCCCAGGGACAGCCAACCGCAGGTCAGGTACTCAGTCATCGGCGCCGGCAGTAACCCGCGAGTTGCTTCCGACGAGAATCTCCTGGTCTTTGTACTGGAGCTGATAGAGCTTGTAGTAAATACCGCGCCCGGCGAGCAGCTGCTGATGCGTGCCCATCTCGCGCACTTGACCCTTGTGCATGACGATAATTTTGTCGGCACGCTGGATGGTCGAAAGGCGGTGCGCGATGACGACTGAGGTGCGGCCCTCGACCATGCGGCTGAGCGCGTCGCGAACCCGAAACTCGGTTTCGGTGTCCACGCTCGAAGTCGCTTCGTCGAGAATCAAAATCCTCGGGTCGTGGGCCAGCGCGCGAGCGAACGAGATAAGTTGCTTCTGGCCGGTGGAGAGGGTCGAACCACGCTCGCGGACTTCCTGTTTGAACCCTTGCGGAAGAGCGCGGATGTAGTCGGCAAGGTTCACGTCTTCGGCAGCTTTTTCAAGATCCTCGTTTTTGATCCACTTCGTGCCCAGACGGATGTTGCTCTCTATTGTCCCAGTAAACAGGAAGGGATCTTGCAGCACTACGCCGAAGCGGCGGCGGAGTTCGGAAAGATCCATTTCTTTTACATCCACGCCGTCGATCTTGATCGCGCCTTTCTGAACGTCGTAGAAGCGCATCAGCAGCGAAATTATCGTAGTCTTGCCGGCGCCGGTGTGGCCAACAATGGCGACGGTTTCGCCGGGTTCGATCGCGAAGGAAACGTCGCGGAGGACCCAGTCAGGCTCGGTGGAGTGAGCTTGAGCTGCCGCGCCTGGCTCGGCCTGGACGGGTCGGATACTCGTCCTGGCATGGCCGTTGCCAGCATCTGTGGTCATCACGCGGTACCCGAACCAGACGTGGTCGAACTCGATGCGACCAGGGCCGACCGGCAGCTTTGGGACGGCAGGCGGAGTGATCTCAGTCGGAGTGTCCAGCAGCTTGAAGACGCGTTCGCTGGCCGCCATGGCTGACTGCAGGATGTTGTATTTCTCGCTAAAGTCCTGAATCGGCCGGAAGAAGCGCTGAGCGTATTGGATAAAGGCTGCCAGGACGCCGATCGTGGTTGTGCCCTGGATCACGTGATTGCCGCCGAACCAGATCACACATGCGATCGCCGTTGCCGAAAGGATCTCCACGACAGGGTAATAAACGGCGTGCGCCATGATCGCGTCTTTGAAGGCCTCCATGTGCGCGGCGTTCACGTCGGAAAACTTGCTAAAGGCCCGCTGCTCGCGGTTAAAGAGCTGCAATACGACCATGCCGCTAACGTGCTCCTGCATGTATGCGTTGATCCGCGCAATGGCCACGCGAATGCGACGGTAAGAGTCACGAACCTTGTCACGGAAAATCTTGGTGGCAATGGCGATCAAGGGCAGGACCGCAAAAGTTATCAGCGCCAGGTTCCGGTTCATCCGGAGCATGAACCACACAATCCCCGCGAGCACGAAAACATCTTCAAAGATTGACACCACGCCGGATGTAAACATTTCGTTCAACGCATCTACGTCCGAGGTCACCCTGGTGACCAGACGGCCGACGGGGTTTTTGTCGTAGAAGCCGATGTGCATGCGCTGTAGGTGGCGGAAAATCTGGCTGCGTAGATCGAACATCACCATCTGACCCGCCCACTGCATGAAATAAATCTGAAGGTAATCCAGCAGGAAACTGAAGATCAGCAGGCCAACCCCGATGGCTGCGACCTGGGCGATGCCGACCAGAGGTTCGCTGCTCAAGAAGCGATCCAATGGAGTGTGCGAGCCCGGCACCGGCGCCAGGTAACGATCGATGACAATCTTGGTGAGATAAGGTCCTAGGACGTCCGCCCCGACTTTGAGCAGAATCGAGCCTAGCGCGATTCCGGTCTGCCACTTATAGGGACGCAAATACCGGAGCAGCCGCGTCATCAGCCGGCTGTCATACGCCTTGCCTAATACCTCTTCTTCGTGGGCCATCGGGTCCTAGCTAAAGATACCCTAAATAGATGGGGAAAAAAGGCGATAGGATGGAAAAGGTTTGGGGCGACGGTTGCGGAAAGACCGGTGCTTCAGCGGGGCATTAAAGGCGCTATTCAGGAGCAGCTCTTAGCCGCTGAGGGAACGACATTGAGTCGGCTGCTGCGCTGACGATGGTGACCTTTGCCGCAGCATTTTAGAGGTCAGGCAATCTTGCTCAGCACCAGCGCCGAGTTCTTCGATCCGAAGCCCACGCAATTGCAAATCGCATGCTCGATCTGGGCTTTGCGGCCGATGTCGGGGACGTAATCCAAATCGCACTCGGGATCGGGGTAGTCGAGATTGATGGTGGGCGGAATCTTTCCGTGCTCCATCGCGATTAGCGTCGCCGCAACGCTGGCAGAGCCGCAGGCTCCCTGGGCGTGTCCGATCTGTGATTTCAAGCCGGACATAGGGATTGTTTTGGCATGCTCCCCCAGTGCAAGTTTCAGCGCGCGGGTTTCCACCCGGTCATTCATTTCGGTGGAAGTACCGTGCAGATTCACGTACTGGATGTCTGCCGGCGCAAGACCGGCCTCATCAAGGGCTAGCGTGATTGCGCGGGCGGGCTCTTCTGGTGAGTCGCTCATCCGCACACGATGAAAAGCTTCGCAGGTGGAGCCGTACCCGGCGATTTCAGCATAAGTTCGGGCACCCCGAGCACGTGCGTGATCGTAATCCTCAAGAACAAACATCCACGAGCCTTCGGCGATGACGAAACCGTCGCGGTCGGCGGAAAACGGGCGGGATGCGCTCTCGGGAGCGTGGTTCCAGGATTGCGTGAGCGCGCGCAGTAAAGAATACCCCTTGATGATGCCCGGCGTAATGGGTGCATCGACGCCGCCCACCAAGAACATAGGCTGCACCCCAGCCTGAATGTGCTGGTAGGCATAGCCAATGGCGTCGGTGGAAGAAGTGCAGCCGGTGGTCACCACGTGACTGTAGCCGCGAAATCCGAAGCGCATACTGATTTCACTGGGAAGCGTGCCCATGGTACCGCTGGGGATGCAGAAGATGCTGACCTGCTTCACGTGTCCGCTATGCCAAAGGCGGTATTGCTCCTCAGAGAATTCTTGAGCGCCGCCACCCGTGCCGAGGATCACGCCAATCTCCCTCTTCTGGTCCATAGGCATGGATGCGGGATCGAGGCCTGCATCCTTGATCGCTTCTGTTGAGGCAGCGAGCGCCAAGGGCACGACGCGAGAAACGTGCTTGCGTTCACGCGCGTCCACCCAGGTGAGCTCGTCAAATTCAGGAATCTCGCCGGCAATGTGCACCGGCAGGGCAGAAGGATCGAAGCGAGAGATGCGTTTCAGGCCCGACTTTCCGGCGAGAAGGGAGAGACAAAAGGCTTCTTTACCTATGCCATTGGGGCTGACCACCCCCAGTCCGGTGATGACGACCCGAGGGAGCATATTTTCGGGCAAGTGTTCTCCCATCCTAACCATGAATTGTCATCTGAGCGGAGCAGCAGCTCTGCTTCGCGAAGGCACTCCGCTCCGGTGGCATGGTGAAAAGTGACACTACAAAACGATGCTTCAACAATCGACGATTCATTGTCCCAGAACATCAACTGAGATGCCAGAATTGATCCCGTGTTATCCCACCATGGGATAATCAGTAACGATGCCTTTGGGTCTCTACATTTCCGTGCCGTTCTGCCGCAGCAAGTGCAGCTACTGCAATTTTGCCTCAGACGTTTTTTCTCGCGCAGTCTTCGAGCGTTACGTGGAACGCGTGACTTCGGACATCGAACATGCCAGTGAAACCGCGGATCAGGTGGGCGGACGCTTCGAGAGCACGGTTGACTCCATCTATCTGGGTGGCGGCACCCCCACGATACTCGATATAACGCAGCTGGAGCGGTTATTTGTCACGATTTCGCAAAATTTCATAGTTCAGAGCGATGCTGAAATCACGGTCGAATGCGCTCCCGGAACGCTGACCGCCACGATGCTCGAAGCTTTCCATCGTTGCGGAGTGAACCGCGTGAGTCTGGGGGTGCAGTCGTTCGTGGATACCGAAGCCGCGTCTGTCGGACGTCTGCACAAGCGGGTCACTGTGCTCGAGGATATCGCGCGTCTGCGCGCCAGCGGGATTGAGAACATCAACATTGATCTGATTGCCGGGCTGCCGCACCAGACCACGGCGAGCTGGGAGTTTTCCCTCGGCGTGTCGATTGCTTCCGGCGCGCCTCACGTCAGCGCTTACATCCTAGAAGTCGATGACGATTCCCGGCTGGGCCGTGAACTGTTGGCTGGCGGTACAAGATACCATGCCCACTTCGTGCCCGACGAAGACCTCACAGCAGATTTGTACGAAATGGCATGTCAGCGGCTGAACGCGGCAGGAGTGCGCCAGTATGAAATCTCCAACTTTGCCGGGCGAGGCTACGAATCGCGGCACAATCTCAAGTACTGGATGCGCCAGCCTTATTTGGGTTTTGGAGTGGACGCACACTCGATGCTTACAGTCGGTGCCACGGAGGCGATCCGCTTTGCCACATCGGACTCGCTCGAGGAATATGTCGGCGCTGCGCAGCTCAAGAAAACGCCGGTTTCGCCGCAGGCCGCGTTGGAGGAGACTTTTTTTCTGGGATTGCGACTCGCAAAAGGCGTGGACCTGGAAAAAGTTGCGGCGGACTTCGGCGAATCAATGCTTCACTCTTTCTCAGACACTATTTCCGCAGCTGTAAAATCGGGACTGCTCGAGCGCGAGGGCAATGTGATGCGACTGACGGCGCGGGGCAGACTGCTGTCGAACGAAGTGTTCGAGAGATTCATTTTGACCACCGGTAGCGTCGGATAAGCGCTACCCTCATTACTCCGGCATTGGGGTCGTCACCTCGCTCCGAGCCGGTCGGTGGGTATTCGCATACGAAATGTGACAAGCCCAGTCTGGACGCGGTTCTCCGTAAGTCTGCGTGCTACATCCCGGCAGTAACTTTTCCAAGCTGAAACTGCTGTGTTCTAATTCAAATATTCTGGCAGGCAGTGTCAACCGGAATGGAGACAGCATCTTGGATTTTCAGCTCAATGAGGAACAACTGCAACTGAAGAAGAGCGTGCGTGAATTTGCAGTGCGCGAAATAGAGCCCAACGTCATGAAGTGGGATGAAGCGGGCGAATTCCCGCTGACGACGGTTAAGGAACTAGGCAAGCTCGGTATGCTGGGCATTGTTTTTCCCCCGGAGTATGGCGGGGCCGGGATGGGTTACGTTGAGTATGTCACGGCCATCGAAGAGCTTTCACGCGTGGACGGTTCTGTGGGCATCATCGTGGCTGCCCACACTTCTTTGTGTTCGAATCATATTTTTCTTGCCGGTAACGAGGCGCAGAAGAAGAAGTACGTTAGCCCGTTGGCTTCCGGCGAGTACATCGGCGCATGGGGCTTGACCGAGCCTTCATCCGGCTCAGACGCCGGCAGCGCGCGTATGACTGCGGTCCGCAGGGGAAATAGCTGGGTGCTGAATGGTACCAAGACTTTCTGCACCAATGGCCACTATGCCGATGTTCTGGTCGTAATCGCCGTGACCGACCGCGCGGCGCATACTCATGGACTCTCAGCTTTCATCGTGGAGAAGGGGACTAAGGGTTTCCGCCCTGGGAAAAAAGAGAACAAGCTCGGCTTGCGGGCTAGCGACACCGCCGAATTAATCTTTGAGGACTGCGTCATTCCGTCGGAGAATCTTTGCGGCAAGGAAGGCGACGGATTTATCGACGCCATGCAGGTGCTAGACGGAGGCCGCATTTCCATCGCAGCTCTGTCGCTGGGCATGGCGGAAGGCGCCTACGAAGC
>Ga0209526_10001103_pt1 | contig 17826 bp, 15 predicted proteins | sample JacPinW_OM2H0_M1_FD_188566 | JGI IMG/M metagenome (GOLD analysis project Ga0209526, IMG submission 188566) | Forest soil microbial communities from Algoma, Ontario, Canada - Jack Pine, Ontario site 1_JW_OM2H0_M1 (SPAdes) (version 2) | ecosystem: Environmental > Terrestrial > Soil > Boreal... | reverse complement strand
GAATCTCCGCTTTGACTGCGTCGCTGTGTGCTATCTGGCCGGAACGCTCTAGGGCCTGGGTGATATCAAAAAAATGTTTCCCCTGGTCAAGAGCCTGCTGGGCGGTTGCGTATTTGCGCTGCGCGACACCCAGCGCATAGTAGGTCTTGGTGACGGTCACGGTCAATCCGCGTCGCGCAATTTCCAGCTTGGCCTTCGCGATCGCTTCCGCCGCCGAGGCGTGGTGATATCCAGTCCGCAGGTAGGTGTTGGGGGAAAGGTCTTGGTGAAGAACTGCCCATTCCCGATACACGTGCACGCCATCGTTTGTGACGAATCTTCCCTCCGCGGTCTTTCCATTCCCCTGTGTGTTGAGAAATTGTGTCGACTCACTCAGCGAGGGCAGCATCGCATTTCTTGACTGCAGCCGGTCCTCGTGGGCGCTCTTTGCGTCCCCGACAGCGGTCAAGAACCCAAGATCGTTCTTCCGGGCTCGTTCGAGCGCATCTTGCAAGGTAATTGTGATCGGGGGGGTGGCCTGGCCTGGACCGGAAGGCTGCACCAACACTACAGGCGATTGATCGGTGCGGGAAGCCGGCGGGTTCTGGGCGCCAGCCTGCGAGAGAAGGATGCTGAGTCCGAGGGTCAGCCCAGTGGTCAACAGAATCGACCGAACGATGAAGGCTCGACCGATCGCGGGCGCCTTTACCTGAGCAAAATGGACAAGCGGGCGGTCAGCTAACCAAGATGCATTATCCATTCACATTCCTCCCGTCTGGCGATCGCCAGAATCGAGTGTTTCAGCGAAACTCACTATCGAGAGTTCGCCTGGTTTCCTTGATGTTGAATTGCTGCCCAAGTTGCTCCCCAAAACAACCGGGCGGCGGCTCGTTCAGGAACGCCTTTACATCACTCCGTGCGAACATTCCTTCGTGCCGGGCGACTACCGCCGGCGCGTCATCCCCCATTTCGTCCTGTCTCTGAGTTCGAGCGGCGGCATGTCGCCCGCCTTGGGATGCGTCGGCAACATCGCGATGCCGCTCGGCAAGCTCCCGTACGTCATCTCGACTCGTTGCACGGGAGGCAGCATAGCAGCCAAACATGAAAATTATCTGAACCGCCCGGAAGCACCAGAACTCGTCGATTTCAAGCGGTGTTTCGTATCACAGAACCTGCCAGCTATGCAAGTGAATCGACGCAGGCCACATTGAAAAGTGAGCCTTCTGCCCGGCGGGCTTCCCGGCAATCCTGCGAGTCGCGAGCAAGAGACGCGATAACGGGCGCCGCGCACGCTACCATCTTGCACACCCCGTTTCGATCGCCCGAGAACCGACCAACGGCTTTTGCCACCGGAATTCGGGTAACGCCTGGGTTCGGCATTGCTGTCGAAGCAATTGGCCTTGCTGCGGAACTGTTCGGCGAGTCCCGGATGGGAGGCAACCAGAGAGGGGCGAACTTTTATTACAAATATTACAAATTCTGATGACACGAAACCTGAATTTAGATTTGCGGGAACCTGCGCGGCATTCCAAAGTAGGGTATGAGCGTGCATTCTGGGACGAGCGAACATCGGGACATCTATTTCTTGCACGAGATCGGGGAGCGCATTGCCGCCGCCGATCCGATCCACAAGGTTCTAGAACTCGTCGTAGAAGTCGTTACGGCCGTCGTGAAATGTGATTCCTGCTTTGTCTACGTCCTCGAAGGATGCGAACTGATCTTGCGAGCCTCGAAGAATCCTCATGCGGAAGTGGTCGATCGGCTCAAGCTTCGCCTCGGCCAAGGCATCACAGGCTGGGTGGCCGAGAACAAGAAACCCGTATCGATCCCGGGCAATGCTTCACTTGATCCTCGGTTTCAGCCTTTCAGCGAATTGCCCGAGGACCGCTATGAGGCATTCTTGTCGGTGCCCGTGCTCTGCCGCGACAAGCTCGTCGGAGTCATCAACGTGCAGCACCGCGAGCCCCATGTCTACAGCGACCGGGACCTCCATTTGATCTCGACCATTGGCTTCCTGATAGGGCCCGAAATCGAAATGGCACGCCTGGACGGCGAGAACACGAAGCTTTCAGAACTGTCAGAAGCCCGCCAACTGGTAGAACAGGCGCAGGCCATCCTACAGCGCGATCTAGGGGTAACTGAAGAACAGGCATACCGCGCGATGCAAAGACAGAGCCATCAGCGTCGACGGTCCATGAAGGAAATTGCCGAAGCCGTCGTTCTGAGCGATGAAATCAAACGCACCGAAGACGGCTCGGGTTCCCTCCAGCGATCCACGGCTACTGTATGACTCATCTCGACCAGCCAACTCGGAGCTGCAAAGCAACCTTGGTGAGTATGGGCGCCGCCGTGGCGTTCAGAATCCGAAATTATTCGATCGCATTACCTTCTGCCCCCATCCCGTCATCTTTTCCCCGCATCCGATCTTGCTTTCGAGGGCCTTGGGCGAAGCATCTTCGTCTGAACCATCTTGGGCAGCTTGGCGAAGACCGAATGGTGCGCTTGACGAAGTAGTCGCTCGATCTCCGCCCGGGTGAGCGCAGTGCCGGTTTCCAGCGAAACCCAATGGGCCCGTGCCAGGTACGGAGCGGGCACAATTCCAGGTCGCTCCACAAGCTCGGCAAACTCCTCGGGGCTGCATTTAAACGACAACCACAGGTCTCGGGGTTCGAGCGGCGCTATAGCAAACATCTTTCCACCGAGCTTGAAAACAAGGTCGTCGTGCCACTGGACTTGCTCGGTAGTGTTTGGCAGTGACAGGCAGCACTGCCGAATCCAATCGATGTCCATGCATCGAAGGCTACACCAGGTAACTCTGCGAGTCGAGGGCGGGATCGGCGAGCAAGGGGCTTCTCCGGGAACCCTCCCTGTTCTGCCTAACAACGGAACCGCGTCGAATGTCGCAACGGATGAAACGGGCCCACTCGTGATTGCCAACGGAAATACGAGCCTCCAAAAACGGAGCGGGAACTCGTTACCATTTGCCAATCCTGGTTGAGCGAACCGATCGCAGCACTCGTGACGCTTATTCTCGGCAACAACCGGCCCGAGAATTCCTCCGAGCCTTTGCCTCTATGGCACTGTCAGTTGGCGTCAGCGGCGTAGCGAGCGCTTGTCACCTTGTCGCAGGGTAATGCCGTCGCGGTCGAGCCGCTCAAGCAGCGGAACGACGACGCGCCGGGTACTGCCAAGAGCCTGGCGCAGCTCGCCAACCGTCGCAGGTCCCCGTGCCCGAATGAACTGGCAAATCAACTCGATCGCCTGCGTCACGCCTTCGGCAGCCATTACGATGTCTGAGTTGATCTCGACGACCTCTCGAGTCTCGATTAAGAACCGCAATGCCTGTTGCGAAACAGAATCTGGCGCGATTTCCTTCCGCGATGGAGGATCGAACGGTTTCGACGCCAGCGTGGCACGCAGCGTCGCGCCGGCCGCCTGCAGCTGTGCCGACAACACGGGCCGATGCGCAGCTCGCCGAATCGCGGCGCCAGCGCGGACAAACTCGCTCTTCGACAAATCAACGACGAGCGCGTCGAACAGTTCGGGAAGCGGTAATTGGCGTCTAAGAGCCACCCGCAGGTCGGCGAGTGACAAGCCGGCGTGCTCGGGATGCGCTCGATGTTGCGCATCAATTGCATCGGCTGCACGCTCGCGCAGTGCCCGCCACTTTGCGGCGTCACAAACGAAATCTTCGGCGACGGCGGCTTCGCCCGAGGCCGCTAGCCGCAAAACGGCATCCGAAATCGCGGAGGCACTGAATCGCGACTTCAATAACAACTGCGACCGGCGTGCCGCGCCGTCGTGCGCGACTTGTGAGGCCACGAAACGTAGAACGTCATCGGGCAGCTGCGCACGCTGACTGAGAAGTTGCAGGCGCGCTTCGCTGCGGAACGGTCTTCGGCTTGCATCCGGATCGAGCACGATGCCGCCTGCCAGCGTGTTCTGTTCGGCCCAATCGCGCAAAATGAAGCGATCGCCAGCAAAGACGAATGCGGCTGCCTCGAGCCGGAGTTGCGCGAGCGCGCGTTCTCCGACCGCCAATTCCTTGCCTGCATAGAATGCGACGCGCGCCGCGACATTGCCGCTGCCGTGGTGAACACGCACGCGCGCGCCTTCTCTGAGCGAGCGGTCCGCTCGAGAGGAAATTTCCAAGAGCACATCCAGTACCCTGCTTGGCCCGCCAAACTCTGCCAGTGTGACCGCGTCGCCCCGACGAACGTCCTCAAGCGCGTCCAGGTCGGGCAGATTGAGGGCGGTCCGCGTGCCGGGTCCGCTCCGTTCAAGGTCGCGACTGTGGGACTGGATATTGCGAATGCGTGCGGTCCGCCCGGACGGTTGGATCACCACGGTCTGGCCTCGGCGAAATGTGCCTCCGGTCAACGTGCCGGTGACCACCGTTCCGATGCCTTGCAACTGGAAGACCCGATCGACAGAGAGACGCGGTTTGCCGATGTCGGGGGGTGGGGGCGTAGCCGCCAGGGTCCGTACGAGAGCGGACTTCAAGTCAGCAAGCCCTCGTCCGCTGACGACAGACGTCTCGATAATCGGCGCGTCGGCGAACGGTGTATGGCGCAGCTTTTCACGGATCGAGGCGACCACACTCTGTTCGTCCTCTGTGAGATCAACTTTGGTCAGTCCCACGACGGCGTGCCTGACTCCGAGGTAAGTGAATATCTGCAAGTGCTCCTCGGTCTGCGGCATCCAGCCGTCGTCGGCCGCGACGACCAGCAGGGCTAAATCAATTGAGCCGACACCTGCGACCATGTTCTTCACAAAATCCTCGTGGCCCGGCACATCGACTATCCCAAGAAGATAGGATGGGGTTCCCAGTAGCGGCGAGGGAAGCTCCAGGTGTGCAAAGCCGAGGTCAATGGTAATGCCTCGCGATTTCTCTTCCGGCAGGCGGTCGGGGTCGGTGCCGGTCAGCGCCTTGACCAGGGCGCTCTTGCCGTGGTCTACATGCCCTGCGGTGGCGACGATGAAATGTTGAACAAGCGCCATCAGTTGTCTCTCCGGCCGCGACATCAGAACCCGCGTGCGCAGGCAAACGGGCATGGCTTAGTCTCGAGCCGATCCGACCGGTGTGTCGGTTCACAACGCTCAGCTGACCGCCAGGGCAGACCGGGGTACGCGTCCGAATTCCGATCTCGGTTCTGCTAGCTGGATGCGGCTCGAATCGCACTGACCAGCTCGGCGTCCTGCCATGGAAAAATCGTACGCAAGTCGAGCTTGAGCTTGCCTCGCGCGATATAGCCGATCACCGGCACCGTCTGCTCCCGCAAGCGCGAGGCTATTTCCTGCGGCTTGAGCGTGTGGTGAGCCAGATCGAGTGTGACCGAGGCAAGCACCGAGCGTGGCAACGTGCCGCCGCCGATCTGTGCGTGTCCCACTCCCACAAGGGCCGCAATCGGCAGCCCGTCGAGCGCCGGGATGAGCTTCTCGGCGCGTGAACGCAGTTCGTCATTCGATACTCGCATCATTTCGAGGACGGGAATGCCGGCGTAGCGGTGGCTCTGCTCACGAGAGATTCGTTTGCCCGCAGCGGTGTTCGGATGTGAAGAATCGGCGCTCGACCCGCGCAAATAAAGATCCACGGTAGTTTCGAGCGCCGATAGAATCAGCTTGCCGCACCGCAGAGCGCGGAAGATGGGCTCACGCTTGAGCGCGGCGATCAGTTTTGATTTGCCAGCTATGACGCCTGCCTGCGGCCCGCCAAGCAATTTGTCGCCGCTGAAGCAAACCAAATCAACTCCGCGACCTACGACCTCGGCGGCGGTAGGCTCATGTTCCAGGCCCGAGATTGCTTCGGTTTCGATCATCGCGCCGCTTCCCAGGTCTTCGACGAAGGGGACCTGTTTTTTGCGCGCCAGCGCGGCGATCTCCTCGGTCCGCGCCGACTCAACGAAGCCGCCCATAAAGAAATTGCTGCGATGTACCCTCAAGATGAGTGCGGTCTGGCGCGTTATCGCGCGAGCGTAATCGTGGATCGAGGTTTTGTTGGTCGTGCCGACTTCCCGGAGCCGAGCGCCGCTTGATTCGAGAATTTCCGGTATCCGGAAGCCACCCCCGATCTGGATGAGTTCCCCGCGGGAGATGATGACTTCGTTTTTCGGCAGTGATGCCCGGCGAGTCCCGATGCCGAAGCGGCGGTCATCGGGCCTCGCCAGGGACCGACAGAAATACCGCAGGATCAAGACAAGCGCGGCGGCGTTGTTGTTGACAGCCGTTGCAGCCTCGGCCGCGCAGAGCAGAGCGAGACTTCGCTCGAGATACGCAGCGCGACCGCCTCGCGTGCCGCCAGGGAGAGCGAATTCGAGGTTGTTGTAGTTCGACCCAATCTTTGACAGCCTCTCGATGACTTCGGGTCCGAGCGGAGCGCGGCCCAAATTGGTATGAATGAGAATTCCCGTGCCATTGATGACAGGCTGGATGCGGGAGGCGCGTAGGCCCTTGAGCGACACTTGCAGGCGGGCGAGCACGCCGTCGAAGTCGGGAATCGTCCTGTGTTTGCGAAGACCCGCGAGCTCGGCGCGCACGACTTCGAGGACGACCGGGCGGGGCAGTCCGGTATCGCCGAGCGCTTGGAGGACCTTTTCGACCGAGGGGATCGCGCGCAAATCAGAAGGACTCATGCACGGACCCTTACGTGAGCCTTACTGGAACGCACGATACGGCCGATGACGGCGGCGCAGAGCGCATGAAGGCTCCCCAGGAGCTTTAAGACAGTCGTCAAGTGCTTTTGCGAAACGCACAGCAATAGACCGCCGCTGGTCTGCGCATCGGTCAGTAGGGTCTTCTGGGCAGCCGTAGCTCCCTCCCATTCCGTGAACTGATTTGCATAGGCGAGGTTGTCCCGGCTGCCCCCAGGGATGCACCCGGCAGCGATTAGACCAAAAACTTCCTTGCTGATCGCAGGCACGGTGTGTGCGGCAATTTCCGCACCGACACGGCTCGCGCGACAAATTGCGTCGAGGTGGCCGAGAAGGCCAAAGCCGGTCACATCGACGGCCGCTCTCGCAAGACCGCGCTTGGCCAGTTCCGGGCCGTCCGTGTTGAGACGCGTCATCACGCCGACGGCCCGTCGTTCGAGCGATCGATTCGCCAAACCTCGTTTCACCGCGGTGGTGATGATTCCAGTGCCGAGCGGTTTGGTCAGCACGAGCACGTCGCCGGGGCGGGCATTCGCATTGGTCAGCAGGTGGCGGGGTGAGACAAGACCTGTGACAGCGAACCCGTAGATCGGTTCCGGATTGCGGATGGTGTGACCACCGACGAGCATACATTTCGCCTCTTTCATCTTCGCTGCCCCCCCGCGGAGAATCCGATTGACGATAGGGAGTGGAACGATGTCGGTCGGAATGCCCACAAGGTTGAGTGCGGTCAGCGGGCGACCGCCCATGGCGTAGACGTCGGAGAGCGCGTTGGCTGCGGCGATCTGGCCGTAGGCAAATGGGTCGTCGACGATCGGCGTGAAGAAATCTACCGTCTCGACCAGCGCGCGGTCGCGGCCAATGCGATACACCCCGGCGTCGTCTCCGGCGGCGCCGCCGACCAGGAGATTTCGATTTTTCATCATCGGTAGACCGCGCAGAACCTGCGCGAGAGCCTTCTGGCTCAGTTTGGAAGCTCAACCCGCGCAGGAGGACAGTGCCGTCAGCTTTAAAATCTGCTCGCGTGACATGCGCGATCACCTCCTTTCCGAAGGTTGCGGGGTGGAAGATTCCAGTCCCGGGGGTAGTGGCGGAGAGGGTAGGAATCGAACCTACCCCCCGACACAGAGTGTCGGGGCGACGGTTTTGAAGACCGCGACGACCACCAGGCACGCATCACTCTCCGGTCAAACAGCGGCGGGGACAGGCGAGACGGCGAATCGACAATCTTAACAGTCCAGAGCTCAGCACAATGCCTTGACGGCTTTGAAAATTGCGTCGAAGTCAGGGAAGTCGCCAGTCTGTAGCTTGGAATAAAGTTTCTTCCCATTCACGATGACCTCAAACGCGCCGCGGCCCGAAGGCACCAGGCTGAGCGATTTGATCTCTTCTTTCAGAGCCAGCAATTTTTCCGCCAGACCGACGGCCTTCGGCTCGTAGTTTCAAGCAGTGCAGTATTGGATTACGACCTCAACACGCATCGGCATCTCACCCGGTTTTTGTATCTCGACCCGTCAGCAGGCCGGTCCTACACCGGCCACCTCGGATAGAATACTCTAGTACGGGCGGTTCGAGCGGACCAGACCCGCGAAACGAATCCACAGTCGCGAGTGACCCGCTGCGGATTCGCCGGAGTGATAAATCAGAGTGAAACTGCTGGTCACTCCGGGGTTGGACCAAGGGTATGACCCCGTACAGGGCATGGGCTTTCATGGCATCACCCCGCCTCAGCGTTTCTTGCGATCAAGCACGTTCGAGCTGAGCTGATTGATCGCCTCTTCGATTCTCTGGGGGCTGTTCCAGAAATCAGCCCAGAGATCACCTTTGTCTTTGAGGCGCGCAAAAATTGTCCTGAGATTGAGCTCTTGCTGGCGCAGGCTCGAGCGCAGTTCGTCCGGCGTGACAGGTGTAGACACGGGCGCTTTGGGAAAAGCGCGCACCGAATAAGGCGCAGCAAGCGGTCGCCCGAACGCGTTTTGTGTGATATCGATTAGAACCTGACCGGCCCGCCGCTTCGCAACGATTCTCTGGTGGGTTATGAGCTCCGGATTTTCGTCCGACACCAGCTGTGCCACGATTTCTCCGAGCATTCGCAGCTGCTCATATGTGTAGATGCGCTCGACCGGCAAATAGAGATGAAAGCCGGTTGCGCCGGAAGTCTTCAAAAATACCTTCAGCCCTAATTCCGCAAGTTTTTCGTAAATCGCACGGGCAATCTTCACGACCGTGGAAAATGTCGTGCCGGCGGCGGGATCGAGATCGAAAAAGAAATAGTCGGGGTGCTCCAGATCATCGACGCGGCTCGACCAGGGATTGTGATCAATGCAGCCGAGGCCAGTCAGGTACAGCAGAGACGCCAGGTCGTTGGCGATGGCGTAGCGAACCTCCCCGCGTTTTGCTTCCGACGGCATCGAAACCGTCTCGAGCCATTTCGGCGAGCCTTCGCGAATATCTTTTTGAAAGAAAGCTTGACCTCCGATTCCATCCGGATAGCGTCGCAACACGAGCGGCCGATCTCGCAGAAATGGCAGGATGTGATCGGCGACACGATAGTAGTAGGAAATCAGCTCGCGCTTCGTGACGCCAGACTCCGGGAAATAGACCTTATTGAGGTTCGTGAGACGGAACCGCTTTCCATCGAGATCGATGGTGACGGTATCTTCGCTGCCCTCGCGGAGTTCGGCTTCGATCTGCGACCGTTCCCCTAGAACCCGTCCGACGATTCCGGGGGCTTGAACCGCGATCGGGGCGGGCTCGGTTGCGACTTCACCCTCCCAACGGCAATCGGCAGGCCGAACGTCGTGTCGAAGACCAATAAAAACAGGGGCACGTAAACGCGGCTCTTTCGTCCAGCTCATGAAGCGCACGCGCGCTACAAGCTCGGGCTTGGCCCAGACGGGCTTCTCATTGGTTTCCGGAACATGGTCGAACGGGCATGCGGTGATTTCGCGCTCCCGCAACTGTTTCGCGACGGTTTTTCGCAGCCCCTCGTCCAGGCCGGTGCCAACGTGGCCGATGAAGCGCAGCTTGTCGCCTTGGTAGAGGCCCAGCAGAAGTGAGCCAAGGTGGCTGCGTCCTCCCCGGGGCGCTGTCCATCCGCCCACAACGGCGTCGAGCGACTTCGTTGCTTTCACCTTCACCCAATCCTTGCTGCGCAAGCTGACGTAGTGGCTATCGACGCGCTTTCCGATAATTCCTTCCAGATTTTCCTCTCTCGCCAGCTCATAGAGCTCCTTTCCCCGAGCTACCTGATGATCGGAGAAGCGAACCCCGGGCGCCGGGCAAAGGAGCCGGCGCAGGAGTTCCTTGCGCTCGAAAAGCGGTGCTGCGCGCAGATCGTAGCCGTTGCAGAAAAGGAGGTCGAAAACGTAGTAGGTGACCGGAGACCGCGAAATCAGCTGCGCAGACGGCGATCGGACGTTCATCCGTTGTTGCATCCTCTCGAAAACGCTTCGACCCTGGCCATCCAGAACGACAATCTCACCATCGAGAACGGCTTGGCTGGCGCAGAGCGACTGGGGGAAGGAGGCGAGCTCGGGATATTGCCCTGTGACGTCATTCCCCGCTCGCGACTTCAACGTGACTCGTCCATCGGCAACAGAAGCCAACGTGCGAGCACCGTCCCATTTGATCTCAAACAGCCAGCCGGGATCTGAAAACGGGCGATCGATTGGCGTGGCTAGCATCGGGGAGATGCGAGAGGGCGGTCGACCCTGGCGGGCTCCGTGCAATTCGGCTGGTTCGATCGGAGTCGGTTCTCGCTTGGGCGAAAACCCTTCGGCAATTTCTTCCAGCGTGCGTCCCGTGAGCACCGAACCGTCATGCCGATCGATGTTCCAGTCGGATTCCGCGGCCTCGTCTTGGTGTTTTATCATCAACCACTCGTTTCCCTTTTCGCTCCGCGTTTTCACGATAACGAAGCTGCCCCGCAGCTTTTCTCCCTGAAGGTTGAACTTGATCTCACCGCGCTCCCATTGACGTCTAGCCGAACCATCGCCCTCGACGCAGAACACTCCGCGGTCCCAGACCATCACCGTGCCCGCGCCATAATTACCCTTTGGAATGGTCCCTTCGAAGTTGGCGTAGTCGATCGGGTGCTCCTCGGTTTCGATCGCCAGCCGCTTGTCGGAGGGGTTAAGCGAGGGTCCCTTCGGCACAGCCCAAGATTTCAGCACACCGTCGATGGCCAGGCGAAAGTCGTAATGTAACCGGCTCGCCGCGTGCTTTTGGACCACAAAGGTCTGGTCGTGTTGGGCGGCACGCTTCTGAGGAGACGGTTCAGGGGTCCGATCAAACTGTCGTTTGCGGCTGTATTGTTCGAGGTTGGCCATCGCGCGGCAGTATTTGCGGGCCGGATTCGATCTCGAGTAGCGGATCCGGTCGTTCGCTCGCGGGCTCTGTGTCGCGCAGCTGGATCTCGACGCGTCGCCTTGGCTGCGAACTTGCGACCAGGCGCATGCCTTCGGTTTGCTTTAGCCGAACAATCCCCGGCTGATACCGACGTTTGGCTCGCGAACTCACTGGTTCGCCGCTGGCGCCATCCCGCTCCGAGGTTTGTCAGCCCCAGTGCTCGACGAGAGCGACAAGGGCCCAACGCCGTATAAAAGGATGACCGCCGAGTCCTTCGCCTGGGCGAAGTGATGCATCTGAGCCGGGACGTGCAAGACGGCACCCGGGTTTAGGGTCTGCAACTTTGTCGCGTCGAAGGTGTCGCCTTCGGCAAATCCAAATGTTCCTCGCAGTGCCACGATGTTGACATCGACCGAAGCCCAATGAGGAGCGATCATCGCACTTGCGGGCAGCTTCAGCAATACGGAGAAGAGTCCCGGTTTCGAGGGATCTCCCGAGATGATGGACATTTTGACGCTGTCGGGAAGCCCGAGCGAAGCGGGAGCACCGGAAAATTGCGCCTGGTCCGGGTCCACGACCAGATTTTTTGCCGAACCTTCCGGGGCTGCACTGCTTTGTCCGGGGCTAGCCGCTTGCGCCGCTGCTGGCTTTGAGCCGGCCGGCCCGAAATTCGCAGCCAGATAATCGACCACGATCGTTGCTTCATCGGAACTAACCGGCGCGCCTCGCCCGATCATCACTTGAACCAGGTCGTCCCACTCGCTTTTTGCTCGGTTCGATGTAACCACTCTCTCCAGCGTATGGCACAGCTGGCATTTCTCCACGACGATGCTCTTCGCGCTCCCCTCTGGCAACTCAGCCGCCCATTTCGAAGACTGGGGCGCCGGGGCTGGCGCCGCCGACATCGTCCCGCCAACCATAAACACAACAGAATAGAGAAGCAATGTTCCAGCGATTATTGCTGAAATTCCCGACCGTGATCCTGGCCCTGCGAAATCGTTCCGGCGCTCGGAGACGCGCGAGTGGTGTTGCGCTGTGGTACTACTCATAACGTTTGGGTCCTCCCATAAAAATGTCCTAGGCTCGGCACACCCTCCAACAAGCGAAAACAATACCTGTAAGAATATTGCAACCGTTGACTCACCTGTCAAGCCTCGTTCTAGTGCTGGTGATTCCGTTACTGTTCAACATCGGCGGCCGCAGGTCGAGAGGCGAAAGCGCACGGACTCCGCTCGATTCGCCTGTCGGGCGCCCTGCGACGGCGGGTGATGGCTGGCCGTCCAGTTTGGCTGGAACTACAAACGGACTCGCCGCGTGACATTCGTTTGCTTTGTTTTATTAGGTGCTTTGCTGGTCGTGTGCAATCGATTCACGGCTCTGGGGCATCGCCGGCTAGAGAAGTTGCGAAACTCCTGCCTTCGCTTGACATCATGGGATAAACAGTTATCGTTGCTGACAGCAACGGTTCACCCGCGATGATGACGAATGGCATCAAATGGCATCGCAGTGCAATCGTGGGCGCGCTGCTCTTCGCGAATGCGACCGTTATTTCCGGCCAAACGATCGAAATCGACCCCGCCCAAACAAGTCAACCGTCGCTGCTGACTCCACCGAAGCCGCAGAGACAGGCTGCGGCGTGCGATCCAATCACTCGACGTCAGCGACTCCAGTGGTTTCTAACGAGTACAGCCGGTCCTCAGCACCTCGCGGCCGGGCTGGTGAGTTCCGCTTTCGGTACTGCGGTTGATAGACCCAGGGAATACGGGCCGGGATGGAGAGGCTTCGGTGACCGCTTCGGCATGCGCCTCACCGGCATATCTACGGGAAACGCGATCGAGGCAAGCATCGGCGCTCTCTGGGGCGAGGACCCTCGCTATTTCCGCTTACCTGACGAGCCGTTCAAAGCGCGTGTGAGAAATGTACTAAGGCTTAGCTTCGTTGCCCGCCGTCCCGACGCGAGCTTTGCGCCCGCCTATGCTCGCCTGGTCGCTGTTTCCGGCAACAACTTCCTCTCGAACTCGTGGCGTGCCGACAGTGAAGCGAATAACCACGACGCGGCCATAAGAACTCTCGCGGGGATCGCCGGCCGAATGACAAGCAACGCCTTAAAGGAGTTCTGGCCCGACGTAATAGGTCACCTAACCCACAAAAAACCGTGATGGAAACCCCGCCCCCGTCCGAGCGACCGCACGAGTCTCGGCTTGGTGGCTGTAGTGCGCGCGGGCCTCGCGAACCTGCCGGTACGGATTTCTGGGATGGCCTCTGCTGGCGGGCCCGACTGCACATGTTGAAAGCGTATCTTCTTCTTATGATAGGTTGGTGGTCCGCCCGGGCGCGGCGGAAGACCGAATGACTGAAAAATTACGAAGCATTGTGATTGTCGGACGCCCCAACGTCGGGAAATCCACTCTGTTCAATCGCCTCACCGGCAGGCGCCGATCGATCGTCACCAATGAACCCGGCATCACACGAGACCGCATCTACGGCAGGGCGGAATGGGGGGGCCGCGCCTTCGAAGTCGTCGATACAGGTGGGATCGTGCCGGAGGACAAGGCCGGCATCCCGGGCGAGATTCTGCGCCAGGCGCGCGTGGCGATCGACGGGGCGGCGCGCGTCGTGCAAGTTGTCGACGGCCGATCGGGACCGGTGCCGCTCGATGAGGAACTCGTGCAGCTATTGCGGCGCGCTGGCAAACCCCCCGTGCTCGCGGTAAACAAAGTCGATTCGCCGAAACAGGCGGAGCTGGCGGCTCAGTTTTACGAGCTCGCTGAGGAAATCTTCCCCATCTCGGCCGAGCACGGTTTCGGCATCGATGCATTGCTTGATTCACTCACGGCGGACTTTCCGCAAGGTGAGTCAACCGAAACTGAGCCAGACGTCAACATCGCCATTATCGGCCGACCGAACGTCGGGAAATCTACCCTGCTCAATCAGCTGGTTGGGGCGGAGCGTTCCATCGTGTCTCCCGAGGCGGGCACCACGCGTGATGCCGTCGATACCCTCGTCGAGCGCCACGGCAAGACGTATCGCTTCCTCGACACGGCAGGAATCCGGCGCAAGGGGAAGACCAAGCTCGTCGCCGAAAAATTGAGCGTGTTGATGGCGCGGCGGCATCTCGAGCGCGCGGACGTCGCGGTGCTTGTCGTCGACGCCTCGGTCGGCGTCACTTCCCACGACGCGACCATTGCTAGCTATGCAGAGCAGTCGGGCCGGTCCGTAATCGTCGCGATGAATAAATGGGATCTCGCGCTCATCGCTGCCGGGGAAAACACCCCGCGAGAGAGGAAATCAGGCGCCAAGGGGACGAGCGCGAACCCGAGCAAGCTGCTTGCGGACTATGAGCCGATGGTTCGGAAGAAATTGAAATTTCTCGACTACGCGCCGATCGTGTTTCTCTCCGCGCTCACGGGCGAACGTATTGACAAGCTCTTTACGCTGATCGATCGGGTTGCCCTCGCGCGAAAGCGGCGGATTTCCACCGGCGAGATGAATCGCTGGCTCGCAGGCGTGGACCTCGATCGCGGGACTTCACCGGCGAGCCGGCAGGTAAAAATCTATTACATCACGCAGGCTACCGCCTCGCCGCCGATGTTCGTGCTTTTCACGAATCAAACGCGTCCGCTGCACTTCAGCTATCAGCGCTTCCTCGAGAATCGTCTCCGAGCCGCCTTCGATTTCAACGGGACACCAATCCGCTTCACCCAGCGCTTGAAGAAGCGCGAACCGCGCAGCAGCGAAAAACGCGACGCAGCTAGATAAGCCGATGCGGTGAGCGTTGCGCAAGCGGTGCCGTCATTCTGACCTGGGCTGCGCTCTACCCGGCCAGGGCAGGAGAAAGTCACAGACGCCCCTGCGAAACTTTTGAGGGGTTGACACGGCCGCAAATCGGCCTAGGATACAGGTGAGCGATGGCAAGTACTGCTCACGTTGCGCACGATATTCCGGAAAAGAGCCTATTTCGGATCGGCGAAGTAAGCCGTCTGACGGCCACGAAGACTTTTGTTCTGCGCTTCTGGGAGTCTGAATTCCCCATGCTGCAACCGGTGAAGAGCCCGAGCGGGCATCGGCTCTACCGGCGCGAAGATATCGAGACCGTACTCGAGATCAAGCGCCTCCTCTACGACGAGGGCTTCACCATCGCCGGGGCCCGCAAACATCTCGCCGAGCACGGAGGAAGCAATGGCCCGCGCGAGGGGCAAGCCTCTGCGCCGCTGCCCCCGCTAGACTCGCCGGTGCGGCAAGAACCTGCGGTGCGCAAAGAGCCAGCCCGACGCAGAGATCATCGATTTCTACTCGATCTTCGAGAAGAGCTCCGCGCTATCTTGACCCTGCTCGAGCGCGGGTGATACGCTCAGCGGCAGTCGAGAGTCGTCGGGACGTGGCGCAGCCTGGTAGCGCGCACGCTTGGGGTGCGTGAGGTCGCTGGTTCAAATCCAGTCGTCCCGACCATTTTATCGCTCGCTCTTTCATCTAGTTCACGGCCTCAGGCTTTCCGTGTACCTCTGGTGTACCCTTCGTTTCAAGTAACACCAGCGGATCTCGCTCCCAACTCCGCTTTACATCTGCTTCGGCCCGTTCCTGCCGCGCGCGTACCCAGGGAGCGTAGTGCCGCTCTGTAACCCGGACGCTGGCATGGCCGAGAAATGCCTGCACGTTCTCAATTGACGTGCCATTCACCAAGAGCTCGACGGCAAACGTATCTCGAAAACGGTGCGCATGCCCGTTTGTCACCTTAGCATCTTTGAAGAGCGCCGCGAGAGATTCTGTCCACTTCTTGCGCGACGTTTCAATCGTGCCTTGGCCGGCCCAGAACCAGTGCCGCTCGCTGAGTCTCGGAACGTTTTCTAGTTCCTTTGCAACAAACTCAGGAAGCGGGCAATAGACATGCTGCCCCGTCTTCTGCGTGTACAGCCAGATTTTCCCGTCCTTAAGGCGCTCAACTGAGCAGCCAACCGCGTCACTGATTCGCAGTCCTGTATAGCGGAGCAGTAGGACAAAGGCACGCACGCGCCTTGCCTTGTCGCGGCGGTCCGCGCGGACGGTGGCAACGTTCTTCGTCGCAGCGCCAATGATACGGATCATTTCCTCTTGGGAAAATGGCAGCGTGGGGCGCAGCGTGACCTTTGGGTTCCTGATCGCCTGGACTGGATTGTCGGTCACCCAACCGTTTTCTCGAGCGAAGCGGAAGAAGCCACGAAGGCGGTCGAGTTTCTTCAGGCCCGCCAGGTCACCATCCTTCCACGATGCACGAAAGCGCCGCAAAGTCGGCGTCTCCAGCTCTTTCAGGTACCGGATGCCTTTGGACTTCGTGAACTGCTCGACCTGCCGGAACAACATCGTGTAGCGGTAGACACTGGAGGGCTTGAGCTTCCGTGCTTCGGCGTCGGCGAGAAAATCGGTTTTGGCTTGTTCGATGGTCACAGGCTCATCGCCAGCGCCGATAACAAGCGGGAGCGCACCTTTCGCTTCCCACTCCCTCACGTCGTCCTGTGCCTTCTGCCAATCATCCGTGTTGAGTGACTTGCGGATCTCCTGGCCGGCGAGGAAGCCATCGACCCAAATAGGACATTTGCAGCGCCGATACTTCCGTCCTTCGGCGCGGTGCGCGCAATCTTTTTTGTGCCTGCGATAGGTGGTTAGCATAGGGCACGCAGTCTACAACTTCGAGAGCCTCCTGTGAACGCGCTCCACGACGTCCTGTGGAATTCGCAGTGTCGTGTACCGTCTTTTTCGAAGACTCGGACGTGTGTCTCCAATCACTAAAACACCTGACTCCTTCTCGAAAATCTTCCGCACCGCATCGTCACTCAAACTCCAGAGCGCCGCGATCTCGGCTACCGTGTAATGGCGCACAGCGAAACGCGGCACATCGGTTGCCGTGTCTCCGATCGTCCGAATTTTGGTCGCGCTCGCCATCTGTCAGCTCGCCACTCCGGTTCGTAAATCAACTCTTTTCCGAACCCTCAAAACCGCTCTCTGCGGCCAAGTCGTTTCAAACACTTGCCGGCCGGGCGGAAATGGGGATTTCCGAACGGTTCCATCTCTGCGAACCGATAGGTTGTCGGTCCCTTCCCTCGCTATCTACAGGTCCTTCTGTTAGGCTTCCTGCAACGAACGCGGCCCTACACGGAGTGCTCCGTTGCAACGAAACTGCATTGAGTGCATGCACTGCGGAAAGACATTTGCCCGACTCACGGAGCAGACTCCGCTCATCAATCGCTCCGATGGAATGCGCTTTCACGTGACGCTGTTCGCGGGACCAAGTCCGCGGCTCAGGTTTTCCGGAGGTTTCTACAGGAACCAGGTCATTTGCAATTTTGCGTATGTCCATGACCAGTTCGGGGCCAAGGATCACACGGTTTCGGTTTTCATAGTTCACGCCGAAGAAGATCCGAATGAGGCACTTCATCAAGTCGAAGACGCAGCTGACAAACTTACGGAGTTGGTCGAGGCAGGCAAGAAAATGACCGCGGTCTATACCTTCAATCGCTGGGAGCTCACACCAGGATTTCCAATTTAGCGTTCCGCTCATCGGTTCACCCAATCCGACTGTTCCGGTTGTGGTTTTGGCAAGCTTTCAAAGCGCAGCGTCTTCACATTGAACCGCGCCTCGATCGCTCCGACCTCGACCTCACCCTCGACGCCGGCCTGGCCGCGATCGCCGATGCCGGCCTCGAGCCGGCCGACATCGACGGGCTCGTCTCCTGGCCCGGGGACGTCATGTACACCGGAGGTCTGACAGCGGGCTCGCCCGGCTTCAGCGGTCCCAGCGTTCCGAGCGTCAAGGACGCCCTCCGGCTGAAGCTCAACTGGCACTTTGCCGGCCCCGAGGGCCCCGCCATGCTGA
>Ga0209526_10001102_pt1 | contig 17850 bp, 17 predicted proteins | sample JacPinW_OM2H0_M1_FD_188566 | JGI IMG/M metagenome (GOLD analysis project Ga0209526, IMG submission 188566) | Forest soil microbial communities from Algoma, Ontario, Canada - Jack Pine, Ontario site 1_JW_OM2H0_M1 (SPAdes) (version 2) | ecosystem: Environmental > Terrestrial > Soil > Boreal... | reverse complement strand
AAACCCCACCACAACGTCGGCGGTCTGCCCGACAAGATGAAGCTCAAGCTGATCGAGCCGCTGAAAGATTTGTTCAAAGACGAGGTGCGAAAAATTGGCCGCGACCTCGGCATGCCGGAAGAAGTTCTCCAGCGCCAGCCTTTTCCCGGGCCTGGTCTGGCCGTGCGAATTCTGGGCGAGGTCACGCCGGAGCGCTTGAAGATTTTGCGTGAATGCGACGACGTCGTTGTGACCGAGATCAAGAAGGCCGGGCTTTACACCAAAATCTGGCAGTCGTTCGCCGTGCTGCTGCCGGTGATGTCGGTGGGAGTCATGGGCGACCAGCGAACTTATGCTTACACCTGCGCCCTCCGCGCGGTGCACTCCGAAGACGGCATGACCGCCGACTGGGTGCCGCTGCCACATGAAGTGCTGCAAACAATCTCCAGCCGCATCGTAAATGAGGTCAAGGGCGTGAATCGAGTGGTGTATGACATCACCTCAAAGCCGCCAGGAACAATTGAGTGGGAATAGCCCCTTCCGCGTCAGGCGCACTGAAAATGAAAACAGTCACTGTCTGCGGTAGCATCACAAATCAATGGCACGAACAAGGAATTGCTCATCTATGCCGCCCTTTCTGACACCCAGCGCGAAACCGCCGTGACCATCTTCCTGGGAGCGAAACGGACAGACTCAGCCGTCAGCCAGTTTCGGAACCCTGGAATCACCAGGGTCTTGCCCTGGAGCAAACCGTGGTAGCCTGCACGGGCGACGGTCTTGGCGTCCATGGGTCCGATTTGTTTGAACAGACGCGACTTGTCATTGCCGGCGCGACTCGCAAAGCCGGTGTCGGTTGCGCCGGGACAAAGGCAGGTCACCGTGATCCCCTTATCGGCTAACTCATTGGCCAACGCTTCCGAAAATGAGATCACGTAGGCCTTGGTGGCGTAGTAGACGGCCATCAGGGGACCAGGCTGAAAGCCTGCGGTCGAAGCTACATTCATGATCTTTCCCGAGTGGAGTTGGAGCATAGGCGCGAGGAAAAGCCTGGCGAGACAGGTAAGCGCCGTGACGTTGAGCTGGATCTGGCCCAGGCTTTCTTCCAGCGGTAGTGCTGCGAATTCCCCAAGCATGCCGTAGCCCGCATTATTGACAAGAATATGAACGCCGATGCCGTCGCGTCTCAGTTGGTCGAAGAGTAACTGCGGCGCGGTGGGAGTAGCGAGGTCAAGAGCGATCGGTTTGACCGCTACTCCGAAGTGGCGCTGAAGTTCGTCAGCGAATTGCGCGAGTTTGGGGCCGCTCCGCGCAATCAGGACCAGGTTGTGATGGTCCTTGGCGAAAAGCTTGGCCAGTTCACATCCGATGCCGCTGGAGGCGCCGGTAATCAGGACGGTCGAGGTGTTCTCGGTCATTGTCTTTTCCGTTCTTTGATATTCCGATGGAAAATGGTCCCGTCTGCCGAATCATGGCTGGCTGCCGGAACCGCCAGTGAATTCGTCGCTATCATAGCGCGGGACCAAGGCGTAAATCACAAAGTGCGCAGAGTTACTGCGTCGGTCGCCGGGCAAATTTCTCTGTGTCCTCCCCGCCGGCTCCGCCAATCAGGATTTTTCCTCTCGCACCGTTCTTTCCAACCCTCTGGCTTCGCTCCGCATCCATGTACAGCGGCGAATAATGCGCTCCGGATAGCTCGGGAATTTCTCAGCGCAATCCAACAGGATTCAAAATGACGGCCAACGCTAACGTCACAGATGTTCTACGGCAATTGGTCAATACAAACCATGACGATGAAAAGGGATGCAAAGATGCCACTGAGCAGCCAAAAGTGGCGGAGCTCGGCAACGGGCAAGTAACGGTGCCCCGCTTCGCCGACCAGCTCGAAGCCGAAATGGGGACGGTTGAGTGAACAGACGAAGAAAGACTCAGGCCACGTCATAGGCACCGTGCGCCGGGCGCGGATCGTTAAGGAAAGCCTTGGCGGTGAACCTACCCTGCTTGAGAGTGGAGCAAGCCGAGGACGCTGCCAAGGAGAGCTATCAAAACTCATTGCACCCTTCTCTTCCGGAAATGTTCTGCTGATCGTGCGCGAACAATCGCAGGCAATCCTCACGATCGGTTAAGGGGTTGCGCGATGATCACAAGGCTGCGCAAGCGAGAACGTGGTATTGACAGGGGCCCGCCGAGAGGCGGGCTTGACTATTTTCGGGATCTTTTTCAAGCTCGGCGGATCATCGAAACCATTGCGTCGCCAAGATTTTCAGCTCAGCCCAGTACATCTGCGCGCGGTTGGCCAGCGTTCGCGGTCTTGTCATGTCGTATCCTCGGTGGCCCGTGCCGAGTGCGGGTGAGTAGCCTTGAGGTACCTGGAAAAGCGCGTCGTCACTGAGCGGAGCCTGGGAAAACTCCAGCAGTTCAACTTTGCTGAGCGTACTTTTGCCTTGCTCTGTCCTCTTTATGGTCTGCTCGATGGGAAAACCGGCAGGAGCCATGCCCAGTCGCTTGACCTGTATACGATGGTAACGGCGAGCAGGTCCCAAATTCGCATATACGAATCCGACTTGCTTGCCTGAATCCTGGCAGCCTAGTCCTGGCAGGTCGATGTACCAGCCGTCGCGTTCTTCCACGGTGAAGGGCATGGCGGCGTCGGGGCCGGCTTCCAGGGTTATCGTGGTTTTCACGTGGCGAGCCGTCCAGCCGTATAGGTTCCCATTCGACGCCGCTCGCCGGTGTCTACCGAGTCGGTCGTAACAATTACGTCCTCACCGGTCATTTCACTGGTCGAAATGGGCCGCGCACGTTTGCGCTGCTCAGACCGATCGACAATAGGAAGTTCTGCATAGAGCTTGGCGTTGTCATTCAGGTCAATTCTTTTCCTGTCGTCGCAGCGGCTGATACTGACGAAGCTAGAGTTGACAGGTTTGTCTCGGAGATATTCGCGTCGCTGTCTTGCTCCCTTCAGATACAACGTCTCCACCGAGGAGTTGAGGTGATCGACGCGTCGTGTTTTGATGGTTAGATCGGAGAAGTTTGGAACGACTCGCGCGGGGAGGGTAGCAGAGGCAAGAAGGATGAGTAGCGCCGGCAGATTGAATGGGGAGGGACTCACATTGCTTCTTCGGGAAAAGGCCAATGGAAACATCACTTCCGTACCCATGGGCCGAAATTACGCGCCAACCATCGCCGGCTCGACATTGTAGATCGAATGCCAGGATGTCGCCGCCTTCAACCGATCGTTCACGTTATTAATGTTCTTCACGCCCTCGGTCTGCAGCCACTTGCGGAAAGCGTCGGCGCCCTGCTGGGCGTAGACCGGGATACCGTCCTTCCAGGTCGCGCGGCCGCACAGCACGCCATTAAACCTCACTCCTGATTCCGCACCCAGTTCAAGCGCTTCGGTGAACTCCGCATTGCTCACGCCCGCCGAAAGATAGATAAAGGGCTTGGTTGTGGACGTCGCTGCTTTCAGGAACAGGCCCGCAGCTTCGGTTCTGCTGTAGGCTTTCTGTCCTGTAAAAGCCTTGGCGCCTTCAACAAACTTCATATTGACAGGCACCTCGACCTTCAACACATCCACGCCGTAGCGATCTTTGCTGAATTCCTTCATGCTGTCGGCAACGATCTGCGGCTTTTTCTTGGCGTAGTCGAGGCCCTTCTCGTCCGCACCCTCTTCATACCCGACGAATTCAAGAAAGAATGGAATATCATTGGCGCGGCACTCATCTCCAATGCGCTCCACCCAGGCATGCTTCTTGTCGTTAATGTCTTTGGGATCGAATGGCGTGTAGTAGAGCAGAATCTTGAGGCAGTCCGCGCCCGCTTCTTTCAGGCGGCGCACAGACCAGTGTTCAAGCAGATCGCCTAGACGTCCTGGGCCGGTCTTGTCGTATCCCGTTTTCTCGTAGGCAAGCAGCAATCCGGCATTCTTGGCGCGCCGCTTGGAAGCGGGCAGCCCCCACTCCGGATCGAGCAGGATAGCGCTGGCATGAGGCGTCAAAACTTCGGTCACCAGCGCCTTGAATTCTTCCATCATGGCGGCGCCCACTTCGCCGCCCTTTTCCTTGGCCAGCGACTTTTGCAGCGAGCCGCGCTGGTCCATGGCAGCAGCGGCAATGACGCCGCGATCGTTCGAAACTTTCTTGAGCCCAGCCAGTTTTCCAGGGGTGAGTTTCATAGTTCCTCCGATGAGGGCTGAAAACAAGTAATTGTAAACCAACCGGGAGTCGAAAGCGGCTTCGCCGTTTAGCCCTAGGAGTAGGGACATTAGGACAGAGGACGACATGATGTGGATCCCCTTCCGCATGGTCTCGTGTTGACGGTCAATCGAAGGTAGGTGATAGAACTACTTTTAGGAAAAGTGGGCATGGAAAAGACAATCTCGGCCGTCGATGCGAACCGGAAGTTCTCGCAGCTTCTGAACTGGTGGGCAAAGCCGACCGCTCGCCGCAACGGGCCCGGGCCGCGATCTTGAGCTGGCAGGGTGCTTTCCCGCTGATTGAGACTTCACCGGCAGTCACGCTGGCTGCGATCGATCTGGCTGCCCACCATCGCCTCGGCATCTGGGACGCAGTCGTCCTGTCCGCCTCCGCCGCAGCGGTATGCCGCCTGCTTCTCTCGGAAGACTTGCAAGCTGGATTTACTGGGAATGGAATGACGGTGGCGAATCCGTTTTCTCAGGAAAAGCATGAACTGCTGGCGGCTTTGCTTGCATCGGCTCCGGAGCGTTGAAGACTTGGCAGCCTCTGGGGAGTCTTACGAGCGGAGGGCGGAAAGAGCAGCACAATTGCGATGGGAAAAGGTCCGACAAACGGAAACTATAATAAGCCAAAAGGCAAGAACCCAAGACCAGAGGTGAAAGCTTCGCGCGGACAGCGAGCCTTCACCTGCTGATTCAACCACTCCCAGGGACCCGCCGCGCCAGTCTATGCCCCACTCAAGCCCAAGCTGCATCCGCGGCGCAATAGCGGTACCTGAGCCAGATCAGCCCAGACCACTCCTTCGTCCTGATAGGACCTGAAAGATGTCACTCACCAGAAGTTCCATAGCCTGCCAAGCTTGACTCGGCTGGACAACCGCGGGCCGCTGTCCCTACCTGGTTTGTGCCTACTGCCTTAACGTCAGTGTCCCCAGCACCGCCTGCTGCTTGGCGATCAATGATTGCACTCCCTGGCCGGCTAAGCTGATCATCTTGCCCAGTTGTTCCTCGTCGAATACCTGATGCTCTGCGGTGGCCTGCACCTCGACAAATTTTTTCCCAGCGGTCATTACGAAGTTCATGTCCACATCGGCGCGGGAATCCTCTTCGTAGCAGAGGTCGAGCAGGATCTCACCATCTACAATGCCCACGCTCACAGCTGCGACAAAATCGCGGAAGGGAACTGAGGTCAGAGTGCCTGCCTCGACCAGCTTTTCCAGCGCGAGACCGAGTGCGACGAAGGCTCCGGTGATGGACGCTGTGCGGGTGCCACCGTCCGCCTGAATAACGTCGCAGTCAATCCAGATGGTGCGTTCGCCCATGCGTTCAAGATCAGTGACAGCCCGCAAAGAGCGGCCGATGAGCCGTTGGATTTCATGGGTGCGTCCACTGGGACGGCCCTTGTTCACCTCGCGCGGGGTGCGAGTCAAGGTAGAGCGCGGCAGCATGCTGTACTCGCTGGAAATCCAGCCTTTGCCGCTGTTGCGCATGAATTGAGGCACAGTTTCTTCGATCGAGGCAGTGCAGATAACCCGCGTGTTGCCCACTTCAATCAGAACCGAGCCCTCGGCCGTGTTAATGAAATTGGGAACAATATTGACCGGGCGCATCTGATCGGGCGAGCGATTATCGGAGCGATAGAACATGGGGAGATTCTAGCAGCCAGGAGCGAGCATTCAGCCATCCAGCACTGGCATTTAGCAACTATCGGCTTGGGCAGAATTTCCGGAACCCTGGCAGCAAGCAGGCGAGCGAGCTAGAAGCTGAGAAGCCAGAAGTTTCACTGCTGCAGCCCCGTCACCATCTGGCTCACCGCGGAAACATCGTAAAATCCGGACAAGTCCGCGTGACCTGACAGCGTCTCGCGCTCTTTACCACCGACCAAGATTTTCACGCGATTGATTCCGGAGATGTTAGCGGACAAGGTTTCGACCAGTGAAGCCACGGTGAGTTCTTCGACCAGAACGCCGGAACGATGACCGTCGGCAAAGGCGTCGTTGGTGTCAATCACGGCCAGCCCCGGATCGACAAGATAGACATCGCGAATCTCGGCGCCGTTGCCGAGCGGGTGCGATGAGGACTTGTCCAGATAGAGTCCCAACAGAGCGCGAAGCAGTTCCTGGGCGCGCGCCTGGCGTCCCGCTGGCAGCGGGATACTAGCCGACTGCGCGCGCAGCAAGCCGGGTTCGTCATAGGCGACGTAAAGCGTTACCTGTTCGGTTGGTCCCTGCACTGGCGCAGCAACCGGGTGAGTGTAGGCGGCCAACGGCTCAGTTTGCTGGACTCGGCCGCGGAGGTGGCCTAGGTAGAGACTCATTCCCAACACAACGGCCAGCATCGCAGCGACGCCGATAATCAGATGTCGTGGGATCATCGAGAGGCTCCCAGCTTGTCGCGTACTGCTTCAACTCCTGCGGTGACGCATTCAGCCACCAGTTGCTGATACGCGGGAGAATTCAGATCCACAACCTTGCCTGCGGGGGAGGCGATCTCAATGGCCACCGCCGCCGCAGTGACGTTGTTCAAAGGACGCAAAGGCGCGAGCAGGGAACGAACCGGGACTTGTTTTTTCGCAAACTCCGCGGCCAAGCTCGATTGGGCAGTCTGGCTGACAGAGCCAGACCCAAGCTGCGCCGTGTTCCAGTCAAGAAACGCACCGTGGCCCTCGCTTCCTGCGGGAAGCAGCGCAGTGTAGAGGCGAACACCCGCGCCTTGAGAAGCGGCGTGCAGAGAAATGTAGATCGCTGGATGGGCTACGTTGGTCAGGCTCGCCCTCTGATCAAGGCTTAGAGTTGTGTCCCCGTCCCGTAACACCAGGGTGGCAAGGCCATGAGCCTGCAGCTCCTGCTGCAGACGTCGAGCGAACGCCAGAGTGATATCTTTTTCAGCCAACTGGTCGCTGAGTGCCGCGCCGCGCTCGTCACCCCCGTGGCTTGCGTCCACAACCGCGAAGTATTGGACCGAATTGATTGCAACCTGTGGGGGCGGCGTAGTGGCGGGCGGGACCTGCGAAGCCGGGCTCGCAGAAGGAAGCGCGGGCTGCGGGGCGGGAACCTGCGCTGCTGCGGTTTGCGGAGCGGGCGTAATCGTGATGGTTCGGCCGTCGTTGCTGAACCTGGCGAAAAGCGGGATCGCCCCACTCACTGCGATTTCGGCCGCTCCATTACTCTCCTGAAACGTGGCGGAAGGGATCGTCGAACTGTCGAAGGTCAAGGTCTGGGAACCCGGTGGAACCAAGGGCTCATGGGTAAACACCATGCGCAGTTGGCCCGGTTCAGTGGCGATCATCGGGTTCACCGGAGAAGTGAATGTCATCACCAGGGCAGGAGGGTTGGATTTGTTCACCTGGGCAGTGAAGTGGACAGCTACATTGCCAATAAACAAGCGCCGCGAGCTTTCGTGGAAGTTCACCGGGACGTTCAGAAAACGCTGCATCAGCGTCGGCAATGAACTCAATGGAACCAGGCCGCCGCCATTTTCCAGCACGAAGCTGGCGGGAAGATCGAAGTCGCGTCCCTGAACTCGGGCGCGGGTCTCGCCGGCCGTGAACTCGCTGTCCAAATTGTTGTAACGAAGCCTCCAGACTCGGCCATCCGCCTTGGCGGTGGCGGAACCCAGAGGCTCGAGGATTTCGAGCAGGCCCACGTAGTCGGACCCGTTGTGTTCTGTGACCGGCAGAGAGTAGTTGGCGCCGGGGGAATAAGTCGAAATACGTTTCGTGTCGGAGGAGCCGGAAACCGCGAGGGCGAAGGCGAGGAGCCCGGCAGCGCCGAAGATCAAGACCGGGCCGGGGCGGCTCGTTCGTTTGCTACTCCAGGGCATAGATGGTCAAGCCACTGAGCAATTTGGGGTAAAAATCGGTAGATTTTTGGGGCAAAACTTCGCCGGCAAAAGCCATGTCGCGCACCTGCGCCGTGCGAACTGGGTTCATCAGAAAAGCCAGGTTGGCTGAGCCGCTCCTTACCAGGGCCATCGCATCGCCTTTGTCGCGTAAATAGCGGACGTTTTTTTGCTCGCGAATAGCTTCTTCGGAGATGCACAGCACGCCTTCCAGCAGACACTTGTGCAGTTGCACCACGTCGAGCGATTGCTGTCGCAATGACAATCCCCCGAAAATGTTGGAGGAAACCGGCTTCGGCCGATCGAGAAGAAAGACCCGATCCGCAGCTAGCGCCAGTAGGGCGGTGCCCATACGTCCGGCTTCGCGCAAGATAACGGTGGCGCGGACGGCGTCGACCGAAGGATCGACCTCCTCCACACTGAAATAGGCAGCGGCCGCCTCCCGGAAGGTAGCCGCGGAAAATGATTGCAAACCATGCACCACGCGATGGGTTGGCAGAATCACCAGACCCGGACTGTCCATGTTCACCAAAGTCATCATGACCAATTCGTACGGAGCAGCTGCCTCCTCGGTGGACTGGTTCTCGAAGCGGTGGCCCAGCCCTGTATCCGACATTCGCTCACGTGGGACTCCCCTTGACGACACCGCTGCGCCCGTGGCTCGCTGCTCGTTACGATAGTTGAGAGCAGTCTCATAGCGGTGGTGGCCGTCCGCGATTACCAGCTTTTTGTCGCGCATCTTGCCACGCACCAGGTTGATCAGGCCGGAATCCGCAATTTTCCATACTCGGTGCAAAACGCCGTATTCGTCTCGCGTTTCGATGTCGGGCACATTGCCGGGCGCAAATAAGCCTTCGATTTCGCCGGCAGGATCGCTGTACAGCATGAAGAGCTGCCCAAAGTGGGCACCGGTGGCCCGCAATAGTTCCAGGCGGTCAGCTTTGGGCTTGGCCAGAGTCTGCTCGTGGCGAAACACTACGCCCGCAGAATAGTCCTCGATCCGGCCCAGCGCGATGATGCCGCGCCGCTCCAGTTCTGCGGTTCCGCCGGGGAGCGTGAAGCGCTCGTCGTAAAGGTAAAGCGAGGGTTGGGCGTCCTGCAAAAAGATGCCCTGGCGCCGCCAGTCCCGGAACGACTGCGACGCACGGGTGTACGTAGTCTCTCCGGCATGGTCACTCGCGTGCTCTTTGCCCAAGATGACGCGTACCAGATTGTACGGACTGGCTGCGTAATAGCGATCCTGCATCTCAGGAGTGATCTTGTCGTATGGCTGGGTCACGACTTGGGGGATCGAAACCCGCGCCGGGTCATAACGGAGGGCGCGAAAAGGCACAATGTGGGCCATAGTGAGAGATTGAAGCTGGAATTGTACAAGACCTTCCTTCGACTGGGGCGGGTAACCGAAACCAGCGCCGAAGGAGTAAGAAGAAGCAGTAAGGACAAGATAGGCAAACCTTTGCACAAATCGCGCCGTGGCCATGCGCGCAAGAAACATGACACAAGTGTGACAACTCGATTTGCAGCTATGGTAGTATCACGATCCAAGAGGTAATTATGGCCCGCCTTCATGGGCGCGGGTCATCCCGCCCATCGAGCCCAGCCCGTAAGTCCCGCACGGCCCTATCCCGGACCCAGAGAACCCTTATGCTGCTCAGAGAGCGTGCTTTCGTCATTTCCATATTCCTCCCTCTGGTCGCAGCGGTGATTTTCTGCATGGTCCCGACCGCCAGGGCACAGACTCCGGTGGACGATGTGCACGTCAGCCCGCGAATCCAGCCGCCACCCCCCGCCGAAAAACAGATCATGGACCCTTCCTTGAGGACTCACACCAAGCCCCTCAAAGTGGACGTGGACCTGGTGCTGGTACCGGTCACTATTACTGATCCCATGAATCGTCTGGTCACCGGGCTGGACAAGGAAAATTTCACCCTCTTCGAAGGTAAAGACCAGCAGGACATCCGGCACTTTTCGAGTGAGGATGCTCCCGTCTCATTGGGCGTGATCTTCGATATGAGCGGCAGCATGAGCAGCAAGATCGAACGCGCTCGTGAAGCCGTAATCGAGTTCTTCAAGACGGCGAACCCGCAAGACGAATTCTTCATGATCACTTTTGCCGACAAGCCGGAGGAGATTTCCGACTTCACCCAGTCCATCGAAGATATTCAGGGCAAGCTGGTCTACACCATTCCCAAGGGACGCACCGCGCTGCTCGACGCCATCTATCTGGGCGTGAGCAAGATGAGGCAGGCGAAATATCCAAAGAAGGCCTTGCTCGTTATCTCGGACGGTGGCGACAACCATAGCCGCTACACCGAGGGCGAGATCAAGTCGGTAGTGAAGGAAGCAGATCTGTTGATGTACGCCATCGGGATTTACGACCGCTACATGTCAACCCCGGAGGAACAGTTGGGCCCGGCCTTGCTCAGTGATCTTACGGAACTCACAGGCGGGCGGGCTTTTACCATCGATAACCCGAATGACTTGGCCGACGTCTCGACAAAAATAGGGATCGAGCTACGCAACCAATATGTGCTCGGATACCGTCCAAAGAATCCAGCGCATGACGGCAAATGGCGTAAAATAAAGGTGAAGTTGATTCCGCCTAAAGGCTTGCCGCCGCTGCGTGTGTACGCCAAGACGGGTTATTATGCACCTACGGAATAGTCGGATCGCCCTTCGATTGAGTGCGTTACTTTTGTTGAATATAGGAGTCGGGGCCCAGAATACGACCGCGCCCGAGCCTCCCCCGCGTAGCTCTCAGCCAGCACAAACCAATCCCGCCGGCCAGCAGGGACCGCCCGCCTCCAGCCCACCACCGGCGCAAGGCCAGTCGTCTCCACAGCAACCGCCACCACCCCAGGGGCAGGAGCCGGGTAGCTTCGTTTTTCATGCCGAAGTGCAGGAGGTTGTACTGCACGCTACCGTCATCGATGACAAACAGCATATGATCACCAATCTGGACAAGAACGCTTTCGCCGTATTTGAAGATGGCAAGCCGCAGGAGATTCGATCTTTCCGGCATGAGGACATTCCGATATCGCTGGGCATTGTGATCGATAACTCAGGGTCAATGCGGGAAAAGCGCACCAAAGTAAACAAGGCGGCGCTGAATCTGGTGCGCGCCAGCAATCCGCAGGATGAGGTTTTCGTGGTCAACTTCAGCGACGAATATTTCCTCGATCAGCCCTTCACCAACAAAATCAATCTGTTGCAGGAAGCACTGGAAAAATACGAGACTCGCGGCGGAACGGCTTTGTACGATGCCATAGTGGCATCTTCGGATGAGTTGAAAAAGCATGGCAAACTACAGAAGAAAATCCTATTCGTCGTAACCGACGGCGAAGACGACGCCAGCCGGGAATCGCTGGAACAGGCAGTTCGAATGTTACAGGCGGAGAATGGGCCCACGGTGTATGCGATCGGACTTTTGAGCGACGAGAGACAAAGGCGCGCGCGGCGTGCGCTGGAAACCATTGCCGAGCGTACTGGAGGGCTTGCCTTCTTTCCCCGCACGCTGGACGACGTAGACGCGATCAGCAGCACTGTAGCCCGCGACATCCGCAACCAGTACACCATTGGCTACAAGCCCACCACGCCGAAGACCGTCGCCGGATACCGAACCATCCGAGTCGACGCGCACGCTCGTGGATACGGCAAGCTCATCGTGAGAACCCGCAGCGGCTACTACGCAGGACAGGAGCAAGCCGCGGGCGGCGGAAATTAGAACCGGCTGTCAGCCGTCGCCTATCAGCCGTCAGCTAACAACATAAAGACGAATTTAGTCTGTCACCTTGAGGCTTGTGGATGGCCGAGGGGATTCCTCAGAGCTGAAAGGTGTCAGTCTGCCGTGCCCAAGCTCTCAATTGACGCTCTGCCATTGCTTCCGTACCCTGTAGGGTGCGTACAAGAATCATCGAAGGCTCTCGCCTGCGCGTCACTGACGACATTTCCCAGCTAGTCGGCGAGACTCCCATCCTGCAACTGAAGAAACTGATGCCGGGCGATGCGTCGGACCTATACGCCAAACTGGAGTACCTCAATCCTGGTGGAAGCGTGAAAGACCGTGCGGCCAGCGGAATTATTCTGCGAGCCGAAGAGGAAGGGCGGCTCAAGCCCGGAGGCACGATCGTCGAAGCCACCGCCGGGAACACCGGAATCGGCCTGGCCCTCATTGGTGTGCAACGCGGTTACAGAGTCGAGCTCTTTGTGCCGGAGCGTTTCTCCGAAGAAAAAGTTACGCTCATGCGAGCGCTCGGAGCCGCGGTGACGCGCACTCCGGATACGGAAGGGATGCAAGGTGCGATCCGCCGCGCGAATGAGTTCGTGGCGCGCAATCCCGACGCTTTCATGGCTGGCCAGTTCGACAATCCCGCCAATCCCGCCTATCACTACGAAACCACGGCCCAGGAGATTTTCGAGCAGATGGAGGGCCGCATGGATGCGCTGGTAATCGGTGCCGGGACGGCCGGCACATTTACTGGGGTAGCGCGCTTTATGAAGGAGCGATTGCCCAAGGTGCTGGCCTATGCCGTGGAGACGCAGGGATCGGTTCTGGGTGGCGGCAAGCCCGGACCGCACAAGGTGGAAGGCATCGGTGCAAGCTTCGTGCCCGGGAATTTTGACCGTTCTGTATGCGACGGGGTGCTGAGGGTAACTGACGCGGACGCTTTCGCCATGGTCAAGGAATTGGCGGCTCGCGAAGGCGTGTTGTCCGGTTCGAGCGGCGGAGCCAACGTGGTTGCTTCTGTCCAGGTGGCACGCCGGTTGGGAGCGGGACAACGAGTGGTGACCATGATTCCAGATTCGGCGGAACGCTATTTGTCCAAGAAGATTTTTGACGGCGGAATCTGATAACACTCAGCATTTCAGCCAGCGCTGGCAGCGTGGAGAAGGGCCTCGGGGCTGACTGCTGATTACTAAGCGCTTTGAGTCTTTCATGAGCAAGAACAAGCAACTCGGTTTTGCCACCCGCGCCATTCACACCGGGCAGGAACCCGACTTCGAAACTGGCGCGGTAACGGTTCCCATCTACCCGACTTCCACCTACGTTCAGCAGGAACTGGGCAAGAACAAGGGCTACGAATATGCCCGGGTTTCCAATCCAACGCGCACCCGGCTGGAAGAAAATCTGGCCGCGCTGGAAGGAGGAATTGCGTCCCGCGTTTTTGCCAGTGGGATGGCTGCGATCAATGCCATTTGCACCATGTACAAGTCCGGCGATCACATCGTCTGCGGCCACGATCTTTATGGCGGCGTGCCCCGGCTGTTTAACCAAGTCCTGGCGAATTTCGGAATGGAGTTCACCTACGTTGACACTTCGGACGCGAGAAACGTAGAGCGGGCAATTCGCAAGAGCACGCGCATGGTCTATGTGGAAACACCTACCAATCCCCTAATGTCGCTCAGCGATATCGAAGCGATCAGCCAGGTGTGCCGCCGCAAGAAAGTGGAACTGGTGGTGGACAACACCTTCATGTCGCCTTATTTCCAACAGCCGATCGCGCTGGGCGCCGACATGGTGGTGCACTCCACCACGAAATTCTTGAATGGACACAGTGACGGCCTCGGTGGCGTTGTGGTGTGCACCACCAGGCAGCAGGCCGAGAAGCAGGCGTTTGTTCAGAAAGCCGCGGGCGCCATTCTTTCTCCTTTCGAGTGCTGGCTGGTGCTACGCGGAGTGAAGACTCTTGCGGTGCGCATGGAACAACACGATCGCAACGGAAGATTTATCGCCGAATTTCTGGCCCGGCACAAGAAGGTGAAAAGGGTTTTCTACCCGGGGCTCCCCGAGCATCCGCAGCATGAACTGGCACACCGGCAGATGACGGGCTTCGGCTCGATGATCACATTCGAGACCGGATCGCTCGCCAACGCGAAAAAGCTGTTGAAGAAAGTGCGCGTGTGCTCGCTCGCAGAGTCGCTGGGTGGAGTGGAAACGTTGATTTCGCATCCCGCCACCATGACCCACGCCGCGGTGGGAGAAAAGGGACGAAGGGAAATCGGGATTACGGATGGCCTGGTGCGCATCTCGGTGGGAATCGAAAACGTGGAAGATATCCGGGACGATCTCGACGAAGCACTGGCCGCAATATAAGCGCCAGGCCATTTCCCGCACGCCCGTTTCCGGGATGCTTTGCCCGACAGCGATTTGCCCGCAGGCGGGTTGAAGGGCCAGGAGGATCTTTGACCACAGCCCGCCCCTTCCGGGGCCGGTAGCCTAATGAGACGAGGCGCGTGCCATAGGCACGCCTGACATGGGAGCTCAGCCGCCGAGCTAACGATTCAGGGAAATCTTGACTGACCCAAATCCATCACAAGCTCGGGAATGGAATTCCTCCGAATACCACCGCCTTTCCGGACCGCAGGTTAGGTGGGGCAAAAAAGTTCTCTCCCGTCTGCGGTTGCGCGGCGACGAGCTGTTGCTCGATGCCGGCTGTGGCACAGGTCGGCTGACCGGCGAGTTGTTGCAAGCGCTACCCAGAGGGCGGGTAGTCGCGCTCGACATTTCGCAGAACATGCTGCGATCCGCGCGCGAATATTTGCGGCCTCAATTCGGTGAGCAGGCGCAGGTGGTTGCCGCCGATCTGCAGGAACTTCCATTTGAGAGCGTTTTCGACGGCATTGTCAGCACTGCGGCGTTCCACTGGGTGTTAGATCACCACCGCCTGTTTCACAGCTTGCATCGAGCTCTCCGTCCCGGAGGCTGGTTGCAGGCGCAGTGCGGCGGCGGTCCCAACCTCGCTCGCCTGCGGAAACGTATGACCACGCTGGCGGCGTCGCAAAAATATTCCTGCTATCTCGCTAGCTTTCCCGAGCCTTGGTTCTACCAGGACGCAGAAGGCGCTGCGGAAACACTATGTCGTACCGGCTTCTTCGAGGTGCAGACTAGTCTCGAAGCGGCACCCACGTTGCTCGATGATCGACGCCACTACATGGAGTTCCTGAAAACGGTCATAGTGCGTACCCATCTGGAGCGCCTTCCCGATGAAGGCCTGCGCGAGCAATACGTCTTCGAACTTGCCGACCAAGCCGCTCGAGATGAGCCTCCTTTCGTACTTGATTATTGCCGGCTCAATTTGAGCGCCAGGAGGCCTTAGCGCAGGTTACTAAGGTCACTCAGCATCATCCCGATTTCTTGCGCAACACAACTTCCCGCGCTATTAAGGGTTCAAGAGCTTGTACGGCTTCGAACTAAACCGCAGGAAGAAAAATATGCAACGAGGCCTAGGTTTGAGCATTTTCGTGATCGCAGGCGCACTGCTTGCTTTTGGGCAAAGCGATGCTAGCCAGGATCGCAGAGACCTTCATCAGGATCACCGCGATATCCGTCAGGACCGCCGCGACGTGAGACACGACGCGCGAGATCTGAACCATGACCGCGTCGATCGTAACCAGGACATCCGCGACATTCACCGGGACGAGGCCGACCTTGCGAAAGACCGCAAGGAGGTGCGGCAAGACGAGCGGAACGGCGACAAGGCGGGAGCGGCGAAGGAACGGGCCGACATTGCCAGGGACCGCAGAGACTTACACGGTGATCGCCGCGACCTGCGCTCCGATCGGCGTGATATTCACCCTGACCGGCGCGACGTTCGCTACCACCGGCATGACCTCCGCCAAGATCGCAGTGATGTGCGCAGGGATCGCCGCGACATTCACCACGACCGCCGCCACATCCGCCACGAATAAGCTCATCTAGGTTGGGAGTGGGGGGCGAGCCGTATATCTCGCCGTCCAATGAAGTTATGTCTCGCCACCGTCGCGAGGGCGTCCCGCCCTGGCACGATACCTCTACCGCAGCCGCCAGGTCATACCCACAAACTTTACTTCACCGATTCCCCGACCCAGTTCAAATACGCCAGGCTTCCGTTCTCGATCGAGACGCTAATACACTCCGGTACCTCGTAGGAATGCAGTTCATTGATTGCATCCCGCACTCGTTCGAACGCGGCGCCTGTGGTCTTGATGATGAGCAGCCATTCCTCGGCTTCCTCAATCTCACCTTCCCAGCGGTAAATTGAGCCGATCTGCGGGACGATGTTTACGCAAGCAGCCAGAAGCTGATCCACCAGGGCGCGTCCAATCTTGCGAGCTTCTTCGTTGGAACCAGCCGTTGTGAGGACGAGTATCTTGTCTGTCATATAGAATCAGCGTTCGGCGACTGGTTCGCGCCTTCAGTTGATGGCCTAAATACTAGCACCTGGTACCTGGGGGTCGGCATGGCAACTCAAATTCATTTTGGCACCTCGGGTTGGCGCGCGGTCATCGCGGAGGAATTTACCTTCGCCAATGTGCGACGAGCCGTGACCGGGATTGCACGCTACGTGGTTTCGCAAAAAGCCTCCGGCGCACGCGTCATTGTGGGACGCGATCCGCGCTTCCTGGGCGAGACGTTCTGCTCGATAGCAGTTGAAATTCTCACTGCTCACGGCATTACGCCGCTGCTGATCGCTGAGGCTGTCCCCACCCCGGCTATTTCCTATGCTGTGATTCAAGAGAAGGCGGAGGGCGCGATCAACTTCACCGCCTCGCACAATCCCCCGGAGTACCATGGCATCAAGTTCTCCACCCCGGATGGAGCGCCGGCGCTGCCCGAAGTGACGAAGCGAATCGAAGCAGAAATTGCGGTCAGCGACGCCGCCGACCAGGACCCGGACCCCCCCGCGAAACCTGTGACCGCGCAAGCCTTGGAACCCCGGAGTCCATACCTGGCCCGGTTGCGAGAAATCATTGATTTCAAGGTGATTCAAAAGGCCAATTTGCGCGTCGTCTTCGATCCTTTCTGGGGAGCCGCGCGGGGATATCCAGACACGCTGTTGCGCGAAGCAGGCGTTAACGTGTCCACGGTGCACGATTGTCGCGACGTCTTGTTCGGTGGTCATGCGCCCGAGCCGGACGACCCTCTGCTGGCAGGATGCCGCAAGCAAATGCGAGCGACGAATGCGCACATCGGCATCGCCACCGACGGAGACGCAGACCGTTTCGGCATCGTAGATGCCGACGGCACTTTCTGCACGCCCAACTACATCATTGCACTGCTGTTCGACTACCTGGTCGAAAGCCGGGGCTGGAAAAATGGTGTGGCCAAATCAGTGGCCACCACCAACCTGATCAACGCCGTGGCCAGGCATCACCGGATCGAGTTGCATGAGACCCCGGTGGGATTTAAGTACATCGGCGAACTGATCAAGCAGGACAAGATCGCGATTGGCGGGGAAGAGAGCGCCGGCCTCTCCATCCGCCACCATGTTCCGGAAAAGGACGGCATTCTGGCGGGCCTGTTGTGCTGCGAGATGGTGGCACGACGGGGCAAGTCACTGGGTCAGCAGCTGACGCAGCTATTTGCCGAAGTTGGTTCCTTTTATTCGCGGCGGGAGAACTTCCACTTGACGCCAGAGGTAAAGGCGAAGTTCACTGGAAAGTTGCAGCGAGAGCCCCGCGATCTCCTTGGCCGAAAGGTCACCGAGGTGGTGCGAACGGATGGCCTGAAACTTCTGTTCGCGGATGGTTCGTGGGTTTGCTATCGCTTGTCGGGAACCGAACCCGTGGTTCGGGTTTATTCCGAGGCGGGCAGCCAGGAAGATCTGCAGAAATTGAGCGCCGCGGCCAAACAATGGATCTTCGAATAGAGCCACGCCCGACAGGCCGATACCCAAAAATCCGGGTTTTGCCACTAGCACAGCGAGGATTGAACGCGCTGGTCGAGCGCGCCCCGCAGGCGGAAGCCTTCAGCCAACGGATAAGAGAGAAACTACGTCCGGCTCTTACCTGGTTGGTTGGCGCCCGGCGCCGCCTGGCGACCGCGGGAGTGGCGGTGCTCACGATCTGGTTGTTCC
>Ga0209526_10001101_pt1 | contig 17859 bp, 9 predicted proteins | sample JacPinW_OM2H0_M1_FD_188566 | JGI IMG/M metagenome (GOLD analysis project Ga0209526, IMG submission 188566) | Forest soil microbial communities from Algoma, Ontario, Canada - Jack Pine, Ontario site 1_JW_OM2H0_M1 (SPAdes) (version 2) | ecosystem: Environmental > Terrestrial > Soil > Boreal... | reverse complement strand
GACCCCGGTCGGCGCTGATGTCTTTTCAGAACCGCGGTCGGCGACCGCGGCTACAGTACCGAGTGACTTCTCCCAGGCGGCCCAGAGATTTTCCGCGCTGCGATTGCCAATGCCGGGCAACAATTTGACCATGCGCTTGAATGCAACTTCGTCGCGCGGATTGGCGACGAACCGGATGAACGAGGTCACGTCCTTAATGTGCGCTTGCTCAAAAAAGCGGACACCGCTGGTGATTTGATATGGAATTCCGCGACGCGAAAGCTCGAGTTGCAATTCGATCGCGTGATAATGCGCGCGATAAAGCACCGCGACCTCGCCGAGATCGACGCCTTCATCGCGCAACTCAAGGATCCGCTGAGCGACAAACTGCGCCTGCTCAGCGCCATCATTTAGCGCAACCACCGCCGGCTTGACCGCGTTCGATTCGCGCGTTGCGCTCAGATGTTTGTGAAATTGCTGAACGTTGGCCGCGATCGCGGCGTTGGCGACTTCCAAGATCTCCGGCACGCTCCGGTAATTCATCTCGATCTTAAGAACCTGCGCGTCGGGATAACGTTTCGGAAATTCGAGAATGTTTTTGAAATTGGCGCCGCGCCAGGAGTAGATCGATTGCGCGTCGTCGCCCACCACCATGACGTTGCGATGGTCTTGCGCGAGAGTGTCGATCAAGTCGGCCTGGATTTTGTTCGTGTCCTGGTATTCGTCCACTAGAATGAATTGGAATTGCCGCCGATAAATGGCAGCGATGTTTTCGTGCTGCTTCAACATCGACAATGTCTTTTCCAGCAGGTCATCGAAATCGACGGAGTTGGTCGCTTTTTTCTTTTTCTGATAACGTCCTTGGACATCGCTGATCTTCTCGAGCAACGGCAGGAAATACGGAAATTTTTCGGCGAGCAACTCTTCCAACGGCCGCTCCGTGTTGACGACGAAACTGAAAATCTCGGCGAGAACATCGCCTTTTGGGAACCGGATTTCCTTCGGATCGATGCCAGCACTCGCAATCACCGCGTTGATCAAATCTTTTTGATCCTCGCGATCCATGATTGTGAACCCGCTCGAGTATCCGAGCGCGCTGCCGTGCCGGCGCAGCATTCGATTGCCGATGGAGTGAAACGTTCCGCCCCAAATGCCGCTGGCATCGACCGGCAACAAATTTGCAACCCGCTCGAGCATTTGCCGGGCGGCTTTGTTGGTGAACGTGAGCAGCAAAATATTTCGGGGATCGATCCCGTTCTCGAGCAAATACGCGACGCGATAAGTCAGCGTGCGCGTCTTTCCCGAGCCGGCGCCGGCGATGACCAGGAGCGGTCCCGGCTGCGCGGTCACGGCCGCGAGCTGCTGCTCGTTCAACTCCGCCGCGTAATCGATGTGGATCGATGTCGATCTTGGCGGACGTTGCAGCGTGTATTGACGAGACATCGCGTTTACTTGTAGCGGCGGTCTATGACCGTCGCAATCGTCACGTCAGTCAGCGCACTGTCACGCTACACGATCCCGAGCGGCCGTGATCGTCGAGCGCGGTCAATTGATAATCGCCTGGCGCTGACTTCCACGTCAGCATTTCTGTCACATTGGATTTTCCGATGAAGGTCTTGTCCGCGAACCAATAAACTTCACGCACGTCCGCGTCCGTCTTTGCGCGCAGCGGGATCGCTGTCGACGATGCGAAAAGGATGTCGTGTCCACCGGCAGGAGACGTAATTCGCGGCGGATTTCCAGTGCGCGACGCCAAGTCTGACTCGGTTCCTGGCAAGAACGGCGGCGGCGGACGCCGCGGTAGACCGGCGCGCGCGAAAAGTCTCAACAGATCGCTCGGCCAGAATTCGTAGACTTCGCGTCGCAGTTGTCGCGTTCCGTCATCGATCGGCACGCGCAAACCGGTTGCAAGATCGACAAGTACTTCCTGGTGCACATCGCACGTTTTGATTGGTGAAATCCCGGGAATAAACCAACCTTCGACGTGCTGCGTGCAATGAGCCTCCGGCAAATCGCCCGAGACCGCGCAAAATTCGACCCGCTTCAAATTCGCGCCCGGCGACGGAAGATGCGGCTCGATTCGCTCGGGCCAACTCGCACGAAGGCTGTCGATGACTTGAAACAAGAGTGGCGCGGCGGCCGAGCGCCCAACGAATGCTGGATTCGGCCGGCCATCGAAATTTCCGATCCAGACGGCGAGCACGTAATGATTGAAAACTGCGATCGACCAGGCGTCGTGAAAACCGTGCGACGTTCCCGTTTTCCAAAAAACCGGCGCGACGTTATTTGAATCCGCATAATTAATCCCAGGTGGCGGCACGTTCAGCATCTCGAGCGTGAGGCAGGCTGCCTCCGGAATGAGGATTTGATGGCCGCGTGTAGAAATTGGATCGCCCATCTTGCGGCGGAGCGGACGTAGCTCGCCGTTGTTGGCGAGAGCCGCGTAAAGCCGGACAAGGTCTTCCATCTTGATTTCTGCGCCGCCGAGCGGAAGGGCCAATCCGTAAAGCGATTCAGAGCGCGGCAATGCGACTCCGGCGCCGCGCAGAAATTCGTAAAGCGTCGGATGCGAAAGCTGCGATGCCAATTCGACCGCGGGAAGATTGCGACTGCGCGCCAATGCGTCCGTCGCGCGGATCGGTCCAAGAAATTCGCGATCGAAATTTTCCGGATTGTAATCGCCAAAACTGCGCGGCGCGTCCGCCAGGATCGACAATGGATGAATCAAGCCTTGCTGAAGCGCCAGCGCATAAACGAACGGCTTCAGCGTTGACCCGGGTGAGCGCGGGCTGCGAGTTCCATCCACTTGTCCTTGGATTTCCGCATTGAAGAAATCGACGGAACCAATTTGGGCGAGCACTTCCATCGTTCGGACATCGACCAGTAGCGCCGCGGCATTTTGAATTCCGCGGCTGCGATTTCCACGGATGTAATCCGCCATTCGCCGCTCGATCAATTGCTGCTTTTGCAGATCGAGTGTGGTGACGATTTCATCGCGGCCCTTTTCGGCGGCCAAAACTTGCTGGACAAAATGCGGCGCAAGAAATTTTCGTTCCGTGTCCGCGCGCGCGCTGAATTCTCGCGCGGAATTTTGCAGGTCGAGCTTGGCGCGGTCGTACCAATTGTCCTGCGCAGCGTTAAGCGAGCGATTGTCGCGGCCCGCATACAAAGCGCGCCGCGTCGGGCTCTGCGGAATAACGCTCAACGAAATCGATTCCGGTCCGGTCAAATGGGCTGCGGTTTTGCAAAAATAAATCTGACTGGCCGCGCCAATGCCTTCAATGTTGCGCCCATAAGGTGCGAGATTCAGATACGCTTCCAAGATCTCGGATTTCGAGTAATGGCGCTCGAGTTCGAGCGCGCGCACGATCTGAGCAAGCTTCCCGGTTGGCGTCCGGGTCTGGAGATGAAAACGCAAACGCGCCAGTTGCATCGTAATTGTCGACGCTCCGGTACGCGTGCCACCGTGCAGCAGGCCATATCCCGAGCGCAGCAGAGCGATCGGATTCACGCCCGGGTGGCGCGCGAAATATTTGTCTTCATATCGAAGAGTTGCGTCGACCAGCTCCGGCGAAATCTCGGGCAACGAAGTCCAAATCCGAAATTTCTGGTCCGGCGTGAGGGTGACGCGAAGCAATTTGCCATTGCGATCGCGCACGCATTGCGAAAATGAAATGCCATCGAGCAGCGGCGGTTTCGGCAATAACAGCCAGACCACAAACGCGGTCATCCCGAGTGAAACGAGGGATCTCACCCACGAAGCTTTGATCACACTTCGAATGGAGTGTGATCCACCAGCTTTTGAGAGATCCATCAGTCCGAGCCGGACTGGCATTTCGTTCGGGATGACACGCGTTTTCATTTGGACGAATTCAACAACTCACTTCGTCACGCTGATCTTCCCGCCAACGCCGCGCCCCTTCACGTTGCGCTCGTACATCGATTCGGCGAACACCGGCGGCACGACGAATTCCCCGCGGTTGGACGATTTAATTTGGTAGTTGATTTCGAGCACCTGGTCGGACGCGGTCCCGAAAAATACCGCGCGATCTTCCCGGACATCGACATAATCGATTCCGTTGACCGAGGAAACTCCGGGCTGCAGCGACGAACCGACAACTTCAAATCCGCCGGGCAAAAGATCGATAACGGCGACGTTCGTCACCGTTTCGTCCTTCACACTGCGCACGCGCAGACGAACGTGAACCGGTTCGCCAAGCTTGGTGCGCGTGACCGGCTTGTCGTTTTTGTCGAGCAACTCGCGAAAGACTTCCAGCCCGGCAGTGAGCGGCTTCTCCGGAGCATGTCGATCGAAGCCAGCCTCGACCACTTGAAAAAACGCGCCGGGCCCGCCGATCGCAGCCGCACTTTTGAACCGAAGCGCGATTGCATCTTTGGAAAATGCCGACCGTTGCAGCAACCTGGCGCCACTCGTTAGGCTAACCTCGCGTTTGTCCGCGTGTACCTCGGCAATCGTCAGTTGGGGAAGATTTTGCGCGATCGCGTGCGAATATGCTTTTAATGCCTGCACGGCATAAGCGGCCGAAAGGGTGTTGAACTCACCGTCGCCAATGGGCCGCAGGATTTGTTCGAACTGTTGGGCCGAGATTTTTCGAAGCCGCGTCGGAAACTGCCGCGCCAGCACGCTCACATATTGCGAATTGGCGCCCAGTGGCTGGCAAAAATCGTCGTATTCGCGCTTCGTCTTATTGTCCATCTTGAACTTGTCGACCAAACTTTCCGCGTCCTTGTCTTTGTGCAGAAGTTTGAGCGCGCCGGCCAGGTAAACGCCGGTCAGATCGTTTTCCCACTCGTCCGCGTGATTTTTGTCGAGGTAATCGCGCAGATTAAGAATGTAATTGGTCGTGATCACGCCTTCGCGCGTGAGCACGTAGATCGCGTAGGCGACCCTGCGCGCATCGATGAGGTCTGATGGTTGGCGCACAACCATCTTTTGCAAATTGCGCAGTCCGCTCGCGAACATATCGGCCGGAGGCGGAAAGCCGGCGGCCTTCGCCTCGCTCAAGAAATCCATCGCGTAAGCGGAATTAAAGCTGATGTGGTCGCCAGTTTCCGGCGCCCAGTAGCCGAAAGCGCCTTGGTCGTTTTGGCGGCGGCGCAAAACAGCGAAGACCTTCTCGAGTTGAGCATTCACTTCAGCGCGGTTCAGTCCGAAATCGACTTCATCGGCCAGCATCAGCCGGCAAAATGCGCCGCTTGTGATTTGCTCGCTGCATCCGTGTGGAAAATTTTTCAGGTAAGCATCAAGCCCATGGGCCAGACCGAGCGGCAGCGCGGAAAGCGACGCGTCACGTTTGGAAAATTCAGAGTAAATCTGGCGTTTGATCGGAACTTCGGTGCCGCCTTTCTTGAAATTGCCGCTGTGAACATCGGTCACGTATGGAACGGGTGGGCGAACGCTGAGTGTGGCGCGGCGGTGGGTCTCGGTGCCGCTTCGACTGGCGGTGAATTTGATTTCCCCGGAGCCGAGCGCGTCGTTCACGTGAAATCGGAACGTCACGCTTTGTTCGCGTCCTTCCGCGATCTTTAGTTTTTGCGTCGCCTGACCCTTGATCGACAGTTGGGCCGAAGTTTCCGCGCGCAGTTCGATTTCGGCATCCGCGCCCGAGCCTTCGACGTTGTTCGCAACAGTAACGCCGGCTTCAAATTCATCACCGGGAGCGGCCAGCACTGGGACGCTCGGCGTAATCACGAACGGTCCGCGGATGAGCGCGTCGCGATCACTGGATCCGATTGTCTCGCTCGAAACGCCGACCGCCATTATTTTCAATATCCCGTCAAAAAAATCGGGGACGTTGTAAGCCACTTCGCGCGGGTTGGTATCGGCATCGAGAATGCCGGACCAAAATACGACCGGCTTTTCCGTGACGCGCTTGAACGGATTCAGTCTTTGCACTTCGCCGCCGTCTCCGCCGAAAGCGGAAAGCGAACGAAGGAGCGAAAATTCCGGAATGATAAGATCGACAATCTGCGCGGTCTCGACACCGAGGGCGCATTTGCGGAAAAAGTACGCGAGCGGATTCGGCGTTTTGTAATCGGTGACTTGCAGGATTCCCTGGTCGACCGCAAAAATGACGATCTTGGAAGGACGATCGGTTTTGTAACCGATGCGCAACGCGTCTCCGGGTTTCACTGTGGCCGCGCTTTCGATGTCGATCTTGAGGCGGCGCTTTTCGACGTTTGCCGTGAATGGGACCACACCGTAACTGAGCGGGCTGACGAAAATTTCCTTGGAATCGAGCGCCCGCACAAAAGCAACGTTGACGTACCCGCTGCCCTCAAAGCCTTCGGGCAAACGAATGTGCTGGATGCTGCTGGCGGTGTTCGTTTGAAACCAACTGTAGGTGTAGACTTTTTCGCGTTCGATCGTGATGAGCCCGCTTCCGGCGTACGGCGCAACAATGCTGATCGCGATGTCGTCCCCGGCACTATATTGCTTGCGGTCGAGCTCGATCTGCAGCTCGGCGTTCTTTTCCAGCGAGCGCGCGGCCTGACCCTGGCCGACCACGGAAAAGTGCAACTTGCTCAGGGTGCGGTTTTGATCGTCGCGCAACTCAAGCACGTAATCGCCCGGTTCCGCGGTGGGCAGCGCGTAATGAGAGCCGCTGGCCGCCACTGCGATCTTTTCTGATTTCGTCGGGCGCTCGCGCAGGACCGATTCATAAACGTAATTTCCGTTCTCCTGCTTCTTGAGCACCGAAACGTATTCCTGCGCGATCACGTTGAGCGTAACATTTTCGACCGCGATCCGGTTGAGCTGTGGATCAACGGCGATCAGGTCGAGGGCGCGCGGCTTGTTCAGGTCGATGTAACGAAGATCGCCGTCGGCCTTGTAACCGATCACGTAAGGCAAGGCCGAGACGAGGGCGCCGACGTATCCGGTAACGCTGCGGCCGCCTTCGCCTTCGAAGCCTTCGGCGATGAAACGCATCGAGTAGGTTGAATCGGCGAATCGTTCGAGCTGCAAATCAAACTCGGTATGTCCGTCGTTGTCGGTCTTCTTCTCCCCGAGATCGATCGTTTGCTCCGTCCGGGTTTTCTTTTCGTCGATGAGCGGATCGAAAAATGTGAAGTCCTTGAATTCCTTGAACGAAAATGCGGCCGGCTCGAGCTCAACCTTGCCGGTCACGCGGCGATCGGTTGCCGGCGTGCCGTAAAGATTGGCCAGCGCGATTGAGGCGCGCATTTCGTTTGGATTGATCCAACCGCGCGGCGCGCCTTTGGAAAGGCGTGCTTCGATTTTCATCCGGTCGGGCAGGAACTCCTTGACGCTCGCAGTTGTCGATCCAAGCAAAGTGGCGCGCTTGTTGTTCTTAATGAGATAGACGTTGATCGTGTAAACGCCGGTGGGCGATTCGTTCGCCGTGCTGTAGCTCAGCTCGACAAAACCGGATTCGGAAAGCGTGAGCTTTTTCGTTTGCACCTTCAGGTCGCGGGCATCGACGACTTCGGTTTCAATCGGCAGGCCTTTGAGATTACCGTGCCAGTTGCGCTGTTTGACGACGAGGCCGATGTGAATTTCATCGCCGGGCCGGTAAACGCCGCGCTCCGTAAAAACGAACGCGTCGAGACCTTCCGGTCCGATATTTTCCGCGCCATCGATTTCGAACCGCGAAAAATTCAGCACGCGGTCTTCACGCGCGAACGGCATGAACGCGATATCGTCGCCGTTGCGGGCCACAAACGCGACCGGCGTTTTCTCGCGCTCGGATTTCTCGACGGACGGAAAATTACAGTGACCGTCCTCGCCGGTTTTGGATGTTTGAATCGGGACGCCGTTCTTGCCCAGAATTTCAACCGTGGCGCCGCTGATCGGCTTGCCGGTTTTGATCGACACCAGAAAAACGTCGCTGCCGCCGTCGGTGCTTTTCTTTGTCAGAATTCCGATGTCGGTCACGAGAAGGAACCGGCTGTCCTTGATTGACTTGATCGGTTTTTTTGTGGCCGGGTCCCAACCGCGCGCGATCAAAAAGAAAAGTCCGCGCTCGCTACCGCCATCTGATGGTTTGCGCAGCTGTTCGGAAAAATCGAACGCCGAATAATTCGCTTTCCATTTATTTTCGAGAGCGATCGGTTGATGCTGGACTGCGATCCGCGAGACGTTCTCCTGGTTGAACAAATGCGGATCTTTAAATTCCGGGTCCTCGAATTTGCCTTCAGTCTGGCTGACGAGGTGGTTGATCTGGGTGGTTGCGACACGCGCAATTTCGTATTCAATCGCTGCCAGGCCGCGCGAGCGGATCGACAATTTTCTTTCACCACTTAGCGCCAGCAATCCGCCCTGGCTCTGGATCTGCACTTCGCGCGGAAGTTCGGGAACGGCCACGACGGCGTTGTAATCGTCCGCGAGCGGGTAATCGCCTGACGCGCGCACGCCCTTGGCCACGCGAATGTAAAGCTCGCCGTCAGTCTCGACCCGCACGCGAAACGCATGTTGTCGATCTTGCGCTTTTTCCGAGGGGATCGCTGTGAATTCGACGCGCTTGGCTTGCTTGAGAATGTCGTCCGGAACGTCGGTGGCGCTCTCCCATTTCAAATTTTCGTTCTTCGACTTTTCGCTCGTGTCTTCGGATTCGTCTGAATCGCTGCTCTCCTTGCTTTCAGCGCTCGATTCGCTTTGATCGGCGCTTTCTGTCTCTGACGTTTCCGTTTCTTCTTTCGCTTCCGGCTTTCGTTTTGGAAGAAGCCAAACCTTGACCGCTTTCGCCAGGTCGCGCGTGCTGATGTCCGCCGTGGTGCTCAAAATGAGCACCTGTTCCGGTTCGCCATTTTTGGTCCGGGCAATGTTGCCCTCAATTGAATTGATCTGAAATGCCGTCGCGATCGACGGGATGAGCACTTTTTGCTCGATCGCGTCGTGAGTTTGCGCGCCGCCCTGTGTGGTGCGCACGCCTTTGCTCAGCTCGACCTTCATGAAATCTTCTTTTTCCGGAAGCGTGACGAGCGAGCTCCGCAAATACGCCAGGCGATGATGCAATCCATACGTCATCGCGAAATGCGGCGGCGGGTCGGATGGCGAAAAGACGGCCGATCCGCCGATCATCAACAATTGAATGTGACGATCCAGTTCGCCAGGTTCGACCGGATGCGTGAGTTCGAGCGTGGCCGTGACCTGGCGCTGCTTAGGATTTGCCGGGTCTTGGTAAAGCTCGAGCTGCGAAATCGCGATTCCGAATAGCGGCGTCTGCGTCTCATAAGCCAGCCGCTCCATCAAGACTTGCGGCGGGAAGAATTTTTTATCGAAGGTGATGCGAAATTTTTGATCGGCCGGCCAATCTTCCGTCGGACGAAAGGCCAGCTGCTTGTCCGAATTCCACGACCATGCGCCGGCGATTGGCGGCTCGAGTCGTACGCCCTGGAGCGAAGGCTTTTTCAAATCTTCCAGGCGCGCCGCCGGTTCGCTGAACCGGACGATCAACGGCGGATATTTTAATTCCTTCTCAAGTTTTGTAACAGCGATTGCCTCAACTGACGCGGTAACCCGGTGTGGTTTGGGCCGCCGTTGATACCAATCCCAGGTCCACGCCGCCCCGCATGAAATCAGAAAGATTGCCGCCATTATCAACGCGGTGATTCGCGGATTTGCCTGGCTGAAACGCGCCCAGGCAGAATGGCTTTGGGAGAACCAGTGGGGCGGGCTCCAGGAAATTCGGCCGAAGATGGCGAACCAAATTTTCGCCACGATTCTGCCCAGCAGAACGAACGGGCGAATAATCAGGTCGGGCAGTTTCGAAAAGAAGGCGGGCGTTTTCATGAGGTGAATACGCCAGTCGAACGCAAATCTTTCAGTAAATCGATAGTAATTGTGCCGGCCGGCACGATTGCGCTAAGACAGATCGATATGAAGAGCCCCGGGCTGGTCGCCACGCGCCGTAGTCTGGTCGATCGACTGGTTGATTGGGACGACCGCAAACATTGGCAGGAGTTCTTCGACACCTACTGGAAGTTGATTTACTCAACGGCGCGCAAATCCGGGCTGACCGATGTGGAAGCGCAGGAAGTCGTGCAGGAAACGGTCATCACCGTTGCGAAAAATATCGACAAGTTGAAATACGATCCGGCGATCGGCTCGTTTAAAGGCTGGCTCCTGCAGATCACGCGTTGGCGCATTGCCGACCAATTTCGCAAGCGCGAACCGGGAAACGCCAAGCCTCCGCGTTCCGCCGACGATCGGCTTACCGCCACGATCGAGCGCGTGCCCGATTCGCACGTTGTCGATCTTGACGCGGTCTGGGAAAAGGAGTGGCAGGAGAATTTGTTCGACGCCGCGATCGCGCGCGTGAAAAGGAAAGTCGATCCGAAGCAATTCCAAATTTTCGATTGCTACGTGCGCAAGGAATGGCCGGCGCAGAAATGCGCCGAGCAACTGCGGGTAAACATCGGCCAGGTCTATCTCGCCCGTCATCGCGTCTCGGCACTGCTTAAAAAGGAAATCAAAGCACTGGAGAAAAATTCGTAATCACCGGCGTTGTAGCTGCTGCTGTCCTTAGCGGCAGCAAATCAAATTCTGTAGGGGACGCTGTTAGCGTCCCGCTAAATTAGTCGGGAAGCCAACGGCTTCCCCTACAGCCCTGCCGCCCGAGAGACTATGCCAGTCCGGCTCGGACCGGCAGCTACAACGCGAATTGCCTCGCAGCTTGCGGTTGTGTAAAATCGCGCGCATCGCTGACCAAGTGAAAGATCGCGCACGCGAAGAACCCGCGACCGCGCAAGTTCCGCAAATTCCCGACCACGAAGTGCTGCGCGTGATCGGGCGCGGCGCTTATGGCGAGATTTGGCTGGCGCGCACGGTCACGGGCGCATTGCGTGCGGTAAAAATTGTTTATCGCAGCACGTTCGAGAGCGAGCGCGCGTTTCAACGCGAGTTCCAGGGCATGTCGGCGTTTGAGCCAATCTCGCGCGCGCATGCCGGCTTCGTCGACATCCTGCACGTCGGGCATACCGGCGAGTATCTCTATTACATCATGGAGCTGGCCGACGATCATGTGGCCGGCCGAAAGATCGACATTGCCAATTACGAACCGCGCACGTTGAAGAGCGATTTGGCGCGACACAAGCGATTGTCCGCCGCGGAATCGATTCAGCTTGGGCTTTCATTGACGGAAGCGCTTGGCGCTTTGCATGCGCGCGATCTGGCGCATCGCGACATCAAACCGTCGAACATTATCTTCATCGACGGCGTGCCGAAACTGGCCGACATCGGACTCGTCGCGGCGACCGGGCAACAATCGTTCGTCGGCACGGAAGGCTACGTTCCGCCGGAAGGACCGGGCACACCGCAAGCGGACATTTTCAGTCTCGGCAAATTGCTTTACGAGACCAGCACCGGAAAAGATCGGCTCGATTTCCCGGAGATCGATTCGCAGTTGAGCGAGCGACCGGACAAGGAGCAGCTGTTGCAGTTGAACGACGTGCTGGTGAAAGCGTGCGCGAACGACTCGCGCAAACGTTACAAGTCGGCTGCGGAAATGAATCGCGATCTCGCCGCGCTGGAGCGCGGCAAGTTTCGGCCGCGCAGGAAGTCGCGCGCGAAATTTGCGATGGCCGCGTTGTCGATCCTGGCGCTGGCAATCGGCGGAATTTGGTTTTGGTCGCAGCGCGCGTCCCGCGACGGCGGGACCGATCTTCATTTGCAAACGACGATTCGCACGGAGCCGCCGGATGCGCTCGTCTTGCTGGGCGATCACGCGCAGAAGAGTCCCGCCACTTTCGATGAGCTTGAGCCGCGCACATACAAATTGCGCATCATGAGTCCTGGCTATGAGCCGATTGAGACGGTTGTCGATCTTATCGGGAAGCGATCGATTGATCCGCCGACCTTCCACCTCGCGCGCAGCAAAGGCGCGCTGGAAATTCAATCTAATCCGCCGGGTGCGCAGTTTTCTTTGCGCAGCAATGATGGCCAAATTTCGCGCCAGGGAATTGCACCGCAGAAGATTGTCGATCTTCCGACAGGCAAATATTCGATCGTGGTGAAGCGCGGAGATTGGGAAGTGCGGGATGAATTGGAAATTCAGCGAAATGAATTTACTCGGAAATCTTTCGCGTTTGTGAGCGCGATGGTGAACATCACTAGCGAGCCGAGCGGAGCGGCCGTGATTGTCGATGGAACATCGCGGGGCCGAACGCCGTTGCGGCTCGACCTGCCGGCCCGCACACATGAACTCGTCGCGCGTCTCGACGGTTGGCCGGAGGAACGGCAGTCCTTCACAGTCGAAGCGCAAGGCGAAAACACGGCGCGTTTTGTTTTTGCAAATGGCAGCGTGAAAATCACCAGCGCGCCCGGCGGCGCGACAGTGGTCGCGAATGGAAATGAACTTGGGCAAACGCCATTGGTCATCGAGGAAGTCAAACCGGGTCCAGTAACGTATGAACTCCGGCTTTCCGGATACAATACAACGCCGGTCACTGGAAAAGTGGAACCCCAGCAGCAGGCGTTTCTGGCCGCGCGGCTGGAGAAACGTCTCAGCCCGGAAGCGGGACAGCCGTGGACAAATTCGCTTGGAATGAAATTCATTTCGTTAGGCGAAATTCGAGCCTCGGTTTGGGAGACGCGGGTGCAGGACTACGACGCGTTTTGCTCGGCGACCGGGCATCGCCGCGATCCGCCGGACTTCAAACAGGAGGCGACCCATCCCGTGGTGAAAGTGAACTGGTTTGACGCGATGGCCTTTTGTAAATGGCTGACCGAAAAGGAGCACGAGGAAAATGTGCTCGAAGATCGACAATCGTATCGTCTGCCGACCGATCGGGAGTGGAGCGCGGCGGTTGGTTTGCCTAACGAAACTGGCGGGACGCCGGAAGCGCGCGATGGGAAAATTAAAAACGAATTTCCATGGGGGAAGCAGTGGCCGCCACCGGCGGGCGCGGGAAATTATCCCGCAGGCGCGGGACAACGTCGTGGCACGACCATGCCGGTCGGAAATTTCAAGTCGAACGCGCTCGGCCTTTACGATCTCGGCGGGAACGTATGGGAATGGTGCGCGGAAGGTTACAAAGGAAGCAGCGGCGCGGCCGGCCGCGATTGGGGCGTGCTACGCGGAGGTTCGTGGGCAACGAGCAATCGCCTGGAAATGCAATCTTCGTATCGCAACGTCGTCGATCGAAATGAGCGCGACGTGATTTACGGATTCCGTTGCGTTGTCGCGCCGCAGACCGAAGACAAGATTGACAACCGGTAGGGAACGGCAGCTACGCCGATTCAATCGGCGGAATCCGTTTCGGTTGAAACGGTCGATTCGCCGCTCGTTTGCTGCAAAGCCTGCTCGAGCGCGCGCCACGGCAGCATGGCGCACTTGACTCGTTGAGGGAATTTCCGAACGCCTTTCATCAATCGCAGGTCGCCTAAAGTTTTTGGCGCGTCGTTCGTGTCGGTCGTCACCAGATCGTGAAACGCCTGCAACATCGACATTGTTTCGTCGCGACTCTTCCCTTTGAGCTTCATCGTCATCATCGACGCCGACGCCTGACTGATCGCGCACCCGTGTCCACTGAACTTGACGTCCTGCAAACTCCCGTCCGGCCCGAATTTTACGCCGAGATGAATTTCGTCGCCGCACGAGGGGTTATCGCCGTGGACGCGCACGGCGGCGTCGGCCAACTCTCCGAAGTTTCGCGGTTTTCTCGAATGATCGAGAATCACTTCCTGGTAAAGCTCTTCCAGTTCAGTAATCATGAGAAAAAGCGCACGGCGTCGCGAAGGATTTCAATCATGCGATCGATTTCTTCCATCGTGTTGTAAAAATAGAAGCTGGCACGCGTTGTTCCCGACAAACCGAACTTTCGCATCAATGGTTGGTTGCAATGATGTCCGCCGCGCAGCGCCAGCCCCTGCTGGTCGGCGAACGTCGTCAGATCGTGCGGATGCGCCGTGTTCATGACGAAACCAACGATCGCGCCGCGCTGACCGGACGGTCCGAGCACACGCATGCCCGGCAATTCCGCGAAACGTTCCAGCGCATGGCGAGTCAATTGCGAGTCGTGTTCAAAAATGGCCGCGCGCCCGATCTGCTCGATGTAATCGATCGCGGCCGCGAGTCCGATCGCGCCGGCGATGTTTGGCGTGCCGGCTTCAAATCGGTGGGGCGCTTTCTTAAAGGCGCTCTTTTCCAACGTGACGCTGACAATCATTTCGCCCCCGCCATGCCACGGCGGAATCGAATCGAGAATTTCAGCGCGCGCGTAAAGCGCGCCGATTCCGGTGGGTGCGCACATTTTATGTCCGGAGAAGGCGAGAAAATCGCAGCCCAGTTCCTGAACATCGACCGGCAAATGTCCCGCGCTTTGCGCAGCGTCGACCAGTGTCAGCGCGCCGACCGCGCGGGCTTTCTGACAAAGTTCCGCCACCGGATTCATTGTTCCGAGAGAATTTGAGACGTGAGTGAAGCCGAAGAGTTTCACTTCGCGGGTGAGCAACGCAGGAAGTTGATCGAGATCGAGCGTGCCGTCCTCGCGCACCGGCACAAAGCGCAGCCGCGCGCCGGCTCGCTCGGCCAGCAACTGCCAGGGTACAAGGTTGCTGTGGTGCTCCATTTCCGTGAGCAGAATCACATCGCCCTCCCGAACAAACTTTCCACCCCACGCCTGCGCCACGAGGTTGATGCTTTCGGTGGTCCCGCGAGTAAAGACAATCTCGTCCGCGCTGGCCGCGCCGATGTAATCGGCCACGCGTTTCCGGGATGTTTCGTAGGCTTCGGTTGCGCGCGCGCTCAGCTCATGCAGGCCCCGATGCACATTGGCGTTATCGTGCTCGTAATAATTGCGAAGCACATCGAGCACGGCCTTCGGTTTCTGCGTGGTCGCGGCATTATCGAAATAGATCAGAGGATGACCGTGCGCCTGCTCGCGAAGAATGGGGAAATCTTCGCGAATGGCTTTCCAATCTATGCTGGCACTGGCGATTCGATGCACAATCCAATTTCGTCCAGATGCGGCGGCAGGGCAATTTATTGCGGACGAGATAACGCGCTCGACACAACCACTTCGAAAAGGAAAGTTGCGGCGTGGCGAATGAAAAGCCGACCAAACCCAATTTTGTTAGGCGATTTTTTTCGAATCTCGGGCCCGGACTAATCACTGGCGCGGCGGATGACGATCCATCGGGCATCGCGACCTATTCCATCGCTGGCGCGCAAATGGGCACAGCGATGCTTTGGACGGCGCTCATCACGTGGCCGTTCATGGCATGCGTGCAATTCATGTGCGCGCGCATCGGAATGGTCACCGGCATGGGCCTCGGTGACGCGCTTCGTCGAAAAGGTCCGCGCTGGCTCCTGTTCGGTGGAGCGCTCGGATTGCTCGGCGCAAACACGATGAATGTCGGCTCAGATCTTTCCGGAATGGCCGACGCCGCCGAAACGCTGACTGGAATCAATTCACATATCTACGTTGTCATCTTCGGTGCCGGCATTGCCTACGCGACTGTGCGATTTCGTTATCACAAAATCGCGATGATCATGAAATGGCTGGCCGCCGTTCTCTTCGCCTACGTCATTACCGCTTTTCTCGCTGGTCCTGATTGGGGCAAAGTTCTACGCGATACGTTTATCCCTTCATGGCCCCGGAATCATGCGCAGTGGGAGAACCTCGTCGCGATCCTTGGCACGACGATCAGTCCGTACTTGTTTTTCTGGCAGGCATCACAGGAAGTTGAAGAAGAAAAAGCAATGGGGCGCCGCCTGCTTGTGCAGCGGGAACACGCAACCAGGCGCGAAGTTGTCGACCGCGGAATCGATGTCGGTGCGGGCACGTTTTTTTCCAACCTCGTGATGTATTTCATCATCCTCACCACCGCGCTTACGCTCCACAAACACGGCATCAGAGATATCGAAACCTCCAAGCAAGCAGCCGAAGCGTTGCGCCCGCTCGCTGGAACTTTCGCTTATCTGCTCTACACCATCGGCATCATTGGCGTTGGTTTCCTTGCCATTCCAACGCTCGCCGGCTCGGCCGCCTACGCTTTTGCAGAAACATTTTCGTGGAAGGAAGGATTGGATGAACCCTTCCGCGGCGCACGTCCATTCTATACCGTCCTGATTTTTTCGATCCTTCTCGGCATAGGCATGGATTTTCTCAACCTTAATCCAGTGAAAGCGCTTTACTGGACGGCGATTATCAATGGCGTGCTCGCGCCGTTCTTGCTCGTCGGGGTTCTCATTGCTGCCTCCGACCGCAAACTCATGGAGGACCAACCGAGCTCGTGGTTGTCTCGAATCGCAGTCGGAATTATTACGCTGGCCATGTTCGGTGCGGCCGCGGCCATGTTCCTGCTTTAGCTCTTCCGGCTGAGTTCTTCGAGCAGCTCGATCTGGATCTGTTGGATCTCAAAGAGCCGATTGTATTGCTTGCGCAGCAGGTGATCGATTTTTTCGTGCAAGTGCCGGATTTCCAACTCGGCCTTGAGGTTGATCTTGTAATCGTTTTCCGCGCGCAAGCGATCGCGCGCTTCGGCCCGGTTTTGACTCATCATAATGACCGGCGCCTGGACGGCGGCCAAACATGAGAGAATCAAATTGAGAAGAATGAACGGATACGGATCGAAGACTTTAGTGGCGAGCAATACGACATTGGCGCCGATCCACACGAAGATCACAGCGCCAAAGCTGATAAGAAATTTCCAACTGCCGCCGAATTCGGCAATGCGATCGGAGAGACGTTCGCCAAAAGTAAGTTTCTTTTCGAATTGCTTCTCGATGTCGCTGGAAATGATTTCGTGCTGCCGCAAACTTTCCACGACTTCCTCATCGAGCGCGGAGAGTTCTCCGATCTCATCCTGCAGCACTTCCTTGACGTATTCTTTGCGGCAATCGCCGATGTCGTCGAAGCAAACGAATCCGGTGCCATCCCATTTCGGATGGTGCTTCTTGATGCAGTCGAGCAGTGATGGCCGGATTACTTCGGCAATTTGCCCGTCAGTCGGAGATTTCGGCTTCTGGCAGATCTGGCAAACGCACGTTTCGCTCATGGTGATTCGATGTTGAATAAAGGCGCACTCGCCCGACTTGTCGATTCCGTCTTGAACGCGCGAGTGTCGATCTTAAGCTAGACCGATGGAAGAAGCGGAAGTTCCTTTGGAAAATTTGCACGAAGAAATTCATCATCGCGCCGAACATAGTGGCGAAGTGTGGATGTCAGCGGTCGCACTGAGCACAGCTATCCTGGCCGTGCTCGCGGCCATCACCGGGCTTCTCTCGGGCAAACACGCGAATGAAGCGATGATGAGCCAAATCGAAGCGTCGGATCAGTGGAGCTATTATCAGGCGAAAAGCATCAAGGCTTCAGTGCTCGAGGCCAAGATGTCGTTGAGTGGCGTTACCAACGAGCAGGATCGCGCAAAGGCCACGAAGTATCAGGAGGAACAAGCCGACATTCAAAAGGAAGCGCGAACGAAGGAGGCGGAAGCGAAAGAACATTTTCATCGTCATGAAGTTTTCGCGCGGGGCGTGACCATGTTTCAAATCGCCATCGCTGTCGCCGCCATCTCCGCATTAACAAAGCGGCGTCTCTACTGGGGTGTGAGTTTATTGATCGGAGCCGCGGGTTGCGTGTTCCTCGTCCTGGGTTTGATTGTTCGCTGACATGCGCGTCCTCGCCATCGACGCTTCGTTGCGCAACACCGGCGTTGCCATTGTCGATGCGAACAACGGGAAACCGCGCGCTCTTTACTTCGGCACGATTCACAATCGCAATTCGTTGCCTTCCTCATCGTGTCTCGTCGCGATCCGCGACCGTCTCGCGGATTTGATTCGTGAGCACGGGCCGGATTGTTGCGCACTCGAATCGGTCATTTACGTGCAAAGTTACAAGACGGCGATCTTACTCGGCGCGGCGCGCGGCGCAGCCATTCTCGCCGCGGCGGAA
>Ga0209526_10001100_pt1 | contig 17859 bp, 17 predicted proteins | sample JacPinW_OM2H0_M1_FD_188566 | JGI IMG/M metagenome (GOLD analysis project Ga0209526, IMG submission 188566) | Forest soil microbial communities from Algoma, Ontario, Canada - Jack Pine, Ontario site 1_JW_OM2H0_M1 (SPAdes) (version 2) | ecosystem: Environmental > Terrestrial > Soil > Boreal... | reverse complement strand
CCGCAGACGATCAACTTCGACATGTAAATGTAACCGACATGATCACAGCGCTCCGCTTCGTCCATGTAATGGGTGGTGACGAACAACGTCATACCTTGTCCCGCGAACTCGAACAGCAAGTCCCAAAGCTCTCGTCGCGCGACCGGATCGATGCCCGCGGTCGGTTCGTCGAGAAAAAGCACGCTGGGCTTGTGCATGAGCGAGCAGGCCATGGCCAGACGTTGCCGCCAACCACCGGAAAGCAACGCCGCGCGTCGATCGATATAGGGCTCGAGATGCGTGATGCCGACCAATTCGTCGCGGCGCTTGGTCAACTCGCGGCCACTCAATCCATAAAGTTTTCCGGAAAAGATCAGGTTCTCATCGACCGTTAGTTCGTCGTAGAGCGAAAATTTTTGCGACATATAACCGATCATCTCTTTGATCGGTTCGATGTCGCGCACGACGTCGTGGCCGCCGACGCGCGCCGTACCGTCGCTCGGCTCAAGAATTCCGCAGAGCATGCGAATGACGGTCGATTTGCCGGAGCCGTTCGGGCCGAGAAATCCGAAGATCGAACCCTTGCCGACCGAAAATGAAACGTGATCGACGGCGGTGAACGTGCCGAAACGCTTGGTCAGGCCGTCGCACTCAATCATCTTTTCCATTGTCGATCTTCTTGTTAGCGAGACGCGTTCGGAAAATAGACATCGGCCGACATGCCGGCGCGCAGGCGATCGTCGTTGTTGGGCAAACGAACCTTGACGCCAAACACCTGCCGGATCCTGTCCTCGACTGTCTGCACGTTGCGCGGCGTGAACTCTGCCTGCCGATTGATCTGCTCGACGGTGCCGTCGAAATCCTTGTCCGGAAATGAATCTACCCGCACGCGCACGGGATCACCCACTTTGATCAATCCAAGCCACGGCTCCGGAACAAAAACGCGCACCCATAAGTGTTGCGGCAGAAGCAGCGTCGCCACTTCGCGGTTCGCCGGCAACACGTCGCCCACTTTCACAAGAAGCACTTCGAGGATGGAATCCGTCGGAGCCTTGACTTGCATCTCGGCAAGCTGGGCGTCGATATCAGCGAGTTGGGCCCGCGCTTGAATGACTCGTGTCTGCGCGGCCGCGACTATCTTTTCCTGCGCCGTGGCCGAACTGGCAGCCTTCTGCGCGTCAGTTGGCGAAACTACTTTTCGCTTGAGCAGTTCCTGCTGGCGTTTGGCTTCGTCACGCAGGAATTCCAACAAGGCCACTTGCGACTCGGCATCGTGAGTGGCGCTGTCGATCTGAGCGACGGCGAGATCGCGACGCGCTTTCAGTTCGGCCGCATCCAACTCGACAATTGGCTGCCCGGCTTGAAGTTTGTCGCCCTCCTGCGCGAAAATTTTCTGGACGCGTCCGCTCATGCGCGGACCGACGTGCACCTCGTCCACTTCGATCGTACCGGAAACGGCGTTCTTCCGATCTCCGCAACCGGAGGCAAAGATCGACAATGCGAGCAACACCGCGCCGCACCAGCGACTGTCCATCTTAATTCGCACAAACAATTTCATCGCTAGTCGCATTGAGACGACATTCTTGCAAACATCAACGACTCCGGTAAAGGAGTTCGAAATGGCAGGATATTCGGGCACACCTCTGGCGCAAAAACTCGGAATCAAGCCGGCGATGACCGTGATCGCGATCGGCGCGCCGGTGAATTATCGGAAACTTCTCGGCAAGGCGGCGAATAACATAAAACTTTCCGATCGCGTAAACGATAATTCGGCTTTCATTCATTTTTTTACGACACGACGAAGCGAGTTGGAGAAACAGCTCGTGCGTCTGCGGAGGAAGATTGCCGATACGGGAACGCTTTGGGTGTCCTGGCCGAAAAAATCGACCGGGGTGGCGACTGATGTCACCGAAGATGTCATTCGCGCCGTTGCGCTACCGCTGGGATTCGTCGATGTAAAAGTGTGCGCCGTTGATGAAACCTGGTCGGGATTGAAATTGATGGTGCGCCGCGAGAATCGAAGATCGACAACTGCCTAACGAAATGAAAACGCGACGGCTTGATCACATCGATTTACGGGTGAAGAATCTGGCGGTGGCGCGAAAGTTTTATGCAAAGCTCCTGCCCGCGCTCGGATTTACCTGCGACCGGTCCGATGAGACCTGGGCCACGGATTGTTTTTACTCGGCCGGCGGCGACAAGCCCTCGGATTTTTTCGGATTCACGGAAGATCGACATCATCAGCCCAACGGCACGCGAATCGCTTTTTGGGCGGATACGCGAGACGAAGTCGACCGCATTGCAAAGCTCGTGCGTGAGATCGGCGGGAAGAATCTGGAGGGTCCGGAGATCTGCGCCGATTACAGCCCCGGCTATTACGCCTTCTTTTTTGAGGACCCGGACGGCAATAAATTGGAAATCTGCTGCCGCGAAAATCCAGTCATTGCAGAATGAGAAAATTTCGGCGAAGAGTTCGACCATGAGCGATCCCGCGCACGTTCCTGCGATTTTGCAGGAGCCGCGTCGGGTTCGTTATCTCAAGATCATCGCGCTCTTCAAAATCGCCAAGGGCGTGCTTTTATTTTTGCTCGGTTTTTCGCTGCTTTTTTTGAATAGCCGCACCGGTTGGTTGGATGCGATTTCGGATTGGGCGGATGAGGAACTTCTGCTTGGCCACAGCAAAGCGGTCACGTTTCTTTTGAACAGACTCCAAGAGGTGCTGGCCGGTGGCGGCGCGTTGCGCGCGACTGGGTTTCTGGCGCTCTTTTATTGCGCAGTCCTCTTCACGGAAGGAATTGGCGTGTATTTTCAGAAGCGCTGGGCCGAACTGCTCATGATCTTCGCAACTGCCGCCCTGATTCCGCTGGAAGTGCGGCACCTCTGGCATCGCTTGATTTTTCATCAGCCAAGCCTGGCGGCGTTACTCATTCTTTTAGCGAACTGTTTCATTGTTTGGTTCTTGTATCGCGTGCTCAAGCGCGACAAAGCCGAAGCGAAACAGGCCGAGCCCAAAAAAGAGTTGGTCGAAACTCGTTAGGATCCGAGCCGGACTGGCCGTCTTGGCGCGATCCCGAACTCCGCCAACGCGGCGATCGTTTTTTCCATCGGCAAGCCGACCACATTTGTGTACGAGCCTTCAATTTTCTCGATGATCTCAGTGCCGTAACCCTGCGCGGCATAGGCGCCGGCTTTGTCCAGCGGGTCCACCTTGTCGATGTAACGTCGAATCTCCTTCTCTCTCAATCGGCGAAAGCGAACGCGGGAGATTTCATCAAAGCTGGCCGATCGCGCTTGCGCCAGATTACAAATAAAAACGGAGGAGCAAACCTCATGGATACTTCCGCTTAAGCGGCGCAGGATGGCGATCGCTTCATCTATGTCGGCGGGCTTTCCGATGATTTGATCGTTGAGCGCAACCAGGGTGTCGGCCGCGAGCACGACTTTAGCCGGATGCCTGCGTGCGACGCATAACGCCTTTCGAATCGCGTTGAATGCCGTCAGTTCGCGCAGGGTAAGATCGACATCGAACTTTTCGGCGACATCCGGCGCAACGCTTTGAAACTCAAAGCCGGCGTCGCCTAGAAGTTGGCGGCGTCTGGGCGAATTTGATGCAAGCAACAATGACGAACCCACGCGCCTGAGCTTGCCCGATCAGCTACGGCTTGGTCGGCGATTTCTTTTCGCTTGGCCGAGGCGCCTCGCCCGTTTCCGGCGGTTTTACTTCTTGAAAATCTTTCGGGACGGAGAACTCCGCGTCGCTCAATGGGTCCTGTTTAAGCGAAGTAAGCGTGGTAGTGACTTCATTTCCGCCGAGCGAGACTACGGTCTTAATGGGTACGCCAGTGAAATCCCGATATTCGGGCATGCCCATATTGCTCGGCTTCCAGACTTCCGAGATGGGCGCCTGCATTTGCTTGAGAATGGAAGCGGCGTCGGGGTATTTGGTCGCGACCCAAAACGTTGCTTTGAATTTCGGCGTCTCATAAACGTATTGGTCGGTCTCGTAGCCGTTGACTGTCTCTTTCTTCCCGGTGGGCGTTAGTTTGGGTCTCTCCGCCGTCTGGTTCTTTCCATCGAACTTGGCGATCGTCTCGGCCGCGGCCTTCATTTGCTCGGCTGAAATGCGAACAAAAGCCTTTTGATCGTTCATCAAATTGAGCATTTCGCCGGTCTTTCCGTCGATAATTCTGGTAGGTTGCGATGCGGACTCGATGCGTTCTTTCTCGCCCTTAATTTTAATGGTCACGTCGCCGCTTTGCCCCGGGCCCTCGACTTTTTGAACGATGGTGAGATCTGCGCGGGCAAAGGAAATAAAACAGATACCGCAAAGCAAAGAGAGGCCGGCAAATTTCATGGTGCAGGTAGCTAGACCGCGCTTGGTAGAATAGCAAGCGCGAGCCCCATTAGCAGCGAGAACCACAGCTTTGGGATGCAACAAGCCGACCACATCGATCCCGGAATGGTACTTCTTAAACCGATACATCAAAAAAGAACAACAAGGTACGGATATCCCAGAAGAGCGTCGCGATCTGAAATGTAATTATAAAAAGGAACGCGTAGCCGGGACCGGGCCAGCGTTCGATCCAGCTGAGGACGGCGCCAGTCCAGCCCAGGCGAATCTTGCTCCACGAGCATAAGAGAACACAAAAGACGCCGAGTCCCGCACCCACTAAAACGTCCGAGGGATAATGGATTCCGACGTAGATTCGCGGCAGGCATATGCCAATTATTATGTAGAGCATTAATGCAATTCCTGCGCGCCGAGACACGAGCCAAACACCTGTGAGCAGGGCGCAGAAAAGTGCGGCGTGATCGCTCGGAAAAGAACTCCATATCGTCCAGTTCGACTGGTTAGGCAGGCCCAAAGGAGCGCGAAAATGCAGACTTGGATCGAGGATTGGGCGAACGCGAAGCGGGAACGCGTGCGCGAAGACACGCGCAAAAAAGAGCGCGACAAGCGAACCGAACAGCGCGCTGAGCAGATATGAGCGGTTTGTTTTCGCGTCGCCTTTGCGATAGAACCAAGCCCACCAAATCGCGGCCATGACGACGCCACCTTTCATCAGATCGCTATTACTAAAAAAGATAACAATCCCATCGAACACCCGCCATCGCTGCGCGAACTGATTAAGAAAGAACACGATTGAATGATCAAAGGCTTGCATCTCAGAAACTGTCTTAAACAGGAGGAGTGGTCATTGCAACTGGTTCGGGCTGGGGTTCAGGATAAAGCCCGCGTGATCGACGAAGCGCACGCCTACCCCATTGACAACCCAACCGTGCTTCTGAGAAAATATTTGCCGCACAAATTTCCGAGTGAATCGCATCGCCGAGGCCCTCCGCCATCACCTAGAGCATGCACAGCGCGAATACGGCATCAGCTCAACTGCGAGCAGGGCGATAGTCATCGCGCCGTACTTAATTCTAGGCTTTTTCTTTTTTCTGATGTCGTACCCTCGGACGCAAGATTTTACGGCACTAATGACCTTTCCCAATTATCCAATCGAGTGGGCGATGTTTGCCGTGTTTCTGAGCGGCGGAATTCTTAGTTGGAGGCTCGCCCTGCACTTAAAGCGCGCCGGCGAACCCCGACTTGTCTGGCTCTTTTATCTTATCTTTGCCATCGGGCTTCTTTGGACCGCTGGTGAAATTAACGCCTGGGGGCAAAAGATTTTCGACTATCACACGCCGTCTTGGATGCACGCTAGAAACGCGCAACACCAGATGACCTTACATAACATGTATGGATGGCAGAACCAGAATCATTGGTTGCGAACCGCCTTTGCAGTTGGCGGATTCATTGGCATCGCACTGCAAAGATTTCCCCGCTATCGCAAGATTGCGGCGCCCGCGATTCTGTTCTCCTGGTTCTTTGTAATCGCGGTCAAGTGCGCACTTGATTGTTGGACGAAGAGTATTCCGAGCGATTCGCCATGGGAATGGCTCATGTTCCAATGGATCGTTAATCGGACATCGAAAATCGTGAAACTAATAATCGGAATTACGGCTCTGATCTATCTCTGGCTGAACAGCCGAAAGTGGAAGGCCCCTGCCGCCGCCGAGATGCGTTCTTCTGCCAGCTAAAGGCTTCGAGCACGCCTTGTTGGGACCTGTTTGCCTCTGTGGAATACCCGTTTGCCCAGAGAAACGGAATTATCTTATTGCCGGAATTTTCCAATAGTAGTAATTGTAATTAAAGGAATCCAAAGCAAAATAGCGGTCGGCTCGATTTCGGATGGGGCTTTGGGTTGTACTCCGGAAATTCTAGATTTATGAAGAAACTAATCGCGATTTCAAGCAGTCGGTGGGTAATTGATCGGTTTATAAAAGGGAGCTCTGTCGTGCTGCTGGTCGTCGGGCTAGGGTTCGGCGTTTGTTCTTCCTATTCATCTGGCCCAAGTCCGACTCCGACACCGAGGTCGACCAAGCCAAGTCCGACACCGAGGTCGACCAGGCCAAGTCCGACTCCAAAGCCCAAGCCAAGTCCGACTCCAAAACCTGGACGGTGTACCGTCTGCCACCACGACAACGGGAGGGACACGAACGTCCAAGTCGATTGCGACAAGGTCGATGAATATCTCCGCAGAAATCCACGAGATACTCGCGGGTCCTGCCAACCAACGCCGGTAACTAATCCTTAAGAAAAAACATCAAACTTGCCCGAAGAAAGGCCGTTGTGACTCCTTCGCAACGGCCTTTCTTTTTGGCTCGCTTCCGCCATTTCCGAGTTTGAAGCGTCTCGCGGTCTCCTGATTCGCTCCTGTGAAAATAACGGCCTCGATTAGCCGAGCATCCGAATTGTTCTCGGCATTCCTTCTGGCCGCAGCTTTTGCAGTAATTCAAGTGCTAATCGGAGGCACCAGATTGCTTTTCAGCCTGCCCGCTTACGGGTTACTTGCGGTAATTGGCCTGCTCACTCTTGCTTCATTACGACGGGCGAAACCAGGACCGGATCAACTTTGCCTCGTAAGCACCGCGGTTTTTTTTGGCTATATTCTCACGCGGGCGCTTCTCTCCCCCGTTCCCTATCTGGCCCGAGCTGATATTTATTCGGTGCTGGGAGGACTTCTCGTCTATTTCTTTGCCGCCTGCATCTTCACCGGAGCCAAGCAGCGGATGTTCTTTGTATTTTTTCTTATGGCCGTAGCGCTCATTCATGTCTTCATCGGCGCAATTCAGTTTCGCGATGGAAATAACTTCATGCTCATCCCCCATCTGCATCGCTACGACTACGGCCGCAGAGCGAGTGGTTTTTATGTCTGCCCGAATCACCTCGCCGGGTTGCTCGAGGTCCTCGGGGTTTTTGGGTTGAGTATCGGCTGCTGGAGCCGGTGGCCCAGCTGGGCAAAACTAATAATTCTTTACGGCGCTGGCGTGTGTTACTTCGGCCTAGCGATCACCGGTAGTCGCGGCGGCTACTTGAGCGCGGCTGCGAGCGTGCTTGTTTTTGGCGCGATCAGTTTGATTCTCCTGCGCCAGCTGAATTCAAAGGTCTATTGGCGTGTTGTCGTGTTGAGCACAGCGCTCGCAGCAATGGTCATTCTGGGGACTGTCTTCTTCTTCCAAAGAAATGATTTTCTGCGTTCACGTGTCGGCAACACTTTCGACACTCAGAATATGCGGGTCGATTTGTGGAAGGCCGCGGTCGAGCAATGGAAACTGCAACCCGTTATCGGGACGGGTAGCGGAACGTATTTGTACTACGGCCGGCAATTCCGCAGCGATCGAATGCAACTCGATCCCGTACGGGCGCATAACGATTATCTGGATCTCCTCGCCGAATATGGCCTGGTGGGCGCGGCGTGCTTTCTCATTTTTCTTGTCCTACACCTGCAGAATGGATCGAAAAACCTAAAGCGCTTGGGACCGAAACGTGTCGGGATCTCTGTTCGTCTTTTGAGCAACGGAATGGCGCTCCAGGTGGGCGCGATCGCCGCTGTGTCGGCCTACATTGTTCACTCCGTTGTTGATTTCAACCTCCATATACCGGCGAACGTCTTACTTCTGGCATTTGTATTCGGAATACTCGCGAACCCGGGTAGCCAGCGCCAAAGCGAATTTTCTGCGACAGGCGAATCGCTTGTCTGGTCGTGGCGTTTACTGCTTCCGGTTATCGGCGTGATTGTGGCAATCCAATGCATTCGTTTGTTGCCCGGAGAATATTTTGCTGAACATGCGCGTACCGCGCTACGCAACAAGCATGCTGGCACCGCCATTCGCTTCGCGCTACGCGGCATCGAAACGGAACAGAATAATCCCGATCTTTACGATTATCTGGGAAGCGCACAAATCGAACGAGGCGACGCCAGGTCCAAACCCGAAGAGCGCGCCTGGTTTTATCGACGGGCACTCGGCCCGTTCGAGAATGGGCGCAGGCTGGCGCCGCTCGATGAAGGCTTCGCTCTCCAACTTGGTTGTGCCTACGATGCGCTCGGACGCTTCACCGAAGCAGAATGGATGTACAATGAAGCACTTCGCCTCGATCCCAAATCAATCTCAACGAAAGGATATTATGAAAAACATCTTCAGCGCTGGCGCGAGGCTGGTTCGGCTTCGCGGTAATCGTTCGCAGCCAAAAAGAACTTGGCAGACAAGTTGGAGCGCGGCAGCTTTAGTCGCCTTGCGGGCATAGCTTAATGGTAAAGTTCCAGCCTTCCAAGCTGGCTATGCGGGTTCGATTCCCGTTGCCCGCTATGTTATTGCCGTTTCGTAACCTTCGAGCGATTCGCATTGATCCAAAACTCGCTGCGCCGCCGCAAAAAGCGTTTGTTCCATTTTCGCTCGCGTACTTGTATAATTGCGAAAATTTGCGACGACTTTGGTTGGGCGCTTGGTTGATTTCAGCAAAACGGTGACGGCAACATGAGAAAATTGACGATTCAGGGGGGACTTCTGATAATTGCGACGTTCCTCTTTTGCATCGAGTCGCAATCGGTTTTGGCGCAAGAAGCAGTATCAACCGCGACGAGTTCATCCACCAGCACGACCAGTTCATTAGAGACGACAACCGATTCCACCGAGAATGCAACGAGTTCCCCTGCAGGAACGACTAGCTCATCCGCCGGAGCCCCGGCCATTTCGAGCGAGCGTTCCGGCGCAGGCATTTTCTCCCGCACACCGGTTCAAATTTTGGCAACAATTCAGGGCGGTTATGACGACAACGTCAACACCAGCGCGAACCAGACGCAGGGATCCGCGTTCACAAGCGGTAATGTCGTTCTTGACTACGATTTCGGAGATCCACGCTTACAGCTGATCTTAAACGCAGGCGCCGGCGGCACATATTATTATGAGCGCCTCGCCAATCAAAATTACGACATCAACCTGAAGGGAGCGTTGGGCGTTACCTACAAAGCTACGCCCCGGCTCACCCTCGGCTCAACTATTCTCGCGTCCTACCTGACTGAACCGAGTTTTAATTACGGCGTTGGGGTGAATACCCGCCAGGGAAATTATTTTTATACAACCGATAAGTTCTTTGTCTCCTACGAGTGGACACACCGTTTCACCACTCGCACCAGCTACACTTTCGGGACGATCAATTACGATAACAATTCGATCGGCGTGTTCGCAAACCGCGTCGACAACACGTTTGGAAATGAGTTTCGGCTCCAGCTTGTGCCCACAACTTCGCTCGTAGCCGAATATCGTTTCCAGACTGTTAATTACTTTCACGAAGGCGAAGTCGTCATCCCAGCGATGATTGTCTTCAACGGAATGTTTGTAGTAATCCCAGCCGTGCGATTGCATCAGGATTCCACAACGCAATTCGTGCTCGCGGGTCTCGATCACACCTTCAATCCGCGTTTAACCGCGTCGCTGCGTGGCGGCGCGGAATTTCGATCTTACGATGCAGACGGCGACCGCACCGGGCCGTATTTCGAAGGCACTCTGAATTACATTCTGGGAAAGCGGGCTTCCCTCACCTGGACGAACCGCTACGGGATTGAAGAACCCGATGTGCCGACTTCGCAGAGCCGCACCACCTTCCGCACAGGTTTGGAGGCGAGATACAACCTGACCTCGCGGATCAGTTCAAATCTAGCTGCCTATTATGAACATTCGGATTATCACGCGGCCGTTTCCAGCAGTACTCTCAGCACGGCGTTTACGGAAGATTCGGTGGATCTCTCGATAGCACTGCGTTACGCGGTCACTCGCTACTTCGGAGTCGAGGCCCGGTACAATCATACCGAAATCAGTTCTGATACGGCCTCTCGGGATTACGCGCGCAATCGTTATTCTGCCGGGCTAACCTTCACGTTTTAGACCCGAAGGCGGGTCGCCAATTTACTTCTTCCAGGTTTTTGGTAGACTCTTTGCTCTCTCCACAGGGGTTCCATGGCACAAAAGGACGAAGTTAAGCTGCATTTTCTCGATTACTGGCGCGTCATCCGCATTCGCTGGGTGCTCGTCGTGCTCGCGTTCTTGCTGGTTCTGCTCACCACCGCGATCGTCACTTATTTTCAACCGCGCGAATATCAATCGGCGGTTTTTATCGAGGTAAAATCGACCGCTGAAAACCTGAGGATCTTCGGCCCCATTGAAGCGGGCATGCCGGTGCACGATCCGCAGCTCGCCCCGACCGTTTTTCAAGTCATTCAACATACCGGCATTCTCTATCCTGTAATCGAGCAATTAAAACTCCAGGATAAGTGGAGCAAAGACGGCTATCGGCCATCGCAACAGCAGGCTTACCAAATCCTGCGAAGCAAGCTCAATGTCGATGAAGTCCGCAACACCGATCTTCTCCAAATCAGCGTGTTCGACACCAATCCCCAGGAAGCCGCGGACATCGCCAACAAGATCGTCGCCGTATATCAGGACAAACGCGTCGACGAAGAAAAAGACATCCTCAATCGCGCTGTTGGCACCATGAACGAAGAGGTCGGAAAGCAGCAAAAACGTCTGGATGAAGCCGCTGTGGAAATGGCCCGCATCCGCGACGAAGAGCACATTGTCGATCTTAACCCGGAAGGCACCGAGGACACTCAAGCGCCGGTTAACAGCATTGTCATCAAACAAGAGGCCGCAGTGAATGATGCTGAATCGAAAGTCGCGACCCTCTCGAGCAGGCTCCAACAAATTGAAAAGCTCAAAGGCGAGGACCTCATGCGGATGATGCCGACGCTCGATATCCAGGATCCGACTCTTCAAAAAATTCTGCCAAGTTATCAGGAAGCCGTCGCCCAGGAAGCGTTGCTCTTGAATTCCGGTCTCGGGGAAAATCATCCGAAAGCTAAGGCGGTGCGCGCGACCAAGCAGGTTTACACGAAGCAACTTGAGCAGCAGGTGAGCAGCATCCGCGCGGCCCTCGAGAAAAATCTCAATACTGCGCAAGCCACCCGCGATGAATTGCGAAAGCGCCTTGAAGAGATCAACACTAAACAGCTTCGAACCAAAAACTTGAGCGCGAATTACACCCGCGCCAAGAACGCCTACATTAAGGAAAAACTTTTGCTCGATGGTGTGCGCACTCGTGCACAAACCCAAACCATGGAATTGGCCATGCCGCGTGTCGCGGTGAGCGTTAAACAGGTGGCGGAGCCGCCGAGCTCTCCGGCGCGCCCGCGCGTTGGACTTAACCTGATGCTCGGTGCCTTAGTGGGATTGGTCATCGGTTTTGGTCTCGCCTTCTTCATCGAGTATTTGGATACCAGCGTAAAGACGATGGACGACGTGGAAAGTCTCCTCGGCGTCCCGGTTCTGGCCATCATTCCGCAAAATATCAAATTGCTGCACAAGGAAACAGGCGATACGCCGGATGCCGAAGCGTATCGAATTTTGCGCACCAACATTGAGTTCAATCGCCGAAATCCGGACGCAAATACAATTTCCATTGCCAGCGGCGGCCCCGGCGAAGGCAAATCCACTACCATCGCAAACCTCGCCTTCATTTCCGCGCAAGGCGGTTACTCTACACTGATTGTCGATGCGGACCTGCGCCGCCCCGTCCAGCACACGTTGTTCGATCTCAGCAACGAAATCGGCCTAACGAATTACCTCACCACGGAAATTCCGCTGGAAGACGTCATCCTGCCCACGAGCATCGAAAATCTCTCCATCTTGCCGAGCGGCGTCCTTCCTTCCGACGCAGTTGGCATTTTGAATTCGCAACGCATGTCGGACACGATCGCCGAGCTCAAAGCGCGCTACGACATCGTTTTCTTCGACTCGCCGCCCGTGCTCGGCGTGAGCGACGCTTCCGTCATCGCCAGCGAAGTGGACCAAACCGTAATCGTCGTTCAGCATCGCCGTTTCCCCCGCGCGATGTTGACCCGCGTCAAACAAGCGATCCTCGGCGTCGGCGGAACAATCCTCGGCGTCGTGCTCAACAATGTCGATCTTAAGCACGACCAGAACTACTACTACTACACCAATTACTACGGCTATTATCAGCCCCGCGACAAAGAACAGCGACGTGCTCGGACGTCGACCGCGGCCGTGAAGACTGCGCGGAATGGTTTTGAAGAGCCGGACGAATATTGATGCGGCTGGTTCTTCTAATCTTTTTTTCGCTCTTCGCCTTTGCCGCTAGTGCATTCGCTCAGGCCACGCTCCGGCCGGGAGATCCGCTCGAAATAAAAGTCGGCGGAGTACCAAACGAAGAACAGCTTCAGGTGAACAACACCTACACCATCGACGCAACCGGCTCGGTCAACCTTCCCTACATTAATAAAGTAAAGGCGGAAGGCTTAACACCCGCGGAACTCTCCCGGGCCATCGAGGAAGCTTATCGCGCCAATAAAATTTACACGAACCCAAACATCACCATTTTGATGCAGCCCAGCGCGCGCTACGTCAACGTTGGCGGTTCGGTCCGGAATCCTACACGAGTGCCCTTCACCGAAGACATGACGCTGCTCACGGCGATCAATGCCGCCGGCGGCTTCAATGATTTTGCCGATCAAAGACACGTCCGCCTTTTGCGCGGGAACGAAGCGAAAATGTACGACGTCCGGCAATTCCGCCGAGACCCGTCACTGGATGTCAGACTTCGGCCGGGCGATCGAATCGAAGTTCCGCAGAGCTTCTTCTAACTTCGCAACCGCCGCTGGAGCTACAGGGAGCTTACTGGTCCGCAGCGATGAGCTCGCGGTGGCGCCAGGCATAGGCGAGCCCAGAATAGATTGTTAGGGCCACCGTGATCCAAACGAGCACCGGTCCGGCTTCGTACCAGGCCCGATACCACCATGTCGATCTTTCATCGGCGTACCGCAGCTCGCTCGCCGAAAGCAGGGCCAAGAAAAAAATTACTGTCACCACCTGCCACGACGTCTTCTGCTTGCCAAGCTGATCCGCCGGCAAGACCTGACCTTTTGCGCTCGCCATCATCCGCAAGCCGGTGATCAAAAAATCTCGCGCCACCACCGTCGTTGCGGCCCAGGCCGGAACAGCCTTGAGCGGGACCAATGAAATGAACGCGGCCGCCATCATGATTTTGTCGACCAACGGGTCCATTAACTTTCCGAAATTAGTCACCCGCTCATAACGGCGCGCGATTTCGCCATCGACGAAATCGGTCAAGCCCGCCACGATAAAAATTACCAGCGCGCAAGTACGCGCGTATTGCCACGAGGAGTTGAGCGCCGCGACAAAAATAATCGTCAACAGCAGGCGGCCGAGAGTTAGACGATTGGCCCAGTTCATTTCGCTGTAGCCGCCTCGCTGTGCGAGGCGTGTCGCTGAGCCGGCATTCTAAATTTCGGATGCTTCCAAATCGGGACCTTCCTTTTCAATTCATCAACGATCCATTTGCTCGCCTCAAAAGCCGCGTTGCGATGTTCCGCGGCCACTTGCAAGAAAAGCGACGCTTCGCCGGCCCGCACAAAACCAACCCGATGATGAACAATGACTTTTTTCAGGCGAAACTTGCCGGCCGCTTTTTCTGCGACTAATCGTAGCTGATGCTCCGCCATGGCGTGGTGCGCTTCGTAGTCAATTCCCTCAATCTCGCGGCCCTCCTCGAGTTCCCGAACGACGCCAAAAAAATCGACAATGGCGCCGGCGGCTGTTTCTCCACTTTGGGGAGCTTTCAACGCCGCGTCGGTCAATAAGATTTCACAAACGGAGTTTGCCATGCCTTCCAGTCACTCGTTACAGTGCAGCCCGCGGCTCGTGTGCCGCGCCAACAAAGGAGACCTAAAATGAGCGCGAATCAATGTGATATTGGCCTCATCGGCCTGGCCGTGATGGGCGAAAACCTCGTCCTGAACATGGCGTCGAAAGGATTTTCCGTCGCCGTTTTCAATCGCACCGCTGGAGTCACCGAGAAATTCGCCGCTGGCCGCGCCAAAGGAAAAAGTATTCAGCCCACAAGAACGATGGAGGAATTCGTGGGCGCGCTCAAACGCCCGCGGAAAGCACAGATCATGGTCAAAGCGGGCGCGCCGGTCGACGCCGTTATTGGCCAGCTCACGCCGCTCTTCGAAAAAGGCGACGTCATTATCGACGGCGGAAATTCTCTTTTCACCGACACGCAACGCCGATGCAAAGACCTCGAAGGAAAAGGAATTCACTTTGTCGGCATGGGCGTTTCCGGGGGCGAAGAAGGCGCGCTCAAAGGTCCATCGCTCATGCCGGGCGGTCCCCGTGAATCCTGGGAAATTATCGCGCCGATTTATCGCAAGATCGCCGCGCAAGTAGACGGCGAACCGTGTTGCCGATACATGGGCCCGGACGGCGCCGGCCATTACGTCAAGATGGTGCACAACGGCATTGAGTACGGCGACATGCAGCTCATCTGTGAAGCCTACGCGATCATGAAGGACGTGCTCGGCTTGGAGGCGCCCGAGCTCGCCAAAATTTTCACCGAATGGAACAAAGGCGAGCTCGACAGCTATCTCATCGAAATAACTTCGCAAATTTTTCGCAAGATCGATCCCGATACCGGCAAACCACTTGTCGATGTTATCCTCGACAAAGCCGGCCAAAAGGGAACCGGCATGTGGACATTACAATCGGCCATCGCGCAAGCGGTCGTCATTTCGACGATAAACGCGGCCGTGGAAGCGCGCGTCATCTCCTCGCGCAAAGACGAACGTGTCGCCTCTTCGAAGATTCTTCCGCAACCCAAGCCGAAGAAATTTCAAGGCGACCGCAAACAATTGATCGATGCCGTGCGCAACGCGCTCTATGCGTCGAAGATCGTTTCCTACGCCCAGGGAATGGAACTGCTCGGCGCCGCCAGCCACCAATACAAATGGAACTTGAATTTCGGCGACATCGCCACCATTTGGCGCGGCGGTTGCATCATTCGCGCCAAATTCCTCAATCGCATCGTCGAAGCCTACAAACGCGATTCAGGCCTGCATAATCTGCTGCTCGATCCCTATTTCACCGACATCATTGCCAAAACGCAGGACAATTGGCGCATCGCCGTTTCCACCGCTGCTGAACATGGCGTCGCCGTTCCTGCATTCAGCGCATCACTCGCCTACTTCGACAGCTATCGTTCGGCGCGTCTGCCTTCCAACTTGTTGCAAGCGCAGCGCGATTTCTTCGGCGCGCACACTTACGAGCGCGTCGATAAACCCGGCGTCTTTCATACCGAGTGGATGGAGTCCGATCAAAAACCGGCAGAAAAGCGAGCCGAGCCAAAAGAGCCCGCGCGACGTCACGCCGGTGAATAGGTAGGGACGCTGCCGTTTCATGCAACGTGTCACGTCGTTTAGACGTTGACTGCTTTAAGCAGTCAAGCTCGGCGACGCGAGGCGGAGATGATATTCGTTGTAACCGCCGCCTTGCGGCGTGATCTGTACGGGATTCGCTGCTCCGCGCCGCGCTTCGCACAGCGAAGCGGCTACAAATTTTCACCTGAAATCGTGCGACTCGCTGCCGACGAGTTGCTCGTGCGATAGTGGTTTGATCTCGCGGGTTTTGATTAAAACCACATTTTCTGAATTCTGGACTTCGCCTTCGATAATCAGAAAAGATTCTTCGGTAATTAATAGACGAAATCGCTCGAACAAGTTTGGATCGACAATTGCATTTGCGACCCCGGTCTCGTCTTCCAGACTGATGAAGACAAAACCTTTGGCAGTGCCGGGACGCTGACGGCAAATCACGTTTCCCGCGATTTGAACGGTCGCGCCGTGACGCGCCTGAGGAAGGTCGGTCGCGCGCCAAATAGTCGGCAAACGTTCGCGCAGAAGTTTCATCGGATGCGGCCCCGTCGTCAGGTTCATCGTGTCATAATCGGCTTTCACTCGCTCGGGCATGGTCATCGGAAGCAAAGGTGAAACCGCGCGTTCAGCGTCCTCTACTGCCAGTCCGACGCCAGTGCGGCTCGCACCTCGGACCAAATCGTCGTGCAGCGCTTCTTCAATTTCCCACATCGCGGCGCGACGATGATCGGCAAAACAATTGAGCGCGCCCAATTCCGCCAGTGTGCGTAACTCTTCTTTTGAAAGCGGGACGCGCTGTTTGAAATCGTCAAGCGAACCAAATTGTCGATCTTCGCGTTGCCGAACGAGTTCGTCGCCGTGCTCCTGCCGCAATCCGTTCACCACACAAAATCCCAGTCGCACTCCCGCGCCTGCGGGATCATCAACAACCGCGCATCGCCATGTCGATCTTTGCACGCAAACCGGTTGAATCTTCAGTCCGTGGCGATTCGCATCTTTCACAATCGTCGCCGGCGTGTAAAAACCCATCGGCTGATTGTTGAGCAGGCTCGCGTAAAACTCCGGCGCGCGATGCACTTTCAAATAAGCGCTGCCGTAAGCGAGGATGGCGAAACTGATCGCGTGCGATTCCGGAAATCCATAAAGCGCAAACGACGAGATAGATTGAATGATCTTGTCGATCTTGTCCGGCGCGACGTTATTTCGTTCCATCGCCGCGCGCAGTTTCACGCTCACTTTGTTCATTCGCTCTTCGGAACGATGGAAACTCAATGCGCGTCGCAATTCCTCCGCTTCGTCCCCGGAAAAATCGGCTATCACCATCGCGATCTTCAGCATTTGTTCCTGAAATAACGGAACGCCTAAAGTTCGACCAAGCACCGGTTCCAAGCGCGGATCAAAATATGTGATCGGCTCTTTTCCGGCGCGGCGCGCGAGATAGGGATGGACCATGTCGCCCTGGATCGGCCCCGGCCGAATGATCGCGACTTCGATAACGACGTCGTAGAAACATTTCGGTTTCATCCGCGGCAGCGTTGCCATCTGCGCCCGGCTCTCGATTTGAAAAACCCCGATCGTGTCCGCGTTTTGCATGATCTCGAACGTCGCGGCGTCGTCTTTCGGAATGTGGGCAAGATCGAGCGGTCGCCCGCGTTCGCGGCACAACTCAAACGCATCCTGCATCACCGACATCATGCCGAGCCCGAGCAGATCGACTTTCACGATACCGAGGTCCTCGCAATCATCCTTGTCCCATTGCGCGACCACCCGGCCCGGCATCGACGCGTTTTCCAGCGGCACGAATGAGCTCAGTTTGTTCTGGCAGATGATCATTCCGCCGGAATGCTGGCCGAGATGGCGCGGTAATCCGTAAATCGCGCGGTACAAATTAATGAATGCCGGCATGCGCGGATGTTCTTTCGGCAAACCGGCCTGCTCGATTTGCGATTGAAGATCGAGTGTGTGCGGAAAATCGCCGTTCGCGAACAAATGCGAGAAGCGATCGAGAATGCTCGGCGAAAAATTCAGCGCTTTGCCAATCTCTCGCGCGGCGCTGCGTCCGCGATATGTGATCACGTTCGCGGTCATGGCCGCGCCATGTTTGCCGTAACGCCGGTAAATTTCCTGGATCACACTTTCGCGCCGATCGCCGCTGGGAAGATCGAGATCGATATCGGGCCAGCCTTTCCGGCTCTCGTTCAGGAAACGTTCGAACACCAAATTGTTACTCACCGGATCGACCGGCGTAATGCCG
>Ga0209526_10001099_pt1 | contig 17862 bp, 16 predicted proteins | sample JacPinW_OM2H0_M1_FD_188566 | JGI IMG/M metagenome (GOLD analysis project Ga0209526, IMG submission 188566) | Forest soil microbial communities from Algoma, Ontario, Canada - Jack Pine, Ontario site 1_JW_OM2H0_M1 (SPAdes) (version 2) | ecosystem: Environmental > Terrestrial > Soil > Boreal... | reverse complement strand
CACGTAGTCCATCATGCGCGGCACGCTATGCGCGGCGATGTAATGCGCCCCGGTCGCCGTCACCAGGGGCGCCTGGTCGATGTACTGGTTGTAGAACTTGGCGTTGATCGGCGACTCGCCGGCAAACACCACCATCGGCAGGCGGGCGCGAACTGCGGCCGGCAGCGCCGTTATCAACTGGGTCACGCCAGGGCCGCACGTGACCGAGGCAACGGCGACCTTGCCAGTTGCTACGTTGTAGGCTGTCGCCGCCGCTACGGTACAGTGCTCGTGCCTGACGTGGACGGTATGCACGCCCGGCAGTTTGGCAAAGGCGGTAGACCAGTGCATGTTACCGTCGCCCATCAGGACGAACTGCGTGTCGACTCCCTCCGCGAGGAACGCTTCTGCGAGGGCTTCGTAGAGTTTGGGCATGGGCGCTGTACTACTTGGATTATGAGGTGGTCTGGTACGCAACAAGCATGCCCGGCGACGCCCAGTCAATTGTTTGAGAAAGTGAAGTAGATCTCGTTACGGCCCCCGGCCCATGACCGCTGTGGGGCATTACCGCCGGATTGGATGCGTCCGGCGGAAGTCCGCTTATCCCCCGATACCTGCCGTGAGAGCAGACATTCAATGCGGCCATTCACCTATCAAAAGCCGCGTCGGACTGGATCAGATCACCAGACCAATCACGCCCATGAACAGCATTAGACCAAGAGCAATGCGGCGGGCAACGAATTCCTTCATTTTCCCGAACAATTTGCCCCCCAGCCAGGTTGCAACAAGAAACGGAATGACCGCGACGCCGGCATAAGCTGCGACGTGAACGGTGATAGCGCCGATCGCCGAGAGCATGATCAGGCCGATAACCGATATGGCGGTGACGAACACGGTGAGATTCGCCCGGATGACGGCCTGGCTGTCGGAACCCGCCAATAGATAGAGGATGACCGGAGGCGCGCCCACGCTGGTCGCCCCGAGCAACACGCCGACCATGCTTCCCAGCGCCAGGGAGGTCGCGGGTCTCGGCGCTCCGGAATAGCGCACGCCGGAGAGCAGCGCGAGCGCGAAGACGACAACGACACCGGCGATTACCTTGCGCATGAGAAAGGCATCGACGTTGACGAGGAGGTAGCCGCCAATCGGAACAGTGACGCAGGCCGGGGCCGTCAGATAAAACAGCGCCCGCCGGTTGAAGCGCGGCCAAGCGTCCGGAAACATCACAAGGGCGGCGGTGGTTTCCAGCATCAGCGCCGTCACGACAGCCGGTACTGGCCCGAGCAGGAGGCTCAACGGGGGCGCCATTAGCATGGCGCCGCCGAAGCCCGTCATCCCGCGAATGATGCCCGCGAGCATTACCACCACGCCGCCGCCGGCGAACTGCTCCATCTCCATGCGTCTGGGTCAGGTGGTGAGGATGCCGCCGTCGACCGGGATCACGGCACCAGTGATGAAGGCCGCGCGATCGGAGGCCAAGAACGTCACCAAGTCAGCAATATCGGATAAGGCAGCGAGTCGGCCGAGCGGAATCCGCGCCAGGATACTGTGGCGCGTCTCCTCAGTCAGCGCGGCATGGGTCATTGCCGTGTCGGCAACGGCGGGCGCAACGGCATTGACCGTGATGCCGAGCGGACCAAGCTCGCGCGCCAGTCCCATAGTCAGCGCCACGACGCTCGCCTTGGTGGCAGCGTAGATCGTGTTGCCAATCGAGCCGCCGCCGCGCATGGCGGAAACAGACGCAATATTGACGATGCGCCCCGCCCGCTGGCGGGTCGCTGCGGGCATGGCGGCCTTTACGCAATTGATGATGCCCGCGACGTTGACGCGCGCAATGCGATCCCACTCCGAAGCGGGCAGGTCGGCAAAGGGGCCGGTCGACAGGAGGCCGGCTGCGTTGACCAGGATATCGAGCCGTCCCGCCGCCTTCTCGACTTCCGCAAAGGCGGCGACAACGGACTCGGCGTCGGCAACGTCAAGGACGAGGGCCGTCGCGGCGTGCCCGCAGGACGACAACGCTGCTGCTGCGTTTGTTGCGGCGGCGCGGCCGCGATCGGCGAGCCACACCGAACACCCTTCGCTTGCAAGGGCGCCGGCAACGGCCTCGCCAATGCCCGCGCCCGCGCCGGTGATCACGGCAACGCGGCCTTTCAGGTTGAGATCCATCTTTAGCCGCGTTTGCCGACCCGCAACGACTCGTCATGTTTGCGCGGAGGCTTTCAGCCCCGGAATAACATTGTCAGCAGTGATGTCGCTCTTGTGCATGTCGTGCATGGCAAACACCGAAACCGCGCTGATGATGCTGACAATCAGGATATAGGCGCAGATCAGCCACGGCTTGTTGCCGCCGGCCGGCAGCAGAGACGTGGCGATGATCGGCGTCAGGCCGCTCGCGAAGATTCCCGAGAACTGATAGACGAACGAAATTCCGGTGTAGCGCACGCGCGTGTCGAACAATTCCGAGAACAGGGCGGCCTGCGGCCCGTACACTGCAGGGTACACGAAGGCGAACGGCACCGTGATCGCCAACCAAACCAGGATGGGGATTTTTGTCTCCATCAGCCAGAACGCCGGAAACGACAAGATGCCAATCAGCAGTCCCGCATAGGCGAACATGCGCCGCCGCCCGATGCGGTCGGACAGATTGCCATAGATCGGGAGCATCACGATCATGAGCGCGGACGAAATCATGACGCCGGCGAGGGCCGTCTGCCGGGGCAGCTGCAACGCTCCAGTGATGTATGCGATAACGAAGACGCCGAAGATGTTGAACGTCACGCCTTCAATGTAACGTGCGCCGAGGCCGAGCAGCGTATTCCAGCCGTGCGTACTGATCAGCTCGAAGAATGGGACGTGCACGATCCTCTGCGCCCGCTGCAGACTCACGAACACCGGCGTTTCCATGATCTTCAATCGAATGTAGAGCCCGATGCCGACGAGCACGGCGCTGATGAGAAACGAAATACGCCACCCCCAGGAGAAAAAATCGCTCTCTGGCAGGAAGGACAACAGGTAGACCATCCCCGAGCTGAGCAGCAGCCCGGCGGGCACGCCGATCTGCGGCCAGCTTCCGTAGAACCCGCGTCTGCCCTCGGGTGAGTGTTCCACCGCCATCAGCACGGCGCCGCCCCATTCGCCGCCGATGCCAATGCCTTGAAAAACGCGGAGAACCAGCAGCAAGACCGGAGCCCATATCCCAACGTCGGCATACGTCGGCAGCAGCCCGATCAGAAACGTGGCGAGGCCCATAATCAGTAGCGTGAGCACCAGCACGGTTTTGCGCCCGATGCGATCGCCATAATGGCCGAAGATGATGCCTCCGATTGGGCGGGACAGAAACCCGACGAAGAACGTCGTATAGGCCAGCAGCGTGCCGGCGATCGGATCGTAGTTCGGAAAGAACAGTTTGTTGAGCACGATCGGCGTCACCACACCGTACAGGAAGAAGTCGTACCACTCGATGGTGGTCCCGATGGCGCTGGCTAAAGCGACCCTGCCGACCGACATGCCCCTGTCGCTGCCCTGTGGCGTCGCTTGCATGGATCCCTCCCGCTGTATTTCGCCGTCGGCTTCTATACCGGCGGCAGTTGCAAAATCTGTCGAGCTTCAGCCCGACCCGCCGCCAGTCGTCCCTTGGCCGCACACATGTCGGCAACGCGCGCAACAAGCTCGGCGTTGCTGCGGGCAAGGCGCGTCTTGTCGAACTTGATATTGTCCTCGAGTCCCGTACGAACGTGCCCGCCGAGCTCCAGACACCATTCATTGACTTCCAACTGCTGGCGGCCGATGCCGGCAGCCGCCCAGGTGGCGTCAGGCATGAGGTCCTTGAGTTCGCCGATTAGAAATTCGAGCAGCTTTCGCCGCACCGGCAGAGCGTTTGGAATGCCCATTACGAATTGCACATGGCACGGCCGCTTGAGCAGCCCGCGGTCGGTAAGCGCTTTCGCGTTGTAGAGCATCGCAACATCGAAAACCTCGATCTCGGGCTTCACATTGCAGGCGAGCATTGTGCTTGCGAGGTCTTCCACGAGCTGTGGTGGATTCTCGTAGATCTGCTTGGGAAAATTCACTGAACCGGTCGCGAGCGACGCCATGTCCGGTTTGAGGTAAAGCATTTTCCCGCGCTCGCTCTGCTCGCGTCCGCGCCCGCCGGTCGAGAATTGAATGATCATGCCGGGGCAGTGCTTGGACACGCCCTCTTGCACCCGGCCGAACAGTGCCGGATCGGAACTCGGGCTCTCGTCGGGATTGCGGACGTGGATGTGAACTATGGAAGCGCCCGCTTCAAAGGCTTCGTGCGTCGATTCGATCTGCTCCGACGGCGTCACCGGGACGGCCGGCGTATCGGCCTTGCGCGGAATCGCCCCGGTAATCGCCACCGTGATGATCGCGGGTTCGAGCATGCTGAACGTCCTCACGCGTGTCGAACGAAGTGGAAGCGGCGAATATCGCGACGCTGCGCGATCTCCTTGACCAAGGTGACCAGCGGCGTCGGACCAAGCGGATAATCCGTCGTGATCGGGCCCGCCGCCTTGAGCGCATCGAATTCGGAGCGCGGGTAAAACGCGGCGAGCAGAAGATCGTCGTCGGAGGCAAATGGGCCGCGCTCGCGCTGCAGCTTCGGAATGCCGGGCTCGAGCAGGTCGCCGGGGCGGCCTTTGGCCGGCTCGGCGCCATTGGCAATGCGATCGTAAAGGTTCGGATCGATGGGACCGGCGATCTCCCCGTAATAGCCGAGCACGTATTTCCGCACTTCATCGGGCACGGTAACGTAGCGTTCCTTTCCCATCACGTTGAGCACGGCTTGCGTCATCACAAATTGAGCAAACGGGCTGACGATGATGGGGTAGCCGAGTTCGCAGCGCACACGCGCCGATTCCTCCAGTACCTCGGGCAGGCGATGGGCGATGCCGAGCGTTGTGAGCTGCGACTTCAGGTTCGAGATCATGCCGCCGGGCATCTGATGTTCGTAGTGAAAGGCGTCGTGTTCGGCAATTTCCCCGACAGGCTTGTCCTCGCGTCTAACGATGTAGCGCAGCTGCTCGGCAACTTCGGCTACCGGCGCAAGGTCAACCGGGATCGTGAAGCCGCTACGGCGGGCATTCTGAACAAAATTTTCGGTCGCCGGATGCGAAGCCCCGTTCGCCAGCGTCGATGTCGCCGTGTGCACCACATCAATGCCGAGTTCGATTGCGCGCAATGCCGTGTAGGGCGCAAGCCCCGTGAGACAGTGTGAATGAAGATGCAAAGGCAAGGCGCCGCAGGCGGTCTTGATCGCCGGCACCAGCGTTGCCCCTCGCTCTGGCGTAAGCAGGCCGCTTGGGTCCTTGATGTAGACGGCGTCCACGCCGAGCGCGACAAGCTCGCGCGTCTTGCGCGCATAGTAATCGTCGGTATGAATGGGGCTCACGGTGTAGACGACGCCGCCGGCGGTATAGAGCCCGACCTTCTTGGCAGCGCGTACCGGCACTTCCATATTGCGCATGTCGTTCAACGCGTCATAGGGCGTGTGATAGCGGATGCCGTTGGCGAATATCCGCTCGGCCGTGAGCTGGACGATGTCGTCGGAGAAGAACTCGAAGGTGAAGAGGCTCTGCCCGCGCGTCATGACGATTAGTGGCGTGTTCTTCGCCCAGTTGCTGACGATGCGCATGCGCTCCCATGGGTCTTCGCGCAGGTAGCGGACGCACACGTCGAACACCGCGCCACCCACGAGATCGATCGCCTCGAAGCCGGCGCGGTCGAGCCGGGGCGCCAGTTCCGCCATCATCGCCGTGGTCATCCGCGTCGCCCACAGGCACTGGTGCGCGTCGCGCAGCGTCACGTCCACGAGTTGGATTGTCCCGCCCGCCATTACTGCACCATCTGCTGCTCGATCCAGCGCGTATGCATCTCGCCGCCGGCAAACTCCGGGCGCGCGATCAGGCGTTCGTGAAAGGGGATGGTCGTCGCAATGCCGGCGACCTGAAAGCGCGCGAGCGCCGACCGCGCGGCGGAAATCGCGGCGGGCCGATCGCGTCCTGTCACGATCAGCTTGGCCAGCAGGGAATCGTAATAGGGCGGCACCGCATAACCTTCATAGACGTGGCTGTCGATGCGGATGTCGCGTCCGGCTGGCGGCCGCCATCGTTTCAGCACTCCGGGCGAGGGCCGAAATCCGAGATCGGCATCTTCGGCGTTGATACGAAATTCAATAGCACAGCCGCTGTGGATAGGCGGCTGCTTGAAAGACAGGAGCCCGCCGGCGGCAACCCTGAACTGCTCGCAAACCAGATCCGTGCCGGTGAGCATCTCGATCACGGGATGCTCGACCTGGATACGCGTGTTCATCTCGATGAAATAGAACTTCCCGCTGCCGACGTCGCCGATGAACTCGACGGTGCCGGCATTGACGTATTTCAGCGCGCGAATGAGCGCGAGCGCGGCGTCGGCGATCTCGCGGCGTGTTGGCTCGTCGAGCACAGGCGTGGGCGCCTGCTCGACTAGCTTCTGATGCCGGCGCTGGACGCTGCAATCGCGCTCCCACAGATGGACGTAATTACCGTGCGTGTCGCCGAACACCTGAATTTCAACGTGATGGACCTCGCGGAAAAAACGCTCAAGATAAATGTCCGGGTGACCGAACGACGCGTTGGCTTCGGCGCTTGCTTGCTCGAACAACGAGGCGAAGTCTTCCGTCCGCTCGGCGATGCGCATGCCACGACCGCCGCCGCCGCCGCTTGCCTTCAACAACAGAGGAAACCCGATCTCGCGCGCAACCGATGCTGCTTCGGCGGCATCGGTAAAGCCGCGGTCGGAACCGGGCACGACCGGCACGCCAAGCGAGGCCACCATCCGCCGCGCCGCGACCTTGTCGCCCATGCAGGCGATTGTCTCTTCGTTCGGGCCGATGAAGGTCAGACCGGCCGCGCGGCATTTCGCCGCAAAATCGCTCTTCTCCGACAAGAAGCCGTAGCCGGGATAGACGGCATCGCATTTGAGCGCAGTCGCGGTCTCGATCAGACCAATGACGTGCAAGTAGCTGGCAATGGCGGGTGGGGGGCCGATGCAGACCGCGCGATCGGCCGCCCAAATATGCGGCGAATTCGCATCCGCCGTGGAGTGAACTGCCACGCTTTCTAGGCCAAGCCGTCGACAGGCGCGAACGGCCCGCAAAGCAATCTCGCCCCGATTGGCGATGAGAACTCGCCGCACCGGCTTCTCCTTACGGCCGCTCGGCCTTTGCTGGCGTTCCTTGTCATTATTGATTCGGCAGAAAAATCCATATTGCAAGACGTTTTATTCCGGATTTTGATACAGCGATGACCTGGGGCAATTCCAGGGGGCCCATCCACTGGGCCCTCGAACCTCGCTTGGAGCGGCGGCTGACCCTGCCGCAGGGCGCGTCACGCGCCTATCCCACCATCAAAGCCGTCGCGATCCTCGAAGCGATGGCGAGCGCGCTTCGTCCGCTCAGCATCACCGAGCTCGGTGTGTTGCTCGGCATCCCCAAACCCACGGTCCACCGCATTGTCCGCATGCTGGAGGGCGAAGGCTTGTTGCAGCGCGAGCCGGGCGACCGACGCTTCGTCCCGGGGGCGCGTCTTGTCAGCCTCGGTCTCGACATCATTGCCTCGTCCACGCAGCTCGGTCCGCGACACGCCATTCTCGCCGCGTTGTCGGCGGAAATCGGAGAGACCTGCAACTTTGGCGTGATGGCAGCCAACCATGTCGTGTATCTCGATCGCGTGGAATCGGCATGGCCTTTCGGCCTGCGCTTCGAGCCCGGCTCGCGCGTGCCGCTGCACTGTACGTCGATGGGCAAGCTGTTCCTCAGTCTGCTGCCCAGTCATAAACGCGCGATGCTGCTGCGCGCGGCTCCGCTCTACCGCTACACGGCCAACACCGTCACCGATCTTGATGCGTTGGAGGGGGAGCTGGATCGCATTCGGGAAACCGGCATCTCCACCGACAATCAGGAGTTCCTGGCCGGCGTAGTGTGCGTGGCTGTGTCTGTCGCAACCGCGAGCGACCGCCCCATCGCCGCTTTAGCGATATCCGCGCCTATCGCACGCATGTCGTTGCAGCAGGCGCTGAAATATGTACCATCGCTGCGCGGCGCTGCCGCGCGCCTCTCCGAGACCATCGTCGAGACCGAACGGCCGCCTGCCATTCCGCGGCGGAAAAGACGCGGAAGATCGGCATGACGCTGCGATATGAAGAAGTCGCCGAGATCCTCAAGATCATCGACAGCAGCAATTGCGATGAGATCAGCATTGAGACCGCGGAGATCAAGCTGTTCATTCGTCGCAGCGGTATTGGCAGCGCGGAAACAATGCGGTCTCCGAGTGGACCGGCTGCACCCGCGAGCGAGATCAAGCGTGAAGCGCCACGGCCGGCAGACGGCAAGATCGCCCTCGTGGCTGACCAGTTCGAAATCACGGCGCCCATGGTTGGAACATTTTACCGCGCGCAATCGCCTGAAGCTCCTCCGTTTGTCGAGATCGGGAGCGTTGTGAGCAGAGGCCAGCCGCTGTGCCTGATCGAGGTCATGACGCTGTTCACCACCGTCCACGCCGAGCAGGACGGGCGCGTGGTGCATATCGGTGCGGAGAACGGCGAATTCGTGGAATATGGACGCACGCTGTTCGTGCTTGAATCCGTGTGAATGGGAAAACCAGCGCGAACATGCGCCGATGAACGAGCGAAACGGCAGAACGCGACGGGCCCGTCGCGTTCACCAATCAGGCCTGGGAGGAAGGGCATGTTGAGGAAGTTGGTCGAAAACATCGGACAATCGGCTGTGCTTGCTGTCGTTGCCATCGGTGCAAGCACTGCCATTGCCGCCGCACAATCATTCACCGATTGGGGATGGCCGCAGCCCTACGAGAAGGCCTCGGACAAGTCCGTCGCCTGGCTCAAGGAAAAAGGCTGGTGGCCGGTGGGCGTTGGATGGCAAGGACCCTTCTCAGGCCAAAATACGATCAACGTGGTGATGGACAAGACGGGGCTGCTGGCAAAACGTGGGCTTGAGACGAAGTACCAGGTCTTTGCCGCCGGTCCCGATGTCAATGAAGCGGTGGCGTCCGCGCGCATGCAGGTCGGCAATGGCGGCAATTTTCCTTTCACGTCGTTGCTCGATCGCGGCGTGCCGGTGCGCGCCATCGCTGTCATTGCGCCCAATCTGAAACATTCGACCGTCGTTCCGGTCGATTCCCCGCTGAAGAAACTGGCCGATCTCAAAGGCAGCAACCCGCCTGCGACGATCGGAATCGTGACTGGCTCGTCCGCCGAATTCTACTTCACTCAGGCCGCCGAAGTGGTCGGCTTGCAGATCGGCAGGGACGTGATCCTGAAGAACATGCCACCCGCCGAGCAAATGCTGCTCTCGCGCGGCATCGCGGCGGTCGTCCCATGGGAGCCTTCGGTGACCATCCTGACCGACGAGCGCAAGACCGGACGCGAGATCGACACCATCTTTCCGTATAATCTCTATGAAGGGCGTTTCTATGTGCGGCAGGAACTGATCTACAACGTGCCGGACGTGGTTCAGGCAATCAGCGACGCGTTCATGGAGGCGACGCTGTGGATTCGGCTCTACCCTGAAAAGGCCGCGGGTTTGCTGGCCGAAGAGCCGATGCTCAAGAATTACGGTAAGGCGCTGTTGCTGCAACAGACCCAGCTCTACAACAATCTCTACAAGCCGACCTCCAGCTATCCATTCGCAAAGCTTTGGGGCGAGGAGGACGCGCGCATTGCCAAGTGGTTGAAGGAGCGCAATCGAGTGACGAAGGCCCTGACGGCGCAGGATTACGAAGCATCATTCGATCCGCGTTTCATGAACGTCACCTATAAGAAGCTGGGCTGGAAAACTCCGCCAGCCTCACCTTTCCTGCCGCCGAACTGGCCAGGCAAAATCGGGCAGCTGCCGTATCCCGCCTACAATAATGTTAAGACGCTCAACCAGCCGCAAACATGGCCCGAGCCGGACGATTTGACCAAGGCGTGGACTTTCAACGGCAAAACCTATCAGCCGTGAATTCTCGCGCTGAGACGCGATCCGCGGAGTTGCCAGATGGGGAGCAGGCACGTTCCCTCACCGCAAACCGGGGCAGTCGAAAACCCGTCCGGTCACGTTGATCCCGCGGAATGTCCGGCCCCGACCAAACAGCTGGCTCCTCACCGGACCAACCCCGTGCTGGCCTGGGTCGTCCGAGTCGGCACCTTCTTGCCCAATCTGGCGCTGCTTGGCCTCGTGATTGCGTTCTGGCAGTTCACGTCGACGATATGGCTGCCGCACATCGACCCACAACTGGCGGTGCTCATGCCGGCGCCGAGCACGATCGTCGTCACCGCGACCGCGATGATCATGTCCGGCGAATTGTTCTATCACCTTGTTGCAAGCCTCAAACGCGAGGCAACCGCGTTCGTGTTCGCTTCGGCGGCAGTTCCGATCGGCGTGGCGATGGGATGGTGGCGTCGCGCCTACAATCAGATGAACCCGATCATCGAGCTGCTGCGGCCGATCCCGCCGCTTGCCTGGATTCCGCTGAGCATCTTGTGGTTCGGATTGGGCGACGAGCAGAACGAATTCATCATCTTTCTTGGGATGTTCTTCCCGATTCTAATCAACACGATCGTGGGCGTGCGCAATATCGAGCCCAATCTCGTGCGCGCGGCGCGCAGCCTCGGCGCGTCTGAACGCCGGGTACTGATCCGCATTGTGCTCAAGGGCGCATTGCCGCAGATTGTCACCGGCATCCGCGTCGCCTTGGGCTTCGGCTGGATGGCCCTGGTCGCGGCAGAACTGGTCGGCGCCAATTCGGGACTTGGGTTTCTGATCAACGACGCGCGCAGCATGCTGCGAACTGACATTATCACCGTCGGCATGTTGACCATCGGCATTGTCGGTCTCGCTATCGACGCGACCATTCGCGCGCTCACGAGGCGGGCGCTGCCGTGGTCGCTGGGCATGGCCAAGTAGGCCCGCCGTGGGCCGGGTCGCAGTCTCCACCGTCTCCAAGACTTACGGCGAGCCGGGTGCCGTCGGCTCGGTGATGGCGCTTGACAATGTCAGCTTTGAAATTCCCGATAACCGGTTTTGCGCCATTCTCGGCCACAGCGGCTGCGGTAAGACAACGCTGCTCAACATAGCGGCGGGATTCGAACACGCAACAAAGGGCGTCGTGACGGTCGATGGGGCGCCGATCCGCGAGCCCGGTTGGCAGCACACCATGATCTTTCAGGATTATGCGCTGTTTCCCTGGATGAGCGTGGCGCAAAATATCGCGTTCGGTCTGGAGATGAAGAATATTTCCCGGCCGGAGCGCGATCGGGTGACTCGGCATCACATCGAGCTGGTCGGGCTGCAGGGATTTGAGCACAAGTTGCCGCATCATCTCTCGGGTGGTATGCGGCAACGGGTGGCCATCGCGCGGGCGCTGGCGGTCGGACCGCGCGTGCTGTTGATGGACGAGCCGTTCGCCGCGCTCGATGCCCAGAACCGCAGCCTGATGCAGGACGAGCTGGTGCATATCTGGCAACGGGAACCGAAAACCGTGCTGCTGGTGACGCACAGTATCGACGAGGCGATCAAGCTCGCCGACTATATCGTGGTGATGACCCGCCGGCCCGGACGGGTGAAGAGCTTCATCGGAGTCGATCTGCCGCGCCCGCGCGACGAGGACGGCGCCGCCTATGCGAAGTTGAAACGCAAGCTGCGCATGTTGATCCATGAGGAGATCAGCGACGACCAATGAGTTTCGGCGACTTCGACTTCATCATCGTTGGTGCGGGTTCCGCAGGATGCGTCCTGGCCAACCGGCTCTCCGCCGATGCCCGCAATCGCGTCGCCTTGCTGGAGGCCGGTCCGCACGACCGCAGGTTCTGGATTCGGTTGCCGATCGGCTACGGTCGCACGATGTGGGATCCGGTCGTCAATTGGCAGTTCTACACTGAGCCCGATCCGAACATGGACGGCCGTCGGATCTATTGGCCGCGGGGACGCGTGCTCGGCGGATCGAGCTCGATCAATGGTCTGATCGCTATTCGCGGCCACCGCGACGATTACGACCATTGGGCTAGGCTTGGGAACATCGGCTGGTCCTGGAACGACGTGCTGCCGTATTTCGTCAAATTGGAAAGTAACCCCGACCATGCCGAAAGCCAGTTGCACGGCAGCTGTGGACCGATAGCGGTGAGCAGCATCAAACGACGACATGAGCTGATCGAGTCCTTCATCGCCTCGGCGCAGGCACACGGCATTCCGCGCACGGACGATTTCAACGGCGAGTCGCAGGAAGGAGCAGGCTATTACCAGCTGACGATGAAGGACGGCTGGCGCGTCTCCGCCGCCAACGCCTATTTGCGGCCCGTGCGAAGAAGACAAAACCTGCGGGTCATCACAAACGCGCTGGCCAAGCGCGTGTTGTTCGAGCGTGGACGCGCCGCTGGAATAGAATGCTGCGTGGGCCAAGAGGAGTGCGTTATTTGGGCGCGGCGCGGTGTGATCATCTGCGCCGGGGCAATCCAGTCGCCGCACCTGCTGATGTTATCGGGAATTGGTCCCGCGGCCGCGCTCCGACAATACGGCATCCCAATCATCGTCGATCGCGCCAGCGTCGGCGAAAACCTGCAGGATCATTTGCAATTTCGCCTCATCTATCGCTGCTCAAAGCCGATCACCACCAACGACCAATTGCGCTCTGTTGTCGGCTGCGTGCGGATGGGCCTTGAATGGCTGTTTTACCGGGGCGGACCGCTCGCCCTCGGCATCAATCAGGGCGGCCTGTTTGTGCGCATGATGCCGGATTCGAAGCGACCGGATATCCAATTCCATGTAGCGACGCTGAGCGCGGACATGGCGGGCGGCAAAGTCCATGGCTTTTCCGGTTTCACGCTGTCTGTCTGTCAACTGCGTCCGGAAAGCCGCGGACGCATCGAGCTTGTCTCGGCCGATCCCTTGATGCGGCCGCGCATCCATTCGAACTACCTCGCAACCGAGACCGACCGCACCTGCGCGGTTCGTGCCATATCATTCGCGCGGCAACTGGCACGGACAAGCCCGTTATCCGACTACGTTGCCGCCGAGCTCATGCCCGGGCCGGCGGTCGAATCCGAGGTCGATCTGTTAGCGTTTGCGCGCCAAACCGGCGCGACGATCTTTCACCCGGCCGGGACGTGTCGTATGGGCGCCGACGATGCGGCGGCGGTCGACCATCATCTGCGCGTCCGGGGCGTCGAGCGGCTCTGGGTCGCCGACTGCTCGATCATGCCGAGGCTAGTGTCCGGCAACACCAATATTCCGGCGATCATGATCGGGGAAAAGGCGTCGGACCTGATCCTGCAGGATGTGCGACAGCAATGACGACCTTGTCATGAGGCGCCGGCGGCGTGCAGACGGGCCTTTGGGCTTCGGCCGGCCAGTGCCCGCGCAATCTGCGCCGGCGTATCGACAACGACGACACCGCCCGCTTCAAGCGCCTTGCGTTTCGACGTGTAGCTGCCGCGATTTCCGGTCACGATGGCGCCCGCGTGGCCCATCTTCTTGCCGGGCGGCGAAGCGGCGCCGGCGATGAAGGCCGCAACCGGTTTGCGCATCGTCTTGGCGTATTCCGCGGCGTCCTCTTCCATGGTGCCCCCGATCTCGCCGACAATGACGATGGCCTCCGTTGCCGGGTCACGATCAAGCACGGCGAGCGCATCGCGCGTCGTGGTACCGAGCATCGAGTCGCCACCAATGCCGATGAAGGCCGATTGGCCAAGCTCGGATTGCGTCAGCTTGAGGCAGACCAGCGCACCGAGGCTGCCGCTGCGCGAGATAACGCCGACATGACCGGGCCTGAATACGCTGGGCACAAACGCAGGCATGATCCCGACGAAGCACTCGCCCGGCGTCACGAGGCCGGCGGTGTTGGGGCCGACGATGCGCGTGCCGTGTCGGGCGGCAGCTGCATGCATCGCCATGACGTCCTGGGCTGGGACGTGCTCGGTCAACACGACCAGAAGCTTGATCCCCGCCTCGATTGCTGAGACAGCCGCCTCGCGCGCGGCGGCGGGGGGAATGAACATGACCGTGACGTCCCCGCCCGTTTCCCGTACGGCCTTCGCCGTGGAGCCGAAGATCGGCACATTGCAATGCCGCTGGCCCGCCCGTTTCGGATTGACCCCCGCAACGATGTGCGTGCCATAGGCAAGCATCTTCTCCGTCCAGAACGTGCCTTGGCGGCCGGTAATGCCGAGCACGATCACTTTGTTGCTCTTGCGTACGATCATTGCGCCGCCTGCACCGCCGCCTGAATGGCGTCTTCCATGATGTCGTAGGGCTCAATGCCGAGCCGCGCGCGCACTAGCGCGATGGCCTCGTCTTCGCCGGTACCATGGATCGAGAAGAACACAGGCACGGTCGGCTTGAGCTCCTGCCAGGCCTTAACTATGCCATCGGCCATGACGTCGGTCCGGGCAAACGCCCCGCAGAAGTTGATAATGAGACTCTTCACGCCGGGATTGGACAGAACAAGGTCGAGCGCCACCGCGGATTTGGTGTAGGCGTCGCCGCCGATTTCAAGGAAATTGGCCGGCCGGCCCCCGAAGTGGCGAATGATGTCCATGGTCGTCATGGTGAGGCCGGCGCCGTTCGCCAACACGCCGACATTGCCCTCGAGCTGGATGAACTTCAGTCCACTTTCCGCTGCGCGGCGTTCCAGCGCGGTCATCGGAGCGGGGGCCGCGAACTTGCCGATATCCTCCTGCCTGTAGGCGGCCGCATCGTCGAGCATGAATTTACAGTCGAGCGCGATCACCCGTCCGTCCGCGAGCTCCGCCAGTGGGTTGATCTCGAGCAGTTCGGCGTCGCGCCGTCGATAGGCCGCATAGAGGCGAGAAAGAATGTCCGCGACGCTTGCCTGCGCGGCGCCGAGCGCCAGTCCGGCTAGCATCGATGCAAAATCGGCCGCGCCCGGTATGGGATCAAGGTTGACGTGCTCGCGTCGGATCGCATCGGGTGTCGCGGCCGCGACCTCCTCGATGTCCATGCCGCCTTGCATCGAGAATAGAACGAGCGGCTTACGCGCCTCCGTGTCATTCAGCACAGCCGCGTAGAACTCGCGTGCAATCTTTGCCTGTTCCTCGACCAGCACATGCTCGACCTTATACTCACCGATGCTCATGCCCAGGATCGCGGCGGCGACGCGCTCGGCCTCCTCGGGCGTATTGACCGGCTTGATCCCGCCGGCCTTGCCACGCTTGCCCGCAGCAATCTGGGCCTTGATTACCGCAGGCCCGATGGCGCGCACAGCCTCGGCCGCCTCTTTGGCCGTGCGGCAGATTTGTCCGCGCGGAACCGGTATTCCCGCCGGCGCAAGGACGAGCGATTTGGCCGCGTGTTCGTCGAAATTCATGAGGCGCGCCAGCGGCCATACTTTGACCAGTAGGCGCCAAACAGTTCTTCTTCCGACGGCTTGTCTTCTGGAATTGGGGTCACGAGATGATTGATGTTGATGAAGTGCCTGTAGTTGAGATTTTCGCTGATACTGTTGCCTGAAGGAAGCTGGCCGTGTCGAGGGCCACAACGTCGCGATCGAATTCCGCTCGGCGGAGAGTCACAACGACCAATTGCCTGGCCTTACCTTTTTTGCTCAGCTCCAAGCGCCAGCGTGAAGTCCTCGCCCAAGCTTATGGCTCAAGACGATCATGCTGGCCGCTGCTCGCCCTTTACTTGGGTGCGGTGCATGATCCGGCGCGAATTCGGGTCAAACGCGTCGCGCCGGTGCATGGTGCAGCGATTGTCCCACATGACGAGATCGCCAACGCGCCAGACGTGCTCCCAAGTGAATTCCGGCCGATCGACAAAATTCCACAGCTCGTCGAGCAGCGCCTCGGAATCCGCTAGCTTGAGCCCAATCAGATGTGCGTTGCGGCGACGACCGAGATAAAGCATGCGCCGGCCGGTCTTCGGATGTGTACACGCCAGTGGGTGCACGGCGCCCGGCGAACTGAGCGGATCGTTTGTTGGCGTGACACCCTGGCGCAGGTAGCCGCCGCTGTTGTAGGTGCCGTCGTGCTTGATCTTGAGGTCCGCGATACGGTCCTTCAGTTTGTCCGGGAGCGCGTCGTAGACGGCGTACATGCTGCAAAACGATGTATTACCCCCTGTGGGCGGCACTTCGAGAGCGTAGAGCATGCTCGCCTTTGGCGGCATGTCGAGATACGACATATCAGTGTGCCATACCGCTTCGCCATCGCCGAGGCTGCCGAGCGGCTCGCCGCCCACCTTGACGTTGGACACAATGTAGATTTCCGGCAGGCCTTCGACGAAACGACGACCGTTCTCCTGGACCGGCGCCCAGTCGAGATCGCCAAGGCGGTGGCTGAATGCGATTAACCCTTGGTCGCTCAGCGCTTGACCGCGGACCAGCACGACCGAATATTGGTGCCAAACTTGCATCAGGCGTCTGAACGCCGCGTCGTCGAGGTCTCTGAGATCGACGCCGCTCACCTCGGCGCCGAGCGCTGCGCCCGTCGGGGTCACGTCGACCGAGCTCCAGGCGGTACGGTTTGTGGAAGGTATTTGTGCGCTGAAAGTCATGACTTCCTCCTGGGTTCTGCATACCGTACGGTCCTTCACATATAGCACGGCGTGCCAGGGCCATCACCAGAACGCGCCCGGTAACTGCTGCGCAGCCGGCGACGGCGAGGCGAAGCAAATCGGTGTATGGCCCGCGACGGCCGAGCCGACCGCTAAGGCCTGCGCTATTGAAAGGCACATGAACGAGGTCAAGGCTCTGCGAAAGGCGGAACGTTTCGCCGACAAGGTGTCCCGGCGTCCCAGTCTCCGGCGATGCGTAGCTGCATCTGCCGGGATTGGCCTTGATCAGCCCAACTAGGTCGTTGACCGTGTGCGCCGGCACCGACGGGTGGACCACGATCACCAAGGTCGCGAGCGAGACCAGGTTGAAGTCCTTTTCGAATTCATGGGGGACTTTGCTGTAGAGCGTGGGATTGACCACGTAACTCGGGTTGATCAGTTGCTCCAATCAATGATTCCAATCTCATCGTCTCTCGTGGCGGTGGGGAACAACGAGCGATCACAGCCTGGGAAATGTCAGTCCCGATCTGCATCGCGGCTTGGCGGCTCGTCACTACGCCAGCCATCAAGGATGGCCAGGACTCGCGGAAGCAGAGCGGCGGCGATCATGGCATGGCCTTCCCGCGTCCAATGAATAAAGTCGAGGGTATAATAGCGCAACGGAACCTTCTCGTCGTAGACAATCACTTTGATGGAACGAGCCCGAAACCGGCGCGCCATTTCCGTAATGTTAGCAGCGCGCTGCTGCATGGTGCCGAAGAAACGCAGATCGTTGGTGCCCGGCTGCACGATCACGATGTCGGTTCCATTCGGCACATCCGTGTCGATGCGGCGGAGCATCATCCACGTCGTGTCAAACGGCACTCCGGCATTGGTAACCTGAGCGTCGATGCCACTGGCTTGGAGCAGGGCCTGCAACTGCGCGGGATATGCCCCTTGATTGCCGACGTACCAGCCATGAGTATTGCTGGCGCCGATCGCCACGATTCGCAACGGCGCCGTATTGGCGGTGATGCTTGCGCACATAAGTACCGAGACGCCTAGCAGGACCGTTCGGCCAAAGCAGCTCGCCATTGCTGTCCTGACCGCGCCGCCTGATTGCAATTTTCCGCCCTCTATCTCGCCTGTGCTTCCACTTGCGCCTGCGGTTGCGGCACGGACACGATCGCGCGCTCAATTTCGGCTTGGATCCTGGGATTCTTGTCAATGGCCATATGATAAATGCCGATGTCGCCGCCGAGGTTGATGTTCGTCAGCTTGCCACGATAACCGGCATCCGCGGTTACGGGCGCACCCCAGCCCGGTGAATTGTAGTAGTT
>Ga0209526_10001098_pt1 | contig 17870 bp, 16 predicted proteins | sample JacPinW_OM2H0_M1_FD_188566 | JGI IMG/M metagenome (GOLD analysis project Ga0209526, IMG submission 188566) | Forest soil microbial communities from Algoma, Ontario, Canada - Jack Pine, Ontario site 1_JW_OM2H0_M1 (SPAdes) (version 2) | ecosystem: Environmental > Terrestrial > Soil > Boreal... | reverse complement strand
TCGAGGAATATGCCGATGCCGAGGGCCTGGATCGACGAAGGCTTGGTTTGCTTGAAAGCGCGATTATCGACACCGCCTGGACAACGGGCCTCGCTGCCGAATGCCATCTTTCAAAGGATGAGCCGGCGCGCGAGGCCATCGTCAAGCTTGACGCGCATCTCTGCGACATCAAGGAACTCAGCATCCGCGACCGGCTGCATGTTTTCGGGAGGGCGCCCGAGCACGATGTGCAGGCGTCGCTGGTCGAAGCGATCGTCACGGCAGCAGGGGCTTCGCTGACGGATGATCGGCGTAAACAGATCGAAGCCGCTATCCATAACAGCGCGTCGCATGAAGAGAAAGCGCTGCTGGCGGCGCTCGACGGACGTCGCGTCAGCCCGGGGCCATCAGGCGCGCCGAGCCGGGGCAGGGCGGACGTGTTGCCGACGGGAAGGAATCTGACGACGATTGATCCACGGTCGATTCCAACGCGGACGGCGACGATCATCGGCCAAAAGGCCGCCGACGAGGTGGTGCGTCGCTACTTGCAGGATCACGGCGACTATCCGCGCGCGCTGATGATCGACCTTTGGGCCTCGGCGTCGCTGCGGACTGGCGGCGACGATCTTGCGCAGGCGCTCGGCTATCTCGGCGCGCGGGCGGTTTGGGATACCTCGTCCAACCGTGTCACGGGCATTGAGGTGCTGCCGCTGGCAACACTGCAACGGCCGCGCATCGATGTGACATTGCGGATATCCGGTCTGTTCAGAGATATTTTCGAGACGCAGATCGCGCTTCTTGACACCGCCATTCGCAGGATCGCTGCACTCGATGAGGATGACGCTGATAATCCGATCGCCGGCGCGCGTCGGCAGGGCGACGATCTTGCCCGGATTTTTGGGGGCTCGCCCGGCAGCTATGGTGCTGGAACTGCGGCCGTCGCACTAGATAGCAGCTGGCGAACGCGCGAAGATCTTGGCGAGGCCTACCTCTCCGCGGTGACCCACGCTTACGGCGGCGCGCAGCCGGTCATGCCGGCAGCCGATGGTTTTCGCAACCGCGTGTCCGTAGCCGATGCGCTGGTCCATCCGCAAGACGACCGCGAGCGGGACCTTCTTGATGGCGACGGCGTCGCCGATTTCGTCGGCGGCTTTGCGGCGGCCGCGGCATTGCTCGGCAACCATCCGGCGCTATACCACCTCGACACAAGCGCGACATCAGCGCCGAAAGCGCGCGCGGTCGGTGAGGAGATCGCGCGCGTGGCGCGAGGACGACTCACCAATCCGCGCTGGATCAAGGGCATGCTTAGCCACGGTTATCGTGGTGTTGCAGAGATCGCCCAGGGCGTCGACGCGCTCTATACCTTCGCGGCGACTACCCGCGTCGTGCCCAATCATCTGTTCGACATCACCCATGATGCCCTGATCGCAGATGAAGCGATTCTCGCCGCGATGATCGCAAACAATCCTGCTGCTTCGACAGCGATTGCCGCGCGCCTGCGCGATGCGCTCATGCGCGGACTCTGGGTCGCGCGGCGCAATGCGGTAACGGGCGAGCTCGACCGCGCCATCGCAAGATCGCAGGGCGACCGCTCTCCTTCGATGGAGGCGTCAAAGTGAAGCGCGCGGCAGCATTCGAGGTGAAAGGCTGGTGCCCGGGCGCATTAAAGCCGATGCAAAGCGGCGACGGGCTGATCGTGCGTGTGCGCCCGCGATGCGGAATGTTCACGCCGAACGAACTGATCGTTCTCGCCGCAGCGGCGGCGCGCTTCGGCAACGGCCATATCGACCTGACGCGCCGCGCCAACTTGCAGATCCGCGGCGCCAGCGAAGAAACCTTGCCGGGACTGCACGACGCTATCGGTAGGCTTGGGCTTCTCGACCCTTCGGCGGAAGCGGAGGCGGTACGCAACCTCATGATCAGTCCGCTCGCCGGCATCGACCCAACTGAGGTTCTGGATGTCAGCGAGATCGCCCGGGAGCTCGCGCGATTGCTGGCCTCCGAACGCGCGCTCTGGGGGCTGCCGTCCAAATTTGGATTCATCATCGATGGTGGTGGGATCCTGACGCTGGCGTTCGAGCGGGCCGACATCCGCCTTGCGGCCATCCGCGATGGCACGGAGCTCGCGGTTGCGATCGGTCTCGACACCCAGGCCGGGATCGATTGGCTTGGGTCGGTCTCTCCCAGAAACGCAGCGATCGCTGCGATAGAAACTGCGCTCGCCTTCCTCGAGGTGACGCCGAACGGAACGCGCCAACGCATCCGCGGCCTTTCCACCGAGGGCCTTGCGTCGCTGCGATCAGCGATGCGGTCGCGGCTCGATCCGCTGACGCTCGTTCCACCAAAAGCCGGTGCGCCGTCGCACCGTCGCGTTGGTTTGCTTGATCTGGGCTTCGGCCGGTTCGCGGTCGGTATCGCCGCGCCGTTTGGCCGCGTTGAGAGCGATCAGTTAGAAAAACTTGGCGGCGAGATGGCAGCCCTCGTTGTCCAGGAAGTCAGGCTCTCGCCGTGGCGCATCTTGTATGCCGAGGTTGGCAGCGCATCGGTAGGACAGGCGATCCTCGATGTGGCTCGATCCGTCGACTTGATCACGGATCGGCGTGATCCGCTGCTTGGCATCGAGGCCTGTCCGGGCGCGCCGGCCTGCCGGTCGACAAGCCTCGATACCCGCGGCGATGCGCGCCGGCTCGCCGCCTTGGCGTCCCGGTTCGGCTTTGCAGGCAGCATTCACGTCTCCGGTTGTGCCAAGGGCTGTGCAAAGTCCGCCCTAGCCGATCTGGTGCTGGTCGGCGCCGATGGTGAATATGGCATCGTCCGCAACGGAACCGCGCAGGATCGCCCTGCGAGCACCGCTTCGTTCGCCGAGCTTGTCGCCAATCCCGGCGCCGCCTTCGCCACAGTCGAGGGGCGAAGGCCATGACTGAATCGCAAAAATATATTCGCGACGGGGCCGAGATCTACCGCAACTCGTTTGCGATCATCCGCGCCGAGGCCAACCTTTCCCGCTTCAAGGAGATCGAAGAAAAAATCGTGGTCAGGATCATCCACGCCTGCGGCATGACCGATATCGCCGACGATATTGTGATGTCCCCGACATTCGCCGCCAGTGCGCGTTCGGCATTGCAGCGGGGCGCGCCGGTCCTGTGCGATGCAAAGATGGTCGCACACGGCATCACCCGTAACAGGCTGCCCGTGGACAACCATGTCATTTGCACGCTCGACGATCCCGCTGTGGCGCGCCTCGCCGCCGAAGCCGGCAACACGCGTTCGGCCACCGCGCTCGAGCTGTGGCGGCCTCATCTTGAAGGCGCCGTCGTCGCGATCGGCAATGCGCCGACGTCGCTATTTCGGTTGCTTGAAATGCTCGACCAGGGCGCGCCGGCTCCCGCCGCCGTCATCGGCGTTCCCGTCGGCTTCGTGGGTGCCGCCGAATCCAAGGAAGCGCTTCGATTGCAGGACCGCGTGCCATTTCTGGTCGTGCGTGGCCGCAGGGGCGGAAGCGCGATGGCGGTAGCGGCAATCAATGCACTGGCGAGCGAGCGCGAATGACAGCTTTTGATGCGATCGCGGGAACGGCGCGAGCGGGCACGCTCTACGGCATCGGCGTCGGACCGGGCGATGTCCGCTATCTGACGCTGCGAGCGGCGGCACTTGTGCGCGATGTCGACGTGTTGGCGTTTTTTGCCAAGCGAGGGCTGCAGGGAAATGCGCGAACTATCGTCGATCCCCTGTTGGGGCCGGGGCGGACCGAGCTTCGGCTCGAATATCCCGTCACCGACGAGGTCCCACCCGAGCATCCTTCGTATCAAAAGCAGATCGCCCACTTCTATGAAGAGAGCGTCGCGGCGCTTTCGGAGCTTCTCCGGCAAGGCAAGTCTGTGGGCCTTCTCGCCGAAGGCGATCCATTTTTCTATGGCTCCTTCATGCATATGTGGCGCCGTCTCGATGGCCGTTTCCCGATTGAAATCGTTCCGGGCGTCACCGGCATGTCGGGCTGTTGGACGCGCGCCAATGCGCCGATCACCTGGGGCAACGACATCCTCTCGGTATTGCCCGGGACCTTGGGCGAGGAGCAATTGACCCGCCGGCTTAACGAGAGCGACGCCGCCGTCATCATGAAGGTCGGCAAGAATCTCGCAAAAGTCCGCCGCGCCGTCGAGGCGGCCGGATTGCTCGCGCGCGCGCTCTATGTCGAGCGCGGCACGATGCAGGGGGAGCAGATCATGCCCCTGTCTGAATGCCCCAAAGGCAATGGCCCTTATTTTTCGATGGTGCTGATCCCGGGTCAGGGGAGGCGGTTGTGAGCGGCTCGCTTGTCGTTGTCGGTCTCGGACCCGGGTCGATCGACCTCCTGACGCCGGCGGCGGCCAGGGCGCTTCAGGCCGCGACGGATCTCGTCGGTTACGGTCCCTATCTTGATCGGATACCGGCGGCGACCGCCGGTCAGCGCCGTCACGCTTCCGGCAATCGTGTCGAGATCGAGCGGGCGCGTCACGCGCTGGCGCTCGCCGCCGCAGGCAACAAGGTCGCCATCGTCTCCGGCGGCGATCCCGGCGTATTCGCGATGGCGGCGGCGGTGTTCGAAGCGATTGAAGCCGGCGATCCCGCGTGGCGTGCACTCGATGTACATGTCGAGCCCGGGATAACGGCGATGCTTGCGGCCGCCGCCGAGGTAGGCGCCCCGCTCGGCGCGGATTTTTGCGCGATATCGCTGTCCGATAATCTGAAGTCATGGGAGACGATCGAGAAACGCTTAAAGGCCGCGGCTCAAGGTGATTTCGTCGTCGCGCTTTATAACCCTGCGTCCCGGGCAAGGCCTTACCAGCTTGGGCGCGCGTTTGAGCTGTTGCGAGCGACAAAGTCGCCTCAGACGATCGTGCTGTTTGTCAAAAACGCGGCGACGCATGAAGCAACCGTCGTCACGACAACGCTGGCGGAAGCAGATCCGGCCCTTGCCGATATGCGCACGCTGGTCATCATTGGAGCTGCTGCAACCCGGCTCGTGTCGCGGAACGGGCTGAGGCCCTGGGTCTATACGCCGCGCGCAGAACACGAGGTTGCGCGATGAGCGAGCTGCTGTTCCAGCCAGATCATGACCGCCGCCGCATTTTCGACGGCGTGTCCACGTTTTTTGTGCGGCCGCGCAATCATCACGACCGGAATTCCAAGGTGACGCGCCGCTTCGATCTTTCCGTAGATCGCCGAGCCGCCCGAGTTCTTGGAGACGATCACGTCGATCTTCTCGCGCGTGAGCAGTGCCGTTTCCGCCTCCCGGTCGAACGGGCCGCGGCCGACCAGCAACCGGAGATCGGGCGGCAGGGCGATATTGCCGGGCGGGTCGATCGTGCGCGCGATGTAGTGATGATGCGGCGCATTTGCGAAGGCGCCAAGCTCGAGGCGGCCAAGCGTGAGGAAGACGCGGCAGGGTTTTGGCCCCAGCGCGTCAGCGGCGGCTTCGGCGTTTTCGACCGGAAGCCAATTGTCGCCGGGCTGGGGTTCCCAGGCAGGTCGTGCAATGGAGGCAAGTGGGATCGCGAGCTGCGCGCAGGCTGCGACCGCGTTCGACGAGATTTGATCGGCGTAAGGATGCGTCGCGTCGATCACCGCTTGCGTTGCGTCCTGCCTCAGCCAGGCGGCAAGACCGTCGGCGCCGCCGAAGCCGCCGATCCGCGTACGAACCGGTTGCGCCTTGGGATTCATGGTGCGCCCGGCCAGCGAGACCGTTGCGTCAAAGCGCGGGTCGGCCGCGAGCAGGCGCGCCAACTCCGAGGCTTCCGTGGTACCTCCGAGGATGAGAACGCGCAGCAAGGCCATCTCCATGAATCCTGAGCCCGCAACCTGCACGCAGATGCGCTGGCTGTCCATCATCGGCATCGGTGAGGATGGTGTCGAAGGGCTTTCCGCCGTTGCCCGGCGGCTGATCAAATCAGCGGAGCTGGTCGTCGGCGGTGCACGGCATCTGGAACTCGCGGGCGATCTTATTTGTGGCCGGCCTCTCGCATGGCCCAGTCCCATGAGCGATGCGTTCGGCGAGATCAGGCGATATCGGGGGCGTTCCGTCGTGGTGTTGGCGAGCGGCGACCCCTTTCACTTTGGCGTCGGCAAGCAGCTCGCGGCATTGTTCCCGGCGCAAGAGTTCGTTTGCCTGCCGCAGCCATCCGCCTTCAGCCTTGCTGCCGCGAGGATGGGCTGGTCGCTGCAGGACGTTGCGCTTGTCACGCTCCATGGCCGCGCGCTCGAGGGCATCATCCGATACCTGCAACCTGGCGCCCGCATCCTAGCGCTCTCGTGGGACGGTGCGACGCCGGCGAAGCTCGCAAAACTTCTCGACGCACGTCGCATGGGGCAATCCCGTATCGCGGTGCTTGAGGCGATGGCTGGCCCGCGCGAGCGGGTACGCCACGCCACGGCATCGAATTTCGACATTAAGGACATTGTCGCGCTGAACACGATCGCCGTCGAGGTGATCGCAGAACCGGAGGCGACCATCATCAACCTCGCGCCTGGCCTCGATGACGCGTTGTTTGAGCATGACGGCCAGCTGACAAAACGGGAAGTTCGCGCCGTGACACTTTCCGCGCTGGAGCCGCGGCAAGGCGAATTGCTCTGGGATGTCGGGCTCGGCGCCGGCTCGATCGCGATCGAGTGGCTGCTGCGGCATCCCTCGTTGAGCGCGATTGGCGTCGAGGCGCGTGGCGACCGGGCAGACCGGGCCGCCCGCAACGCCGCGACGCTCGGCGTGCCCGAACTCAATATCGTGCAAGGCCGCGCACCGGAGGCGTTGGCAGGGCTTGCCCGACCGGATGCGGCCTTTATCGGCGGTGGCATGATGGAGGACGGTGTGTTCGAGGCGGTCTGGGCGGCCCTGAAACCGCGCGGCCGCCTCGTTGCCAACGCGGTGTCGCTCGAGACCGAGGCCCGCCTTGCCGAATATTTCCAGCGTTTCGGCGGCGATCTCGTGCGGCTGCAGGTCGCGCGCGCAGACAAGGTTGGCACCATGTTTGGTTGGCGGCCGGCGATGCCGGTCACGCAATGGCGGGTGAGGAAGCCGTGATCGTCGCCGGCATCGGGTGCAAGCGCGGGACGTTATCCGAGGAGATCGTGAGTTTGATCCTCGCAGAGTTGGCGTCATCTGGGATCGCGCGCGAAAACCTCGACGCGATCGCGACCGAAGCGTCGAAAGCGGATGAACGCGGGATTTTGGACGCGGCCCGGTTGCTGTCGGTTCGTCTGATCCGGTGTTCGCTTGAGGAGCTGGACCGGGTCGCCGATCAAGTCACGACGCGCTCATCCCGCGTTCAGGCGCTCAAGGGTGTTCCGTCGATCGCGGAAGCCTCGGCGCTGGTCGCCGCGGGCCGCAATGCAAAACTTCTCGGCGCGCGGGTCGCGGCGGAGAAGGTGACGTGTGCCATCGCAATCGGTGAGGGATCATGACCGTTCACTTCATCGGTGCCGGACCGGGAGCAGCCGACCTCATCACGGTACGGGGGCGCGATCTCATCGCGAGTTGCCCGATCTGTCTTTATGCGGGTTCCCTGGTGCCGAAAGCTTTGCTCAGCTATTGCCCGGCGGAAGCGCGCATCATTGATACGGCGTCGATGGCGCTTGAAGAGATCATCGCAGAGATGACCTCGGCGACGGATCGCGGCCAGCACGTGGCGCGCCTGCATTCCGGCGATCTGTCGATCTGGAGCGCGCTCGGCGAACAGTTGCGGCGCCTCGATGCGCTCAATATTCCCTACACGATCACCCCGGGTGTTCCAGCCTTCGCCGCGGCCGCGGCGGCGCTCGCCAGGGAATTGACGTTGCCCGAAGTGGCACAATCGGTGGTGCTGACCCGAACCCCCGGACGCGCTTCGGCGATGCCCGCGACCGAGACGCTCTCCGCTTTCGCGGCAACCCGCGCGACCCTCGCCATTCATCTTTCCATTCACGCGATCGACAAGACCGTCGAAGAGCTGGTCCCCGCTTACGGGGAAGATTGCCCGGTTGCCGTGGTGTTTCGCGCAAGCTGGCCTGACGAAGAGATCATCCGGGCGACGCTTGGCACCATCGTCGCGGAGGTGAAGAAGAGCAATATCGAGCGTACCGCGCTCATCATCGTCGGCGATGTCTTGGCGTCGCGCGATTTCCGGAATAGTGCGCTTTATGACGCGGCGTATCACCGGCGGTTCCGGGGAGGCGGCGGATGACCCGAACCCTATCCCCAGCGCCCGACGACATGGCCTTCGCGGTCGAACACCGCGATGTCCAGCGCGATGTCCGATCCATCGACAACCTGGGCCGCCGTTTTCCACGCCGCCTTGGCAACGAACTGACCAATCGGAATCCCGCGTTTTTCGGCCTCCTGCAGCACCAGCAACGCCGTATTGGCGTCGCGACAGAGTTCTATCAGATCGGCCGGCGCGTCCGCCTCCCGCAAAAGTTCGGAAAGCCAGATACGGTCGACGCTGCCGGATTTGGAATGAAGATCGAGCAGCCCTTGTCCGAGCTTTGTCATTTTAGCAAAGCCGCCGGCGATGGTGATCCGCGGGACGGGGTGTCGTTTGGCATATTTCAGCATGCCGCCGACGAAATCGCCCATGTCGATCAGGGCGGTTTCGGACAGACCATGGAGTTTCTGCACGGCCATCTCGGAGGTCGATCCCGTGGAGCCTGCGATATGCTTCAGCCCGCTCGCCCGCGCCACGTCGATACCGCGATGAATGGAGTGGATCCAGGCCGCACAGGAATAGGGAATGACGATTCCGGTGGTGCCCAGGATCGAAAGTCCGCCGACAATGCCGAGACGCGCATTGAGCGTTTTGGCGGCGAGCGCTTCGCCGCCGGATATGGAGAGTACGACGACGACGTCGCCGGATGCCCCAAACCGGTCCGCCACTTCGCGGACAGCCGTTCGCATCATCTCGCGCGGAACCGGATTAATGGCCGGTTCGCCAGGCGGGACCGGAAGTCCGGGCTTTGTCACCATTCCCACGCCTTCGCCGGCGACAAACCGGACGCCGGATCCCGGCGCGCCCGCTTTCACCGTAGCCTTGATCAAGGCGCCATGCGTGACGTCGGGATCGTCGCCGGCGTCTTTGACGATTCCGGCGGTCGCACCGTCTTCGACGGTTTCGAAAACGGCAACCGCGAAGCTGACGCGAAAACCGTTCGGAAGCTGCACCTCGACCGGATCGGGACATTCTCCGGTGATAAGCGCCTCATAGGCGGCGCGCGTGGCGGCCGCAGCACAAGTCCCCGTGGTCCAGCCGCGCTTCAGCGGCTGACCCGGTCGTTGCTCATTCACATCTTCGGCGTCGCTCACACTTTATTCCATTCGGTCGCGCCGAAACCTAGCACGATTTCCCGATGACGCCGCCTATCGACAGCTTGCCCGATTTCCCGGACTTCGCGCCTGGCGAAGTCTGGCTTGCAGGCGCCGGCCCCGGCGATCCCGGACTTTTGACATTATCTGCGCTGCACGCGTTGCGGACGGCCGACGACATCGTTCACGACGCGCTGGTCGATCCAGGTATCCTGCAGCTCGCGGGCAAACAGGCAAAGCTGATCTTTGCCGGCAAGCGCGGCGGCAGGCCCTCGGCCCAGCAAGCCGACATCAACGAACTCTTGATCGAGCGTGCCCGGATGAAGCGACGCGTGCTGCGCCTGAAGGGTGGCGATCCCTTTGTGTTCGGGCGCGGCGGCGAGGAAGCGTTGGCGCTGACGCGGGCCGGGCTTCGCTTCAGGATCATTCCCGGCATCACGTCGGGGCTCGCAGCCGCAGCGTTGGCCGGCATTCCGGCGACGATGCGCCAGACCAACCATGCCGTCATCCTGGTCGCAGGGAGCAGGGCTGCGGATGGCTCTTCGCCGGCCGAGTGGGAGAAGCTCGCGGCGATCGGGCAGCCGATCATCGTCTACATGCCGATGGCGAACCTGCCTGAGATCATGGGCGCGTTCCAGCGCGGCGGAATGGCTGATGACACGCCCGCTGTCATCATCAGTTCCTCAACGACGGCGGAGGAGCGCATCATCGAAACCCATCTTGGGACGGCCGCCCGGGATGCCGCGACACAAGGCACCGGCGCGCCAGCAGTCGTGATCGTCGGCGCCAATGCTGCCGTGAGGCAGCAGCTCGTCGCAAATATGGTTGGCTGGCGATGATCTCACCCGTCACCCCGCCTGGACTCATCGTCGCCGCCCCACGCTCGGGCAGCGGGAAGACGACGGTGACGCTCGGGCTATTGCGGGCGTTTCGCCGCCGTTTCTGTTCCGTACAGCCCTTCAAGTGCGGTCCGGACTATATCGATCCTGCATTTCACGAGGTCGCGGCGGGCCGGCCGAGTTTCAACCTCGACAGCTGGGCGATGGGCGCAGGGTTGATCGCCGCTGTTACCAACGAAGTGTCGGCGGGTGCGGATATTTCGATTGCCGAGGGCGTGATGGGGCTGTTCGACGGCGCCGCGGCACCCGGGCAGTCCGGCAATGGCGCGACCGCCGACCTGGCGGCCCTGCTTGGCTGGCCGGTGGTATTGGTGCTCGATGTCGCCGGCCAGACCGAGACAGCCGCGGCCGTCGCGCTCGGTTGTGCCCGGTACCGGGACGATGTCGATATCGCAGGCGTCATTCTCAATCGCGTGGCAAGCGAGCGGCATGTTTCGCTGGTGGTGCCGGCGTTCGATCGGATAAAAATGCCAGTTTTCGGCGCGATTTTGCGTGAGGACCGTCTCGCCTTGCCCGACCGCCATCTCGGTCTTGTGCAGGCAAGCGAGATAGCGGCGATCGATGACCGCATCGATGCGCTGACAGATGTCATCGATGCTGCCATCGATCTCGATGCGATCAGGCAATCGGCGCGGCCGACGAAGGCGGCTATAGGGCCATCGAATGGAACACGACCCCGGCTGCCGCCGCCTGGACAGCGCATCGCGCTTGCGCAGGACCGGGCCTTTTCCTTCGTCTATCCTCATCTTGTTCGGCAATGGCGGCTCGCAGGCGCCGAAATCATTCCGTTCTCGCCGCTCGCCGACGAGGCTCCCGATGCATCGGCGGATGCCGTCTGGTTGCCGGGAGGGTACCCGGAACTCCACGCCGGCGTGCTGGCGTCTGCTGATACGTTCCGGAGCGGCCTTCGGAAACTCGCGCAGCGCTCAATTCCGATCCACGGCGAGTGTGGTGGCTATATGGTGTTGGGGCGCGGTCTTGAGGATGCCGAAGGCAACAGGCACGAAATGACCGCTCTGCTCGGGCTCGAAACCTCTTTCGCCGACCGCAGGCTGCATCTGGGCTATCGGCGGGCGCGGCTTCGCGCGGCCTGTTCACTGGGTGCGGAGGGAACGGAAATGCTCGGCCACGAGTTCCACTACGCGCGTACAGTGACGGCGAGCGGCGCCCCGCTGGTTGATTGCCGGGATGCCACTGGCACCGAAGTGCCCGAACGGGGTGCGCGACAAGGCTCGGTAACCGGCACGTTTTTCCATGTCATCGACCGGGTGGCCCCATGAGCGAAACGCCCGATCCATCATCTCAGATGTTTGATGCTGCCTTCCGGCAGGCGTTCCGTGATCTCGTGCTCTGGCGCCGCGACGTCCGCCGGTTTCGTCGCGATCCCGTCGATCCGGCCTTGATTCAGTCGCTGCTTGAACTTGCGAGCCACGCTCCCTCGGTTGGACACTGCCAGCCGTGGAGGTTCGTGCTTGTCGAATCTGCCGAATGCCGGGAAGCGGTGAGGTCCAGTTTTGTCCGCGCCAACGCGAAGGCGCTTGAATGTTACGAGGGTGAACAGCGGGCGCAATATGTGAGGCTGAAGCTTGAGGGTCTTCAAGATGCTCCCGTGCATCTTGCCGTCTTCGCCGATGAGACAACGGAGGCGGGCAGTGGGCTTGGTCGTCAGACCATGCCCCAAACCCTGCAATATTCAGTTGTTGCCGCGATCCAGACTCTGTGGCTTGCCGCGCGCGCCGAGGGACTGGGGCTCGGCTGGGTTTCGATCCTCGAACCAAAGCACCTCGGTCGGATCCTTGAGGTGCCCGAGACCTGGACGCTCATTGCCTATCTCTGCATTGGCCGGCCCGTGGAGGAGCATTTGGATCCCGAGCTTGAGCGTCATCATTGGCAGGAACGCATCGGCGCCGACCGCCTGATATTTACGCGCTGAACCGGGCAGGCACCAAAGTCGCGGACCTAGCTAGAGTTCAATAAAGCAATCCTTCCCCTGGCCTTCTCATCGACCAAAGTTGGATGTCAGCGGCGGCTCGGTCGAACCGGCCGCGAGCGAGCGTTGCACCATCACGGTGTCGGCCCAGCGGCCGTACCGATAGGCGACGCCCGGAAGCAATCCAACCCTGCGAAAGCCGAACTTCTCGTGGATGGCCAGTGATGCCACGTTGTCGGAATCGATATAGCCGATCATTTGCCGGAAACCCGTCGCCGCGCACGCATCGATGAGTTCTTGCATGAGCAATCGTCCGACGCCGCGGCCGAGATGCTCGTGATGGACGTAGATCGAATGCTTGACCGCGTAGCGGTAGGCCGGTCGTTTGCGAAATAGCACCACATAGGCGTAGCCCACGACTTCGCCGCCGCAGGTCGCCACCAAATGCGGCAAACGGTGACTTCGCAGGTTCTTGCGTCGGTCGCGCAAATCCTCCGGCTCCGGCGTGCCGCTGTCGTCCACGCTCTCCTCGATCCCGCGGCGGATATGGTGGCGGTAGATCGAAAGCATCGCCTCGACATCGATGTCGCGCGACGGGCGAACGACGACCGGCTGCTGGTTCGTCAAGGATGGGCTTGTGGTTTCCGCCGGCTGGTTCATTCGCTGACCACGTGGGTATGCAACCGGATGCGGCCGGACGCATCGATTTCCTTGTAGACACCCTGAATCTCGACGTCGAAGCCGGGAAAGGTATTGAAGCAGGTTTCGAACATTTTGAGATAGTCGATCATGGGCTGCGCCCGCTCGGTGAGGCGCTCGCCCGGTACGATGGTGGCGATGCCGGGCGGATACACCACGAACGGGGTGGTGGCAATGCGGCCGGCGATGGCGTCGATGGGCTGATAGTCGACGTCGTTGCGCACCAGATAACGCGCCGCGTCACGCGGCGACATTGCAATATCCGGCAGGTGCTGCTGCAGAAATTGCCTTGCCTGGAGCGCGCTGACGCCGGCGTCGCGGAAGAAGCCGTGCATGTCGGCGCAGAGATCGCGCAGCCGCGCGCCGGCATAGCGCGCCGACCGGCGCTGGTAGAATTCGGGGATCGCCTCTTCCAGCAGCGCGTTGTCGTCGTGCAGTTTCTTGAAGGCGACGAGGCCGCTGATCAAGGTGCCGGCCTTGCTGGCCTCGACGCCGGGGGTGAGCAGAAATAACAGCGAGTTGAGGTCGTTCTTTTCCGCCACAATGCGGTTCTCGCGCAGGTACTGAGCCACGACGGGGGCGGGGATGCCGTGGTCGGCATAGCCGCCCGTCGCGTGGTCGAATCCGGGCGTCAGGACCGTCAGCTTGTTGGGGTCGGTCATGGCGAAGCCCGCGGTCAGATCGGGGAATCCGTGCCAGGCGGCGTCTGGCGTGAGTTGCCAATAGGACGAGCTGGTGGCGAGCAGGTCGGTCGAGATCGTCTCCCAGGCGACGTTGTGCACGGCTCCCTCGCGGGAGACATCGGGGATCGCCACGCGGTCGGGCACGAACGGCTCAAAGAACCAGCGGCGTTCCGGGCGTGTCTCCTTCTCTTCGAATTCGCGCCGGACCGCGCGCATCTTTTTGCGCAGTTCGATTCCAAGCCGGATCGTGTCGTCCCACAGCACTTCGCCGGAGCGCCCCTTCATCATCTGCGCGCCGACATCGAGCGAGGCAAACAGCGGATAGAACGGCGAGGTCGATGCGTGCTGCATCAAACTCTCGTTGAAGCGCCGGTGTTCGATCCGGCGCGTCTGACCGCGGATGTGGTGGTCCTTGATGTGGATCTGCGAGGCCTGCGAGAAGCTGGCCAACTGCTTGTGGGTCGACTGGGTCGCGAATGATACCCGGCGCGTCGGGAGTAAGACCAGAGAGCCCCATGGCGAACCGCCCGGCATAAAGCGGATGAAACTTCATGAAGCCGGCCCAGGCCTCATCGAACAGGATGTATTCGCAGAGATGGCCGATGCGCTTGAGGATCATCTCGGCATTATGGATAGTGCCGTCATAGGTGCACTGCTCGACGACCGCGACGCGGAAGGGGCGCGGCTTGCGCCAGGCATCCGGGTCCTTGACCAGCGGATGGTTGCGGATGCGCTCGCGCAAGGCGGATTCGTCGAGGGCGTCCCAGCGCATCGGACCGATCAGCCCCCAGGCGTTGCGCACCGTCGGGATGTAGACCGGAATGCCGCCGGCCATCATCAGCGCACCATGATGGGCGGCCTTGTGATTGTTGCGGTCGAACAGGACCAGGTCGCCGTCGGTGACGAGCGCGCCCAGCACCACCTTGTTGGAAGTCGAAGTGCCGTTGAGCACGAAGTAGGTCTTTTCCGCGCCGAAGATTTGCGCGGCTTCCTTTTGCGCCTTCAGCGCCGGGCCTTCGTGAGTCAGGAGGTCCCCGAGGTCGAGCACCGAATTGTCGAGGTCGTCGCGGAACACCGCTTCGCCCAGATGTTCCACGAACACGCGGCCGATTGGGCTGCGGCTGTAAAACACGCCGCCATTGTGTCCCGGGCAGGTCCACAACTGATTGCCCTCCTCGGCATAGTCGACGAGCGCGCCGAAGAACGGGGTCTTCAGGGTCTCGGCATATTGCTTCAGCCGGCTGATCAGGTTCTTGGCGATGAAGGGCGGCGTCTCCTCGGACAGGAACACATAGCCGTCGATGAAGTCGAGCACCTCGACGGGCAGGTCCTCGAACCGCTTGCGGCGGATCAGGAGGATAATCGGGAAATCGAGGCCGCGGCGGCGCATCAGATTGATCAGCGCGGAGGTTTTGCCTTCCAGGCCCTTCTTGCCCCAATCGACCACCATGCAGCCGATCGCAGCATCGGTCTGCACCGCGATCTCCGCATCTTCGAGCTTGCGTGCCCTGACGACTTCGAAGCCGGCGCGCTCGATCTCCGCGACGATCTGGTTGAAACGGAGGCCCTCGAGATCGTCGGTATCGAAGACCGGTGCAGCGAACAGAAAGGTGAAGCGTCGGAAGTAGTCCATTGGTGACCTCGAATGCGTGCGGAACAAAGCTGTTGGCGCATTCGATGACAGGTAGATGACGGTGAATTTCGCCTCTCGCGATATCGGGCCAACTAATTGAAAATAAAGAAGAAATCTTCTGACTGCACCGAGACGACGGGGCCGTGTTGCCGAAAGAAGGTCGGGCGGACCGACATTACGAAATCGAAACCCGATTGTCAGCGCACCGCTTATCCGTTGCGCTGATGATGAGGTTCGGCCGTTCTCTCATCGGAGGCCGCATCGAGCCTTCCGCGAAAAAGCCCGCCGGTTGGCCCCGGCGGGCTTTGCGCTTGTTCGAGCTTTGAAGCCTTTACCTCTCGTCGTGATCGTCGCGTTCGGCGAGGTCGGTCACCTGGTCGATCAGGGCCTTCGCGCGATGACCGAGGCCGTCTTCCGAACCCTCGTCCACCGGCTGGTTGTGGAATGCGGCATTGTTCAGCACTGTCTTGATCTGGCTGGCCAGTTCATCGCGATCCTCGGTGATGTCGCCGATCCGCTTCAGATAGCGGGCATAGACCTTGTCGGTGCTGGTGACCGAGCGGTTGGACCAGACCAGGCTGGCGCGGCCAAGTTGCCCCTTTGGCGCGTTGAGCTGCTTGAACACCTGAGCCAGTTCGACGAAGTTTTCGCGGCTGTTGCGGATGCCCGGCGGCAGCGCGTTGTCCTGCATAAACTCGGCCACGACGCGGCCTTCGTGGACATAGTCGTCCGTCAGGCCGAGCAGCGCCATGAGCGTCGGCCGGACGTCGGCATGATCGGTGAACACCTCGTCGTTGCGACCGAGCGGCTTCACGCCGGGTCCCACCATCGCCACCCAGGTGCGGGTGATGTCCTGCTGGAAGTCGCCATGGTTCCAGGCAAAGCCGGGAGCTTCGCACACGATGTCGGTCGGGGTCGCGCAGCCCCTGTTGTTACCCGTCTCGAAGAAATAGTTTTCGTTGCCGAATATGGTGAACGTCGGCGTGCGCGCCGGGCTCTTGGTTACCATGTGCAGGAGCTTCATTTCGGCTCGGTCAGCCAGCAGCTTCGACAGCTTGTCGCTGTTGCCGGTGATCGGGCTGGTGGCGACCAGTGCATCGACGTCATGCTCCATGGTCCGGGTGAGCGTGTCGGTCGGCCCGGGATTGGTGTTGATGTACATGGTGGGAGCGGAGTCGCTGTGCACCAAGAACGGCGTGCTGTTCATCCGCTCCTGGAGCAGGAGCTTGTCGAGCGACGCCTCGATCTCGCCGACCTTCGTATAAGTGCAAGGCGGGCTAACGCCGTTGCAATTGGCCTGGGTCGGTGCGCCGCCGGTAAAATGGTCGTTCTCGTCCGGCACGACGACAAACAACGTGTTGGTCTCGTCGATGCCATCTCCTTTGAGACGGGTGAAGAATGTGCCAAAGGCCGTATCGTAAGCCTTAAGCGCCGCAACATAACCAGCCTCGCCCGGCCCATAGGAATTGGAGCCGTTCGGGGCGGGACCCGAATTCGGAATGTCCTGACGATGCGGATCGTGCGCATCGGCAATATAAGTGTAAATAACGGGAACGCCAGCTTCGAGCATTTTTAAGGCATAGCCGAGCGAGGCTGTCGCGGAAGGACTGAAGTCGGTGGGGAAGCCCGGCCTATTCGAGAAAGGATCGGTGATCACCACGCCATCGAGATCCGTCACTGAACCACTCGGCGAGATCACCGGCTGCACGTTGATGTTGCCGTAAAGCGCAGAGAAGCCGGTATAACTGCCGGGCTCATCGGGGAGAAGATCGGGCTTCGCAAAGGAGGGGTTGTTGCACAAGGCGCTGCCCTGCGCGCAATGAATTGCAATGCCTTCATAATCTTGAGTTGCGGCGCCAGCAGCGACGGACGAACCAAAGATGTTGGCAATGTCCGTCCTGTTTTCTATTGCAAGACCATTCAAGGAGAAAGCGCCCACGTCGCAGCCGGCGCGGGTGTACGGAACCCACGGCGCCGGCGCGTTCTTTCCATTCTCATTCAAGAGGACGGGCAGGTTTTCGCCGACCTCAGGATGGCTCTGCGCCGTGGTGGTCGTCCAGTAAACGAAGGAAGTCTGGAAAACGGCCGAGGAATTGTCCGCTTTGAAAATCCCGAAGCTGTTCGAGACCGGACTGCCGTGACGATCGCCGTAGACCCCGGTCAACCCCGTGAGAATGTCGTCGGCCGTGTGGGAGATCAGCGGAGTGAAGTGATTGCCGCTGATGACGCCTTTTCCTTGCAGGAAATTCAAGAGGTTCGGCATCTGCTCGAGGTCAGATGGAACGTTTGGATTGTCGCGCCGCAGGTGCACGTTGTCGAATATAAGGTAGACGACCCGCTTGATGTGACCGCCGGGGGAATTCAACTGACAATTCGCGGATGCGGACTGCGTGGCGGCGCCAAGCAGTATCATGCCAAGCGCGGATGCGCTGAAAGCAGCTTTCAATAGTTTCATCGCGTTATCTCCCAAAGTCGGCGTCATTGAATATTGAGTGAACCGATTGCGATATGCGTCGCCGACGCCGGGCATCTAACGCGCCGGTTATTGCGGACGGTTGACACGACGATGACGCTGAGCGGCCTCGCGCGACATTTGTAGGGACTCGTTGCTCGAGGAGCACGCGCGCTTATGGCCGCCCGGGCGCCCAGAGCAAAGCGAGCCGCTGTCCCACAACAATCTGATCAGGAGACATTTTGGACGCGACAGCGTTGCGCAGCCGCAAATAATATTCGCGCTGCG
>Ga0209526_10001097_pt1 | contig 17873 bp, 17 predicted proteins | sample JacPinW_OM2H0_M1_FD_188566 | JGI IMG/M metagenome (GOLD analysis project Ga0209526, IMG submission 188566) | Forest soil microbial communities from Algoma, Ontario, Canada - Jack Pine, Ontario site 1_JW_OM2H0_M1 (SPAdes) (version 2) | ecosystem: Environmental > Terrestrial > Soil > Boreal... | reverse complement strand
TTGCCCCGCATGATCCGCCATCGATGGCCGACTCTTGCACAGGATAGACCATCGACAGGCCCTCGGCCTCTGGCCCAGCCGCCGGTCAATACCCAGGGCCCGGGCTGACCCCGCCCCTCCCCATCATCTGTGGCCCTGCGACTGGCGTCCTGCCGCGCAGTTCTTGATCTTGCCCGCTGGCTGCCGCGCCGCCGCGCTGCTCGGAGCCCTTCTCCGCACGTGGCCGAACTTAAGCGGCCTCAGGATTTGCGCACCTACGCATCTGCGTGACGGCTAATTCGCCGGGGAGGCGAACCTCTCCCACGAGGAGGGGCGACCCTGATCCGGGCCGGGCCGTGCTGCCTTCACTCAAGGGCTCTTCCTGGCGACAACCGTGAGCCAGTGCTTCCCCATCGGGTCGGTCGTGATCCACTTCTCAACGAGGTGGAAGCGGGACTGGCGGAGGGCGCCAAGCAGTTCGCTCTCGGTGATCGACCGGCGGTATCGCTTCGGGGCAGTGCCATAGTCTTTCTTCATTTGCCACCCTTCCCGGCTGACCCGGGAGGCGGTTGTCGAAAGGGACAGCAAGCCTGCAGGCTTGAGCAGCGCCCGGAAGCGCTCGAATATGTACTGCTCCCAGGCCCGCGGGAATAGGTGGATCAGCGCCTGCTCCCATATGGCGTCGTAATTGCAGCGCAGCTTTGTCGTCAGGAAGTCGCCGTGGACAACCTCTGCCTGAGGACTCCGCTCGCGGGCCAGTTTGACCATCCTTGGCGAGACGTCCACCCCAGTAGCGTTGAAGTCTCGCGAGGAAAATATCGAGAGTGCCAGGCCCACACCACATCCGACATCAAGGACGTCGTGGCCGTCGATGTGGTGGGCGACGCGATCTACCCGCTCCCTGGTCGTGGCCAGGTGCACAGCGGACTTCACCGCATACTCATCCGCCAGCGCATCGTAAACGGAGCGATGCCGTGCGTTAACAGTGTCGATCAGTCGCAGCAGATCCCTCGGATCCGTCCCGCTGGCCTGCCACTCGAAGGGCGAGAACGGCGGCCCAAACCGGGCACGGAGATCAGCGCGGTCACGCAGGAGCGTACGTGGCATGGCAGCTCGTCAATCAGGTGGTCTCAGGCTGGGCTGGACCGACTGAAGACCGCCGCTACCGCGGTCGGCCAGTACCAGTGTCGGCCTGGGGAATGCCCCCGGAGGCGATCTTAGCGGGGGCCCAGTGGGCACGTACGTCACTCCGCCCCCATCGTGGCGGACGCGCCACCGGCATCGCCGTACGCTGGCCAGAAAGCCGTCGGCAGCCGATATCTACGGGCGTTCGTGCCACCGCTCCCGGTGCGCCATCCGGGCCGGGAGGTTCCCGGGCATCCCGCGCATACCCGCCCGAACTGGCGCCAGGGACCCGCCCATTTCCGCGCGCCGCGGGATCCAGGTGCCACGGTCTAGGCTTCCAGGACTGTATTCATGGCCTTGACCAGGGCCTGCCGCTCGGCGGCGGCCACATTCGGCAGGGCGGTCTCGACCGCTATCGCGAGCGGACGCCCCTCCTGGAGGAGATCGAGGATAACCGGAAGCCGACCCCAGCGGCTCACCACGGCGGCCCTGCCCCGAGACGTGACCAGGTTGATGTCACTCGACCGGAGGTAATACCTGCTGACGCTGCCCAGCCGGTATCCGGCCGTCTCGTGGGCCGGCCCGATCACGGGCACGCCGTCGTCCGGCACGGACTCGCCCCAGGAACGGACGATGCGGCCGCCTATCTCACGATGCTTCCACTCAATGTCATGAATCGGCTCAAACTCGTAGGGCAGGCGTTTCTTCCGCACGCGCACCAGGGCGAGGTCAGCCCGCCGCCAGCGGTCGAGATAGCCGATCCCGCTCAAGTCAAGGACAGGCCGCTCGAAGGATGGCGTCACATAGGACAGCACGTTCGGCCAGATGCTGACCTTGCCGACTGAGCTCAAGAGACCGAGTAGCTCGTCCCGGTCAGCGAACGAACGGCGGTTGGTGAGCAGTTGCGGCACCACCACGCCAATCAGGCCGCCAATCTTGCATGCTTCGATCGCGGTGTGCAGCCAGGCCCGGTAGTGGTCCAGGTACCACGGCGGATCCATGAGGACGACGTCAGTCCCCGCGGCGTCCATGTAGGGTTTCTCCCCGAGATCCCAGTCAACGACGTTCAGTCCCCACTGCCGGTCCGCGGTCTCCAAGCCGAGGCTCTTGCCTCTCAGGCCCCGCGACCGGTCCAGTAGCGTTACCTCATCCACGGAGCGGGCGGCTGGTCCGGCGATCGTTGGCATCCCCATCGCCAGGACCGATCTCGAGCTCTTGAGGTGTATCAGGAGCCGGTCCACCGTTGGCTGGTCGAAGTACCACTGGCCATCAACCGGGTCGAGATCGTCGTCCTCCCACGCCGCCGGTTCATAAGCGTTTCGCCGGTTGTCAGCCGTGCAGGCAGGCTCCGCCAGGGCCGCCGGCACCCCGGGAAGAGCCGCGAGGCTTTCCTTCACGAGAGTAGGGAATGCCCCGAGGCTCCTGCTGTACAGCTTGACGCCCGGCAAGGAGCGGTGCGCGAGTTTCGTTACCAGCTTGGCGACGATCCGCCGGTATTCTGTCGGCGGCAACGCCCCGTCAGCCGGCGTCGCCGGTGCGATACGCCTGAGGATCGCCCTGATCTCAGCGCGGAGTCGTCGATCTGCCACAGTCATGTGCCCGCCGTGTCACGCCGTCGTGGGCAGCGCTAGGCCGACCGGGATATCGAAAGACCGGACCGGCGATGCCCGGCGGAAGTCCTCGTCGAAAACAAACATTCTGCCATGTATTCCCCGATTCTCGATATTATAGAGCGCGAGCGAGTTGGCATGGTTGTCCCGGTACTTTGATCGCAACCACCACCCGGCCGCGCCGGCAGTTCCTGCGCTGCACAGCGCCGTCTGCCATCCGTCATCTGAACTGAAAATGTGCAGGTCGGTCTCGTGAAGATGCCCGTGCAGGAATAGCGTAACCCGACTGGCATTGAGCTTGGCGAGCGCCTCCCGCGCGTCGTGGATGCCGGGCATGAGGCGCGCCCGGACCGACTCCTGAGGGACGTCGGCGGGCAATTTGGGGGTCGCGGGCACCAGGTGGTGGTGCGCGGCGACGACATTGACGACCTGACTGCCGCCCCCGCGGGATCTGAGATAATCCCGCAGCATGGTATTCAGCTGCGAGTCATATCCGTGCCCGAATACCCCCTCGTCACGCTGCTCAGTGCCGAGCATCTTAACCGAGTTGATGGGCAGCACGTTGATCAGCAAATCGCTGAACTCGTACTGGCGCATTCTCCCTATATCCAGATCGGGCCCACCGTAAAGGTTCTGGTGGAATTGCCGGTAGAGCGTCTGGACGGCTCGCTCGCGGTCGCCAGGCCGTACGAAGTCATCAGCGCCCGGAACGATCACAAAATGATCCCTGGTGACATTAGGGAGCTGTTCGCATAGGCCGTCTATGAAAGAAACGGCCTCTTCATATGACTCGCTCGTCGGCTCATCAGAGCAGAAGTTCCCGCAGACCACGATCACGCCGATGGACAACAAATCGATATCCTGCAGGTGGAGCGTCCTGGTTATCGCCTGCTCCGTGGTCATGGAACTACGGCGCTGCGCGTGGCTCGTGTTCCAGCGATGATACTTGCCGAAGTGCAGGTCCGCGAGATGCAGAATCGAGTTTCCCTGAGCGGGGACCGTCAGTGGCTCCTGCGGCGGCTCGGGACTCCAGTAGATCGTTGATTGCGTATTGGGCAAGTCACCAAAACGCTCCGCAACTTCCTGCTGGTTCGCTTCTCTGATAGAGCTCAGCCTGAGCCAGGCTGGCCACCGCGAGGAGCGGTAGTAGTCGGGGGTCAGCTCCGGCTCCGGTGAGGGGATCGGGGCGCCGCCGTTAACCGACGCTCGTTCGCACTTAGCGATGTAGAACAAGTCGGACGTGCGATCCCAGAGAGCGACGTCACAGTCGACGAGCCGCTGGGATATCGCGGCTGAGTGATCCATGTCATGTGCTGCCTTGAACCATCCCCACCAGCAGCTGCCATGCCTGGCGATGAGATTCTGGTGCGCTTCAATGGTGAGATTGCCGGTCCGACCAGGATCTTCGAGGGAGAACCGGAAGACGGCTTCGAGAGGAGATAGCCACAGACGGCCCTCATAGGGGTGAGCGTTTGCCCGCAGCGGCAGGGCGCGCTGAACAGGAGTGGATACTGTGGCGTCTGCCGCCTGGGCCTGTGCCTTCGCGACAAATTCGAAGATAAATTCTGCGAACGCGGTGAAGGCCCTGTTGCGCCTGGCTCGGAAGCGAGCCTCATTGGGTTCGTGGTATTTCCTTTTTGCCGCTTCGAGTAGTTCACCGGCCGACTTGGTGACCGTGTGCTCGTCTCCTCCGAAGAGGAGATCACGGATCAGCTGCGCCTCGTCGCTATTGTCTGCCTCCATGCCGTGGAGGCCGTCCCTTAGCAACCGCTTGATCTGTGCAATACGACCTCGGGATGTACTCAGCGTGGCTTGAGCGTATTCAGCGGCGAGGCGCTGGAGTTCAGGGAGGGGCACGGCGTGCTGGTTGTGCGTATTGATGTCCAGCCCTTCAACGCCTCTCTGTCGGCATTCGCCGAGTTCCTGCGCGAGCCGTTCGGCTGGGGCGGGCGCAGGATTTTGCCCAGGCACGTGATAAGTGTGGCACGGATCCCGCAGGGCGCACGTGGTGGCACGTCCAGGAATGTGCCTGGCAGGCCACCCGGGCGGGTGTGGGAGCGGTCGGCATCGCGGCCGTCGTGGGGATGCCGGGAGGGCCTGGGAGCAGCGTGAGCCTATGGTGATCCCTAGGAAACCGGATAGGCGCGACTGTGCGTGCGCCGTGCCTGGGCAGGACGCGATGGCTGCCACGGCCAAGCGGGGCCACTGCCAAGCCCGAATCGCCATCGCCTTCCTTCGTCTCGGCGGCCGCGTTCGCCTCGCCTTCGAGCCGGTCGTCCGCGGCCGGCTTGTGCGGACCACCCAGGAGCGAGCCGGTCCGCAGACGTACCACACGATGCTCCCCCCTCTGGCATCGAGATAGGCGGCGAATGGTCAGCTTGCTACCCCGGCGGATGTTCAGCGCGAGGCGGGTTTCTGGCCTGGCGCTAGGAGCGCTGCCCGGTTCCGCCGTTGAGACCTTGCCGCACGATCATGGGGAGCTCGTCACTTGTCGGCGAGGTAAGCAGAACTGCCCGCGTGGCGCCCAGGCGGAGCAAGCCTGCCTGCCACGACGTTTGCTCGCCGCTGTTGCTAGGGAAATCCGTCAGGACAATCGTGAGGCCCTGCAAGCCGATGGGCAGGCTCGGGACGGACGCGGTGGGTACTCCGTCGAAGCCGACGATGGCCAGTACCTTCCGTGCGGAGAACGTGATACGGGACTGCTCCAGGCTGGAGATATCTGCGATGGCGGCGCTGACGCCACGCATGAAGCCGACCTCTTCAGAGTCCGGCTGGGGCCCGCTGTCCCGGGCCAGCGTGGCTACGGAGGCCGCCGCATCGGCCGAGGAGGCCAACTGCTCCCGCTGGCGGAGATTGAGCTCGGCCTGGATATGGTTCACCAGCACCTGGTAGCGGGCGAGAGCCTGGCGGTACCTGGCCGCTTCGAAAGCAGTCGGGTTAGCCGGGAGCGGGCTGGGAGGCGCAGGCACTGTCATGGCCGGCCCCTTCGGCGTCGTGAACGATCCGACGGCTCGGCCGGTGTCGGCCTCTATCACGATGATGTGTTCGTTGGGTTGCGCGGTCAGCCGGAGCATGGACCCGAATGTGGCCAGCGCGCTGGATGAGTCACGGTCTAGCAGGACCACGAGGACCGACGCCGCTTCGGTTCGGTTGTGGATCTGGACCGATGACGACGAGCGCGCCGCGATCAGCTTGCAGCCCGCCATGCCGAGAACCAGAGCGCCCGAACCAAGCAGCGCGCAGGTCAGCCTGGCGAGCCGGGCGCCCCTGGTCACTACGCCCCCCGCCCGAGCAGATGTGCCCGCACAGCCGCTTCCATCAGCGGCAGCTGGCTGGCCGTGCAATTCTGCAGCAAGGCGGCCCTGATCCGGCTCATGTAGGCATCAGCCAGGCGGTCCCTTTCGACCACGCTCCTGGCCGTGTGCGCATCGGCCGCGGCTGCCTCCCGGGCGGCCTTCAGCGCGACACGCCGCGCCTTCCACGTCGGAGCGGTCTCCGCCGCCCGCAGTGCTCGGTAACCGAGCATGACGAATCCAGCCGTTGCCGCTGTGAACAACACGGCGGCGACCAGGGCAGCCAGGGTCTGGTCTGTTCCGACGGTCGCCAGGTATGAGTAGCGCAGCACGCCAAGGCCGGCCACGAAGATGGCCAGCCCGGTGACGAGCAGCCGCCACACTCTGGGGCGGCGCTCCTTGTAATAATCCAGGGCCACCTCCCCACTGCCGAGTACGGCCAGGAACAGGACGGCCCAGGCGACCGTTTCGAGCTGAGCGTTACCGAGTGCCTGCGCCGCGAAGTAACATGCCACCGCGTCAAGGGCGACACTCACTCCGGCGAGAGCAAGCTGCCGCAGGCGCGGGGCGCGGCGTTGCGGATGCTCCGCCTGTATGGCGAGGTGGGCAACGTGTGCCCGCTCACCAGCCGCCCGGGCCAGTGTGGCTTCTTCCGTGCTGTGGCGTACCGCGTCATTGGCGTGAAAGACCCGCGACCACAGGCTGTCGTGGGCACTGTTCGAGGCGTTGAACGAGCGGACGATCTCGGTAGCGTCGGGCGGGCTCTGGGCCTGGCCAGAACCAACAGGCTGGGCTGTAACCGGCCCGTCCAGCTCGCCCGGGCCGCGTAGCGGGGTGGTTGTCATCGTGACCTGCTTCCGTTCGCGCGATGTTTTCGCGGTATGTGGTTCATGGTGAGTTGCGAAATACGCGAATGCCAGGTAAAGAACCGGCAAAGGGTGGCGAAGGGAAGCGAACAACACCGAAAGAACTTGAGAAAGCTCAGGACGCCCGAACACTTCGTCGAGGTGCCACTCCAGGAACTCGCGGTGCGGCCGGTCAGCCCGGCCCGCTGGCAGTGTGCTCCGCTACGCTCGGCGGCGCACCGAGCCAAGAATCTTGGTTCCCGGCTCCTCGCCCAGGGTCAGGGCCTCATACCACCAGGCCTGCGGATTCCCGATTTAGCCCGAGTATGGACAAATGCCTGGCTACACTCAGACAGCATGGGGTGGTTGGTCGTAATAGCTGGCCTGTTGGGTGTCGGGTACGTGGTATCGCTGCGGCTGCACCCGCTCCGCCGATGCCCCGCCTGCAAGGGCACCGGGCGCCACAAGGGGGGCTTCTACGCGTACGCGTTCCGCAACTGCAACCGCTGCGGTGGCGGCAGCCGCCAGCTCCGCCTGGGCGCGCGGATGGGGCTGGGCGGTGCCCGGCAACAGCTCCCCGGGAAAGGGCGCGGGGGCGCCTGACTTGCGGCCGGTTCCTGTGTTGCCAGGGCGGTGATCGCGCTCACTGTCGATGTGGCGAGTTACGGCAACCGATGTACCGACAGCTGACACGAATATGTTGCCGAACCAAGCCGTCGTAGCGATCTCAGGGCAACCATTTACCCACTGTGAAGCTGGGATGCCAAAAGCTGAGGGGCCAGAAGAGGACCGAGATGGCAAACTGAACCCAGCTATGGAGCGACAATACGCTGAACGTCGTCGTCGGCAGATGGGGAGACGCCGTATTGACGAAGACGCCGATCAAAATGTAGCCCGCGATTAGAAGCCCATTTGTGCTGAAAAGGGACTTTATAAAAGCCATCTCAGCTCACCCCTCCTCTCTGGGACGCGAACCCTTCCTCCGCAACACGGACATCACATGACACGTCCGCCAGGATAGTTGATACCCAACCATCCGCCAGGTTGACACTCCGGGCGATCACCACATAAGCCAGATTCGTCGACCTACCCGCCGGCAGCACGCAGAAACCGCTGAATGCTCGCGACCGGGATCAGCCTGGCGCACCGCTGCTGCCAGGGCCGCATGCGGTCCCGCGCGCCTGGCGGCCCAGACGGCGGTCATGATCGCCGACCCCAGCGGCCCGAGACCGGGCACCGGACGGTCTCCGGCTCGCAGGCCAAGCCGTCTGCCAGCCACTAGGCCGGAACCAGGCACTCGCTCACCCGTAACGGTCACGACCCCGCCGCCGTCACGGCCCACACCGCTTTCCCGCCTGTCGCCGGCGTGGGGTACGACCCCCACCGCTCGCTGATGCTTTCCACCAGCAGCAGCCCCCGGCCGCTCTCTGCCACGCCGCTGGCGTCGATGCGGACCGGCGGCTGCGGGCAACCGTCCCAGACCACGATCAGCACACGCACCTTGTCACACAGCAGCCACAGCCGCACCGGAAGGTCCCGCGCCACGGACCGGGACGCGGCGACGGCATTGGTGACCAGCTCCGAGACCAGGATCTCGACGTCGTTGCCCAACCCCGTCCGCCCCCACTCCCACATCAGCTCCCGGGTGTGCAGCCGCGCACACGGGACGGCCCCGGGCAGCGCGCCGAGCTCGAGGAAGCTCCGCAGCGGCCACTGGCCCGCCACGTCCGGCCCGGGCGGCGGGGGAGCGGGCGGGACCGGCTGGTGTTCCGCGCGCATTCCGGCCGGAGCGCTGTGCGCCAAGGCAGCTCACCCCCGGCCCGGCGGCACTCGCGAAGTGGACCGCCAGCTGCGCCTAATCGGGATAGTCGAACCCCAGGTTGTTGGTTAACTACCCGGGATTTGCATGCTTTCCGGTGGCCCTAAATAGCTTGGCTTCAGGCCACCGGTATCGACGACCAGCTTCTGCAGCACCACGGTCGGGTCGACCATCCAGAACTTCAGGACGTGCACTCCAGGTGCGGCGATGACATGTGTCGTGGCGGTGCGGTTGACGTTATCGGAGGTATTTCTTTCCCATTGCCGGTTCATCGCCGTAGCGTCAGCTCCGGTCGTCGTCGTGATATTCACGATCTGTGGCGTGTCGCCGTCGATGGAGACGGCATACTTCAGCCCGTCGGTCGGGAGGACGTTGTTTCTCGGTGAGAGGTACACCCAGACGGTCACCTGCCCCGTATTGAACAGGCTCATCGTGTACTCCAGGCGCGGACTGGCGCCGCCCGGAACCTGGCTGGCGGCTGTGGCCGGGGAGGGCGTCATGCCAGCACCTGTCTGGCCGATGTCCGCTATCCGCTGCCAGGACACCGTTCCGGAATCGTCAGCCCTCGTGAAGTGGTCCGCCTCCATCGAGACATAGCCATTGGCCTCGACGAAACCGGCCAGCTGCGACCGCGGCACGTCAGGGTTTTCGATGGGTGCCTGAACCACCACACTGCGGTCGCCGGGTCCGGAGATCGTGATAGGCACCTCGCTCCTCCCCTTGGGCGCGCGGGACCAGTCGACGCGCACGGTGACACGCCTCTGCGCCTGGATGCGGCCCTGGGCTGGCGTGGCGTGCACCCACGGGGCACCTGGCCGGACCGCATACTCAAAGGGGGCCTGGCCACGGTTGAAGACGTCGATGTACTGCGCGGGCTGGCGCTGATAAGGGCTGAAAACGGGCAGGACAGCCGGGGTTTGCTCACCTGGCCACCAGTTGCTGGATCCGTCGATGGCGACGCCGAGTTCCGCCTCGGCCGGCAGCTGAATCCGCTGCACGGCGGGGAAGATGACGTCAGGGATGGCCACGTTATTCAGCTCGGGTTCTTGCCATGGCGCGTTCGGCCCATACCTCGCCACGTCTCCGTAGTCGATGTGCGGCTGGAGTTCGAAATTATGCCATTTGCCGCCGGCGAGTGCCGTGTTGTAATAGTTCATCATCGCCAGGTCGTCAGCGAGCCTGGCCTCGGCGGTGGCAGCGAGATAATTGGTTGCCGCGCGCCCTTGCTTGGCATAGAGGATGTTCGTGAACTCCGCGTTGCGCAGCGCGTACAGGTTGGCGGTCGCCTTCACCTCGTAGAGCACTATCTCGTAGTAGGCGTCCTGGTAGGCGGCCGGAAGTGACCGGCCGATCCGCTCAGCCTGGCCGGCCAGATGTTGCCATTCGGCGGTGACCCTGTCCATCTCCTGGTAGTCGGTCATGCTGAATGGGCCGGCCTGATCATTGTAGATAACCGCGGACGGGTCCGTGGCGAGGTCCTTGGTGGGATCGAGACTGATCTGCCGGTTCAGCAACTCCGGCTTGCGGCGCGACTGAAGCTTGCCGTACGTATGCAGAACGCTCGCTATGGCCGCCGCCTGCTCTGGGCCAAAGCTCTGCGCAGCGTACTTTTGCTCCCACTCAGGAAGCCGCTCGGCCGGCCAGCGGTCCGGGTTCCATGCGTAGTCGAGGAAGAACTGCAGCGGGAGCTCGTTGCCTTTCATATCTCCGACATTGGCTACCCAGAGCCGGGAGACGCCGTGGCTGATAGCCTGGTACAACTGCTCCCACGTATTGGCGATCAGGCTGCTGTCCACCCACTTGTAGTTCCGGCCGCCGCCGACATAGTCGAAGTGGTAATACAGCCCGTAGCCGCCGCTGCGCGGCGGCAGGTTCTGGTCGGGCAGCTTACGGATGTTGCCCCAGTTGTCGTCGGTGAACACCACCATCACGTCGTCCGGCGGCCGCAGGCCCTCCTCCCAGTAGCGCTGGACTTCCTTGTAGAGCGTCCAGACCTGCGGAATCGTGGTCAGATCCGCACCCGTGACGCTGGCCAGGATCTGCCGCTCGCTGGCGATGATGCTCTGCATCAGGCCGATCCCGTTGCCGTCCGGCAGGCTGGTATCGCCATTGCCCCGCATGCCGAGGGTGACGACGCCCTCGAAAGCCTGGTCCACCAGCCGGCGGATGCCGGCTGTCCAGTACGCCTTGATGGCATCGGAGTTGTGCCGGAAACTCCACTCCCCAGTGCCGCCATATGGATCGTGACCTGGCGTGATGATGTTCCCGTTGCTGTCCCGGACGGCCGGGACAGCATGCCGGTTCCACTCCTCGATGCCGCGCATCATCGGCGCCTCATGCGAGGTCCCCATCACGATGCCGTAGGCCTTGGCCGTCGCATGGTTCTGCGGATCGTCCTCGGCGAACGCTCTTCCCCAGACCGCCGGCCACAGGTAGTTCGCCTTGAGCCGCAGCATGGTCTCGAAGATCTTCGAGTAGAACTTGCTGTTGAACCCGCCCGGGTACCCGGCAGCTAGGCCGGAACCGAAGAAAGCGGGTGTCCAGGTACCGAGGTTTGGATTCTCGTCGTTGATGAAGAAGCCGCGGTACTTCACCGCCGGCGTGCCCTGGGTGTGGCGCCCGGGCAGGACATACAGCTCGTCCGCATGCGCCGGCGGAACATCGTCCCACCAGGACCAGGGGGACACCCCAATCCCTTTCGAGACATCGTAGGCGGCGTAGATCGTTCCACGCTGATCGCTGCCGGCGATCACGAGTGCGCGGTGGACGCCAGGCAGCGGGTTCTGCACCACCTGCTCCAGCGATGTCTCCCACTTTCCCGCTATCCCGGTGACGTCCAGCTTCCCGGCGGCAACCAGATCGTTGATGAGAGGGCTTTTGCCGATGGTGCCGATCAGCACGATCTCGGGCTGCGCGGGTATCTGATCGGCCGACACGGCCGGCTCAGCCCCGGTGACCGCCTTGATATCCGCTTGCAGATCATCCACCACCCGGATCACGCCGGGATAATCGCTGCTGCTGACCACGAGCGGTGCGGGATGCCCGCCCGCCACCAGCGGAAAACGTCCTGGTCCCGGCCTGGTGGTGAGGTACGCCCCCGGATCAGCGCCGGGTCCCCGCCGCGCCGCGAGTGCCTTCTCCGCTATGACCGGCCCGACCGAGGCTCCAGCGGTCAGCGTCGCGGCAATCTTGAGGAACATCCTCCGGCCAAGCTCGTATGCAAGCGGTCCGGTCGGCGGGAGGGACGGTAATCCGGCCATGACGATCTCCGCGGGCGTAGACGGCAAGGACAAATTCGATGGTCGAAACAGTTTCGGAGGATCTCCGAAACATTGGCACCATAACTCTCCTGCCATCTACCTTCAACCCCTGCGATCCGTCCCCGCCTTCATCGAGACCGCCGCGCGGCCTGCCGGACCGGCCGGAGATCTGCGGGGCGGCCCAGAAGCTGGGCATCGGCACCATGGAGACGCTGCGCACGCTGGTCCGACAGGCGCAGGTGGACGCGAGTCAAGTGGCCTGGCCTGCTGACGAGGCCCTTTCCCGTGGGTCTCGGGCAGCGCTTGACGGCCATGGGCGTCCGGCGTACGTTGCCTCCGAAACTTAGTTATCTTCTCCGAAAGTTTCGGCGTTTGCTTGTGACTCAGACGTTGGCGGTCTGGCTAGGACTGCAGGTCAGCACTGCTCCGGCTGTCTGCGTGATGTTCCGGGTGACCATGCTGGAGATGCGATGAAGAGTTCCGGCCGATGGCCTTCACGGCGCTATGCGTTGCTCGGGGGACAGGCCTGCCCACGGAGGCACGGAAAGGCATGGCCGCTGCCAGCGGTGAGCAGGTTACTGCGGGGATTGGCAGGAACATCACCAGCCCTCCGACTGGCCACGGCCGGAGCCCTCGCGGCTGCCGTCACGGTGGGTTCGTTCGCTGCCGGGGTCCAGGCCGCGGGCATGCCCAGCCCGTCCCGCCCGCCTGGCGCCGAAGTCTCGCCGGAGATGAACGGGCACTGGATTGACACCTGGGTGGCCGCGCCCCAGTTGACGGAGCCCAGCAACATGCCGCCGCCGCCGTTCACTCAGGTCAACCTTGTTTTCGCCGACAGCACGATTCGACAGACCATCCACGTGACGCTCGGCGGCCAGCAGGTGAGGCTGCGCTTTTCCAACGCCTACGGAGGTGCGGACCTCCCCATTACCGCCGTCTCTGTGGCCCTTCCCATCGATGGGCAGGCCGGGGTCAGCGCGACCCAGCCCGGCACCTCGCAGCCGGTGACCTTCGACGGGCAGGCCGGCGTGGACATTCCAGCGGGGGCTCAGGCGGTCTCTGACCCGCTGGACTTGGACCTGGCCCTCGGGTCCAACCTCACGGTGACCATGTACCTGGCCGCAGGCCAGGCCTCTAATGACATCACTTCGCACCCCGGTTCCAGGACCACCTCCTACATGGTGGCGGGAAATCACGTCGGTGACGAAAACCTGGCCGGGGCTGCTTCGGTCGCCCATTGGTATTTCCTGAGCGGCGCCGAGGTGTGGTCCAGGCCTGCTAACGCCGCGGTCGCCATCGTGGGCGATTCGCTGACCGATGGCAGGGGCTCCACGACCAATGGCAACGATCGTTGGCCGGACCAGTTGTTCACCCGGTTGCGGTCCATCCCGGCCGCTTCAGGCGTGGCGGTGCTGAATCAGGGTCTCGGCGGGAACCGGGTGCTGAACGACGGCCTGGGCCCCAATGTCCTGGCCCGCCTGGACCGCGACGTGCTCGCCCAAAGCGGCGTCAAGTGGCTGATCGTCTTCGAAGGCGTGAACGACATTGGCACGGCCGGCCCGGCAGAAGCCGCCCAAAAGCAGGTCGCAGCCAATCTGATAGCGGCCTATCAGCAGATCATCACCCGGGCCCACGCGCTGGGCATCCGGGTGTTCGGCGCGACGATAACCCCGTTCGGGGGCAATGCTGGGTACGACGATCCGCAGGGACTGCGCGAGGCGGCCCGGCAGACCGTCAACCAGTGGATCCGCACCAGTCACAAGTTCGACGCTGTCCTCGATTTCGACCGGGCTGTGCGCGATCCGGCTAACCCGCGGCGGATCCTGCCGTCATTCGACAACGGCGACCATCTGCACCTCAACCCGGCCGGATACCAGGCACTCGCTGACGCCGTCCCAGCCAGCCCATTCCGGCCAGCACCGCTCCCCTGGGGCTTCGGCTTCCGTTGACCCGGAGACTGGCCTGCCGTGGTTCGCCCATCAGTGAACCAGCCCCACGGTGGCGGGCGGCGCGGGGGAGGATGCCGCTATGGCCCAGTTCACGTCCTACGACGGCACCAAGCTCGCGTTCCGCCGGGCCGGGGCCGGGCGCCCGCTGGTCTGCCTGCCAGGCGGACCCGGCCGGACCCCCGACTACCTGGGTGACCTCGGCGGGCTCGGCGACTCCCGGGAGCTGATCCTGCCGGAGCTCACGGTACAGCCTGGCGCAGGTCACTACCCGTGGCTGGATGATCCCACCTGGTTTACCGCCGCGCTGCTTGCCTTTCTGGGCTGACCTCGCCGACCTGTGGCCTGGCCCGGTCATGGCCACCGCGCGGTTAAGGCGCGATACACCACCACTTCTCGTTAGGCCGATAAATGGCTCAGCCTTTACTCACAGCGCCTTCCTGAGCCTGGTGTCAAGCGGGGAATCCCGCGTGAATTCTGGTGATTCCCACGATCACCCGGCCCTGTCCAGGCTCGCATACTGCTGGTATGGCACGCAGGACCGATGATCGCCGATGGGCCGCTCGCGCTGGTGGTCCCGATGAGGTCGCCGCGTCTGTCGCGGCGTCGGCGAGGATCATCAAGGCGCACGCGTTGTGACCTGATGTGCCGTTGAGCCGGCTGGAGGAGAGGCTACGGAGAGGGGGGTTTGCTGTAGCTCCGTAGCCTCGCCTCCAGCCCTTCGCACGGTCCGCGGCTCGGGGTGACGCTGCCTTGGTCTTTCGGCCCGCCACCAGTACGGCTTGACGATCCGGTCGTTTTGGGCTACTCCAGTCCCAGCAGCTTGCCGTTGTCGTGTCCGTATCCGCTGACTAAACGATGGGCTTGGGATGCGCGCCGCTTCTCTCCCGTCGGCTGGGCCCGCGGTCTCGCCTGGCGGCACGCCGGGTCACGGGGGGCAGGCCCAACGGTGGAGCCCGTGGCTGCCGTGGCGTGGCCGACGTTTCCGCCAGGCGGCGACAGCTGTTCTGGTGGTCACGGCCTGCGGCACCGTGGCCGCCCAGGGGACGCTGTGGACCCAGGTCCCGGCGCTCGCCATCGTGAACGTGGTGACCTCGCTGACCTTCGTCTTCACTGGGCTGACGCTTTACCGGCAACCAGGACAGCGTGGCGTGGCGTGGGCGCTCATGCTGGCCGGGGTGTGCCGGTCGCTTGACTTCGTCGATACCTGGAATGCCGGTCCGTGGCCTGTTTATGACGTCGTGTGCGGTGGCATGGACCGGGTTTTCGGCGCCTGGGCGCTGCTGCGCTATCCCAATCCCAGGCTGCCGGGATATCAGCGCGTATTTCTCATCGTTCTGGCCAGTTGGATGCTGGTAGGCCGCACGCTGATAGCGGTCACGTCAACCGCGCGATGGAACGGAGAGTCGCCGTCAGCATGGTGGCCTGCTCTCATGGTGAATCGGCGGCTGTTCGGCTTGATAAGTGTGGTTGTCAACGCCGGCGAGGGGGTTCTCGGCGTTGCCATCCTGGTGTTCCTGGTGATGCGGCTCGTGCAGACAAGGGGACTGGACCGGATCGTCATCGCCCCGGTCATCGTGGCGGGTCTGGCTGCCGCGGTGGCCGGGAGCGCGACGGCCGTGGTCCAGATGCTGGCGAGCCCCGGCGCGACCCCTAACGGCGCGTTCCTCACGGAAGGTGTAGTGGACCTGGCGGTGCCGCTGGCGTTCCTGATCGCGGTGATACAGCGTGCCCTTCTGCTCAACAACATCACCGTGCTGGCCGCTCAGGTCTCGGCCGGCGCCGACGTCAGCGCGGTGCGTTACGCGCTGCGGGCCACTTTGCGTGACCCGACTCTTGATGTTCTCGATCTGTCCGCTCCCGGCCCTTCGCTGCACGATGGCGACGCGTCGGCCAGCGTCGGCGATGGCCGTGCCGGTGCTTCCGCCGTCGCGGTGTGGGACGGGCCGCAGCCTGATCGCCTGGTCGAGTTCATCCGCACCGAGGCAGGCACCCCGATCGCGGTCATCATCGCCGACCCTGCCCTGGCCAGATACCGGGGTTTATTTGACGCCGCCGTGCAGACCAGCGGGCTGGCCCTGAAGAATGCTCAGCTCCAGGCGCAGGCCGCGCGGGCGGAACTGGAACAAGTTCGCGCGTCGCGGGCCCGCATCATCGAAGCCGGGCTGGCGGAACGGCGGCGGCTCGAACGGGACCTGCACGATGGCGTGCAGCAGCATCTCCTCGGCCTGGCGGCCCAGCTCACCGCCGCGATGACCAGCACTGCCGACCCAGCCGCGACCGCAGCCTTCGGGCAGGCGCGTGACGAGCTCAAGGTAGTGCTACGGGAGTTGCGTGACCTGGCCCACGGGATCCACCCGGCCGTGCTGTCGCAGGGAGGCCTGGCCGTCGCGCTGGAAGATGTCACCGAGAGGCTGCCGTTGCCTGTCCGCGTGATCGCGCCCGTGTCCCGGGCCGCCCCGGCCGTGGAGGCGACGGTATATTTCGTCGCCTGTGAGGCGCTCACCAACGTGGTCAAGCACTCCCGCGCTGATAGCGCGTCCGTGGTGATCCGGATGACCGATACATGGCTGGACATGGAGATCGCCGACGACGGCGTCGGTGGCGCGACCCCAGACGGCCAGGGGCTGGCCAACATTGTGGATCGTGTCCGCGCCCTCGACGGTGACGTCACCATCGACAGCCCACCTGGCCGGGGAACCCGTCTCGTGGTGAGGATTCCATGCGAATAGCGATCGCCGAGGACTCCGGGCTGTTCCGCAGCAGCCTGGCGCTGCTGCTGGAGGCATCCGGCGCCCACGTCACGGCCAGCACGTCAACTGGCATTGAGCTACTGGCGACCATCGCGGCGAGCCCGCCAGACGTCGTCATCCTCGACATCCGCATGCCCCCCTCCTTCACCGACGAAGGCATCAAGACAGCGGCCGAGCTGCGCCGCATTCATCCGCGGACCGGCATTCTCGTGTTGTCGACCTACGCTCAGACCAGGTATGCCAGCCAGCTCCTGGAGACCGTCAGCACGGGCGTCGGCTACTTGCTGAAAGACAATGTCACAGACGCCCCCGCCCTCATGGACAGCCTGGCCAGGGTCGCTGCCGGTGAGACGGTAATAGACCCAACCATTGTCCGGCGCTTGCTGCACAGTAACCGGAAGCCAAGCAAGATCGATATGCTTAACGATCGGGAGCGTGCTGTGCTCCGGCGCATGGCGGAGGGACGCTCCAACCTCGGGATAGCAAAGCAGCTCAGCCTGAGCGCCCGGACAGTCGAAACCCACATCACGAGCGTCTTCACCAAGCTGGGCCTCGATCAGACCGACAACGACAATAACCGCGTCCGCGCCGTGCTCACCTTCCTCCGCTCCGCAGACCCGGGCCCATGAGCGGACCCGCTGGGCACATGACATCTGCCGCCGCGCTGGCCTGCCAGGTCACTTGAGGATGATCACGTCCTTTTCCCCGAAAGCGTCCAGCAACTCCTGGCCGAGGTGAACGGTCACGAAGGCGGCTATTAAACTGCCGGGAGCCTCCTGCACGCCCGGATCCCCGGCGAGCGGCGGTGTGCCTTCCAGAAGACGCACACGTACGAGAATTCCTTCATCGTGCTTCTCCCTGACAATAGCCGCGGCAGTTGCCATTGGCGCCTTACGCTGTGCCCGGAGAATGGCCAGCACCACCTCGGCCAGGCTGAGCGTCTCCACTCGCAGCCAGTCGCCAGGCGATGACCGCTCACCACCAGCCGCAATATCGGGCCTTGGTGCCATACCAACAGTGTGCCGGCCTGAGCTGCTCGGCTGATCGTGGGAACCACCAGCATTGGCGCGGGTTTCCCCCCTTGACAGTGAACGAGGCGTCCCGCCGGCTCGGCCAGTGGTGGGAACCGTAGATTGGCACGGGCCGGTAAGCGTTCAGGACGCCCGGAACACTTCGTCGAGGTGCCACTCCAGGAACTCGCGGTGCGGCCGGTCAGCTCGGCGCGCTGGCAGCTCGATGACCT
>Ga0209526_10001096_pt1 | contig 17874 bp, 18 predicted proteins | sample JacPinW_OM2H0_M1_FD_188566 | JGI IMG/M metagenome (GOLD analysis project Ga0209526, IMG submission 188566) | Forest soil microbial communities from Algoma, Ontario, Canada - Jack Pine, Ontario site 1_JW_OM2H0_M1 (SPAdes) (version 2) | ecosystem: Environmental > Terrestrial > Soil > Boreal... | reverse complement strand
TGCCGATCTACGACAAGGCGATGAAGACCGGCCACGCCGAGGATGACACCGCATCGGTATGCGCAGTGCTGGAGCAAATGGCGAGGGTGAAACGATCAACCCGGACACGGCGTAAAGGCCGGCCGACGCGCAAGTGATGGTGAAAGTTTCCACTATGCGCGCTTGTAAAGGCCCATAATGGCGGCTTTCGCCAGCGTGTTGAAGTGGAGCTGAAAGCCGATCACCGCGGCCGAGGTATCCGCCGTCGCCTGCAGGGTTTCGCTGCCGGCCGCAAACACCGTGAAAAGATAACGGTGGGGATGATCGCCGGCCGGTGGGCAGGGACCGCCATATCCGGGGGCGCCGAAATCGGTGCGCGTCGCAAGCGCCCCGTTGGGCAGCTTTGACGAGCTTCGGTGACCGGCATCGAGAGGAAGCTCAGTCACATTGGCAGGAATGTTGATCACCAGCCAATGCCAGAAGCCGCTGCCGGTCGGCGCATCGGGATCAAAACATGTGACTGCAAAGCTTTTCGTGCCGGCCGGCGCTCCCGACCAGGCGAGATGCGGCGACTTGTTGCCCCCTTCGCAGCCGAAGCCGTAGTCGGCGGACAGAATATGCTCCTGGGCAAGATAATCGCCGTCCTTGAAACTGTTGCTTCTGACCGTAAATGCCATCGCGCTGCTCCAAATCTTAGCTCACCCTACACGCTTACGCCCGCAGGAAGTCAAGCACGGCGGTCTCGGCCAGCACGGCTTGCGGAATGCTGTGGCGCTCCGAGCGCGCCCGTTCTGCGGCCGTCTGGGTCGCCTGCAGATACGCGCCGAGGTGGCGTGCGCGCTCGATAATGCGCCGCCCGACCGGCAGGCGCTGCGCTTCAAATCGGCGCAGCGCAGCCTCCACGTCATCGCTTGCGAGCGCGGCGACCAGACACGCCGCATCATCGGCAGCCTTGGCCACACCCGCCGCCACATGCGGCCGCGCCACGAATGCCGCGTCGCCGATGATCGCAACCCGCCCGAATGCCATGCGCGGGGACTCCAGATCATAGATCGGCTGCAGGATTGGCTCGCCAATGAGTCGCACGACTGCGCGAAACTGTGGAGGGAGCAAGCGCCCGGCAGCCGCGCGCATTGCCGCAATGGCGTTGCGCCGAATGAGCGGAGGCGGGATGGACAGGGCGTGAACCGTTCCACCCTCGTCCGTGAGCAGATGCTGCAATTCGCTGTGCTCCTGTGCCGGGCGATACCACACGACGTTGTAGCGGCGGCCCCCGGGAGAGAGATCATTATCAGGACCCGCAACCGGGTAGCCCAGGAATTGCTCCCCCGGCGGCAGGCAAAACGTCATGTATCCAAACAGCTCATCATGGATCGCCTGCGGAAATGCCGCTTCGGCGATGAGCGCACGCCAGGCAACATAGCCGGCATAGAGCGGCGCGAGATCGGGCACGCACTGTTGCCGGATGGTAGATCGCAGACCATCGGCTCCGACCAGGAGCTCGCATTCGATCTCACCCTTGTCGGTGAAGGCGACGACGCAATGTTTGCTCTGTTGCAACCCGGTGACCCCGCGGCCGCGGTGATAATGGCGCCCGGGAAACGCATCGCGCAGCACGCGGTAGACCCGTTCCCAGGCGGTGAGCACCTGCGGGCAGGTGAATTCGCACGTCACGCGCCCCGACCGGTCGAGAATCTTTCGGGTGGCGATCTCGACGCCCATGTCCACTGTATCGATCCCGAGCCCGCGCAGGGTCTCGATCAAATCGGGTTGGGCGACAATGCCCGCGCCGCGACCGGCCAATTCGGTCTCCACCCGCTCCAGAATCTCCACATCCCAGCCGGCACGCCGCAGCAACAGCCCGGCGAGAAGGCCGCTCATGGACCCTCCTATGACCACCGCGCGTCGTGTAAGCTTGCGCAAGGCGCCCATCCCGCCGTTTCCGGACCAATGAAATCTGCTATATATCGGCTCAAACCAGGAGGAATGTCATGGCGCTGACGATGTTGGACAAGCATGCAGAGACTGCAACGAAAGCGGCCTGGCCGGCCGAGCTTGCGGCGGAATTCGAACGGGAAAGCAAGAATCCCAATCCATGCGTTGGCAGCGAGCTTGTTTCTGAGAGCGATCGCGTCCGGGTCTGGATGATCCGGCTGCAGCCGGGTGAGCGCATCGGCTTTCACCGTCATGTGCTCGACTATTTCTGGACCGCGGTGAGCGGCGGACGCGGACGCCAGCACGTGCATGACGGCACGACGGTCGAATATACCTACGCGCCGGGCGAAACCCGCCACGAAACCTATGCTGCGGGGCAATACAAGGTCCACGACCTGGAGAATCTCGGCGACAAGGAGATGGTGTTCATGACCATCGAATTTCTCCAGAGCGCCAACAAGCCGCTTGCGCTTCCGCAGGACGTACGGCGCAAAGCTGCCTAGCAGACCCTCGGCCGTCATCGCCCCGAATGCGGGCGACCCAGTACACAACATGAGGTTTGGCACCGCTCGCCCTCAATTCCGGACGTTGGTTACTGGGTGCCCCGCCTTCGCGGGGCATGACGGCCGAACTGTTTTACTTTCGCCGGAGTAGTCGCAACCTTTCGCGTCGGGCTAGCCAAGCCGCAGCCCTTCCTGCACACTGTGCGCCAATCAAGGTGGGCTTGCCGGCAGGCGCCGTGCTGCGCAAGGCGAGCTCTTTGGGGAGCGCTTGGGGGGAGTGCGTGGGCCTTAGCTTCGATCTCTTGATCAATGCCCTGATCGCCGGGATTCTGCTCGGCGGGTTCTATACCGCGGTGACGATCGGGGTCTCGATCTCATTCGGTATTCTCGACATCGTCAACATCGCTCACCCCGCCTTCATCATTCTCGGTTCCTATATTGCCTATATCATCAACATCAATTTCGGCGTTGATCCCATTGTCATCAGCATCGTCATGCTGCCCGCATTCTATTTGCTGGGGGCCGGCATTTATCAAATCTATTACGAGGCATTCGAACGGCGTGGGCAGGAATCGCTGCGCGGCCTCTCGTTCTTCTTCGGCTTGTTGTTTGTAACCGAGGTGACGCTCATTCTCGTGTTCGGCGTCGATTACCGCTACGTCGAGGCTTCCTATATCGGGCCGAGCTGGCGGATTGGAGTGATGGATTTCCCGCTCCGAATGCTGGTGCCCTGCGTCGCTGCCCTTGCCTTGTTCGCCGCGCTGCAGCTGTTCCTTTCCCGGACTTTCATTGGACGCGCGATATCGGCGGTGGCCCAGGATCAGCTTGCGCTCCGCCTCATGGCTGCATCGCCTACGCGGATCAAGCGCATTGCGTTTGGCATTTCAATTGCGACCACGGCCGTGGCCGGCGCGCTGTTGATCATTATTCAGCCGGTCGAGCCCTCGGTCGGACGCGAATATATCGGGCGCGTGTTCGCGATCTGCGTTTTCGGCGGGCTCGGCAGCCTGCCGGGCACGGTGATCGGCGCGATGCTGCTCGGCATCGTGGAGAGCTTGACGGCCACGTTCTATGGCCCTTCCTGGGCGCCCGCGGTGGCGTTCGGGGTTCTTCTCCTCACATTGGCATTTCGTCCGGCAGGTCTCCTCGGAAGGTAGCAAGGGCGGTGCGAAACTTCGTCTTTCTGCTCGTCTGCGTGGCGGTTGCGATCGTTGTCTTCTTCGCCGCGCGCATGCTCCACAACGATTACATTTTCTTCGCCGGCTACACGGTGTTGCAATTCATTGTGCTTGCCACCGCCTGGAACATTCTTGGCGGATACACCGGCTATGTGAATTTCGGCTCCGCCGCCTTCTTTGCGATGGGAGCCTATGCGACTGTGTTCTTTCACAAGCTCTATCCGCAGCCGATTCCGGTCCTGATCGTGATCGGCGGCATTGTGTCCGGCATCGTCGGCTTCGGCATGGGCTATCTCACGCTGCGCCTGCGCGGCGCTTTCTTTGCCATCGCCACGCTTGCGCTTGCGGTGGTGCTGCAGACATTCGTCGTGAATTGGGACTATGTCGGCGGCTCGCGCGGCGCCTACATCATCCGCCCGAACGAAAATGCTCTGGTCGGCCCCTATATCCAGTACCTTTTTGTGCTGATGCTGGCGCTCGTGGTGATTGCGCTCGTCTGCGCGCGAGTGATCGAGCGCTCGCAGCTGGGCTATGGATTCGCCACCATTCGCGACGACGAGCTTGCCGCTGAGGCCTGTGGCGTGCCGACATTGCGCCTCAAGCTCATCGCGACCACGCTGTCCGGCGCGCTCATGGGGATGGCGGGGGCTCCATTCCCCTACTACATCGGGTATCTGCAGCCGTCCTCGGCCTTCGGCCTGGAATACGCCGTCAATTCCATCGCCATGCCGATGATCGGCGGCACGACCAGCTGGGTCGGGCCGTTGATCGGCGCGATCCTGCTCGGCTCGCTCCAGCAGATTGCGACAGTTACGATCTCTTCGGCGGTCAACCTGCTGATCGTCGGTCTCCTCCTCATCGCCTTCGTCATCGTCGCGCCGAACGGAATCGTCGGTTTGGTGCAGGACACGCTTCGCCCGCGAGCAAAATAATGGCGCTCCTCGAAGTGACAGGATTGAGCAAGCGCTTCGGCGGCTTCGTCGCGCTCGACGGGATCGATCTCTCCGTGCTGGAAGGCGAGCGCGTCGGACTCATCGGACCGAACGGCTCAGGCAAATCGACCCTGGTCAACTGCATCTGCGGCACGCTTGCGAACGAGACAGGCAGCGTGCGTTTTGACGGCCAGCCGATGGACGGGCTGCTCACCCACGAGCGGACGCGGCGCGGCATGGCGCGAAGCTTCCAGCTTCCGCGTCCCTTTGTAACCCTTACGGTCGCCGACAATCTGCGCGTGCCATTGCTCTATACGGTCAATGCGCGGGCGGGTTCATCGCTCAAATCGGCGGACATCCATACGCGTTGCGCCGAACTGTTGCAGCTGGTCGGGCTCGCCGAGAAGGCCGCGAAGCTTCCGCGCGACCTCACTCAGGTGGAAATGCGAAAGCTCGAGCTCGCCCGCGCCATGGCGGCAGAACCCAAGCTCCTGATTGCGGATGAGTCCATGGCCGGGTTGTCGCAATCGGAAGTCGACGACATCGTCGCTCTGCTGATTCGCCTCAATGAGCGCGGCATCACGATTGTGCTGATCGAGCATATCATGCGCGCGGTGATGCGGTTCTCGCAAAGGCTGGTAGTGCTGGTTTCCGGGCGCAAGATCGCAGACGGTCTGCCGGATGCCGTCATTCGCGATGCCGAGGTGGAGAAGGCGTATCTTGGCCAATAGCCTCACCGTCGAAAACGTCGATGCCGCCTATGGTGCCGTGCGGGTGCTCGAAGGCGTGTCGCTGCGCGTCGGCGGCGGTGAAACGGTGGTGCTGCTCGGCACCAACGGCAACGGCAAGAGCACGCTGATGAAATGCGTGATGGGAATTGTGCGCCCGCGATCCGGCCGCATCACCGCCGAGATCGATGGCGCGACGCATGAGCTCGTCGGCCGCACCACCGAGCAGATCGTCGACCTCGGCATTGCGCTCGTGCCGGAAGGGCGCCGGTTGTTTCCGCGGCTCACGGTCGAGGAGAACCTGCTCTTAGGCGCGTTTCGCCCGAAGGCGCGCGCGAAGCGCAAATCGAACCTTGATTTCTGCTTCGAGTGTTTCCCGCGGCTGGCCGAGCGCCGGCGTCAGCTTGCGGGCTCAATGAGCGGCGGCGAGCAGCAGATGCTGGCGCTCGGGCGCGCGCTGATGCTTGACCCACGCATCATATTGATCGATGAGCCCTCGGTCGGGCTCGCCCCGATACTGGTGAGTCGCACCATCGACAAGATCAAGGAGCTCAAGGACAGGTTCCAGCTCACGGTGCTCATGGCGGAGCAGAACTTTCCGCAAGCCTTGCGCATCGCCAACCGCGGTTACGTCATTGTCCACGGCCAGATCGCATTCGAGGGCCGGTCATCGGACGAGCTCAACAACAATGAGCTGATCCGCAAGTTTTATCTCGGCTTGTGAAGGCAAATGCATGCTTGGAGCCGGAGCCTGCGACAGCGGTGTTGACTGGCCCCGGCAAAAATTGAAATGCTGGAGCGGAGATAGTCATCCTTATTGGGAGATGCGGTAATGAAGTTGTCGAGTGTCCTTGCTTTGAGCCTGTTGCTTGCGTGCTCGGCTTCCCAGGCGCAGCAGCCCCCCCTGCCCAAGATCACGCCAATCATGCAAGAGCCGATTACGGGGCAGCCGGACAAGGAGTTCGTCCTGCTGAGCATTGAATGGCCACCCGACTCGGTTGGTCCCCTGCATTCTCATCCGGGCGATGAATACGGCGTCGTCGTCAAAGGCGTCTACGCGATCAGAGAGCTCAACGGGCAATGGAAGACATACAAGGCGGGCGAAGGATTTCACTTGCGCGCGGGAGTAGTCCACGAGGACAAGAATATGACGGTCAATACCTCGACCATGCATTCCTACGTCGTGGACAAGGGCAAAACCCTGATCCAGCCGTACATCAAGCCCTGAATTAATCGACTTTGATGCTTGCTGCCTTGATGATCGGGGTCCAGCGCGCGATCTCGCTCGTGACCAGGGCGGCAAGCGCCTGCGGGCCGCGCTTCGATTTGGCGGGAATCTCGCAGCCCAGCTCAAGGAGGCGGTTGCGGACGGTCTCGTCGTCGAGCGCCTTGTCGAGCGCATCGGCAAGCCGATCGATCACCGGCTTCGGCGTGCCTTTCGGCGCGAACAGGCCGTTCCAGGCTGAAGCATCGAATTCGGGCAAACCCGCCTCTTTTGATGTGGGCACGCCGGGGATCGCCGGGCTGCGCTCGGCCGTTGTGATCGCATAGCCCTTCGCGGTGCCGCCCGCAATGTGAGGAACTGCGTCCGGGATGGCGTTGCAGATGTAATCCACCTGTCCTCCAAGCAATGCATTCATGGCCGGAGCGGCGCCATTGAACGGCACGAAGGTTGGCTGCACGCCGATCAGCGAATGGAGCAGCAGGCACGTCACATGGGTGATCGAGCCGACGCCCGCGTGCGCCACGTTCACCGTCCCGGCATTGCTCTTCAGGTAATGAATGAACCCGTGCAGATCGTTGGGCGGAAAATCCTTTCGCGCCGTGAGCACGATCGGCAGGCCGGCAATCATCCCGATGGGCTCGAAATCGGACTCCGGACGGTAGGCGAGGTTGGGATAGAGCGCGACCGCCGCGGCATGTGTTCCCATCTGCCCAAGCTGGATGGTGTAGCCGTCGGGATTGGCGCGCATGGTTCGCGTGGTGCCGGTGGTGCCGCCGGCGCCGGCCACATTCTCGATGACGAACTGCTGGGCGAGACTGCGCGAGAGATATTCGCCCACGATGCGGGCGATGACATCGCTCGCCCCGCCGGGGGCGAAGGGAACAATCAGTGTAACCGGCCGCGCCGGATAACCTTGCGCCCAAGCACTACCCAAGCCAATCGCAACGGCCACCGCAGTCATTGCGAAATACAGAAGATAGCGGCGGTGAACTTTCATTGCGGTTGGTAGGGTGTGCAAAGGCGCGCTCTTCGCGCGCCGTGCGCACGCGCTCCTGGTCAGAACGCCACGATTGAACCGCGTGGGCACGCCGCGCGTACGAAGATCGACAATTGGCCGACGCGCCTCGTATCGCGCGGCTTTGCCCACCCTACGAGCCTCTGCGCAAGGGCGTAATCACTTCGCCTTCTCGTACGGGTAGATCACCTTGCCGGACTCGTATTCCGCGGGCGATACGACGACCTGGGTCGAGACGTTCTTGAACTGTCCCACATCGTTGCCTTTGACGTTCTGGAACTGGATCTGCAGGACCCGCGACTGCGCCCATTCCCCTTTGGCGCCGAATTTCACGTCGCCAACCACGGTACTGAATGAATTGGCGCGAATGTAGTCGCTGAGCTTGGCATCATCGAGACTGTTCGTGGCCGCGACCGCCTGTTGCAGCACCTGCAGCTGGGCGTAGCCAAAAGGCGCCATGTAATAGCCAAGCGCGTCGACGCCCTCGGCTCCCGCACGCGCCTGATAGCGCTCGATGAGATTCATGACGCCGGGAAAGTTCATCTTCGGTACCGGCAGCCAGAAATCGTAGTTGATGAAACCGTTGAGCAGCGGGCCAAGCTGCGTCTTGATCGCAGTCGCCTGCAGCCCGACCATGCCGCCCCCGATCATCTTCGGCTTGAAGCCGATCTCGTTGACCGCGCGAATCATGCCGACCGAATCCGGCGGATAGGAGTTGATGTTGACCAGATCGGGATTGGCGGCCGCGATTGCCCGCACGATCGGGGCATAGTCGGTGGTCGCCGGCGGATAGTTCCTGTCATACACGATCTTGAGGCCGGCCTTCTTCGCGTTCTCGCGCGATCCGTCCGCGGCGTTGCGCGAGAACTCCTGATCGGCGGAAACAATTGCCACTGTCTGCGGCTTTGGCTCCTGCGCCATGGCAATGTCGTAGAAGCCCTTCGTGAATGCCGGCTTGGCATCGGGCCCGGAAGGGATCATGGCAAAATAGTTGGGATAATCGAACTCGCTGTTGACCGCGAGGCCAAGCAGCGCGACGAACGTCTTCTTCCGCCCAATCACAATGGGCATCGCGGGCGCGATCATTGCCGTTGCATAGGGCCCGATGATGAGGTCGACCTTGTCGATATCAAGCAGCTTGGTGTAGATGGCCGGTACCTCGGCGGGCGCGCTCTTGTCGTCGTAATAAACGAGCTTGACCGGACGTCCGAGCAGTCCGCCTTTGCCATTGACGTCCTCTTCCCAGATTTTCTGGGCTAGCAGCGCCGACTTGCCGTTGGGCGCGAGCCCGCCGGTGAGCGCCATGCTGAAGCCGATCTTGATCGGCTCGCCGGATTGCGCGAGGGCGGGGCCGGCGGCGAGAACGGCCGCCAACCCGGCAAGCACCAAGCCGGGAATCGCGGTGAAGAGCGCGGCAGGAAGGTGTTTATTCATAGCCTTGAACATTGCTGTTTCCTCATGAGGTCGGCTTCTTGGTTGTGATTTATATCGGCAACGCCCGTGTCCGGGCTAGTGCCTTCGCACAGTAGCATCAGGTCGCATCGCCGCCCTCCACGATAACAGTCTCCACTTCGCCTGCTCCGGCGCGGCGAAAAGCCGCGGCCGCGTCATATTCGGGCGATGTGAAACAGCAGACGCCCTGCGCAAGCGTCGGAAACTCGATCACGATAAAGCGGTGGAATTTGTGCGGGCCTTCCATGACCTGATGGCGGCCGCCGCGGGCAAGCACTTTGCCGCCGTACTTGGCGATAATGGCTGGCACGAGATCGGTGTATTTTTTGTATTCGACCGGATCGTTGATTTTGGAGCGCGCAACCCAGTAGGCCGGCATGCAGGTCTTCCTCCTGTGTGATATCGCTCAAAGCCGCCAAATACACTCCAGTTCCGAAGGGATGACAACGTGCTCGCAGAGAAGTCGCCATGACCCGCAAGCTAATCGACATCTCGGTGCCGTTGGAAAATGAGACGGCGGCCGACCCGCCCGGCTACGGCCCCAGGATCGAATATTTCACCCACCGGCAGACCGCAGGCGACCTGATCAAATTCTTTCCCGGGTTGCGCGAGGAGGATTTGCCCGATGGCGAGGGCTGGGCGATCGAGTGGATCCGGCTCTCCACCCACAACACCACCCATCTCGATGCGCCGTGGCATTTCGCTTCAACCATGAGCCGCGGGCAGCGCGCCATCACCATCGACGAGGTGCCGCTCGAATGGTGCCTGCAACCCGCGATCAAGCTCGATTTCCGGCATTTCGCCGATGGCTACGTGGTGACTGCCCACGACGTGGAAGCCGAGCTCGAGCGCATCGGCCACACGCTGGCTCCGCTAGAGATTGTGCTCGTAAACACGAGTGCCGGTGCGGCCTACGGACACGCGGATTACGTTTCCAGGGGCTGCGGCATGGGCCGCGCGGCAACCCTTTATCTGCTCGAGGGCGGCGTGCGCGTCACCGGCACCGACGGCTGGAGCTGGGATGCGCCGTTTGTCCACACGAAAGAAAAATATCTTGCAACGCGCGATGCCAGCCTGATCTGGGAGGGGCACAAAGCCGGTCGCGAGATCGGCTATTGTCACATCGAGAAGCTGCACAATCTCGAGGCTTTGCCGGCGCAAGGCTTCATGGTGAGCTGCTTCCCCGTGAAGGTGCGCGGCGGGTCCGCCGGCTGGACGCGCGCGGTCGCGATCCTGGATGAAGGCGCATGAGTGCGTCCATTACGGTCTGCGTGAAATGCGCGCAGATCGCGCCGCCGACATTGACCCCCTGGGTTTGATCTCATTAGCATCGAGGACAAGTCGCCGCGCGGGGTGACAATCCGCTCAATGCGATAGCTACCCGAGTTGCCGGCGCGCAGGAGGCGGGAGTGAATCGACGCAGCTTCATCATCGGCTCAGCGGCAGCAACGGTCACCGTGCAGACCGCCGCCACGCAGGACGCTTATCCGAGCCGCGCCATCACCATCATCAACCCGTTTCCACCGGGAGGGGCTTCCGACGTCGTGACACGGCCGCTTGCTGCGGCGCTCGAGCCGATCGTGCAAAAGCCGGTCGTCATCGACACCAAGGCGGGTGCCGCGGGACAGGTTGGCGCCCAGGTTGCCGCTCATGCCAAGGCGGACGGCTACACGCTGCTTTCGCATATCACATCGATCTCGGGTTTTGCCGAAGTTGACCGGCTGTTCGGCCGTCAACCGAAATTCACCAACGCTGATTTCATTCCGCTTGCGCGTTTCGTCGCAGACCCCTGCGTGCTCATCACCAACGATCAACAGCCTTGGCAAACGCTGGCTGAATTCATCGAGGATGCAAGCAAGCGTCCGAATGAGATCATCTTCAGCTCGTCCGGACTTTACGGCGCACTGCATATCCCTACCGCGCTGTTGATGATGGCGGCGGGCGGATTGAAACTGCGGCATCTGCCGACAAATGGCGGCGGGCCGGCGCTCACCGCCCTTCTCGGCAACAACGCGGCGGTTCTGGTGTCTTCGGTTTCCGCCTGTCTGGCGCAAATCAAGGCGGGGAAGGCGCGCCCGCTTGCGCTGTTTGGAGGGCAGCGATCGAAAGCGCTCCCGGACATACCGACATTGAAGGAGAGCGGCTATGACCTCGAATATTATCTCTGGGTCGGTTTGTTTGCGCCCAAAGGCACTCCGGAAAACGTCGTCAGCTATCTGCGGCAGGTCTTGAACAAGGCCGCACACACTCCTGGGTTTGAGAATGCGCTCGCGAATCTCGGCCAAAATCTGGATTACCTGGACATGCCGGAGTTCGCTGCATTCTGGGCCGCCGACAGCCAGAGGATCGAGGCGGCCATTCGCGCGATCGGCAAGGTCGCGGGGTGATACGCGCTGATCACGCCGTCGGCGGCGCGTTGGCTGCTCTCGGTTTGCTCGTCCTGGCGCTGAGTGGCGATCTGCCCATTGGCACACTGTCATTTCCCGGCGCCGGGATGATGCCAAAGCTGCTTGCGAGCTTGCTTGTCGTATTCGGGCTGCTCATTGCCGTGCGCGCGCGGGAGAGCGCGCCGCTCGCGGACGTTTCGTGGCAGGATCTGCCGCATGCAATGCGAGTCGCTGCGGTCACGGGCGTCGCTATCGCGTTTTATCAAACTCTGGGTTTCGTCGTTACGATGGGGCTCCTGCTCTTCGTGCTGATCTTCGGCATCGAGCGCCGTCACCCGGTTCCCGCCGCTGCATTTAGTGCAGGCGTGGTCGCGCTTACATACGTGTTGTTCAGCATCGCGCTGAAAACTCCGCTCGAGCCGGGCCTGCTCGGATTCTAGCCGTGGGCACAGTCGAAAGCCTGCTGCTCGGCTTCTCGGTGGCGCTCCAGCCCGACGTCTTGTGGTACGCGTTTCTTGGTTGTCTGGTGGGAACCGTGGTCGGCGTACTGCCCGGCATCGGTCCACTCTCCGGGATCAGCATACTTTTGCCCGCGACGTTCGGGCTCGACACGACCAAATCCGTGGTGATGCTCGCGGGCATCTATTACGGCTCGCAATATGGCGGCTCGACCACGGCAATATTGATGCGCATTCCCGGCGAAGCTTCCTCGGTGATGACCTGCATCGACGGCTATGCCATGGCGCAGAAAGGACGCGCCGGCGCGGCACTTTGCATTGCCGCCGTGGGCTCGTGGGTTGCCGGCACGTTCGGTGTCCTCATGCTCACCCTAATCGCGCCGCCGCTCGCCGCCTTCGCGCTGCGTTTCGGGCCGCCGGAATACACCGCGCTCCTGGTGCTTGGGCTGATTTTTCTCGCCTACATGTCGTCGACATCATTGCCGCGCACCTTGCTCATGGCGTGCCTGGGCCTCCTCCTCGGCACGATCGGCATCGACAGCATGACCGGACACTTCCGTTACTCCTTCGATATCGCCGAGCTGGGGGATGGGATCGGGATCGTGCCGGTTGCGGTCGGCCTGTTCGGATTGGGAGAAATCCTCGCCACCCCCTCCGCCAATGTGGTGCGCGATGTTATCGCGCCGAAGCTTGCGCAACTGCTGCCCAATATCGACGAGTGGCGGGAAGCGGCAATGCCGATTGCGCGCGGATCAATCCTCGGCTTTCTGGTCGGATTGACGCCTGGCTCGGCCCACATCATTTCCAGCTTTCTTTCCTATGGCGTCGAGCGCCGCTTGGCCAAGCATCCGGAAGAGTTCGGCAAAGGAGCCGTTGCCGGCGTAGCCGGACCGGAATCTGCGAACAACGCCGCTTCCACCGGCGCCTTCGTCCCCATGTTGGCGCTCGGCCTGCCCACCGGCCCGATCACGGCGGTGCTGCTTGCCGCGCTCATGATCCATGGCGTCCCGCCCGGGCCGACGCTGGTCAATGAGCATCCCGATGTTTTCTGGGGCTTTGTTGCCTCCATGTATGTCGGCAACCTGATGCTGCTTGCGCTCAACCTGCCGCTGGTCGGCGTTTTCGTGAACGTGCTGCGAATTCCCTACGCTTATCTGTATCCGCTCGTGATCATGTTCTGCATCATCGGCGTGTATGAGGTGAACCATTCGATCGTAGACGTATGGATCATGTTGATTATGGGACTCGCCGGTTATCTTTTGCGCAAGTTCGGTCTCGATCCGGCGCCGTTGGTTCTCGGGCTGGTGATCTCACCGACCCTCGAAATGAGCTTGCGGCAATCGCTCATCATGTCGAACGGTAATTGGACCATCTTTTTCCAAAGGGGGATTGCGCTTGCGCTCCTCGCCCTCTGCTTCGCCCTCCTGGCATTGGCTGCGCTGTCACTGCGCCGCGGCCGCAAGGACTGGCGGAGCAGGCTGGCCGAGGCGGAAGCCGGCGATTGCGCTGTTGAATGAGCATTGCACGCTGCAAACGAAGCGGATTTGTCGTCCGCGAGTGGGCGCCCTCGAACCGAATTCCTCGATTGAGCTACTAATGATGTTCACGGCGATTCGGAGCCAGTTCCGTGATGGTTGAGCTTGCTCGCGCGCAATGCCGAAGCTGCGGGATGCCGGTCTCCTGGTTCGCGCGCGCGTGCCCGCATTGCCACGCCTCGAATCAGCCAAATCCGGTGGCCACCAGCATCGCACTGCTCGCGGTCATTTTGATCGCCGGCGCTGTTGCGCTTGGCGTGAAATTTTTTCATGCGGGCGAGCGGGCGCGCACCGCCGCGCCGGGAGCGCAGCCTGCGCCGGGATCAACCGCCGACAACACGGCCGAATTTGGCTGGATCGTAAAGGCGATGGCCGAATGCGAGGAAGAGGCCAAGCAGAAGCTCGACACGCTCCACTTTCTGATCGTTCCAGTGACCGCGACGGGACACCCTCTGCCGGGCTGGTCGCCGGTCCCCATCAGCGATGTCGGCGCTTCCGCCAAGCTGTTGACGTCGACCGACGCTTTGATCGGGCTACGCAATGGAGCTCTGGAGCTTTATGCGAAGCCGGTCACGTTCGTCATCTCCGATCCCGCGAGCAAAACCATTTACAAATGGAAGCCGGTGGTCGGGGTTGCCGCGCTAGGCACGAAGGAATCGAGCTTCGAGAAGATCAGGCTCGGCTTCGAGCTGCCCGATGTCGCCGGCGACATCGAATGGGGGCCGACCATCGCCGTGAGCAAAGGCACCTGCTACTGGATCAATCCGCTTGTGCTCGCTCCGACCCGCAGCGGATGAGCGATGGCCTACGATCGGCCATGTCCTTCGTTTTTCCGTCGGAGAAAATCTTCGATATCGAGCGGCTTGCCCTCGCCTGCATCGAGAGAGCGAATGCCCTTGTCTATCTCGGCGCGCAGGTGACGCAGCTGCTCGACATGCGAGAGGAGCTGGCGGCCAATCTGTTCCTGATCCGCGTCAGGCAGATTGGAGACCTCCGCGATCGCTATTTCAAGTGTCCTTACCATTCTGAGATCATATCACAATGCGGAGGTTGTCTGCACCAAGGCCTTAGTCAGGAATTTGATAATTGGCGGGCCCATCGGTCTTTGGCGCTCGGCGCTAAGCCCACAGCCGCTCTTTTTCCAGCCCTTTGTAGAGCTCGGCGACGTATTCGCTATAGCCGTTAAACAACAGGGTCGGCCGGCGTTCGTTCAGTCCGATCAACTCCTCCGTCGCCTGGCTCCAGCGCGGATGCGGAACCTGCGGATTGACGTTGGCCCAGAAGCCATATTCGGAACTCTGCAGAGCTTCCCAGTAGCTCTTTGGCCGCTCATCGGTAAAGTTGATGCGCACGATCGATTTGATGGATTTGAAGCCGTATTTCCACGGAACGGCGAGCCGCAGCGGCGCGCCTTGTTGCTTGGAGACCGGTTTGCCGTAGGCCCCGGTGACCAGGAAAGCGAGTTCATTGGCAGCTTCCGCGATAGTCAGCCCCTCGACATACGGCCAGGGATACCAGCTCTGGCGTTGCCCGGGCGCAACCGAGGTATCGAGGAAGGTCTCCATGCGCACATATTTCGCCGATGCGAGCGGGGCAGCCAATCGCAGGAGGTCGGCGAAAGGAAAGCCGCTCCACGCAATGGCCATTGACCATGCCTCGACGCAGCGATGGCGGTAGAGCCGCTCCTCCAGCGGCATCTTGCGAATGAGATCGTCGATGCCGATCTCCTGCGGCTTTTCCACCATTCCGTCGATTTTGACGGTCCAGGGCCGCAGCTTGAGGGCTTGTGCCGCTTTGCCGACGCTCTTGCTCGAGCCGAATTCGTAGAAATTGTTGTAGTTGGTGTTAATCTTCTCGTCGGTGACCGGGCGATCAAGCGTGAATTTCTCGTTGCGCTTGACGGGATAAAGATCCTTGGTCGGATCGGGCACATCGCTGATGCGCTGAGCGCGCGCGGCTCCCGGGACCAACGAGAGCGCTCCGGCGCCCGCAAGCAAGGCGCGGCGGTTGAAGAAAAGATGCTCAGGCGTGGCAAGCCGCTCGGGAATTTCCCACCCGCGGCGGTGAATGACGTGCATGGGCGACCTCCGAATCCCGAGCACGGGGTTAGGTCGAGCCTATGCGAGACCCGACATCTGCTGCGCTCTCTCGGGTGTTGGGTCGCGTGAAGAACGCGACCTAACGCGCACTATCAGCCAGCCGGCAATCACAGGCAAGTCACAGCTATGCCACGCTCGCGTGATGGCGATTATTTATCGAGTGTCCCGTCATGCGCCGTCGGATCGTGCCGATCAGCTGGGCCTTGGGCATGGGCTTTGCAAACAGGTAGCCTTGGCCGATTTGGCAGCCAATGGCCTGCAATTTATGGCTCTCGTGAACGGTTTCGATGCCTTCGGCAACGGTGGTAAGCCCGAAGCGCTGGCCGAGCTCGACAATGGTTTCGCAGAGACCCGCATTGATCCGGTCGATATGGCAATTCGTCACGTAGCTGCGATCGATCTTGAGCTCGCTGAACGGAAGCTGCCGCAGTCGGGCGAGTGAGGAATAGCCGGCACCGAAATCGTCGAGCGCCAAGGTGCAGTTGAACTCGCGCAAGGACCCCGCCACCTCGTTTGCAACCTTGAGGTCAGGCAGGATCTCGTCCTCTGTTACTTCCATGATGAGGCCCGGCCAGTTCGACGCGCGCGGCCGGTGCTCGCGCAGGATTGCCGGGATCGGCAACTTGATGAGGGCGGAAACCGGGACATTGACCGATAGCTTCAGCGGCATGCCCACTTCCGCCCAGGCCTTCCAGTCCGTCAACGCGGTAACGATGACCCGTTCTGTCAGGGCGAGCATCTCGGCCTCGCTCGCGCTCGGCAGGAACTCGCCGGGGCTGATCATCCCTCTCACCGGGTGACGCGCGCGCACGAGCCCCTCTGCCCCCACCAGACGCCTGCTCTTGAGCTCGATTTTCGGCTGGTAGAAGAGTTCGAGCCAACCTCGACTGAGAATGTCGGCGACCGTCACCGGGCCATCGGGGGGGGCCGGCTCGTTTTTGGTTAGCGCGAAGAGCTCTCGTAGACGATTTATTAACATCGTACTCGCGCTGTAGCGCCCGCAGCTCGACCGCAGCTTATGCCGCAAGACCCGGCGCTGGCGTTAACAGCCGGCATCCGGTCACGGGCATGCTTTGCAAATGGTAACGCAAGGGCGCTGGCTCGCGCTGTAGCCCGCATGAGCGCAGCCGCCTTCGCCAAGGCTTCGGCGGCCCTCACTCGCATTAGCCCGTCGAAGCTTTAGCGGAGACGGGCGACAGCGGGGAGGCCGCTCCCGGATATCGCTTCGCTCATCCGGGCTACTGGCGGGTTCCCTCAAGCCGCCGCGGCCGATTTGCGTGCCGCCACGATCTGGTCTGCGGTGCGCCCCGTCAGTTCCGCCATGTGATCGAACTTGAAGCTGAAGCTGCCCACTCCAGCCGTCGCGGAGCGCACCTCCACAATGAGGTCGCCGATCTCGGATTCGGGCATCTGCACCCGGACCACATCCCATCCCTCCCAGCCCTCGCGGGTATCGAAGCCAAGTATTTGTCCCCGCCGGCCCGACATGAGCGCATTCATCTTGGCGGTCGCCTCCGAGGGGCAGACGATTTCCACCTGGTAAATGGGCTCGAGCAGAACCGGCTGGCACTGCGGCAGTCCGTCATGGATGGCGAGACGGCCTGCCAGCTGGAATGCCATGTCGGACGAATCGACCGTGTGATAGGAGCCGTCGATCAGCTTGGCCGTGACATCGACGACCGGAAAACCGAGTGGGCCGTGCTTGAGCGCCTCGACGACGCCCTCCTCGACCGAGGGGATGTAGTTGCGCGGGACGACCCCGCCCTTGATCTCCTCCGTGAACACAAAGCCCGAGCCGCGCGGCAGCGGTTTGATGTCGAGAACGACATCTCCGTATTGTCCATGTCCACCGGACTGCTTCTTGTGCCTGCCACGCTGGACAATGCCCTTCTTGATGGTCTCGCGATATCCCACGGTCGGTTTGTGCGACGCGGTGGCGACGCCGAATCGATCCGACAGCCGCTCGACAGCGACCCTCAATTGCATCTCACCTTGGCCCCAGAGCACGACTTCATGGGCTTCCGCGTTGTGAACGACGCTGATTGAGGGATCCTCCTCCAGAAGCTTTGACAAGGCCTGGCCGAGCTTCACGTCGTCTTTGCGCTCCTTGGCGGCAACCGCCATGGCCAATACCGGAGGATAGGGCGCAACGGTCGCCACGCGCGGATGCGCCTGCTTGCCGGCGGTCAGGGTGTCGCCGGTATTGGCATGGTCAAGCTTGCCGAGCGCCACCGTTTCGCCAGCCTGCGCGGCAGCGCGTTTCTCGCTGGTCTGGCCCAAGAGTCGCAAAACGCCTGCCACGCGCCCGGCGTCGCGATCGGGAGTAATGAACGTCGTCCCGTCATTCGCCTGGCCATTGAGAATCCGCACGATCGACATCTTGCCGCCGTGCGCGGTATGGAGCGTCTTCATGACATAGGCGATGGTCTCGTTTCCTGGCTTGATGCC
>Ga0209526_10001095_pt1 | contig 17881 bp, 16 predicted proteins | sample JacPinW_OM2H0_M1_FD_188566 | JGI IMG/M metagenome (GOLD analysis project Ga0209526, IMG submission 188566) | Forest soil microbial communities from Algoma, Ontario, Canada - Jack Pine, Ontario site 1_JW_OM2H0_M1 (SPAdes) (version 2) | ecosystem: Environmental > Terrestrial > Soil > Boreal... | reverse complement strand
ATCCGCGACGGGCAACACTTCCAAAGTCAGTCTTAAGGCCTGCGCCGCCGATTCCGTTATCTTTAGCAGACTCGCGGGCATTCCGCGATCCCATAGAACTGCAACATGTGAAAGCGACGGAACTGCCTCCTTCAAAATCTCTAGTCTCTTAGTGGTCAGATCGGCGTCCTGAAAAGCGAGGCCGGTAATATTTCCGCCGGGGCGGGCGTAGCTCGCTGCGAAACCTTCCTCCACCGGATCGCTCATGATGGCGACGACAATCGGAAGCGTTTTGGTTTCCTTCTGAACGGCTCGAATGGCCGGATAGCCTGAAGGTACAATGACATCGAGATTGGCTTGTAGAAGCTCTCTCGCCAGCCCTGGCAGCCGATCAATCCTGCCTTCCGCAAAGCGAGCCTCGTAGACGATGTTCTGGTTTTCCCGATAGCCGAGTTCACTCATTCCTTCGCGGAACGCCGCAACCTTACTGGCGGCCAGGTCGGAAGAACCGAGCGTTAACAGACCAACACGGGCGATCTTGCCAGCGCTCAGGGCTGCGACTGGCGCAGATATTACAATCGGCCCAGCGACCGCGGCACCACTCAGAAAACCAATGAACTCGCGCCGACGCATGTACCCCTCGTGAGGACCGACGCCTCGTGCAATATCCAAAGTCTACCACTTTGCGACCAGGCGGCGAGTGAGAAATGCCACACTTTGGCTTGAGACACTTGATGAGGCCCAATGTCCGAATTGGGGGGCAAAAGCTGTCCTCGAGCATCGTCCGCAGGAAGTCCGTTCATCTCTCTGAAAGCAAGACATCCATCGGGCATGCCCGGACGCCTGGCTTGCGCGTCTACCGAGTCTCCGCCCTAGCCCGCGCCGAACGCCTTGAAGGTGATGATGGTGTGGGTGTCCTGGATGCCGGGAAGCACCTGCACTCTCTCGTTGATGAAGTGCCCGATGTCGGTGTCGTTGTCGACGTAGAATTTTACCAGGAGATCGTAGTCGCCGGCGGTGGAATAGATCTCGGACGCAATCTCGGCTTCCGCAAGCGCATTGGCGACGGTGTAGGACTGGCCGAGCTTGCACTTGATCTGGACGAAGAAGGGAACCATCGCTGTCGTCTCCGGAAAGCGTCTCGCAAGCGCTCAATATAGCGTTCAAGAACTTGCTGGCAATAACAGGTCGCGCTACAGCATGATCCGGAAAAGTGGGAACCGGTTTTCCGAAAAGATCATGCTCAAACAAAGAGATGAGATCATGATCCGATTCGACCTAATCGGATCATGATCTCAGGGATAGGGATATGACCCCGACCGGCCGGCCAAACCTCCCAAGGGCCAAGCGATGACGACGCCCGTCGCGCTCACCATCGCCGGCTCGGATTCCTCAGGCGGCGCCGGCATCCAGGCCGACCTCAAGACGTTTGCGGCGTTCGGCGTCTACGGCGCATCCGTCATCACGGCGCTGACCGCCCAGAACACGCGCGGCGTGACCGGCATTCATCTCGTGCCGCCGGATTTTGTCACCGCGCAAATGGACGCGGTGTTCAGCGATCTCGAGGTCAAGGCCGTCAAGATCGGTATGGTGGCGCAGCTTGCGACCATCGAGGCCATCGCCGCGGGGCTCAAGCGCTGGTCGCCAGGCGTCGCAGACAGTACAGGCCATGTCGTGCTCGATCCGGTGATGGTGGCCAGTTCGGGCGACCGGCTGCTGGCAGCGGATGCGGTCGAAGCCTTGCGCACAAAACTCATCCCGCGCGCTTCCCTGATCACGCCGAATCTCCCCGAGGCCGCCGCTCTTCTGGACGAGCCGGTCGCTGTCAGCGAGGCCGAGATCGAGCGCCAGGGCAGGCGGCTGTTGTCGATGGGCTGCGGAGCTGTGCTGATCAAGGGCGGGCATGGCGAGGGCAGCGAGAGCATCGACTATCTCGTAGCAGCCAGCGGCAGCGTCGCGCTATCGGCGCCGCGCATCGCCACCAAAAATACCCACGGTACCGGCTGCTCGTTGTCGTCGGCGATCGCAGCCCTGCTCGCCAAGGGCGAGGCGATGGAAACCGCGGTTCGCAATGCCAAGGCCTTTATCAGCGCCGCGATCGCGGCCGCCGACCGCTTCAGCGTCGGCCATGGCCACGGGCCGATCCATCATTTCCACCGGTTTTATTGAGGCGCGTTCGTCGTCTCTGACGCGCGGTGTCTCAAAGGTGCCAAAATGGTCATCGATTGGGAAACCGGCCCTACCAGCGAATGGACCTGGCGGGCCTCTGTTGTCCTTCGCTACTTTGGGTGGAACCGGGAGTTGGCATCATGCTGATCACGAACGTCAGGGCACACCACATCCGTATCCCCTACGACGCCGGTGTCGCGAGCTTCAGACAAGGCGCCTCCGCCATAACGGGTCTCGATACCGTCATGGTCGAAGTCTCTACCGACGCGGGACTAACCGGCTGGGGCGATGCCTTTGGCTACGTGTGTCCACGATCTACCGCCACCGCGGTCGATGAAATGATTGCGCCGCAGGCTCGAGGTCTCGAAGTTCCGGATGCTGAGGGCATTCCCGCCTTCATGGATCGCGTTCAGCGCAATCTGCATTTGTTCGGCCGTTATGGCATCACGATGTTCGCGATTTCCGGCCTCGACATCGCATTGTGGGATCTTGCCGCAAGAGTGCAGGGCGTGCCGCTGCACCGCCTCGTCGGCGCCAGCAAGCGGGCACGGATTCCGGCCTATGCAAGCCTGCTTCGGATCGGGAAACCGGAGCTTGTTGCCGGTGAATGCGAGACGGCGCTGCGACGTGGCTACACCGCAATCAAGCTGCATGAAACCACGGTACCGACTGTGTTCGCCGCCCGTCAGGCGATCGGCCCAGGTATTCCGCTGATGGTCGATCTGAATTGCCCGATGGATGCAACTGAAGCGACCGCGTTCGCGCACGCTTGCCGGGCGGCCGCGCCCAAGTTCCTGGAAGAGCCGGTCTGGCCACCGGAGGATTTTGCGACGCTCGCGAAGCTACGTAGCGAAGGCGGGATCGATATTGCGGCGGGAGAGAACGCGTGCACGGTTCATCAATTCCGCCAAATGATGACCGCGGATGCCGTGAGCTATGCACAGCCCTCGGTGACCAAGGTCGGCGGCGTTACCGAATATCTGAAAGTGGTTGCCTTGGCCGACGAAAGGGGCGTCAAGCTTGCGCCGCATTCTCCCTATTTCGGGCCGGGCTTTCTGGCGACGCTGCAGCTGATGTCGCTGCGCGACGATGCCACCTTTGTCGAAGTGTTTTTCATGAATCGCGCCGCGTGTCTTTGGGGCGGCCGCATCGATGTCGATGCCAATGGCACGATCGCGGTGCCCCAAGGACCAGGGCTCGGCTACGAACCGGACAGGGGGATCATCGAGCGTTACCGCGTTTCATGACCGGATAAACGACCGAACAATCTCGAGTAAGCACCAAGCCGGGCATGTCTGTTTTGTCCCCGACAGCGGACATCCATCTAGCGAAAGGGCACGTCAGCTTCGTGCCATTGCCGACACGGTACGCTAATCGATCACGTCGTCGGCGCGCGTAATCACACGACACCACGAGGCAGTTTGGCAGTTTGGAGGCTAGTAACGACCTAAGCCGTCAGAAGACCCAGCGCAGGACTACTTGCATTGCCCTTTTTTCCTACGTTCTTCTATCGTCAGCTGGCACGACGAGTTGCAAACTTGAATGCCGCGTCCCGTTTTTCCCTTGCAAGCTTTGCTCATACAAACATTAACGTCGCAATTGACGGCCAGCGCGGGTGGCGCGAAGACAATCGATAACCCGTAAACGATAAGCGCGGACAGAAACGCAAGTGACAAACGACGCGACATGGATATCTCCTGCAAATAATGGGTTTGAAAATAGTAGGCGAAAGTTAGAGGATACACCAATTGATTGCAACCGATCTGGATACTCTACAGCACGACGGCTCATGACCGGTTGCGGGTGTTCGTCTATCTTTCTCGGTGGGAGGGATGGGATCAAGCCTGATCTTAATGGTCTGGGTGATGCGATGTCCGTTCCGGGTCGTCAAAAGCGACGGGTCGGCGATGTCCGCGTTACTTCCGCTTTACCCCTGAAGCCCGACATCCTTCGTAAGGGACGGCAAGTCTCAAACACCTCGTCGGCGATAGCAAGCAGCCCGCGAGGAATCGCGATCCAAGCGACTTCGCAGCTTTCAGGTTAATGATGAACTCGAACTTGGTCGGCTCCACGACAAGGAGCTCGTCGGAATGGGCTCGCTTGATGATGCGGCCAGCGTAAATTCCGTGCGGAGGCATCTCGGTGTTGTCGCGCTTTGATGACGCGACAGGTCCGCTTACCTATCAAAAGCGAACATTACACTCGAGTGTCGCGACTTCGCATTCACCCCGGATGCAAACGTAAGGCAACGACTGTATGGGGCGAGTGACGGCCACAAAGGCGCGGCAAGGCCATGATCGCTGACCTACAGTCCAGACCTGACGAAAAACCCCGCGTCATGATTTGGGCCGATCCGGGGTGCAGCGTCCTCCCGTTAACGACCGGCAACTGGTCGATCACAATTCAAAACAGGGAGGATGACGATGGGAAGTTGGCTCAGTGAACGAGAACAGCGCCTTGTCGCAGGCGCCGAGGCGGCATCGGCCGCAACGCCGGTTCCGACCCAGATTGTATCGAACGGCGAATATTTGCCGCCTTCGCAGAGCGCGACCCAGAAGAGGGTCGAAGCGCGCATCAATGAGTTGGCCGACCTTAACGGCAAACGGCTCGGCCTGAGCCGCCGGCAGTTCATGCGAACGAGCTGCGGTATGGCGGCCGCCTTTCTCGCCATGAACGAGATCTACGGCAACGTCTTCCAGGTCACGGCGGCCGAAGCCCACGAACCCGAAATGATGCTGGCGCGGGCGCAAAGTCTCGCGGGGCAATTCGTCTTCGACGTCCAGACCCACTTCGTACGCGACGATTTCAAGCATGACGAACTGCTCGGCCTCGCAAGCTTCGCCAGCGAGCACTGGAATCCGAAGATGAAGCAGGAAGGCGTGTCGTCGCTCGCCCGCTACAAGTTCCAGAACTACATGAAGGAGATCTATTACGACAGCGACACCACCATGGCGCTTCTGAGCGGCGCCCCGTTCGACGATCCGAGCTGGTGGCTGTTGTCGAATGAGCAGATCGCCAAGGCGCGTGAGATGATCAATGACTTTGCGGGCTCACGCCGCTTGCTGGCGCACTCCGTGATCACGCCCAAGCAGCCAGGCTTTATGGATGAGGTCGACAAGGCGATCGCGGTCTACAAACCCGATTCATGGAAGTCCTACACGATCGGCGACCCGCTCGCGCCGTCGAAATTCCCCTGGCGGCTTGACGACGAGCAGGTGATGTATCCGTTTTACGACAAGGCGGTGAAAGCGGGGATCACCACCCTATGCATCCACAAGGGTCTGCTGCCGCCCGATTACGAGAAATCCTTCGCCGGCGTATGGGAGTACGCAACCGCCTGGGACATCGGCAAGGCTGCCAAAGACTGGCCGCAGATGAACTTCGTCATCTATCACTCGGCGCTGCGTCCGTTCCTTGAACTGCCCGACCAGGCCTGGGCCGAGTTCGAGTCCACGGGCCGCATCCGGTGGGCCACCGATCTAGCGGAAATTCCACAGAAGTTCGGCGTCACTAACGTCCACGCGGAGCTTGGCACGTCGTTTGCCAATTCGGCCGTGGCGCATCCGAAATTCTGCGCCGCGCTGGTCGGCACGCTGATCAAGGGCATGGGGGTCGATCATGTCCTGTGGGGCACCGACTCGGTTTGGTACGGGTCGCCCCAGTGGCAGATCGAGGCGCTGCGTCGGCTCGAAATCCCCGAGGATATGCAAAAGAAATATGGTTTTGCTCCGCTCGGTGGCCCCGACAGCGCGATCAAGCAGATGATCTTCGGCGGCAACGCGGCCCGCATGTACCGGATCAATCTGAAGGCTGCCGACAATATCAGGATGCCGGCCTTTTCCGAGGACCGGCTGACCGCCCTGAAGAGCCAATATGAGCTCGCCGCCAAGGAGCCCTCGAACCTGCGTTACGGCTACGTCCGCGCCGCCTGATCGCGGTTTGGGCTTTTGCGCAAGTGGCTTCGGCGAGGATTCCTCGCCGTAGCCGCGCCGTTGAGGATTTTGCGATGCTCGCGAAGCCACAAGCAGGCTCACGCCGTCTAGCGCGAATGGTTGTCATACCGGGTGCTGAACCCAAACATTCGGCTCGATATAAACTGCGTAATCCTGTTCCAGCGAAACCATCACCGGCGACAGCGCACCCGCCACCAAAACTTCGCCAGATCGATCGAACGGCATTCCGGTCCAAAGCGACCAATCAGCCAAGCTGCCGACGATCGTCATGGAATAGGGTGCGATCTTTATGAACTTTCCGCCAGCGCGAAGGTGGGTTCTCAACCACCCATCAATCGGGAAGCCATCGGAACGCACAGTGTTGACGTAGTCGCGCATCGACGTGCGTGGCTGTAGGTGCTTTTGGTTCGGTCGCACCGGCGCAAACACTTCTCCAAATCCTTTGGCGTTCGCGCAGGCTTTCATAGCGCCCAATAGCGCCAACGAATTGCCGCTGCCCCGGGCTTCGGGGAGCATGCTGATTTCCAGCGCGCTCAGGGCATTCGGTGCGCGTCCAATCATGCTATCATCGTGAGCCCAGCGGATAACCTGATCCCAACCGCCATCGGGCAGTTCGGTGCGGCCGTCGGTATTGAACGCAAATGGCACGCTAAACGCTCGCGCGACTACCTTGCCATCGGCTACGCCAGCGAAAGCATAGTCGAGATAGCGATCAAACATCGATGGCCCAAAATAGAGCTCTGCTGCTGCACTGTGTGTCATGAACTCCGGCCATACAGACTGTAAATCCGAAGCGAAAATCAGCGGCCGAAGATCAGGTCGCTCTCGTAATGCAAAGATTTCCAGACCCATGATGCCTCCCTGGCCTGTCACATGATGGCATCTCCGCGGCCCATCGCCTAGGTCGTGCGGCCATATGGATCGTCGAAGACTCGTCCTTGATCCCAGCGCCATGCTCCGGAGTGACGATTATGTCGCTTGGTTGTCGCACCGCGCTGCTATTCGCTCTTCTGAACAAGGGGGACGATTGATTCGCGCTGGAACCGGCCTTTTGCGTGGATGAGCACAGCCGATCTCGATCCTGCCCAAAGAAAGAGCACGATCAGGAAATGCAGGAACAGGTTTCCGCCTCGATCCAAAAGCGAAGCGTTCGTCGGCGCTTATGTCCAAACAAAACGTAAAGGGTCCCGTCATCACGTTGTCACGGGAATCGGCTAGCTGCTCGGCATGGGAAGTTACACTATGAGTGACGAGTTGCCGGAACGGCGCTTTCGCACTTTGTTTATCTCCGATGTCCATCTCGGAGCCCGCGGTTCGCAAGCCGACCGATTGCTGGACTTTCTGCGCAGCCATGACGCCGATACCATCTACCTCGTCGGCGATATCGTCGATGGCTGGGCGCTGCGATCCAACTGGTACTGGCCGCAATCGCATAACGACTTCGTCCAAAAGATGCTGCGCAAGGCGCGCAAGGGCGCCAAGATCATCTACGTGCCCGGCAATCACGACGAATTCCTGAGAAACTATTACGGCACGCATTTCGGCGGCATCGACGTCGTCGAAAACATCGTCCACACCGGCGTCGACGGCCGGCGCTATCTCGTCATTCACGGCGATATTTTCGACCTCGTGGTGCAGAACGCGCGCTGGCTCGCCCATCTCGGCGACAAGGCCTACGATTTCGCGATCCAGATGAACCGGCTGGTCAACTTCTTCCGGCGTGCGTTCGGCGTGCCCTATTGGTCGCTGTCGCAATGGGCCAAGCTGAAGGTCAAGAACGCGGTGAACTATATCGGCGCCTTCGAGCAGACACTCGCTGCCGAAGCGCGCCGTCACGGCACTGAGGGGGTGATCTGCGGCCACATCCATTACGCCACCATCCGCGACGAACACGGCATTCGCTATATGAACTGCGGCGACTGGGTGGAAAGCTGCACCGCGCTCGTCGAGCACGAAGACGGCCGGTTTGAAATCATCACCTGGGCCGATCCGCAGCGACGGGCGGTTCCCGTCGCCTCGGTGGCAGCGCGTGCCGCCTAATGCACATTCTGGTCGCGACTGACGCGTGGCATCCTCAGGTCAACGGGGTGGTACGGTCGCTGACCATGATGGCGGAGGCGGCGAAGGGGTTTGGTGTCGAAGTCGGTTTTCTGACCCCGCAATCGTTCCGCACCTTCGCGCTGCCGAGCTACCGGGATGTGCGGGTCGCGCTGCCGTATCAGGCGAAGATCGCGCGGTTGATTAGAGAAGCGCGGCCCGACAGCATTCATATCGCGACCGAAGGACCGATCGGACTGTTGGCGCGGCGCTATTGCCGCAAGCACGGTTTGGCTTTCACCACGAGCTTTCACACCCGCTTTCCCGACTATATCTCGGCGCGCCTGCCGATCCGCGAATCCTGGATCTGGGCGGCGCTGCGCGCCTTCCATCGGCCGAGCCAGGCGGTGATGGCGGCGACGCCGGCGCTGGCGAGCGAGCTGCGCGGGCGCGGCTTTCGCAATGTGGTGCTATGGCCGCGTGGCGTCGATACGAAACTGTTTCATCCGCGCAGCGTTGATCTCGGCCTGCCGCGGCCGGTGTTCCTTTGTGTCGGCCGGGTCGCGGTCGAAAAGAATCTCGAGGCGTTTCTCGACCTCGATCTGCCCGGCACCAAATTGATCGTCGGCGACGGGCCGGCGCGGGCCGAGCTCGTTCGCAAATATCCGAACGCCGTGTTTGTCGGCGCGCGGCAGGGCGAAGCGCTGGCGGAGGCCTACGCGGCGGCCGATGTCTTCGTGTTCCCGAGCAGGACCGACACCTTTGGCCTCGTGCTGCTGGAGGCGTTGGCAAGCGGCCTGCCGGTTGCCGCGTTTCCCGTGACCGGACCGCGCGACGTGATCGGCAACGCGCCGGTCGGCGTGCTGAACGACGATCTGCGGCTGGCCTGCCTGTCCGCCCTGCACATTTCGCCGCAAGCCTGCCTGGAATTTGCCGCCAAGCATACCTGGGAAGCCTCAGCCCGGGCTTTTGTGGAAAATATCGCCAATATCCGCAAAGTCGAACCGGCCGGCGAAACCATGGAATTCACCGCAGAGACACCGCGCTTCGTCGCTTGATCACGTCCAAGTGGCTTGCAAAGGCTTGCTTGCGCACCGGGGGACGCGATACAAGCTGCGGATGGCCGAACCATCCCTCAGCCTGCCGGTCAGTTCCATGGATATCGACGCGGCCGCGCGCGTGCTCGCCCCCTTCGCGGTGCGCACCCCGCTGTTGTCGTCGCCGGCGCTCAACGAGCGCGTCGGCACCAAAGTTTTCCTCAAACCCGAAATGCTGCAGCGGACCGGATCGTTCAAGTTCCGCGGCGCCTTCAACAAGCTCTCATCGATCCCGCATGCCGCGCGCGGCGGCGGCGTGGTCGCGTTCTCCTCCGGCAACCACGCCCAGGGTGTGGCGGCGGCGGCGAAAATCCTCAACATGCAGGCGACCATCGTGATGCCGGCCGACGCGCCGCTTTCCAAGCGCGAGCGGACCAAGAGCTATGGCGCCGAAGTCGTATTGTACGATCGCGACCGCGAGGACCGCGAAGCCATCGCCCGCGACATCGCGGCCAAACGCAACGCCACGCTGGTGCGCCCCTATGACGATACATTTGTCATTGCCGGGCAGGGCACGGTCGGCCGCGAGATCGCCGAAGACATGGCCGCGCTCGGCATCGCGCCCGATATCGTGGTGGCGCCGGCGTCGGGCGGCGGCCTGATCGCAGGCGTCGCGACCGCGGTGAAAGCGCGCTATCCGCAGGCCATGGTGATGTCCGGCGAGCCGGAAGAATTCGACGATCACGCCCGTTCGCTGCGCGCCGGACAGCGCCAGGCGCACGGCTCCAAGGGCCGCACCATCTGCGACGCGCTGATGGCCACCATGCCCGGTGAACTCACCTTCACCATCAACAGCCGGCTGTTGACGCAAGGCATCACCGCATCCGACGCCGAAGTCGGCACCGCGGTCGGGTTTGCCTTCCGCGAATTGAAGCTCGTGGTCGAGCCCGGCGGCGCGGTCGGCCTAGCAGCGCTGCTGGCCGGCCGCATCGACGCGCGCGGCAAGAACGTCGTCATCGTTTTGTCCGGCGGCAATGTCGACGCGGATCTGTTCGCGAAGCTCGTGGCCTGATCTCATCCCTCCTCGTCATGCCCCGGCCTTGTGCAGCCTTGTGCCGGGCATCCACGTCTTCGCTTTACTCAAGCAAGACAGACGTGGAGGCTGGGACGAAGCCCGGCCATGACGGAGAATATTTCACGAAAACAACGCGATCTTCTCGGCCTGGCTCATGCGCCGGATCGGCGCCAGCGGGTCGGACACCGAGGCTGAGGGTTTTCTCACGATACCGCTCGCGATCAGCGTCGAGCCAAGAGAAGCTTCAAGAGAAGTTTCGAGTGAGCTTTCGACGGGAGAGTGTTCGACCAACGGACGTTCAACAGGACCCTCGAAAGAAGGTTGCAGCGATGGCTGCATCTCAGGCGGCATCTCCGGCGCGGCGATGGGCTCGGCCTCCCGCGCGACGATGACCGGCTCGGCGGGCTGTGGCTCGACGGCGTGAATTTCGTCGGGATCGGGATCGGCCGCATCGCCGATTTCGGAAACCTCCGGCGCTGCCATTTCAAGCGCGACCAATTCCAGCATCGCTTCGTCATGGGCATCGGCGGCCTCCGCCGTGACCTCCATGACTTCAGCGGCCTCGTCGGGGGCCGCGGCCGTCGTCTCGACCGCCTCAGCCGTCGCAACGATCGCCTCTGCCGGAGTTTCAGGATCGCTTGCCGGCATCGGCTCGGGCGCGGCGGCCGGCGATGGCGCGGGAGCGGCCGACGCGACGGCTTGCTTAGCGGCCTCCGCCGCCGCATCGCTGTCGCCAAATCCCGCGATCCGCCGTTCGATCAGGTCGAACGCCGCGTTCAAGGCGCCTCGCGCCTCGGTCGACGAAAGTTGTCCGCAACCGCCCTCGATGGCGGCAACCTGCGAATCGATCAGGTCGCAGATCCGGCCGTCGGCGCCGATCTCGCGCCAGCGCCAGGCGATCTCCTTGATGACGCGGGCGCCCTTGCGCACCGGCGCCAGATGCTCTTCCAAAGCAAGACCGTCGAGCGCCGCCATCGCCGTGCCTCGCGCCTCGTCGAGCGCGCTTTTGATGGCGGCCAGCGCGTCAGCGAGCCCGTTGTCGGGAGGCTCCTCGCGCCGCTGCGCGGCCAGGCTCTGCTCGATCCGTTCGACCGCATCGAGCACCATGCGGGTATCGGCATTGCGGTTGCGCTTGGCGTATTCGCCAAGAAACCAGCGGCCCCGCGAGGTCTCCATGAAGGCTTCGCTGATCGCCTCATAATCCTGCTCGCTCGGCTGCGCGGCGCGCGCTGAGATCGGCGATAGGGCAAATGCTTCGTCGGCCATGGCAAACTCTTCCGCGCAAATCATCGCGCGTTAGGTTAACGATCACCACGATATCAAGCGAATCGCAATTGAATTGATGCCGCCCGAATCACAAATCCCCATCGTATCGCGCAAGACCTCCAGCCGATTCGCGCGCCCGCTGGCGCTGTTTTACGGCACGCTGTTCGGATTGACCGGCACCCATCTGCCGTTCTTCCCGGTGTGGCTGAAAGCGGTCGGCATCGACGCATCGTGGATCGGCATCATCTCGGCCGTTCCCGCGGTCACGCGGTTCACGGTGCTGCCGTTCGTGACCGCCCTGGCCGAGCGGCGACAATCGCTGCGCGGCGCCATCATCGCAACCGCGTTTGCCGCCGCGATCGGGTTTTCGATCGTCGGAACCCAGCATCGGCCGTTATTGGTGTTCCTCGCTTACGCGGCAACTGCCTGCGTGTGGACGCCGATGGTGCCGCTGACCGACGCCTATGCGCTGCACGGCGTGGCGCGCTACGGCCTCAACTACGGGCCGCTGCGGCTGTGGGGTTCGGCGGCCTTCGTGGTGGGCGCGCTGGCCTGCGGACTTCTGGTCGACGTCATAGCAGCCCGCGAGCTGATCTGGGTGATCACGTCGGTGGCAGGCCTCGGCGCCATCGTCAGCCTCGGCCTCGCGCGGCTCGACCAAACTGGCAAAACTCCGGCGGCACACCATCGCGCGACCGCCCTGCTGCGCGAACCGGGCTTTCTCGCCATCATCGTCTCGGCGTCGCTGATCCAGGGCAGCCACGCCGCCTATTACACCTTCGCTTCCATCACCTGGCAGGGCGCGGGCCTCGGCGGATTGACGATTGCCGGGCTGTGGGTATTGGGAGTGGTGGCCGAGATCGTGGTGTTCGCGCTCTCGCCGCGCTTTACATTAAACCCTTCGGCGCTGGTGGTGATCGGCGGTCTCAGCGCGGTGGTGCGCTGGCTGATCACCGCGCAGGAGCCGTCGGTTGCCGTGCTGTCGGCGGTCCAATTGGCGCATGGGCTCACTTACGGGCTCACGCAAGTCGGCACCATGGGACTGTTGGTGCGCCATGTCCCCGGCCATGTGATGGCGCGGGGGCAGGGCTATTTCGCAGCCTGCGGCGGCATCGTCACCTCGGCCGCATCGATCTTGTCCGGCGCGGTCTATGCGCGCCACGGGCAGGGCGTTTATTACGTGATGGCGGCGATGGCGGCATCAGGCGCGGTTCTGATGTGGCTGGCGCGACATCGGGTCGGCGATCATCATCCCCACAGTGCTGGCTCCGGCGGATAGACCAGGCTGCCCTCATAACGCAACCCGCCGTCGCGGTCGCGCGCCAACAGCAACGGGCCGTCGAGATCGACGAAGCGGGCCTGCGAGGTGAGCAGCATCGCCGGCGCCATCGAAAGCGAGGTCGCGACCATGCAGCCGACCATGATGTCGAAGCCGAGCGCGTGCGCGGCGTCCGCCATCGCCAGCGCCTCCGTCAATCCGCCGGTCTTGTCGAGTTTTATGTTGACGGCATCGTAGCGCTCGCGGAGCCCATCGAGTGATGTGCGATCATGCACGCTTTCATCGGCGCAGACCTTGAGCGGTCTCTGAATGCGCGCCAGCGCCTCATCGTGGCCGGCAGGAAGCGGCTGCTCGACCAGGGTGACGCCGGCTGCCGCGCAGGCGGCTAGATTTCGCTCAAGGTTGTCGGCCGACCAGGCCTCGTTGGCATCGACGATGAGTTCGCAATCGGGGGCGGCCTTGCGCACGGCCGCGATCCGGTCCCCGTCGTCCTCGCCGCCAAGCTTGATTTTCAGCAGCCTCCGGTGGGCGGCCTTTTCGGTTGCCGCCGCCATCGCTTCCGGCGAGCCCAGCGAGATCGTATAGGCGGTGACGCACGCCTTGGGCGCGGGCCGCCCGAGCAGGTTCCAGACACGCTGGCCGCTGGTTTTGGCCTCGAGGTCTAAGAACGCGCAATCCAGCGCGTTGCGGGCGGCGCCTGGCGGCATCGAAGCCTGCAGGGCCCGCCTGTCGAGCCCCCGGGATACCGGTTCCTGCATCGCCTGGAGGGCGCCAAGCGTGGCTTCCGCCGTCTCGCCATAGCGGGGGTAGGGGACGCATTCCCCGCGCCCGGTCAGGCCGGCACGGCTTAATTCCGCCACGACAGTGACGGCCTCGGTCTTGGCGCCGCGGCTGATGGTGAAGGAGCCCGCGATCGGCCAGCGCTCAATTCTGGCTGATAGCATGGCGGATTGGCTGGAAGTCATTTTAAAATCTGGCAAATTCGAACCGGCGGCTTGCCCGGTGCGACCAACTATGGCTGGCTTGGGGCGTGGTCTGCAAGGCAATCGCGGGTTTAAGGGATCTTTCCGTTTCTATTGATACTGCAGAATCGGCGCAGGAGTGGGGATTGTGAACGGGGACCCAACATTGGAGCGGATAGCACAGGGCAATGGGCTCGCGCTGTGCGCCGCAGGGCCTTGGATCGCCCGTTTTGCGCCGCTGCTCGAGCGGATCGTGGCCGATGCCGAAAAGCTGACGGGAAGCCGGCCCAACATCTTCATCGATGTATCGCGTGTTTCAAAACTCGACACCTTCGGGGCCTGGCTGATCGAGCGATTGCGCCGCAGCCTGACCCAGGGCGGGGTGGAGGCGAAGATCGCGGGCCTGTCGGCGAATTATGCGAGCCTGGTCGACGAAGTGCGCCGGGTGAAAGCCGCCAGCCCCGTCCGGGTACCGTCGGTGTCGATTTTGGGGATGCTGGATCAGGTCGGCCGCAACATCGCCGGTTTCGGCACCACCATCGTCGGGCTGATCGACATGCTCGGCGCGGTGCTGGCCGCGAGCGGGCGCGTGCTGATCCACCCTACGCATTTTCGCCTGACCTCGACGGTGCATCACCTCGAACAGGTATGTTGGCGCGCGGTGCCGATCATCGTGCTGATCACGTTTTTGATCGGCTGCATCATCTCCCAGCAGGGCATCTTCCATTTCCGCCAGTTCGGCGCCGATATCTTCGTCGTCGACATGCTGGGCGTCCTGGTGCTGCGCGAGATCGGCGTGCTGTTGGTGGCGATCATGGTGGCGGGCCGCTCGGGCAGCGCCTACACCGCCGAGCTCGGCTCGATGAAAATGCGCGAGGAGATCGATGCGCTGCGCACCATGGGTTTTGATCCGATCGAGGTTCTGATCCTGCCGCGGATGCTGGCGCTGATCATCGCGCTGCCGATCCTGGCGTTCCTCGGCGCGATGGCGGCGCTGGTCGGCGGCGGCCTCGTGGCATGGGGCTATGGCGGCGTCGATCCCGAAGCCTTCATGCTGCGCTTGCGCGACGCCATCTCGATCAATCACTTCACCGTCGGTCTGATCAAGGCGCCAGTGATGGCGGCGGTGATCGGGATCGTCGCCTGCGTCGAGGGGCTCGCGGTCGAGGGCAGCGCGGAGTCGCTCGGGCAGCACACGACGTCCTCGGTGGTGCAGGGCATCTTCTTCGTCATCGTCATGGACGGCGTGTTCGCGATCTTCTTCGCCTCGATCGGAATGTGACGATGGCGCTCGAGCCACAAAATGAAAATGCCATCATCCGGGTCCGCGATATCTCGGTGCAGTTCGGCACGACAAAAATTCTCGACGGGCTCAATCTCGACGTCAAGCGCGGCGAGATTTTGGGCTTTGTCGGCCCCTCCGGCGCCGGCAAGTCGGTACTGACGCGCACCATCATCGGCCTTGTCCCGAAAGTCTCGGGGCGCATCGAAGTGTTCGGGGTCGATCTCGATGCGGCGAACGCCGCGGAGCGCCGCGGCGTCGAGCGGCGCTGGGGCATTTTGTTTCAGCAAGGCGCGCTGTTTTCGTCGTTGACCGTGAGCCAGAACATCCAGTTTCCGGTGCGCGAATATCTCAACGTCTCGCAGCGCCTGCTCGACGAGATCACGGTGGCCAAACTGGGAATGGTCGGACTGCGCCCCGAGGTCGCCGACCGGTTTCCGTCGGAGCTCTCCGGCGGCATGATCAAGCGAGTGGCGCTGGCGCGTGCGCTCGCGCTCGATCCGGAGCTGGTGTTCCTGGATGAGCCGACCTCCGGCCTCGATCCGATCGGCGCCGGCGACTTCGACGAATTGGTGAGGACCCTGCAGCGTACTTTGGGCCTGACCGTTTTCATGGTAACCCACGATCTGGACAGCCTTTATACCGCGTGTGACCGCATTGCCGTTTTAGGGAACGGTAAGATCATTGCCGCAGGAACAATGGCCGACATGCAGGCCTCGCAGCATCCCTGGTTGAGGTCCTATTTCCACGGCAAGCGCGCCCGCGCTGTCATGGGCTAGGACTCGGAGTACCTTAAATGGAAACGCGGGCAAGCTTTGTCTTGATCGGAACCTTCACGCTGGCGGTGATCGCCGCGGCGTTCGGTTTCGTGCTGTGGTTCCAGTCGCTCCACACCACCAAGGCGCGCAGCCCCCTGCGCATCATCTTCGAGGGGCCCGCGGCGGGCCTGCGCAACGGCGGCAGCGTCAATTTCAATGGTATCCGGGTGGGCGAGGTGATCTCCGTAAAGCTCGATAATCCGCGTCGTGTCGTCGCCCTGGCGATGGTCGAGAACAACGCTCCGATCCGCAAAGACACTCTCGTCGGCCTCGAATTCCAGGGGCTCACGGGCGTCGCCGCGATCTCGCTGAAAGGCGGCGAGGAGGCGGCACCCTCCGTTCCCCTGGACGAGGACGGGATCCCCGTGCTGACCGCCGATCCGAACCGGCTGCAGGACGTCACCGAGGCTATCAGAGGCACATTGCAGAACATCAACCGGCTGGTGGCGGACAATCAGGAGGCGGTGAAAAACTCGCTGCATAATCTCGAAACCTTCACCAACTCGCTGGCCCGCAACTCCACAAAAATCGACGACGTGATGGCAAAAGTCGACGGCGCGATGAGCAAGGCCGACAATTTGATGCTCGGCCTCAATACGCTCGCCGGCGGCAAGGACGGCAGCGAATTGTTTCAGGCCGTGAAATCGATCCGGGAGCTGGCGGAAGATTTCGACAAGCGCTCGGGGCTGCTGATGTCCGACGGCCGCAAGACATTGGGCGACATCAGCCGCGCCGTGAACAATCTCGACAAAAACCCGACGCGGCTGTTGTTCGGCGCCAGCAACGGCAGCAGCAGCGCGCCGGCCGAAGCACCCAGGCCAGCCCCTGCCGCCGCGGCAGCACCCAAGCCGACCCCCGCCGCGGCGGCAGCGACGGAGAGGAAGCGGCAGTAGCGGAAGGCGAAATCGTAGGGTGGGTTAGCGTCCGCCATAGCTCGAAGAGCGAAGGCGGAAGCGTAACCCACCAGCGATGCCGAAGCGCAGCAAGACGCCTCAGTAGGCGAACCTATTGGCGTCCGGCTTCATGCGAACGGCCGAGGTTGAGTTCGGCTCCGACCAGCGGCGAACGGCGCAACGCGGCGAGTATGCCGCCCCTCTTTGGCGGCTTGCCGGCAATCACGCGGCTGACGGCCGCTCGTTTCGGCACCGCATCGCTCGCACCATCGCTTCGCGGTTCTGAAGCCAATTTGAAGGGAGGTCTTTTCTTCATGGTGGCTGGCTCCCCACATCATTTCATAACGGTAGACAATTCGTAGGACGAATGGCGAAACGTGTCGCCCGCTTGCGCTGCGATCGGCGGGTTACGCTTCGCTAACCCGCCCTACGAGCTTTCGCTGCTAGATGCGCAATACCAGTGGGCGTCCAATTTCATCGAATATCGGGCCCTTGAGTTGATCGTCGTCATATTTACTATTGATGAGTAAGTGAAATAAACTGTCTTGCGATTCTAGATTTTTCCTTCCTCTATTGTACTCATTGATTGCAGATACGAGCGAGCGGCCAAAGGCAGGTATCTCATGCTTCTCGTCGCCAGAACCTCTTCAAATTCTGTGATGATCAACACGAATCGTAATGAGTTCATCCAGTCTAAGTCGCCAAGACACTCGGCAAACGCTGGCCAATTCTCTCCGAAATAGTAGGGGAACTGACATGCAGCGGCTAATTCATCAAAGAGGTCGCGAACGATCCTCATTTTGCGGCCTCGCGCAAAGCGCACCGCAGTTGTTGGATGATCAGAAGCGAGCCGCCATCCATAGTTGCATAAGTTAGAATCGTCAGCGTCCAAAACAAAAAAAGCTCTTTGGTGCATTGGGACATTCTCTTTTTCGTATTGGCGGCGACCGGCGGATTGTAGGGGTATACGACCTTAACATCGCCAACGCTTTGTTCGTTTCTAGGCTCCTGGAATAAAACCCACAATCTCACAGCGTCGTAGCCCGGACGGAGCCAACGGGTCGCGCGAACGCGCGCCCGATGACAGGCTCCGCGAACTCCGGGATTTTCGCCGCGCGGGTGGAGTCCCGG
>Ga0209526_10001094_pt1 | contig 17891 bp, 19 predicted proteins | sample JacPinW_OM2H0_M1_FD_188566 | JGI IMG/M metagenome (GOLD analysis project Ga0209526, IMG submission 188566) | Forest soil microbial communities from Algoma, Ontario, Canada - Jack Pine, Ontario site 1_JW_OM2H0_M1 (SPAdes) (version 2) | ecosystem: Environmental > Terrestrial > Soil > Boreal... | reverse complement strand
CGCTGTTGCGCAAGAACTCGTACGCATCGCCGTGGAAGGAATTTGTTCCTGATTTCGTGATCGCGTTGACGACTCCACCCGAGGTCCGCCCATACTCAGCCGAATAGTTGCTCGTCAAAACGGAAAACTCCTGAACCGCATCCACTCCCAAGGTTGAGCCCTCCACGCTGCCGGGACCACCGTTTGAATAATCATTGATGCTGATGCCGTCGATTCGGTAGTTATTTTGTTGCGGGCGGGAACCGGAGATGGCCATTTGCACTCCATAGCCGCGGACGGCCCTGTCTTTATTTCCCGGATTCGCTTGTATCGACCCGACCGAATTTACGCCAGGTTGGAGAGTTGCAAGTAGGGTCCAATCCCGCCCGTTCAAGGGAAGGTCTACGACCGCAGTCTGGCTGACAACGCCACCGATGGTTGAGTTGGCCAATTGCACGGCTGGAGCTTCACTGGCCACTTGAACCTTTTCAGAAACCTGTCCGACCTTCATCGACATATTCAGCAGTTGTTGAGCACCGACCGTGAGCGTGATGCCAGATCGCACTTCAGTCGAGAATCCGGGAGCCGTGGCCGTTACCTCATAGCTGCCTGGCAACAGGTTCGGCAACGAATAGAAACCGGCCGAATTCGTGGTGACGGCTCGTACTTCACCTGTGGCCAGGTTTTTGATCGAGATTTGCGCGTTCGGTATGACGGCTCCCGAGGCGTCGCTCACTGTGCCAGTCATTGTCGCTCCAGACACCTGGGCGTTCACGCAAATCGACGAAAGCAGGACGGTTGCCAGCGCAACCCACGTGACAAGAAATATGGCGATCGTCTTCGGCTCTCTCTGCCAGACCGCCACAGGCGGCCTTAGTTTTCTCCCGGCCATAGTCCGCCTCTACTTGGTTCTAATCACTTGCCGTCACTTCCAGCACCCTGCATGACAGAAATGGAGCCGACTAAACCTACGGTCCATTGGGGAAAAGGAGAACCTTCGCTCTTGGATCCGGGATCGTTATATCTTCTGAGTCTCGGTTCGTCAATTTAAATATTCCGGAGCTCATAACCGCAGGAAATTGCCGCGGTTCGCCGCTGCAGCTGCCAGAATGAACGATGATACGATTACGAAGAAGCCTTTTGTTGGGCCGCAAGACGAGCCTCTTTGCGAGCCAGTGCCGCCCGAATATGGGCAGATGCCAGAGCTCTAGCAAGGGAGGGAGGCTTGCCGTCGTAGAATTGCATCGAAAATGCCGGCATGCTCGTCCCAGGAGTGCTTCTGGAAACTGTCCATCGAAAGGTCCATCATCCATCATTGCCCGATAGATATGATTCCAGTGCGTCTCCATCACATCGATTACCACCCCAATTCCCTCGTAGGTTAAAACATTGCGGGAACGGGACGGGACCACCCACGCTCGGGGGTGCTGGATCGCAATTCGCTGTCCAAAATGCCAGGCTGGGCGCAGAAGGCAGCTTGCAGCAGGCCGTATTGACGTAAAGAGTATTCGGACGCTTTCGGAAGTTTAGGTTAATTGGATTGCATCCCGGGCACGCGATCAGGGAAGGCATAGTCGCTACTGAGCGTACCTGTGGTGTCTCCGCCGGTACCAATGAGGGCCTGGTTCTAAACCCCAGGTGCAGAACGCTCAGTCGCCGCCAGATACTCTAAAAAAGGCCCGGCCAGAAAGCTGACTCTTCAGGGTTCCACTTGGAAAACCAACACTTCTGCCTCTTGTTGCCCATCACTAGGAACCCCGACAAACAAACGGTTCAACTCCGGCACGAAAATCGAATTCCTTGCACGCGGTCTGGTCCTGATCTTCGCCATCGGCTCGTATTGGTCCGCGTCGGCTTGCGCGATGACGCTAATAAATCCTTCATCGCCGGTGACGTATATGCGCCTGTGCGCCGAATCATAAGACAGGTCATCAGCGTCGCCAACACAGGGAGTTTTAGCCACGACTTTTCCTGTATCACTGTCGAAGACAACTACCTCTGCAGGTTGGCGGGCTCCGACAAAAAGTCGATGATGCATCTCATCGAGCGCCATCGGTGTGTTAACTCCGGCTCCCGGGATTGGCCAAGTCGAAATTACCTGGCGTTTGTTCCGATCAATAATCCCAACCTGCTTTAGACTCTTCATATTCACAAAAAGCCTGGTACCTGAGTGCTCGACTGCCATAGATTCTAACTCCCCGCCGCCAACTCGAATGTTCCCGATGTTTTTCCGATTCGTCGTGTCAATGACCGAGATCAAGGAATATTCGGTATTCCCGCTATCTTTGCCTCCATTGACGATATAAACGTACTTGGTTAGAGGATCATATGCGATGTTGTCCGCATCAACCTCGATTTTCACAGTGGCGAGAGTCTCAAACGTGTCGCCGTTAAGGATTTTGAATGCGCCCGTAGTCTCATTACCAATGCTTACCAGAAGCTCGTTCGAACCAGGAACATACCATTCGGCGTGTGGCTCACCAATTCCGCCAATGCTATGAATTCTTTTCCCGGCAGCCAAATCGAAGACCTCAACAGTCTTATTGGCTTCTGCGGCTAGGAACAGCCGCTTGCCCTTGAGGTCAACCGCAAGGTGATCAAAACGACCTTCCACCCCAGGTATGCTGATGGTTTGAACGAGCCGAAGTGGCTCTTTCCCGGATTGGCTGTAACCAGCAAGCGATAACGTAAGCGCAACAATAGTGAACGCAACGGTTGTTAGAGTGTTTTTCATATTTCCTTCCCATTCTAATTTGGAAATCCCTCTTCTGCAGGCGGTCGCCTCTCTTCGGGATGGTCCCGCTGTATTCGCCTTGAATCGGCTCTTACCCGCGCTGTTTGAAGGGGCGCGAGATTGTTGGGCGATGACATCGGTGCGTAGATCGGGACGGCGCCTTGTTTCTGCTAGGTTGACTATACGTACTTGACTAGCGTCTTGAACCCGAAATCCATGTGCAATTGCATGTGGCAGTGGAACAACGACGGACCGGGATTATTGGCCACGAAGTCGACTTCCGTATTATTGGTCCGACCAGGAACATTCACAATATCCTTTAGAATCCCTGCTGTCGGCTTCCCATTAAACTTCGTGAGTTCAAAATTGTGGCGATGCAAGTGCAGCGGGTGACTGTCACCAGTGTCGTTGTTAAAACTAAGCCGGTAGCGTTTGCCGGCTTTCACCAGAAGCGGGTCGGCTTCCGGGTATTGCTTGCCATTGATCGTCCATCGATTGAATGTAACGCGCTCCCCCGGTATCTTTCCGAAAGTCAGATCGAATCGTCCATCCGGTTGGGGAACAGCTGGCGATTCGGAGCCGAAGATTGTGTAATCCCACGGGGTTCTGGATGTGTAGTCCCAGGGAACTTTCGCTGGGGCGATCCATTGGGGCTCGCCCTGCCTTCCGGCGTACTCGACAACCACGCCCATCCCCGTATTGCGGTCTTCATCATTGGTGGAGCCCAGAATCCAAACCCCCGGTCGATTCATTTCGACTACCGCGTCAATTCGTTCTGCAACCGCCAATTGGAGCACCTCCACTATCTGAGGAGAAGGCACCGGGTTACCGTCCAAGGCAATCACCTTAAACTGGTGGCCGGGTAACGCGAGTCGGATGTCCTCCGTAGCGCTTGCATTGAGGAACCGGAACAGCATTCGCTCCCCTAACTTGACGCGAATGGGTTCACCGTGTCCGAGTGCCTTGTCGTTTATCGAACAGGCGCCGTAGGCGACCTCCCACCCGTTGTTGCCGGGCCCCTTGTGGGCGAGGGATGGTTGCCAATGGCGGGCCGCAAGAAAAATTTCCTGATCATAATTCCCGGGCTCCGTTTTGGGCTCAATGTAGAGAAACCCGAACTGTCCGGTGAATGTGCCTCTCTCGAGGTTTCCGTCAGACATGGCATGCGTGTGATACCAGCGTGTTCCGGCTGGCTGCGGGGTGAATGTAAATCGACGACGACCCCGCGGAAGAACAAATGGGGTTCCTTCCTCCTCTGCACCGTCGACGCCGGATGAAACAAGCTGGCCGTGCCAATGAACGAGCTCGGGTACATCGGTACCGTTATAAATATCAACGGTCACGCGTTTGCCTTCGTGCATTCGCAGAATCGGTCCGGGCGCGGTTCCGTTGTACCCGACCGTCTTAATGACCGTGTCAGGGGCCAACTCCAGAGTTACTGGGGCAATGCGAAGTACGATATCAGCATTTGAAGATCCGACTTCCGATATCCCGGTGAACGGCGTCGCGGCCTTCCACGCCAGTTTAGCCGAGGTCAGTCCTGATAGAGCCAAAAATTCCCTGCGATTCATGTAGGCTCCTCACCGAGTATTTCAACGCCAACCGTAATCATCCGGCTGGGTGCGCAAGCTGCCGCCAATTGACGACATCCATTTACTTTCTTAACCGTTTTGCTGTCAAGGGGCGACAGTTGAATGTACACAGAATTACATCCTGAGTGAACAGAAAAGGCATCTGTGTCGAGCGATGGGTTGGGGCAGGAATGTGTCCAGATGGCCTTTCATCGAATATTCGCCGTTGAAACGGGATGATCCACATTGCCACGGTGCGCTCATCGCGCCGATACCGATTATGATCGCGAGCACCGCTCGCCAGGTGCGCAGGGTGTTACCAACCAGCTCGCGTAGTGCGATGCTTGTTTTGACATTTTCCCTCCCCGGAATCCGAGTCTCCTGCTGCGGGAACGACGCTAGGCCGTGTTAAGGGAGTGGGAAGGAGAAATTAACAGTCGAAGCGCCGGTTAAAACTTGTTGAGCGGGATTTGTAGGTGAAAACAAGGACTCGTCGGATGTTTTAGAGGTTTGTACATGCTTCCTGAGATCTGTCTTTCCAAGGTAGTCACTCGACGAAGAAGCGATCGTCAGGCCAGAGGATATTCGCTGATAGACTAGCTTCCTAAGAACTCCGTCGCGTCCATCGCAAGCCACGGCATTGCCCTCGCCACCTTGAAGAGACGAGAATGTCGGCCGTGCAACAATTGTGACCCAGGAGCTGTGCTATCTAGATAACACTTCGAGGATCTCATTCGGCCGGATTCCTCTGGCGAAATTTCACGACTCCCTCGAGCGCGTGCGCAATATTCCTGGCGAGCTCAGAGGCGCAAAACATGCTTTTTGTCAACGATATCGCAATATCAGAAAGCGGTGATACAGAAGATTGAAACGTTTGATGGTCCCTGCCGTTACTATGAAACCGACTACACAATAGCCGTAGCCGCTTGCAAGCGGTAGAACCGTACACTCGAACCGGCACGGTGCTCCTTCCGAGAAGGGGTTGCGAGCAGCTATTGCAGTGGATATCCGATCTTGTCGCTGAGCGGCTACTCGTCGATTCGCGCAGTACAAGCAAGAGCTTCCTGCCCGTTACAAGTCAAAATCACAGTGAATGCACCAGTCGATCCTACCGTCTTACCTATCGCCACCGCTCCTTTGGTTCCTCGAGCAGCGATGACGCACGCCGGTGGATCGGCACTCCCATTGTCGCCCGTAGCGCTAGCACAGGTGATCTCCACCGCGTCGGTCACTGTTGCAGTTCCGAGTGCTGATTCCCATTCGCCTCAGCATTGGCGGAGATCGTTTGTGACACTCCACGGGGCTTCTTACTACACCCTGACAACACCTCGTCGCGTCGATCGGACAGCACGACAGCGACAAATAGACTCCGCAACCTGGTGGCCTCCGCAATTCAGACTCCGCGAGTCGCTCGATAATTCGCGCACCGGCCCTGAGTGGTATTTCGGCATCTTCCCCGCGACTTCCCCGTATAATACGGCGGTGAGCGACGAGTCGACACAACACATGCAGTGCATGGAAGTCTGGGGAGGCAGCCAGCTCACGGCCCGGGGCGTTGAAATGGGAGGGCTGGACGCGTGGGTCTACAGCAAGCCCTACGGACAAGCGCAGCGCGGCGGGGATGTTTATTATGCTTCGAGCTGTGCCACGGGCCGCATCAACCGCCTGTTGCTGGCCGATGTAGCGGGACATGGAAACTCCGTCGCCGCGACCGCGGCCGATCTCCGGATGCTCATGCGGCGGTTCGTCAACTGTCTGGACCAGACCGAATTCGTCCGGCTGCTCAATCAGCAGTTCGCCACGCTGTCGCGGGACGGGTCCTTCGCAACGGCGGTCGTAACCACTTTCTTCGCCCCCAGCCGCCGTCTGACCGTCTGCAATGCGGGTCATCCGCGGCCATTCCTGTACCGTGCAGCGCAGCAACAATGGGATTTTCTGTCACACCAGGGATCGGACGACCGGCCCACGCCGCAGAACATACCGCTCGGGATCATTGACGTGACGGAGTATGAGCAGTTTGACGTCGAGCTGGAGCCCGGCGATTGCCTGCTCAGCTACACCGATGCGCTGATTGAATCGCGCGACGCCGACGGGCAGATGCTGGGCGAGGCGGGCCTGCTGCGGATCATGCGCCTTCTGGGGGAGGTGGAGCCACAAAAACTGATCGAGACGCTGCTGGGGGAGATTGCGGAGCGGTATCCGGAGAACCTATCGGAAGACGACGTGACGGTGCTCGTGGTGAGGGCCAACGGGCGCAAGCCGCGCTATTCACTTCGTGAGAGGTTGCGGGCACAGATTCGGTTTGTCGGCTCGCTGGTTCGTGCGATCAATCCCGGCGCCGAACGGCCCCCGTTCCCGGACTTGAATCTGGCCAATATCGGGGGGGCGATCATTCCCGCCCTGGGCCGACGCTGGCGGGCGACCGGCGTGATACGCCGTCCACCTGATCAGCCCGCCTGATTCTCTTCTTGTGGTTCCCCAAGATCCAAAACGAAAGTGAAATGATTTTGTAGCACCAAGAGCGCTCTGCCTCTACAGATTCCCGTCAACTTCAACACACGTGCCGCAAGCAACTGATGACATAACGAGGTCGGCCTCACGACGAGCCGAGTAAACTGTTCGGGTTCCAACCTGACGGCGCTCAGATCGAAGGAGGCCGAGATGCGAATTAACTATAGGGTGCGACTTTGGACGCTAGACAACAAACGATTGCGATGTTGGATATCGACACGGGTGAGTTGGTGGGGAAGACCCTCGAGCACGATGGTGAGAAGGTGAGCGAGTTCTATGCCGCACTATCAGACCCCGTCCTGGAAGAAATCAGAGCGACCGGATCGATGTACTGGTTTCAGAAGCTGATGGAGAAACCGAAGATCAACTGTCGAGTGGGTCATCCGGCAAAGATTGGTGAGGCCGCGACACGCAAACAGAAACACGATCGACCATGCGCGATTGCTGTTGAAGCTTCTCGCGGAAAATCGTTAACGTCCTCTCCCCTAGTGAGAACCCAACGAGACGGCAAAGCCAGGTTCGCTACTTCTACTTTTCTTGTTTCTTGGCCATCTTCTCCTCCTTCGTCGTGGCAATGCGGAGCCTCCTTTCTGGAAGATTAATTGACGAAAGGCAACCGGCAGTATTTCTATGCCGTCAGCTTGCTCAAACGCTGGACATGCAATTGAGGCTGCGCGAGGTCCGCGGATGTGGTTCAAGCCGAAAGCACTCGGCATTGATCTAGCTGGGAGCTGGTTTTCGTTCTAGAACCGAAACCCCTAGAGCTACGCAAATCACAACCAGACACCCGATCACGTTGTACCAGAGGAAAGAGATTTTCGTGAACAAAGCAGCGGCGAAAATGGCCATCTCGCCAACGACCACGCCGAGAAATGCTCCGTTTCCGCTGACTGTTTTAAAAAACGTGAGCACGAACACGCCTAATAGTCCGCCGTAGAATAATGATCCCAGAATGTTCACCGCCTCAATCAATGAGCCGAGACTTTTCCCGAGTCCCGCTGTTGTTACCGCATACGCGCCCCAAAACACCGTAGCGATTTTTGCGGCCTTCAGGTAGTGTTGCTCGGAGGCATCTTTTCGGAAATGGCGCTTGTATATATCGATAATCGTTACTGTAGCCAGTGAGTTTATTTCGCTCGAGACACTCGACATCGCCGCCCCTACAATCATCGCCACGATCAGCCCGACCATACCAGCTGGCAAATAGTGCGTGACGAAGGTGAGAAAGATGTAGTTCGTATCATTAGAGTCCCCCGCGTTGGTCTTTTTCATTAAATCAACGGCATCGCCTCGTGCGGCATTGAACTCCTGCTGCGCCCGCTGATATTCCGCCATGGTGCGCGCGAGAGCAGGATCATCCGCCACGCGATTGCTCTCAACCAATCGCCTGGCCACTGCTCTGCGCTGCTCGAAGGCAGCATCGTATCTTCGAGCAATGCCCTGATATGCCGGGTTTGCTTCGATTTGTAGGAGTGCGGTGTGGTTGAAAACAATTGGTGGTTTCTCGAAGTTGTAGAAGGAAAAAACCATTGCCCCGATAAACAGAATGAACATTTGCATCGGTATCTTTGCTACTCCATTAAAGAGCAGGCTCATGCGGCTGTGAGTGACGGACTTGCCTGTGAGATAACGCTGAACCTGGCTCTGGTCACACCCGAAATACGCGAGCGCCAGAAACATTCCACCAAACAATCCGCTCCAGATGTTGTAACGGTCGCTCGAATTAAAAGCAGTCACCACGGTGTGCAACTTCCCCGCGGCTCCAGCCACCTCGACTGCCGCACGGATCCCCATTCCGGTGGGAAGCATCCAGAGTGCTGTTATCAGAGAGGCGATCAGGCCGAGGGTCATGACGATCATTTGCGGAAACTCCGTCCAGGTGACGGCCACGACACCTCCCATTGTCGTGTAAAGAACCGCCAGCGCCCCGACGATCAAGATAGTGATGCGATCCGGCCAACCCAGAATGACAGTCAGCACGATGGCTAACGCATAGAGCGAAATCCCGATCGCTAAGCCGCGCTCAATCAGGAAAATGCCACTCGTCAGCGTACGCGTCTTGCTATCGAATCGCTGCTCCAGGTACTCGTACGCGGTGTAGACCTTGGCGCGATGGAACAATGGAACTGCGGTAACCGACAAGATTATCATCGCTATTGGCAGTCCGAAGTAGAATTGCACGAAGCGCATCCCATCGACGTAAGACTGACCCGTTGTGGAAATGAACGTAATCGCACTGGCCTGCGTCGCCATAATCGAGAATGCAATCGCATACCACGGCATCGAGTGGCCAGCCAGCATGTATTTCGGGAGGTTGTCCGATCCGCGTCCGCGCCATGTCCCGTAGCTAACGACGAAGACCAAGCAACCGATAAGTACTGACCAATCAAGCAATCTCATAACTACATTGAACCCCGTGTGCTGCCAAGCTGCTTTGGTTCCGGTGTAAGCCGCCCACACTTTTGCGCAAGACGATCACGAAAACGTCCCGTGGACACAAAATCGGCCAGGTTTCAATAAAGTCTTGATCTAGGTCTTCAGCTTCCAGCATGCAAACGGATTATAGTGGCGCGTCTGTTAGATCCAAACTAATTTCCGCTGCCCGGATAAGGCGCAAGTCTTAGAACCATCGTCGGTTCGGGATCCGGCATCAGGGGACAGCTCACGGCGAACGGAGCGCTAAGCCCATCAGCTCAGAAGCTCTTTCAAACGGATTTGTCGAACGCGCGAAGGCCGCCGTGCCCAGCTCCGCCTGCTTCGCCAAAACACGCGTCCGATAAATGTCTAGCGTGATACAGGCGCGGCACGTCTATACGAGTAAAGTATACGAGTAAAGTAGTTGACTCGGGTCTGTAATAGTGAATATCCTAGCTTGGGCCGGACACGAGACTGTTCGGCGATTTTTTGCAAATCGACCGCCTGCCTCCGCATGGAGCCAGGCGGTTTTCTTTTGGAGGAGAGATGAACTGGATGACGGAACTGTTTGCAGTAGGGGGCGTAGCGATCGTCCCCGGACCCCGATTCGAACTGTCTCAGAGCAAGAAGACAATTGAACAGGTGGTTCGCGAAGGATCATTTGAACTTGATACCAGCGCCGACAGAGCGCTGGTGTTTTTCACGCCAGAAGGGGAACGGGCCTGGGTGAAGGGCTGGGATCCGCAGACTGTGTACCCGCCGCAAGCGGGCGTGGTGTTCAAGGCGAATTCCGTCTTTCGCGTCGACCAAAACGGAGAACACTCCCTATGGACCATCGTTGAGGCCGATTTGCAGGAACACGTCGCGGAGTATATATACGTGGTCGAGGGCGAGCGGTTGTCGCGGGTGCGGGTACAGATCGAGCCTCTCAGCGAACAGCATTGCCGAGTGCGTGTGCACTACGTGCATACGGCGACTTCGGAAAGGGGTCTGCAATTTTTGGCGAGTGTGACCGAGGAGTCCTATGCGCAGAAGATGTTGGACTGGCATCGAATGGTTAGTGCTGCGATGCGGTAAAAAGTTCGTGATGAAACGACCGTTGTCCGATCTGAGGCATGCCCGAAACGAAGAGGACATGGCCAGCAAGACGAGAGCGCGCCATCGGGGTTCCGTGCGTATCGTCGGCAAGCTGCAAGTATTGGCGCGATCGGGGCTCCTGGAATCGCTTCTGGTTGCGCCGTGATCCATTCCCTACGCGAGAATAAGGCTAAGATTGCTCTGCGGCGGGGAGGTGCACGCGATTGGGCACCTTTCCCGCGGGTAGGAGAAACGCCAGCAAGGGCGAGGTCTCTGTAGATTCCTCTAGTCCCGTTGGCAAGGGTACCAATGGCGATTGGCCCCGCAAACCCACCTAAGTTCCCGACGGAGTTGATCGGGCGATGCCAGAGGCGGCGGAGAATCCCGCCAGGAACTCGCTCGGGAATGAGAAAAGTGGGCCGAAGAAGGCGTAAATTCCCATTCCCAAATGACCAAAGCGTGATTGAGAGTAAGGGGGCGGTCGTTGCGCCCAGCAACACCAGGGCCATGCCGCCAACGATGGCAGGAATTGCGGCGTGGTACCGTCGCTCCAGTCTGCGGTCGGATCTTCGAGATACCCCGCTCATCGCCGTTAGCCCGGCCGCGTGGACTCTTCCGGCGTGTACTGCTTCCTTGCTTCTTCATGTGTTCGCTCCGTTGTCTTAACGGATGAACGCTTTCTCCATTTCCAGCTGAGGCGGGACAGTGTCTAGGCGCTGGTTCAGCGCCTGCCCGAGATAAGACTCCTTCCAGGCTTTAGCCGTTCGCATTGATGAGACACAGCGCGCTGTGCCACTTTCGATGATAGTCCGCTAGAGTTGGGGCAGACTGGAAACGACCCTCTCCAAGGGCAAGGACACCTACAATAAGACTATTGCAATCTTCATCTCCCCTCCACCCGGGGATGTACCAGTTTGCGCAGTACCTTGAATGCTTGGGGACAGTGTAGGTAGTCTCGGGAGCGCAACGATGGGAGAGCTCTGCTGCGACCCGTGGATGGCACCAGTTCGGCGACCTGTTGCAAACGCTTGGCGATCACCGAAGAAACCTCGGAAAATGTCCTGCGGATGCAGTTTTTGCGCACGACAGTCTCTAATCTTGGTAATTTTTAGCCACAGGCCATGAACACCGCTAACCTCTCACCGCGTCTCCCGGCCGACGCCCCTGGGGAAAAAGACTTCTGGCCAAGTGGCGCGTCAGATAACGTAGACCGGAGAAGGAGCCTACACTTGAGGTTGCAGCAGTGTGACTAGGTACGCGAGGCAAACAAAGGAGCGAAGCATGAAAAGGGTGATTGCGATGGGGGCGCTGGTTCTTGCGGCAGGACTGCTGGGCCCGCCGATGTTCGCGAAGGGAGCGAGAGACAAGAGCGAGTCTTCCAAGGCAGCGCCGAGCCCGTCGCAAGTCGTGCTGGCACAATGGAACAATATCGGGCGGAAGCTGATTACCATGGCGGAAGATTTTCCCGAGGACAAGTACGAGTTCAAGGCGACCCGGGCGCAAAGGAGCTTTGCGAGCAACTGCTGCACGTAGCGGCCTCGATGTACTACTTCACAGATGTGGTGCAGGGACAGACGCCCCGCTATCCGGATGACCCGAAGCGGGAACAGTTGAAGACCAAGGCGCAGTGGTGGCATTCGTGAAGAAGTGCGTAGAGGACGGCGCAGCAGCCATCAAGGTCAAGGGCGACAAGGGCATGAGCGAATGGGTTACCGATCCGGACAGCAAGCAGCAGATGCAAGTGTCCGACCTGGCCTACGGCCTGACCGAGCACTCGGGAGAGCACTACGGACAGTTGGTTGTGTACTACCGTCTGTCGGGACTGGTGCCGCCGGAGTCGCGGCCGAGAAAATAGTTCCTGGTGAGTCGCGATCAACTCAAACAATCGCGCTTCACTTTTCAATTCTTTGCGAGCCCCAGTTTAGGGCGGCGGATGATTCCTGGTGCCCTCTCCATCTGCGTGAACAGCAGCACGCCCATTCTGCTCCGCTCGATGCGAGACAGAGAGAGGCTCGAAGCTCCTTTTGGAGAATCCCTGCGGAAATTCGTGTTCGTGGAGCGAAGTAGGAAGCCGCCCGGTCTCTTGGTGGAGAAGGCCGATGACACAGAAGAAGAAACAGGTCCTTCCGGGTCGTTCCTGACCGCTGTGCTCATCGCACCGGGGGCAGCCGAGGTTCCTACGTTCGGGCTGAACTTGCGAACGACGTGCGGACTTTCACTCCATAAGTTCCATGGCCTTGCCGGCTACTCGATCCGGCTTTCTATCCGCAGGTCCACAGGCGAGCCGCCCTCCTATAGTAATTAGGTCTGATATGTTCTTTTCGGTGCAGCGAGACCGAATCTCCTAAGCGTTTGTTTGAAAGAGCAGCGATGAAATCCAGGCGCTGACTCATTCTGCTTTCTCGTTCGCCCCTGAGACACTCGGGCGGGCCCACATCGAGTTATGGGTGGGGCCAGATCCACGCCCTTTTTCAAGACCCTGGTACTCGATGCTGCGCCCAATCCATAGGCGCATGTTCAGATAATTGGCTACGTCCGAGGTCGCTCCGGCAACACGAGGCGAGAAGGATTGGCCACGTCGTGATGGTAGGTATCGGTACCGATCTTCTGTCCATACCAATGGGTTGTAAGGCCATCGGAAACCGGTGAGTCGTCGTTGCTGATCTCAAGCCTCAGCCTCTCTCCCGCGTTCACGAGGAAGGACATCGGCCGGAGTTCCACGCGCAACTCATACGGCTTTCCGGGCTCAAGCGGCTCCGCCATCTGATGGCTGTGAAAGGGTCGCATCTCTTTCGTGAGGCTTGGGTCTTCGGCTCGGTGCGAGGCGCGCAGCCAACCACAAGTCACCTTACGCGCCCGGGTCGTGCCACTTGATGCAGCGCTGATTACGCACAGTTTCACAATGAGATCAAGATCAGTCTGATCGGATGACGCATACAGCACCAAGACCCCATCACCCGTGAACTCGCGGCCTTGACCGAAGGGTTTGGTCGTGTATGTCACGACCCGCGCCACGAGATCAGGCACGCCGTTTTGATCGTAGGTCGTCGTGCCGTCAACCCAGTGGGGATCCGGATAAGACCACGAGGTCGCATCGGCAGCAGCGGTCGGCTCTTGTTCGGTGAGTGATCCGTCGTTCAACGATCGCACGGCTCCGCTCTTCAAACCGGAGAGGTAAAACGAATTCGGCTTGGCGTCCTCGGGTGGCCAAGTCTTGGCTGAGCGATACTTCCCCTCGCCTTGCACAAAGTAACGCACCGGCGGCCGCTCCATGACACCGTTGCGTACGCCCTTTAGATGATGCTCATACCAGGGGAGCAGTTCGCGTTCGTGGAATTCCTGGTCAGCGAAGAGCTGCTGGGCGCCGGGCCACGTGTCGGGATGGGTTATGAGCAGTTGCTTCGGTCCTCGTACCCTCTCATACCCGAGAACGTTGCCGCGCAAGTGAAGCTCGCGTTTGCCCCAAACCCCGATAGAGAAAACCGGAATATCCACCCGGTCGAGTTCCCAAAAGAACGCTCGTTTTCGGTGCCACTCGTCATCGAAGGGATGGTTGTACATGTCCACGAGGAACTTATACCGGTTCCCACCATAGATGTCTTGCCCTTCCGCTTGGTGCTGCAGTGTTACGACCCCCACGATCCAAACGAGCGGGAAAAGAAGAGCCGGGATGCCGCCCTGGTACATCCAGTCTCGGTAAAAATCTGCCGCCCCGTCGTACGCAACGATTGTAGTTAAGTGAGGTGGCCGCGTACGCGCGGCATTCCATTGACTCCAGCAAAGATACGATTGCCCAATCATGCCGATCTTGCCGGCAGACCATTTTTGCGCCGCGATCCATTCGATCACGTCGTAGAGTGCTTCACCTTCCTCACGTGCTCCCGGATCCCAATTGCCCTCCGAACGTCCGCTTCCAGGGACATCGGCCCATACGTAGGCGTAGCCTCGATCGAGATAGAACTCTATCGGTCCGGTTTCCACGAAGGGGAAATGCCAGTGCGATGGGAGCCGTCGAAGCGACTTTTGGTAAGGGGAAGCAGCGAACAGGACAGGGTATCGACCGCTGCCTCCAGCCGGCAGGTACACGTCCGCACGAACAACGATGCCTTGCCTTGTGCGGACTTCGATCTCGAACGGTTTAACCATATGATCTTCCTGTTCTCAGGACTCGAGAACGTCAGCCAACGCGTGCCAGCTGGTGAAAACTCATACACCGGACAACAAAAACAGAGCTACCACTTAGACTTCATGTCTGCATTTGCGCAACACCTTAGGTTAGCGCTCTCTCCGTGTCAAGCGCAGCCCCTGACCTCCGTGATGCCTGGATATTCCGAGCATCTCCGACGATGAGGACAATCTCTTGCCGACGGCCATACGAAGTGAAGCGAGTTTTTCGAAGTTTGGAACGACACAAGGCAGGGACAACGACTCGCAATCCGAGCTGAGATTGGCATTCTCCGCCAGTTCTTCAACCTTGCTGATGCGATTGGCCCCCCCCCGCTCCCCGGGGACTCTCAGCCATTGAGAGCAAGTATGGGGGACCGATTTTCGCAGGACTACTTTAGTCACTTATCGGACGACGCCAGTCTCGGCCTTGGCTGTCTCCGTTTCAATACCGCGAGTTGCCGACGAAGGGACAGGTGTTCAAGAAGAAGCCTGCGACGAGTACGGAGGAGCCGGACAGCTACCAGGAGTCCGATGGCACTATCATGCGATGCAAACGCAAGCTGTCTTGAACAGTTTTGACAACTTTGACTCTCCTCACTGATTCTTTAGCCGGCCACGATTTTCTCGCGGCGTGAGTGTATGGTCGGATCCTCCGATCCGGCACGCCCGCTAGTTGCTGGATCTCTAATACTGAGTGTCGTAGAAACGACGCAGCGTTTGTCCACAGCAAACGGGTAGCATGCATGGAGAAGAGCAAGAGCGCTTCCGATTCAGCTCAACTGAGTCCTCAGCCATTTGACGATCATCGGGCGCACCGTGGGATCTTCGAGTGCCATGTGGAAGCGATTCGGGAAGACACGAACCGCTTTTGGGTCACCTGTTTCGTAGAGGATGTAACTGTCATCAATGGTAACCCAACCATCCTGGGCGCCGTTGACGACCAGCATCGGGCAGCATGGCTTCTCGAGCCAGCCCTGTATTTTGAGCGACATCTGTGGCCCGAGCGTGATCCATTCGTCGACGCTGGGCGAGTGGCTGGCGTAAACGAATGAATCCATGATGGGCCACAGATACATTTTGTCCTTTTTCATTTGCTCGATCCAGGGCTGCTCGAACGTGTAGTGCACGGGTCCGCCCCAGTTCACGGCGGCGCGAAGGCGCTTGCTTTCGAGGTAAGCCATCTTCGAGCCCCAGATGCCGCCAGCGCTGTGGCCGATGAATCCCATGCGATTGCGGTCGAGATCGGACCGAGCTTCGAGGTGATCGATGATGGCGGTGTAGATGCGCTCGGCGTTGGGCGTGTACCAGACAGGACATTCGCCGGCGCCGGGCATGTCCGTGCGGAACGTCGCGAGTCCCGCCTCGAGATAATCGGACAAATCCCAATCCTCGCTGTAGACGTCAACTCCGCCGGTATGGATCACGATGGGCGGCTTCACCATCCCTTTCGGCTTGCGCAGGTACCCGACGATTTCCTTCCCATCAAACGAAATCGTGCTGCGCTCGAGTGGCGGGTCGAAGTAGCGCGCGGCTTTCAAATACATCGCGACGGATTTCTTGTACGCCGCCTGCTTGGACGGGTGGTTGAGCACGGGAAACTTCGCGATGCTGTAGTAAAGCGACGCCTTCTGATAGGCCCTCATTGCGTCCTGCGACTTGCTCTGCTTCTCGAAGTCCTCGGCCCTCTGCTGCCAGGGTTCGGCGAGGCGCGTCCACTCGGCGACCCAGGGTTCCGCGTCGAGGTTGGGCAGCCGGCGGAAGACGGCCTCGGCTTCGGCAGGGTCGGCGCCGCGTCCAATAAACCGGCCAAGGCGGTATTTTCCGCCGGTTGAGTAGCGCGGATCGGTGAGGAGGTTGCTACCTTCCGCGTGCGTGTCATCGAGATTGAGCGTGACGCGCGCCGGTTCGCTCGCGCTCACGCGCTTCGCCCATGCATCTTTTGCGCTGGCGATTGCCAAGCCTAGGCCGCCCGTCGCTATCTCGAAAAATTTACGCCGCGTCGATCCGGTCATCGTGTGCGTCGCCTTCCTTACAGGGAAGCCAAAGATATCCGCGAATTCTTCCAGTAAGGGTCTTTAGAGCAGAGTGTATCCTACGCTACGCTCATGTGGAAGAGGGAACAGGAAGGCACGAGCCCATTTCTCTTTCCGAGTCCGGTCAAATCGAACAAGCCGATTGCTTCGGTGAGGAAGGCATGGAAAATGGCGCTCACGAGCTCAAAAGTGGCTTACTTTTCCGATCTACCATTTGCGTCACCCACACGCTCAGTGGGGTTGCGCCTGACGCAGTTGTGCAGCGCGCGATGCGTCATTCTAGTCCTGAAACAAAGCGGCGCTATCAACTTGGGATGGTGACGCACTTACGACAAAACCTCGAAAAAGCAAATGAAGGGGTCGAATCAGACGGTTGGTTGCCGCGCCGCCATACCTGCTAGAGGACTGTTGACTAGACGACAGGTTTGTTCGGATTTCTCCTCAAAAGATCATTTCAGCGACCTCAGGTCGCACTTCCCGGGATGTTCCCCCTGCATCAGCCCACAGTGGTGCACCTGGGAAGAGGAGAACGGCCATAACCGAGATGGACGTAAGATGGCACTGCCGGCCAGTTTGGTGAAGGTGGTCCGGGCGGGGTTGAATCCACCATCAACAATTCCGCATTCGGAAGTTCGGGTAGCTCCCATCGGCTCGCCCTAGAAATACGGGATCGAAACTGCCGCGGTGGCGACGGAGAACCACAACAGCAATTCGGTCAAGCCAGCGACTTTGGCCGCCGTCGGAGGGGCGAGGGTCTGACTCCAGGCGCGCGCCTTTCGCTGGTTCACGATGTGCAACACAAGACCGAGCGGGATGAGGATGCCCAGCTTGACCTGAAAAGCCGGGTTGTAGATATATCTCCCGGCCGCCGTCGAAAAGAGCAGAAATCCACCCAAGACCGCGATGCCAAACCCGATCCAGTTCCAGACAAATAGCGCATCGGAGAGCTCTGAAATCGTCCGACGTTGCTTACGGACACCCAGAAGGCGCAAATCCAGGGCTACGTTTGTCCCTACCCACAAGGATAGCCCAGTAAAGTGAATTGCCTGGACCGGCGGATACGCCCAATCTGAGCCAGCGATATTCAGGGCCAGCGACGTGCTCTGGAGCCAGTTAGCGAAAGCGACCAACAATCTGAACATTTCAGTCAACCTCCTATTTGCTCGCAGCCCGAGTCTCAGCTTGGCCCACAACACAGTCACATTGCCTCTTCCATCGCACATTGCTCCTGCGATCGGAAATCTATCCCACACCTGTAAGGGCCGGAACCTCCACGCCAACAAGGATGGCTGCGATCCATAAGGCGATGGAAATGAGGGCCACGATTTTGGCCCACATGGGTGGGGACGGTAGTACATCCCACTTCGGCACGCTTCGCTGGACAACGAGTCCAAATATCGTCGC
>Ga0209526_10001093_pt1 | contig 17907 bp, 15 predicted proteins | sample JacPinW_OM2H0_M1_FD_188566 | JGI IMG/M metagenome (GOLD analysis project Ga0209526, IMG submission 188566) | Forest soil microbial communities from Algoma, Ontario, Canada - Jack Pine, Ontario site 1_JW_OM2H0_M1 (SPAdes) (version 2) | ecosystem: Environmental > Terrestrial > Soil > Boreal... | reverse complement strand
GCCGGAGCCAGTGGAATTGGGGGCAGAGGCCAACTCGTTCGCCGAGATCTCGAGCGAACTGCCGACAGCCTCGACGAATGGAATTCATGAAGAGGTGATTGCGGCGGAGGGCGAAACGCTACTGCCGGAAGAAGAATTGACCGCCCTGCCGGTGCCGGAGCACAGCGAGGTTGCGGCAGAGGGACCTGAGCCGACGCTTGAATTGCCGCAAGCTACCGTGCCACAAGCGGCACCGGAACAACCGGAGATTGAGCTCGACGATCACGACTTCGAACTGGTACTGGAGCCGGAGCAAGTTGCGGCACCCCACGAAATGCTGTCATCTACGCCGCCCGCAAACCCTCTAGATGCCAAGATGGCGGCCGCTGAAGACGAAATCGAACAAGCACACCAAGCGCAGCCGGCAGGCGCATCGCCAGTTGGAGAAACCAAGCGCGGCGCGGACGGACAGGCATTCACCACCGATCAATTCCTGGACGATCTGGCCAGAGAGATCGATCAACTAGGCATGGGTGAGTTGATCCTGCCGGAAAAGAATGCCGCGCCTCTCGAGGATACGCCGGCAGTTCGCAATCAGGGCTCGGGAGTCGAGAGTGGTCCGCTGAAGGAAGTGTTCGAGGAGTTCCGCGCGGAATTGGGAGAGATGGGTGCGGAAGACGAAGACCTGGAAACGCACTACAACCTGGGAATCGCGTTCCGCGAGATGGGCCTGCTGGAAGAGGCAATCGGCGAATTTCAAAAAGTGGCCAAGGCGAACGACCAAGGAAAAGCATTCCGTTATGCGATGCAGTGCTGCACGCTGCTGGGGCTGGCATTCATGGAGAAGGGCCAGCCGAGCATTGCGGCAATCTGGTACGAACGCGCACTGCTAACGCCGGGGATCGACGGAGAAAGCAAACTCGCATTGCGCTATGATTTAGGAGTAGCGCAGGAGTCGGCCGGCGATCTGGATGCAGCGTTGAAAAGTTTTTCTCAGGTCTACGCCGTCAACATTGATTATCGCGACGTTGCGGAACGTATTGGGTCATTACACAAGCCAGCACGCTGAGCATCCGTCCAGACTCCATCAGGGGAAAATTTAAAAAGGATGAGCAGGCTTTTGCGGGCGCTGACGGTAGTGTTGTTGTTTGAGATGGGAGCGCTGCTTCTGTACCTGCCTTGGTCCTCGATGTGGGATAAGAACTATCTGCTAAGCCAAGTGGTTTGGTTGAAGCCGCTCATTCTGCACCCGTCTGTTCGGGGGATGGTAAGCGGACTGGGCTTGCTGGATATTTTTGCGGCCTTCGGCATGTTCGCGACACGGCCATTGACTGCGGATGTTCCGCCAGAAACCAAACTGTGAAGTGGCCTGCTTTTCTGTTTTTTCTGCTTTGCGCGGTTCCTGCCTTCGGCCAAGTCACTCGCTACGAATTGAAACTAATACCCGACCTGGAGCGCCACATTCTGCGCGGCGAGGAGACCATTGCGCTCGAGCACAGCGCGGGTGATGTGCAGTGGCAAAAGCAGGCGGGGATGAAAGTAACGAAAGCGGGCAGCGCCGACGGGGAAATGACGCTGAAAAATGAGGCAGTGACGGCGCACTTCACCGGCAACGGAGCACACCGTGTAAGTTTGCAATATACGGCGCGCACCGGGCGAGGAATCACCTGGTTTCTAAAGGCACCGGGATTCGATGCGGCGTTTTACTGCGAAGGGTGGATGGTGTGCGACAACAGTCCCGGCCAGAGAGCGACGTTGAGACTGGAGATTGTGATTCCCGTGGACAGTAAACTGACGGCCGTCGGCCCGGGGCAATTCGAGAAAAGCTGGAAGGACGGCGAAGGCGAGCATTTTGTTTTTGAGCAAAACAACCCGGTGCAGACGTATCTGTTCAGTTTTGCAGTGGCGAAATTGCGGCGGCTGGCGGACGGAAAATTCGTGATCTATGCGGCGGACCAGCACAGCCATACGACCGCGTTTGCCAGAACCGCGGAGGCTTATGCGTTTTTTCGCAGGAAATCGGGCTTAGATCTGGATGTAGACACATACACGCAGGCAGTGATGGCAGAGCCCACGGGACAAGAAGCCGCCGCGATGACGCTGATGCCGCCGGAATTTCTGGGAGATGTGGAGGAGAAAGATGACGCGGATTTGCTGGCGCATGAACTAGCGCATCAGTGGTGGGGGGTGCTGGTGGGGATACGGTCGTGGTCGGATTTCTGGTTGAACGAGGGCATGGCGGATTTTATGACCGATGCTTTTCTCGAACAGCGCAAAGGAAGGGCCGCATACGACCGGAAGATCGCAGACACACAAAAAAGATTGGAAAAATTGCGCGCCACGGGACGAGACCGCCCGCTGCATTGGGATGGATGGAAAGACGCACAGGAAGCGCTTGGCCCGATTCCCTATGTGAAAGGCGCGCTGTTTCTGGACCGTTTGCGGACGGAACTCGGCGAGGGAAAGTTCTGGAAGGGACTGGCGCTGTATACGGCGCGGAGTGCCCACCAACTGGTGGAGGCGAACGATTTTCAGCGAGCCATGGAAGAAGCGAGTGCTCGGGATTTAACAGTGGTGTTTGACGAAGGGGTTTATCATTGAAATGGCGAAATCTCAGTTCGCGACATCGCCAAATTTGGAAATATTCCGGAACGGCTCCGACGGCATTTTTGCTGGGCTAGTTTTCCTGCAGACGGCGGAGAAGGCGGATTTGGCCGGCGTGGTAGACGTCGTGGAAAGCGATGCCGTATAGGCTGGGCAGAAGCTTGCCGGCACGCGGGGTTCGCAGCACACGGCGGACGGTTTGTTCGAGGGCGCGGTGTTCCCTCTCGAGCAAGGCGAGATCCGCGCGCCAAGCGGCTTCGGAGAGCTTGTTTGGTTCGGGACGCGCGAAGAAGTTGCTCCCCTTTATTGCGAAAGAGCCGCGCTTGGAGCCTTCGATACGGCGGCGGACGGCGTACTTCCAATAGGCCGAGTGCAGCGTGAACTCCCAAATATTGTGGCGGCCTGCGGCGGGACGCCAAGCCGCTTGTTTCGCAGTTACGCCTTTCAAGGATTGTTTCAAGTTCGGGCCGTGCCAGGTTTTCCTGGAATAGCCTTCCGCAAGCAAGGCAAGAATCAGGTCATGTTTGCTCATGATTTCCACCAAACGAATAGATTGAAGAGTCTTTGGCGCATCCGAATGGAATTCCTAAGAAGTTAGAAGTTTACTTAGCGCATAAGTTTTGTGCTCGCCGAAGCGTCGTGCCGCCAACAGGGTTTGCCGAAGACGTAAAGGAATTTGTTGCGCCAGCCGGGCGCCAGCCAGACGTCGCGAAACATTTCGAACCATTCGTGGAAAGCGATGCGGATGGGATTGTAGGTGTCGATATTTCTGGTGAGGCCGAAACGCGGCGGGTCTCGAGGATCTTCGGGCTCGAAACTTCGGAAAAGTTTGTCCCAGATGATGAGCGTGCCGCCGTGATTGCGATCGATGTACTGCGGATTGGAGCCGTGATGGACGCGGTGGTGCGAAGGCGTATTGAGCACGGTTTCGAGAGGGCCCAAGGAACGGACGACCTCGGTGTGAATCCAGAATTGGTAGAGAAGGCTGACGGCTTTCATGGTCAGGATCATCGCGGGAGCGAAGCCCACGATAGGGAGCCAAAGCCAGAAGATATAGCTGAACAAACTGCCGGTCCAGGTCTGACGCAGGGCGGTCGAGAGGTTGTAACGCTGCGATGAATGATGGACGACGTGGGAGGCCCAGAAGAGGCGGCAACCGTGACTGACGCGGTGAAACCAGTAGTAGCTGAATTCGTCGCCGAAAAAGAGCAGAATCCACACCCACCACTGGTAGCCGATATGGAAAATGGCGAAGCGATGAAGAAATGTGAGAACCGCGAATAGCATGACTTTGCCGACAAGGTCCACGAAAACATTGCCGATGCCCATGGCCACGCTGGCAGCGGCATCTTTCAATTCGTACAGGTCGCGGCGGAGGAGCGCTCCGGCGATGGCCTCCAGAAGCATGAGCAGGAGAAAGGCTGGAATGGCGAGATGGATCAGGTCCGGCATTGAAAAAAGAATAGCGAAACGCGGCGGAAAAGGACATGGACTCGAGCGAATTGTTAACAACCGCCGGGCGAACAGCGAACCAGGTTAGTTGGCGGGTTTGCCGGCATCGTTGAGGATGACTGCAAGGCGGACGCCGGCCTTAGCGAGACGTTCTTGGATGATAGGAGCCGCGATTTCTTGATAGGCCTCGCCGGCGGCGAGGTGAAGGCGGAGCATGCGCTCGCCAATGTTGTTGTCGTCCGTGCAGGAGCGGACGGGCACAGGAGTTTCCGTAGGGACCGCGGGAGAGAGCTCCGGATAGACGATCAAATTAGCGATGTCGTAGCTTTCCCAGACCCAATCGTCGAGGTGAACGCCAGCGTGCTGCCAGGATTCGATCTCAACGGAGAAAGCCTGAAGGAGCGTGTCGGCGTATTCGGAGGGGTCAGCGCCCTCCATGTCGCGTTCGAGGATCGCGGAGTCCCAGACCGCGTGGAGATTGGGAGTGAAGGAGTGGTGATGATCGCGGGGCCGGCGGTGGAAATAGCGAACCGGGACACAGTTGCCGCCTTGGTCACTGTTGGTTGTGGCGTGGAGCGGCATGTGGAGGTCGCCGACGAAGTGAATGATATAGCGGATAGCGTCGGCGCGCTTCGGTGGATCGGCGGATTTGTCTTTGAGTATGACCAGCTGCTCGGCGATGGCCTTGGTGACGCAGCCTTGATTGCCGCAATAGGGATCGATGGGGCCGCGCGAGGCGCCTCGTGGAATATCAATGTAGTGCCAGGGGCCATTTTTTAATTCGCCGCGAACGTCGTCAGGCCAGGTGGAGGCATCGGCAAGCAGATCGGGGGTGAAACCGCAGTAGCGTTTGAGTTTCCCATCAACGGGATTTTCCGAAAGGAGCTTCTCGACGAACTGACGCGCTTCCGGAGTAAGATTTTTTTCCGCGATGAGGGCGACGGTTTGGTGTCCTTTGCAGCCCCAAGGGAAAACCGGAGAAGCTGTAAGGACAAAGAGCGAAGCGAGAGTGAGAGCGGAGCGAGTACAGAGCGAGTTCATTCGGGCCTCCGAAATTTTGCTGAGTGCAAAATCAGGCGCTGAGCCAGCGTGCTACAGGTTTCAAGGAATCGATGTGATCGCAGATGACGCGGAAGGAAGCGGTAATCGGGATGCCGAGAATGAGCCCCATGCCACCCCATAGCCAGCCCCAGAACAGGAGAGAGATAGTGATGGCGACGGCGTTGAGCTGTACCTGACGACCGACAAGCTGTGGCGCGATGAAATTCTGGGCGACGACGTGAATGCTGGTGAGAACCACGGCAATGACCGCGAAGTGGCTGACGGATTTGTATTTGACGACGGCCAGCAAAAAAGCGGGAAACCAGGCGAGAACCGCGCCGATGTAGGGAATCATATTGAGGATGCCGGAAAACAGACCGAGAAGGACGGGAAAGTCGAGGCCGAGAATTAGAAAGAAGATGCTGCTGAGTGCGACGACAACGAGAGTGACGACGCACATCCCGACGAGGTAGTCGCGAAGGACATCGCGCAAGTCTTCCAGGGTTTCCTTGACTTGCGTGCGTCGGCTCACCGGAAAAAGCTGGAGGGTACCGTGCCAGACTTCGCGTTTTTCGGCGAGCATGAAGAAAACCAGGAAAGGGACGAACGTACCCTCAAGAACGAGGGCGTATAGAGAGCCGAGGCTGCTGACAAGAAATTCGTGAATGCTGGAGCTGCCGGAAGAGGCTTGTGATGCACCAGCCGAGGAAGTGAGATCGGAGACCCCACCTTCGATGCTGCCGAGTTTTCCCTGAATGTTGCCGAAGGCCTCGCGAATGATGCCGCGGTATTTAGGCCAGTCCGCGGCGAAGGCGCTGGTGCGGTCGTAGAGCCCATAGCCGACCGCGCCCAGAAAGGCGATCAGGAGAACGACCATGATCAATGCGCCGATGGTTCGGGGGATGCGGAGGCGTTCGAGATATTCGACAGCGGGATCCAGGAAGTAGGCGATGAGAACGGAGAGCAGGATGGTGATGACAACGCCGGAAGCGTAGTACAGAAAAAGGACGATGACCGCAGAGGCGAGGATGCGCAGGCTGGTGCTGGAGGCAAGCACTCGCTGCAGGACCGGCGGCGTTTCCGGGGTGGTGGTCACCTGACACCTCTTTCGAGTTTTCACGGTAACACAGTCAGGCAAAAACGTGGGCGGCGCGGTGGTGAAGATGTAACCGGGCGTAAAACATTGGAGGAACCAGGGGAGAGTGCAAAAGAAGTTGCCGGAAAGGAAAAGCGCGGGAAGAGAAGAAAAAGGCGAGATGTGGGCTGTGTTAGGATTTTGTGCGGTCACTCGCTGTTCAGGTATTCGAGACCATATGGCGAAAGAACTATTTGGCACCGACGGAATTCGAGGCGTACCTGGAAAAGAGCCTCTGGATGACGCGACTCTTTATGCCATAGGAGTGGCGCTCGGCGCGTATTTGAAGAAAGAGCATGGCGGGGCGCATGTGCTGATCGGGATGGATACCAGGGAATCTGGTCCACACATTGCGGCGCTGCTGGCGGCAGGGCTGCAGCGCGCGGGTGGGAGCACGGCATTTGCCGGGGTAATTACTACGCCGGGCGTTGCGTGTCTGGTGCGTCAGAACGATTTTCAGGCCGGTGTTGTGATTTCCGCTTCGCACAATCCCTATCATGACAACGGGGTGAAGTTGTTTTCGCATGCGGGAATGAAATTTCCAGATGCGGAAGAAGAGAAGATGGAGGCCGAGATTTTGCGGTTACGGAAGGAGACGGTGCCCACGGCGCGCCCTGCGTTGGTTGCGAATCATGCGTTGCATATGGAGTATCTGGATTTTCTGCGCAGCCGGGTGATTGAGGGAGCGAGTTTATCGGGGTTCCGCATTGTGCTGGATTGTGCAAATGGCGCGGCGTATCAGTTGGGGCCAGAGCTGTTTCGCAAATTGGGTGCTGACGTTATTGCCATGGGCGTGAGACCGGATGGACGGAACATCAATGCGGGTTGCGGTTCGCTGCACCTGGAAGGCTTGCAGGCAAGAGTGAAAAAAGAGGGCGCGATGCTGGGCGTGGCGTTTGATGGAGATGCAGATCGCGCGTTGTTTGTGTGCGGAACCGGGCAGATTGTGAATGGTGACGGAGTGTTGCTGGCAGAAGCGCGGCACCTGAAATCGAGGAACGCATTGAAGAAAAATCGGGTGGTGGCGACGTCCATGTCGAATTTAGGATTGGAGCGGGCGCTGGCGCGAGAGGGAATTTCGCTGGTCCGGGCTGCCGTGGGCGACCGGTATGTGCTGGAGGAGATGCTGAAGTCCGGCAATAACCTCGGTGGAGAACAGAGCGGGCACATTATTTTTCTGGACGAAAGCCCGGCGGGGGACGGATTGCTGACGGCGGTGAAAATTGCCTCGCTGGTGGCATTACGCGGGTCGCTCGGTTCGTTGATTGAAGGATTCAAGAATTATCCCCAGGTGATTGTGAACGTGAAGGTGAAAGCGAAGCCGCAGCTGGATTCCCTTCCTGGCGTAGTGAAGGCGTTGAAGGAAGGCGAGCAGAGGCTGGGTGACAACGGGCGCGTAGTGTTGCGCTACTCGGGTACGGAGCCGCTCGTGCGGGTGATGGTGGAAGCGGAACACGAATCGGACGTGAAGAGGATTTCGGAGTCGATCGCAGGCGCGCTGCGCGAGGCGATTGGGCTGTAGAAGCATCCCCATTCAGGCAGTTTCCCTCACCTACGCGGGAACTTTTGCGGTTCCCGGGCAATTACCGTTACGGAAGGCAGCGGACGAGCGTCGCTGCAAGACAACGGGCTTCTGTGCGTTCTAACTCCGGAGGACGCGAAATCCAGCCATGAACGAGAACACAGACGAGACGCGACAAAGCGACGAGGAATTGATGAGGGCGGTTGCCACAGGATCTGAAGCCGCGTTTACGGAGTTGTTTGGCAGATATAAACGGCAGATTCACGGCTATTTTGGGCGCCGAATGGAAGAGGCCGCTGCTGCGGAAGAATTGACGCAGGAAGCGTTTTTGGCGGTGCTCTGTGGCGCGGCGAGATATGAACAACGGGCTACGTTTAGGACCTATCTGTATGCGATTGCGTTGAAATTGTTGCGTGCGCACCGCAGGAAAAGCGTCTTTCGCGGGAAATTTGCGGGGTATAGGAAAGAAGATGCCCAGAACGGAAGACCGGACGGAACGGAAGCCAGTTTGTGGGTGCGCGGTGCGGTCGAAAAGCTGGACCCGATGGACCGGGAGATTCTGCTGCTGCGGGAATTTGAGGAATTAAGCTACGACGAGATTGCGGAGCTACTGCGGTTGCCGCTGAATACGGTGCGATCACGCTTGTTTCGGGCGCGGGAAGCGCTGCGGGAGCTTTTAAAGCCCAGGGAAAGTATTGCGCCAGCCAAGAGCGGGCAAGAGTCGGCTGAAACAGGAGAACGGGCATGAATACTTCGACGCATCCGGTGACGAGAGAAGAAGTGATGGCGCTGCAGGATGGCGAACTGGCGGGGAAAGAACGCGAAGCGGTGGCGGGGCACGTGGCGTTCTGCCGGCAGTGCAACGAATTCCTGAAACAGATGGAGCAGACGAGCCGGGAGCTCCGAAGCTGGGGTGTGGGAAAGTTGAGCGAGGCGGCGGAGAAGCGGGTGCTGGCGGCGGCAAAAGAGAAGACAACAGGACAAACGGGCAGGGACCGACAAGAAAGCCGAAAAGAGCGTTGGAGTGTCCAGCCGTGGGTGATGGTTTTGGGCGGGTGTGCGGCGGTTTTCGTTTTGCTCCTGGCGATTATTGCTCCAAACTTGCTGCGATCTCGAATGGCTGCAAATGAAGGCAGAACAATCGGCGCCAGCCGAGTTACCGGTTTGAGCGTGGACAACGCGACTGTGGATCTTTCGCCCTATGGTAGGAAGATGAAGGAATCGAGAGCGGGCGGGGGCGGAGGAGAGGCGGTTGAGGAGAGTGAGGGAGCGGAAACGGGACAGAGCGGGCGGCCAGCGATGACGGCGGAAGAGATCCGTCAGGGGCCGATGATTGCGCAGACAGTGGAAATAACGGTGGTGGCGAAGGATGTGAGCGGGGCGAGGGGAACGGTGCAAGCGATTCTAGCCAAGCATCACGGGTATGCAGCGTATCTGACGGTGAACACCGAGCGGAGTGGGCCGCGGTCGTTGCAGGCCTCACTGCGGATTCCGGCAAGGGAGTTGGTGGCGGCGCTGTCGGAATTGAAGTCGCTCGGTGCAGTTCAGACGGAGACCCAGAAAGGCGAGGAAGTGACGCAGCAGCACGCGGACCTGGTGGCGCGGCTGAAGAATTCACGAGAGACGGAGAAGCGGCTGCAGGCGATCTTACAGCAAAGGACGGGAAAGATTGCCGATGTGTTGGCGGTGGAGCAGGAGATTGCACGGGTGCGGGGCGACATCGAGCAGATGGAGGCGGAGCAGAAGTCGGTGGAGCACCGGGTGGCCTTCGCCACGATCGATCTGAAGCTGGCGGAGGAATACAAGGAGCAACTGGGCACTGGAAATATTTCGGCTGGAGGGAGATTGCGGAATGCGGCGGTGACCGGGTTGCGCGATGCATTCCAGAATTTGCTGGACGCCGTGGTTTCAATTATCGGTGCGGGACCAACCCTACTACTCTGGGTAGCGGTTCTGTTTTTTCCGGCAAGGTGGATTTGGAAGAAGCGGCAGCGGTGGATGTGGGGAGAAAGCAAGGCTGCGGAGAAAGTGTAGAGGGGCCGTTGCAGGGAAAATGCGGAATAACGTTATTGCGTTCTTTGCCCGAGCGCATTCGAGGAAGCTGAACCCACCCAAGGGTTCCCAAAGAACATAGGGAGAAGGGGAGAGTCTGTGGGATATTGTAGATTTCTGTAACAGTGGTTGGGAATTGGTGGCCAGTTTCTTATTTAACCCAATTATTATCAGTTATTTATCAAGAGGCGTAGATTTTGGGGTTCATTGGCAAAGCGCGTGCAACCTATCAAAACAATTCATGAGATTGGCTTCCCGGGGTGGCTGACACTCAACCTCGACTGAGTGATCAGTTATTGGGGGGTCGAATCAAAATAGAAGGGGGACTTGCACCGGTCCCCCTTTTTTATTTATGGATTGCTGATCCTACCTAAAGGCGATCCATCCTGGCTCTTCCGTCTGCCCAAACCTAAAGAGCGAGCCGCGCTTAGCCAAGAGCGAATCTGAAGATCGACCACTACACGAAAACTCCAGGCAGGCATTGCGGCAAGTTCAGGTACTTGAGCGCTATGGGGTGCAGCGGTCCTCGATCCCTTCAAGAACCACCCCTACAGGGAGGATGGAAGAAGGCAAACAAAAAAATGAGCGGCCGGTGGGGGTGCCGGCCGCTCTGGCGTGGGGGATGGAGGGAACAACACTGGAAGATCCGTCTATTAGGACTTGTCCGTAGCGGCTGGCCGTTCGACTGCACTTACAAGCAGCAGGACGACGCACAGGAGCAACATTGCAACGATCATTGGCAGCTCCGACGCACTAGTTCAAGGGCCCAACATCACTCCCAACAAAAGGAAGTTTGCCGGAAGGCGTTGTTGGAGTCAGTAGACCGGGAGATACATTGTGGCAGTACTGCTCGGAAGCGGATATTAGTACTGAGGGCGGTTATGGAAAGGTGACGGACAACCTGGCGAGCACATGAGTTGAGCAGAGCTGGAGGGCGCGAGTGGCGAGTGATTCCCTGCTGGGATATTCTTTACGACTATGCATGACTTGAATTATTTCCGAGAACATCTGGATGTATACGCCGAGATGGCGAAGCGGCGCAACATCACACTGGACCTGGATGGATTCCGCGCGCTCGATAAGGAGCGGCGGGAACTGATCACCGAGAACGAGCAGCGGAAGGCAAAGCGAAACAAGGCAAGCGATGAAATTGCGCGGCTGAAGAAGGAGAAACAAAGTGCGGATGCGCTGATCGCCGAGATGAAGCAGGTTTCGGAACGGATCAAGCAGACTGACGAGCGCATCAACGAGCTGGATGCGACGCAGCGGGAACTGCTGCTGACCATTCCGAACATCCCACATAAGAGCGTGCCAACCGGGCATGGCCCCGAAGACAACCAAGAGGTGCGCCGGTGGGGAACACCGCCCAAATTTGATTTTCAACCGAAGCCTCATTGGGAAGTGGGGGAACGTGCTGGGATCCTGGATCTGGATGCGGCGGCGAGGATTACGGGAGCGCGATTTGCGGTTTATAAAAGCTGGGGCGCGCGGTTGGAGCGTGCGCTGGCGAATTTTTTCCTGGATGTGCACACCAGGGAGCACGGATACACGGAGATTCTGCCACCATTTTTGGTGAATACGGCTTCCTTACTGGGCGCGGGACAGTTGCCGAAGTTTGCGGCGGATTTGTTCAAGGTGCAGGACACGGATTTTTGGCTTACGCCGACTTCAGAAGTGGAGCTGCACAACCTTTACCGGGATAAAACGCTGGGCGAAGAACAGTTGCCCATTCTCGTTACGGCGTGGACGGCGTGTTTTCGGTCGGAAGCAGGGGCGGCTGGAAAAGACACGCGCGGGATTTTGCGACAGCACCAATTTCAGAAAGTGGAACTATTCAAGTTCACCCAGCCGGAGAAGAGCTACGAAGAGCATGAAGCGCTGGTGGGGAACGCGGAGACGATCCTGCAGAAGCTGGGGCTCCACTACCGGACCATGTTGCTCTGTAGCGGGGACATGGGATTTGCTTCTGCGAAGACATACGACCTAGAAGTGTGGCTGCCATCGAGCAATGAGTTTCGGGAAATATCTTCGTGTTCAAACTGCGAAGCGTTTCAGGCGCGACGTGCGGGAATCCGATTTAAGCCGAAAGCCGGCGGGAAGAGCGAATTCGTGCACACGCTGAACGGATCCGGGCTGGCGGTGGGGCGGACATGGATTGCGGTGGTGGAGAATTATCAGCAAGCAGACGGATCGGTTATGGTGCCGGAAGTACTGAGACCTTATATGGGCATTGACGTTATACCTGCGGCGTAACAACCGGCGTAACAACCGGCGTAACAACCGGCGTAACAACCGAGGAGACTAAGAGCCTGCCGGGGGCTGTAGGTGCTCGGAAGCATGCTTCTGGCGGGGGACGTCTCTCGTTCGACGCTCCGATGTAACACTAAGAAAATAGAATAGTTAACTTAAGACTGAGGAACTGGTTCGATCCTTCACGGCGATGGGTAGATCTCGCAACTGATTGAAATTGCAGCTTTCTATTTGACTCGCCGACAGGCACTGCATACACTCGGCTCAACGCTGCCTAGCTCCAGTTTCCCGTACCGGTGTTAGCCGCGCCGAACCAAGATGATGACATTTTTTGCTCGACTCGTCCGGTATCTGTTCTGGATTCTGGTTGTGTCCTGGAGCGTGTCGTTGCTCCGGCGACTGGTGAACCGCATGGCGGTGTCGACCGTGAAGAACGACGTGCCCATGGATGTACCGAACGATGCTGTGACGCAGAAGCTGGTGCGCGACCCAATCTGCGGGATGCATCTGGCGGAGGGGTTGGCGGTTGCGCAGCGCGAGGGAGGAGAAGTCATCTATTTCTGCTCTGAAGCGTGCCGCGAAAAGTTTGCCGAAGTGCCGAAAAAATTTGCGGCGAACGCGTGACGAAGCAGAAGCAAGAAAAGTTGGGCTCAGTAGCAGGCAAATGATTTGGAGACAAGCGAAAAGGAAAGGACCGAAGCTGATGGCCACGGTCGCCAAACCACCCGTTCCAACCCGTCCAACGGGCGCACCACCGATGGTGCCACGCATCGCGCCACGCGAGGAACTGAATCCCTTTCGGATCGCGCAAATCCAGTTCGATATGGCGGCGGAAGTTTTGAAACTCGACCCAGGATTGCGTCAGGTGCTGCGAACGCCGAAACGAATCCTGGAAGTTTCCCTACCCACGAAGATGGACAACGGACAGATCAAAGTGCTGACGGGATTTCGCGTGCAACACAACATCGCGCGAGGTCCGGGCAAGGGTGGAATCCGGTTTCATCCCAACGTGACGCTGGACGAAGTGAAAGCGCTGGCGGCTTGGATGACTTGGAAGACGGCGGTCGTGAATGTGCCGTTTGGCGGAGCCAAGGGCGGAGTGATCTGCGACCCGAAGCGGATGTCCAAGGGCGAATTGGAGAGGCTGACGCGCAGATACGCGAGCGAGATTCTGCCGGTGATCGGGCCGGACAAGGATATCCCGGCGCCGGATGTGTACACCGACGCGCAGACTATGGCCTGGATCATGGACACGTATTCCATGATGGTGGGCCACACGGTGCCAGGCGTGGTGACCGGGAAGCCAATTTCGATTGGCGGATCGGTGGGACGCGCGGAAGCGACAGCGCAGGGACTCGTATATGTGGTGGAAGAGGCCTGCAAGATGAAGAAGATTTCGCTGCGGGGCGCGACCGTAGCGATTCAAGGATTTGGGAATGCGGGAGCAACGGCGGCGCGACTGCTAGCGGATAAGAAAGCGAAGATCATTGCGCTGAGCGACACCCGCGGAGGTGTGACGAATTCGCGCGGGATCGATCCGATCAAGGCGATACGTTATAAGGAGCGATCAGGGACCGTCGTGGGCATGCCTGGGGCGTCGCGGATTTCAAATGACGATTTGCTGACCATGAAGTGCGACATTTTGGTGCCAGCCGCGCTGGAGAATATGATCACCATGCAGAACGCGGAAGTGGTTAAAGCGCGTATCGTGGCGGAAGCAGCCAACGGCCCGACAACTCCGCATGCCGACGAAATTCTGGCACGCCGCGGGATCACCGTGCTGCCGGACATTTTGACGAATGCAGGCGGCGTGACGGTGAGCTACTTCGAGTGGGTGCAGAACCAAGAAGGGTTGCTGTGGGATTCGGACGAGGTGAACGTGCGGCTGCAGAAGATCATCGTGCGCGCATTCCACGACATGATCGAGATGATGAGGAAGTACCATGTGCCGCCGCGAGCAGGTGCGATGGCGCTAGCGGTGGGAAGAGTGGCGGAAGCGACATTGGTAAGAGGGTTGTTTCCCTGAAGCTGGCCGGAATTTCTTCGCTGTAGTGCCTGACAACTAATAGGGGTCAACTTCGATGAACATGAGAGTGACGAAGCGCCTTACAGGCGTGATGGCGGCAGTGTCTTTTTTGAGTGTTGTGTTCGCCTCGCCGAGTGCGGCGCAGAGGGCGGCAGCGCAGTCGGCCGCATCCAGAGCAGCTGCAGCGGAACGGAATGCGGAGCAAAATCTGGCGGCGGCGCGCACGAATCCGCTGCGGCTGCGGCATTTCTTACACGGGATGCCCAAGGGTGCGGATCTGCACTATCACCTGAGTGGCGGAATCTATGCGGAATCTTTCTTGCGGGCGGGTGTGGAGGACGGTTTGTGCGTGAACGTGAGGGAGGCGGCTTTCACCGCTTGCCCTGCAGAGATCGCCCAAGAAAAGGCGGATGGGGGAAACTGTGACGAGCGATGGAAGAAGATGGAGATCGTTCCGGCGCGGGCGGCGTTCTGCCAGCAGCATCTTTACGATGCGTTGGTGGATTCGTTTTCGATGCGGGGATTCGTACCGTCTGCGGGGGTGACAGGTCACGACCACTTTTTCGATACCTTCGGAAAGTTTTCAGGCACCAAGGCGTCGCACAGGCCGGAATGGGTGGACGAAGCAGCGGCGAGGGCCGCGCAACAGAACGAGCAGTATCTGGAACTGATGGAAACACCGGACTTTAGGGTGGCCGCAGGGATTGCAGGGCAGATTGGATGGAAGGACGACTTCGCAGAGCTGCGAAAGGAATTTCTGGAGCACGATCTTGCGCAGAACGTGAAGAGCGCCATAGAGGGGTATAGAGAGGCGGAAAGGAAAAGACGGGAGCTGGAACATTGCGGGCAGGCGGATGCGGCTGCTGCGTGCAACGTGGACGTGCGCTTCATCTACCAAGTGCTGCGGGGGCTGCCGAAGGAGATCGTTTTTGCGCAGACGCTGTTGGGGTTTGAAGCCGCGCAGGCAGACCCCGAGAGGGTGGTGGGGATTAATTTTGTAATGCCGGAAGACGGCCGCATCTCGATGCGGGACTACGAACTGCATATGAAGATGGTGCGGTATCTGCACGGAGTTTATCCCAGAGTGCACATCGCGCTGCATGCGGGCGAGTTGGCATACGGGCTGGTACCTCCGGACGGGTTGTGCTGCCACATCCGGCTGGCGGTAGAAGCGGGAGCGGAGCGCATCGGGCATGGAGTGGACCTGATGTACGAAGTGCATCCCCATGAGCTGCTGAAGGAGATGGCCAAGCGGCACGTGATGGTGGAAGTGAACCTGACGAGTAACGAAGTGATTCTGGGCGTGAGCGGGAAGCAGCATCCGCTGCCGCTGTACCGGGATTTTGGAGTGCCGGTGGCCCTTTCGACCGATGATGAAGGGGTATCGCGGATTGACCTGACCAACGAATATGTGCGGGCCGTGGAGAGATATGGACTGAACTATGCAGACCTGAAGAAAATGGCACGGACGGGACTGGCGCATGCATTTTTGCCGGGGAAAAGTTTGTGGAGCGCAGAGGACTTGTTCACGCGAGCAGTCAGCGAGTGCGGAAAAGATACTTTGGGAAGTGAAAAGCCGACGAAAGGCTGCGCGGAATTTCTGAAAATGAACCAAAAGGCGCAACAGCAGTGGGAACTGGAGCGGAGATTCCGGGACTTTGAAGCGGAACTGTGACACCTTGCGCGAAAAATGGTGATTGAGGCGAAGCAGAATAAAACTCGGGCCTGTGAAACCTTAGAGAGGCTCCGATCTAAAGACAGGCTCCTACAGTATTTCCGTGAGTCACACCAAATTTCCTATTGCACTGACGAAATAAAGAAGCGTACATTCACAGATGCCGGACGTTTTCTGGCGGGATGTTGCGGAAGTTCCCGCCGGCGGAACGTGACCGGCAATTTTCATCGTAGGACTCGATAAGAAGGATGGGCGATGGGCACGAACGGACATGCGGAGAATGCAGCGCCGCCGATTTTACTTTCGATTTCGGGATTTGATCCGAGCTGCGGCGCAGGCGTCGGCGCAGATTTGAAAACGTTTGCGGCTCATGGTTGCTACGGAATCGCGGCAATTACGTCGGTGACGGTACGGAATACTTATACGCTGGAAGCCGTACACAACACGCCGAGCGCGGAATTGCGGGAGCAGCTGGAAGTGCTGGCAAAAGACTGCGAGATCGCTGCAGTAAAGATCGGAATGTTGGGGAACCGGGGAAATGCAGCGGTGGTGGCGGAATTTCTGGACGCGCACAAGATTGCGAACGTGGTTCACGATCCGGTGCTGAAGTCCCATAGCGAAACCGAGTTGCTGGATGCGAGCGGAATCAAATATCTTGCGACGGAGCTTTTCAAGCGAACGGATGTGATTACGCCGAATGTGGATGAAGCGCAGACGCTTAGCGGAATAGCGATTAAAGATGTGACCGATATGGAGTCCGCGGCGCGGAAACTGGTGGAGATGGGAGCGCGGGCGGTAATTGTGAAGGCCAGCCACACCGAGTTAGCCGTGGACGTGTTATTCGACGGAAACGAGATGCATCAACTAGGCGGAGATAGGATAAAGATTGAACACACTCACGGGACAGGCTGCACTTTTGCGTCGGCCATAGCGGCACAGCTTGCGGCAGGAAGGCCGCTGTTGGAGGCAGCGACACTGGCAAAAGCGTATGTAATGAAGGCGATCGAGAAGGCCTACCCGGTGGGCAAGGGTCGATTGCCGCTGGATCATTTTTACCGGCACAAGATCGAACCGCTGACCCGAGGGACACACGAAGTGCCGCAGCACGGGTTGCATCCTGCGGCGGAGCCGGCGGCACACTAGTCGCCAACAGAGGCAAAGCGATTTCCACCCGCCCTGAACCCTCCTACTGCTGACCAGGGCAAGGAGGCCGGGGGTTATGCAGAAAATATTCAGGTGTAAGTCCTGTCAGAGAGGTATGAGGGCCGTGGGATCGACAGGATTAGGGAAAGAAGCAGAAAAGACCGCAACTTGTCCGTATTGCAAAACAAAAAACAAAGTGATGTGGCCAAGCGGGGATAAGTTCAATATCCAGCGAATCGCGACGCGTTAGGGCCTGGTGTGGTGGACGATTTTGCCGGAGACGATAGTGGCCACCGGGCCGCCTTTAAAGGAGCGGCCGTCGAAAGGCGAGTTGCGGGATTTGCTGGCGGAGTCTTTGATGTCGTAGGTCCAGGGACGATCCAAGGAAAAAATTGTGAGGTCAGCTGGAGCGTTGGCGGCGAGTTTGCGTTCCTTGCCGAGGACGCGGGCGGGGCCGGTGGTGAACAGTTCGACCATGCGCATGAGGCTCAGTTTGCGGGAGTGGACGAGTTGTTCGAGTGAAAGGGCAAGCGCGGTCTCGAAGCCGAGGATGCCGAAGGGAGCTTTGTCGAACTCGACGTCTTTAATCGCTGGTTCGTGGGGAGCGTGATCGGTGGCGATGGCGTCCACGGTGCCGTCAGCGAGACCTTCGAGGAGTGCTTCACGATCTTCGCGCGCAGCTAGCGGCGGATTCATTTTGAAGCGGGAATCATAGGTCACGTCTTCGTCGATGAGTGTGAAGTGATGCGGGGTGACTTCGCAGCTGACGCGCAGGCCTTGCTGCTTGGCGAAGCGGACTTGATCGAGTGAACCCTTCGCAGAAAGATGCGCGATGTGAAGGCGACCGCCGGTGAGTTCAGCGATTTGTACGTCGCGGGCGACGCAAACCGATTCGGCCGCGGCGGGCATACCTGGAAGGCCGAGGCGCGTGGAAGAAATTCCCTCGCGCATGACCGCGCCGGCAGCGAGAGAGACGTCTTCGGCGTGCTCGATGACGGGGAGATCGAGCGACCGGCAATAGTCCATCA
>Ga0209526_10001092_pt1 | contig 17907 bp, 16 predicted proteins | sample JacPinW_OM2H0_M1_FD_188566 | JGI IMG/M metagenome (GOLD analysis project Ga0209526, IMG submission 188566) | Forest soil microbial communities from Algoma, Ontario, Canada - Jack Pine, Ontario site 1_JW_OM2H0_M1 (SPAdes) (version 2) | ecosystem: Environmental > Terrestrial > Soil > Boreal... | reverse complement strand
CCCTTGGCGGCGAACACGTTGAAATGGTTGTACCAGAAATCCACCATCATTTCCTGCAGCTGGCGCTCGCTGTAAACGGCGCGCGTCATCTTGGCCATGGAAAGCTCGGCGATGATTCGCTGCGGCGTGTGAATCTCCGTGTAGTTAAACATCTGGTTGCCGAAGCCGCCCTCGCCCTTCACCGGGCCTTTGTCCTTCGGCGGATTCGCGCCCGTATCCATATTTTCGAACTTCGCCTGAATCTGGTCGTTCATCAGATTCGTGTCGTCGCCCTCGTTGCGATTTGCCTGCATAACTTCCTGCATGCGGGCCTGCTGCTCTTTGCGGTATTCCTCGATGGATACTCCCTCGCGCCGAGCAGCGACCTGGGGCTGAGGAAATTCATCGACGAGCTTTGCGGAGGACATCTTCAGTGTGGGGAAACGGTCCAGGCGCGCTTCGAGCGCGGCGTCGTTGATGGAATCGGGATGAAGTTGCCGATCGATCCATTTTTGCAGGCCCATCTCTTTAACGCGTTCGAGATCTCCGGGTCTCGGGCCGAAACCCAGACGGTTCAGCGCCTGCAGGATGGCTTCGTCCTCGGTCAGGTCTTGAATGGGGAGACCCTTGATTACTTTCGATGAGTCCGCTGTCTTGTTCTCCTCCTTTTTGTCCTTTCCAGCGGACAAATAGGGCGCGGCAAAGGTAAGCGCGGCGAGGAGAAACATCGCTGCCAATCCGGTGATTGTTCTCTTCTGGCGGCAAGGAAAGTTAATCTTGCAGGACGGCTTTCTCTTCATGATTCCAGTTTCCTTCGATGGCATACATATACACGCGCGGAGGGAGGCGCGCGCTTCTAATTTCATACATTTATTTTAACCCTTGGCGGAGGGAAAAGTTGCGGGACGGAATGGCTTGTTGTCCTGGAAAGTACGCTCGTGTTAAGCGTGCTTCGCACAAAGGAAACGTTAGCGTAACTGAATGAGAATCTGCGGCGGCATTTTGCAGCGCCATCCCGCCGGCGGTTTGTCAGATCTTCAAGGCGCCACAACAAAGCTGGCGAGACGCCGGCCCTACGGAAAGTCCGCGTTGCGTGCGGAAGCGTTGAGTTTGATACGACTTATTTCAGGTCAGTCCTACTTCCGGGGCCTCGGGCAGGGATTGCCGCTCGCGAGCGGAACGAAAGGCGTTGAGGCTCCAAACATCCTGCGGTTCGTCATGGCGCAGAACAAAGTAGTCTCCGTCCTGCGTGCGAACGCGAAAATAGATCGCGCCCGGTGAATACCACTGATCCTCAACTTCGGTGACTTCGAAGGTTCGCCCGCGCAGGGTAAATCGTATGGGGCGTTGGTCGGCTCGATACCCGGCGTAGCACTCGACGCGCATTTCGCTCATCGCTGCCTCCCGTTGCCGAAGGTCTATATATGGAGTGTACTCCAATCGAGGAAGGAAGTCAGTTGTGTGATTTCTGCAACTCGGCGTTGTAGGCCGCGCCGATCAGGAGGATCGTGGCCGTGAGTTGCATCCAAAGCAAGAGGCCAATCGTTACGGCGAGGCCGCCATACACAATACTGTAGGGCACGTGGCGCAGATAGAAACCCAATGAGATGCTGACTACCCACCACAGCACGGTAGCCACAGCCGCGCCCGGCACGACAAAACTCCAGCGCTGGGGCCCCGGCCGGCCCACTCGATAAATGATGGCGAGAACCAACATCGCAATTAGAAGACAAGCACCCACGTACAATGCGCCCCAAACCAATCGGATGAGCACCGGCATGGAAGAAGTGTGCAGCATCCAATCGCGTAGCTGTTTGCCGAACACAACCAAATTTACGATGAAAAGGATGGGTAGAAAAGTCGCTATCAGTAGCAGAAGCGCGCGGACGTGCCTGCCTACGAGACTCTGCGGCTGCTGGTCGAAGTGCACCATTCGGAAGCCTTCCATCAAAAGCTTCATCATTTGAGTACCGGCAAGCAGCGTGCCTCCCAAACCCAGCAAGACCCACTGCCAAGGGTGCGTACTGTGCCGTGACAGAAAGGCGCTGAGAATTGGAATGCTCCCAGGCGGTAACACCGGGCGCAAACGCACGATCATCCCTTGTAATGCCTCCTGAAACGCGGCGGAGCTCGCCACAGTACCCAACACCAGCAGGAGCATGGGGAAAAAAGCAAGGAAGATGTTGAACGCGACGGCCTGCGTCTGCGTCACGCAGTTAGGAACGACGCGACGCACTGCGCGGAATAATCGATGAAAGAATGGTGACATTCGCTGGGCTTCCATACCTCCAAGGGCAAGCGGGAGCAGGATAGCCCAATTCCCGGCGTTTGGCGCGCCTCACGGATAAATTGTGAAACGCTGGCGCATCACGGGAGATAGAGGGCGGGAATATATGCAATGCAGTCGGAGGATCGATGGAGCAGACCAGTCTCCGACAGGGCGGCTTCACAGGACGTGGCGGGGCCGAGTGTTGAATTGATTTTATCGAAACTGACTCAAGGCTTATGCGACGTTCGTGCTCGAGCCAGAGACAGTTTGGGCACGAACTTCCCAGAGGGTCTCTCGAACGCATCCAGGATCTAACCCGGCAGAGCGGCACACGAATGGGAAGTCATCTTCATCTTGGAATAGAAAGAATTCAGCTCTGTGTTTGTGCGGCATCGGACCGCGGACCCACTCCGCGATTGCGCTTTCAATGACGGCGAGCCAAAGCCTTTGATTGGCACTTCCTTGATCGTGAGAAACGGCACGGTCCCAAGATTGCTGCTCCAAGGTTCGCTACCTCCGTGCCTCAATATTCGCAATTGAGGTCGAAGAGCTCAATGGTTCTTAGGACCTATTGTTGTAAGTACGCGGGGCGTAGTACTAAAAAGACGCTCACATTACACCTGACCGTGCGGCCAGTGATACGTTGATATTCGCGCAGGTGTGGACCAAACATCTGCTCCTTGGCGCTCCTGTTTGCGATGTTTACTTTACGGTAATCTGATCCTGGATCTTCGTATATCTGGAGTCGGAAAGAATGTCCTTGGTAAGCAAGTCTCGTTTGTCACGGTAAGGACGACCGCGAATGATTCTCCGCGCGTCACGTCCAGTAATTCCTGGGAGTTCCGTCAGTTCAGTTTCGGTTGCTGAATTCAAATCGACAGGTTTATGCGCACCCCGGGCCCACCCCTCTTTGACGCCTTCGGCGGCAGCACGGGCATCTTCGCCGGCTCTTTTGGCAGCCTCGCCAAGCTTCTTGCCCGCAGATTCTAACGCCGGCTTTAGGCGTTCCGTGGCCTTGGCGACCTCCTCGCGGGTTTTCTCATCGCGCTGTTTTTGGTCTTCCTCAGTGGCGGGCTGGCCCTGACCACTCCAGTTTGAATTGCAACCCGCGACACCCAAAGTCAGCCCTACGGTTAGCATCGAAAGGGCGCATAAACCCATAAATCTTTTGGACATGGCTTCTCCTCCGTCAAGCACGGTGCTTTGGTACTCCTTCCGGGCCGTATATCTCAGATGCAGCCGGATAACCAGTGTATGTTCAACTCTCATATGTATGGAAGAATTCCAAAGTGCAGATATATGACGCGCGCTCAAATTAATCGTCGCTAAGGATCACCGTGGCGCGATGGGCAAAGCGAACGCGTTGAATGTCAATCCCGCAGTGGTGACGACCCATTGCCGGCCGTCGAGCATGTAGGTGACGGCGGCCGAGCCCCAGACCGGCCCGCCTGTCTGAAACCGCCACAGCTCTTTCCCTGTCGCTGCCTCAAACGCGTAGAAGTACCCGTCGTTGTCGCCGGTGAACAACAGTCCTGACGCCGTTGACATCAGGCCCCCAGTTAAGTCGAGGGAGACGGTGGAGGGATACGGGCGGTAGCGGTGTTCCCAACGCCGCTGGCCCGTGGTCGGGTCGATCGCCCGCAGCGCGGCGAATTGATCGTGACCCTCGACCAGACTTCGACCGCCGCTGGGGACGCGCACACCCATAGCGATCGGTGGCGTCGGCTTTTTCGCCTCCCACACAGCGCAGGTTTCGTGAGCTGTTACAAAGAACAAGCCAAGGTCTGGATCGAAAGTCGGCGGCTGGAAGTTCGTGCCGCCGTGATTGTCCGGTAGACACTTCTCCGGGCTGCCCGTGTTGTCGAGTACGATCGGCCGACCGTCGGCACCGATCTCCTTGGCCCAGTTCGATCCGTCGATGAAAGCCTTGGCGACCAGCGGTTTCCCCGTCTCGCGGTCGAGCGTGTAGAAAAACCCATTGCGGTTCGCGACCATGATCACTTTCCGAGTCTGCCCGCCGATCTTCAGGTCGGCCTGGACCGGCACGTGCGCCGAGTCCCAGTCGTGCATGTCGTGCGGGGTGAATTGGTAATACCATCGCAGCTTCCCAGTATCGGCGTCCAGGGCGAGTAGCGAACAGGTGTAAAGATTGTCGCCGATCCGATCGTCGCCGTAATAATCGGGGTTCGGGTTGCCCGTTCCGTAGAAGACCAGGTTGAGCGAAGGGTCGTAACTGCCCGTCACCCAGGCCGCTCCGCCGCCGCGCGCTGCGACCTCGACGTTCGGCCACGACTCGCTGCCCGGCTCACCAGGCGAGGGAATCGTGTTGAAGTGCCACAAGCGCTCTCCGCTTTGCGCATCGTAAGCATCGATGTAGCCGCGGCTCGAGAAGTCTCCTCCAGCCACGCCGACAATCACTTTGTCTTTGACGACGAGCGGCGCCGATGTGATTGCGTTCGCTTTCTTGAAATCACCGACCGCTACGTCAAAGATGACGTCGCCAGTCTTGCGGTCGAGTGCCATAAGGTGGGCGTCAAGTGTACCCATGTAAAGCCGATCGCCCAGGATCCCAAAGCCACGATTGACGGGCCCGCAACAAACCCAGGAGGGAATGTTGGCAGGCAGCCTGCGGCGATAACTCCAGATCGGACGGCCCGTCCGCCCATCAATCGCCCAGGCCTGATTGTTGTTCCCGGTCACATACAGAATGCCGTCGACGACGAGCGGTGTGTTCTCGATGCCGCGCCCGAGAAGGCCCGGCACATCGGTTTGGAATATCCACTGCGGGACAAGTCCCGCGACATTTTGCGGCGTCAACTGCTTCAACGGGCTATGCCGCTGCCCAGTGTAGTCGCCGGAAAACGTCAGCCAACGCGAGGGATTCTTCAAACCCTCCAGGAGGTCCTGACCGGTGATCTGAACCTGAGTTGTTTGTTGCTGTCCCGCGGGTGACAGCACTGCGAGCGCGAGCACGAGCGCGATAACGGAAGCAATACGCCGTATCATCATGATGGGTTGCTTAGACTGCCTTTCGCACTTTCCCTGGGGAAGGATCGAAAATTAATCCGGATCCAGAGAACGTACTCCCCATGAAAGTTCTGATTCGAAGATCTGACTCGCGCATCGTACGCTTCTACTGAACTCGATACAACGAATTTGCCTCCAGCGCAAGGTCCCGCGAGATCAGGGATTTCAACGGACGACGAAACGGTGAGCTTCCTGCGGCGGGAACTGCCAATTGACGCCAAGCGGGTATACAATGCCGCACAATTCGCATCACTGGTTGCCGGCTACGAGAGAGCGAGGTTCCGAGACTATGAAACACAACACGATTCGATTGTTCCTGGCTGCCGCGGCTGTGACCTTTATATTCACTGCTCAAACAAGAGGCGGCGGGCAGACTTCTCCATCCGCCCAGCACAAGGCGCAACCCCCGCGCTCGGTCAGACTGTACGTATTTGATTGCGGAGTTCTCCACAACGCGGATATGGGTCGCTTCAATTTGAAAAAGGAAGATGTCACTACCACTGACATGTCCATGGGCTGTTTCCTAATCGCGCATCCCAAGGGGAACCTGATCTGGGACACCGGCGCCATTCCCGACAATTCCTGGGCTCCTACAGGCCGTAGTGTCACGCAGCACGTCACGCTCCCGGACGGGCAGGCGCGAGAAGCGGACGTAGATAAGTCCCTTCAAGGGCAGCTCGCGGAAATCGGCTACTCCCCTTCCGACATCGCCTACCTTGCGCTTTCCCACTACCACTACGATCACACGGCCAATGCGAACGAGTTCGCCAGCGCCACGTGGCTCGTACGGCAGGTCGAACGCGACGCCATGTTTGGTGGAAAATTCTCCGGCTCGCTTCAGCCCTCGACTTTTTCGGCTTTGCAGAAAAGCAAGACGATCATCCTCGAGAAAGATGAATACGACGTGTTCGGCGATGGCAGCGTCCTCATCAAATCTGCTCCCGGGCACACACAGGGCCACCAGGTTTTGTATGTGAAGCTGGCCAAGACCGGCGGGGTTGTACTGTCCGGCGATCTGTATCACTATCCGGCGGAGCGGACCCTGGATCGCGTCCCGACGTTCGAGTTCAGCCAGGAGCAGACTCGCGCAAGTAGAGTGGCAGTCGACGCCTTCCTGAAGAAAACGGGCGCGCAGCTTTGGATTCAGCATGATTTCGAGGGCAACATTAAGTTGAAGAAATCGCCACAGTTCTACGAATAGGGATTGCCAATGAAAATAGATTCCAAAGAGGAGGATATATGCTGGTCGTACGCAATTGTTTTATCGCCAAACCGGGAAATGCAAGCAAACTCGCTGCCCAATTGAAGGAGGCAGCAGCAGTTGCCAAGATTCCAAGACATCGCGTGCTAACCGACCTGACCGGCGATTTCAATCGAGTCATATTGGAATATGAGGCAGAAAACGTCGGCGAGTTTGAAGCTCGGATGAAGGACTATGCGACGAACCCGGCGTTCCGCGAGAAGATGAAGGGCTACACGGACTTGTGGACCACTGGTAGCCGGGAACTTCTTCAGATCGCGTGACGTTGGTCCAACTGTTTTGGTACCAAATTCGTTTTGTCGAAGACAGGAGAAACAGTGCGAGGGCGAATCAGAGAATCAATTTAGAGATTCCGGTTCTAAGTCTCTTTAGAATGTCTTCTTCAAGAAGAATCTGGCAGGATTCATCTCCGCATTTTATTATGGCTGCATTCATCGGCCCGCCATAGATGTCCATATTCATAAATTGTCCGGCTTTGTGAATAAGGTAGATGGCAAGATTTGTGGCCTCTTCGATGTTCATCTGAGGGGAATACATCGTTTGGGCTTGAAAGCGGAACGAAGACGAATGGCCTGTCCCAAGGAAGCTAAAGTCATCGGCGACCCGAAGTGCGCTTCCGTCGAATTGAAATAGCGCCGGGGCCTCACAAAAAGCGGCTCTGCCGATGAGCAGTTGCAAGTCCATGTTTGAATTGCGTCTGCTCATATCAGCCAGAACTTCATCCGCGGCAAGATATAGCAGGTCGCTTGGTATTTCCGCATGGCCGATCTTGTTTCTTATTTCTTTGCGGAATTTTCTGGCGAGACTGGGCAGTCCTGAATAAGCCAGAACGATGGATTGATGTTCTTCAACCTCTACAGTAATCGTACGCTCATGGGATTTGGACGCGCTTGTATTGGGCACTTGCTGATCGGCACACAGTACAATGCCATCTCTGCATCGGAAACCCATCACGGTTGGCATAGACGGCAGACTCCATTACGAATAATGAATATAAATCCAATCGCGCGAAATACAACGAGGAAATCGAGTACTGATAGTACCGAATTTATGTCAAACAAAGCGGCATTACCAAGAATCTGCGGAAAAGTCCAAATCGCACACTCTTGTTGCACTCGCTTGGTTCGCTTGGGCCCTGTGGTTGCCGTCAAGGGTGAGGCATATCTCGTGACAACCCCCTTTTTCTTTTATAGAACGGGGCCACTGAAATGGATCCCACGCGGCCGCGATCCGAGGTTGACACGAGGCAGGCAGACGGTGTATCGCTTTGATGAAAATTAAGTCGAAATTGGTTGGGTTTTGTTTGCGGAGGCTTCCAATCGAGGCGACTCACACGAATCGATTTCCAGGAGGATGGAATGCAGAAGAAGAGTCAAAGCAAGACCGGAGTTGGCCGGCGTGATTTCCTATCTGGATCCAGCCTTTTGCTGACGGGCGCTTTGCTGGGCGCATCGGAAGAAACGGAAGCAACGGAAGAGCAGACGCGGATCCCACCGTCCACGACTCCTCAGGACAAAGAAAGTCTGTTCGCGGATATTGTGGCCGCGAATCGGATTTTGGCCGATCAAGGAGTAGTGGATGGCTACGGGCATGTCAGCGCGCGGCATCCAACCAACCCGGATCATTTTTACATCTCGCGTTGGCTGGCGCCTGACCTGGTCACGGAAAGCGACATCGTGGAATTGGACCTGGATTGCGTTCCGGTGACGGGAGACAAAAGGAGGCTCTATAGCGAACGCTTTATTCACAGCGAGATTTACAAAGTGCGGCCCGACGTTAAATCGATCGTTCATACGCACGCGCCTACTGTTGTGTTGATGGGAGTTTGCGGAGAACCACTGGTTCCCATTTACCACATGACTGGTTTCATCGGGGCGGGGCTGCCGATCTTTGATATTCGCAAATCATTTGGAATGACGAGCATGTTGATTACAGATGCGGCTCGCGGCAAGGCTCTGGCAGAAACACTCGGAAATCACGCTGGGGCGCTTATGAGGGGGCATGGCGGAATCACCGTGGGAACCAATTTGTCCCATTCGGTCGGACGCAGCGTTTATCTGAAAATTGATGCGGAGATGCAACTCCAGGTGCTGGGCAGGAAGATCGAGTCTCTTTCCCCCGAAGAGGCGCGCCTGGCGGAAGCCGGAAATCAGGACTTTCCGAAAGACTGGGACCTCTGGAAACGGCAGGTTATGGCCAAGCGGTAAGAAGTTTCGCAACGCGGCGGAGACAATTTATTCAAACCAAGTCAGGACGGCGGAGGGGACAGTGCCGCTCTGGCACTTCCTGCCAGTTGAGTAACACCACGGAGTGCTGATCCTTGTCGCGCGCCGCCAGCCCAGAGTACACTCACTGCGCGGGAAACGCGGAGGTGAGTGATGGCTCGAATCGTGCGTTGCGGGTTGATTCAAGCGCAATGTGAGTGGTCACCCGAGAAATTTTCGCTTGGGCAGATCAAGGAAAAAATGATCGCCAAGCATGAGAAGCTGATTGCCGCCGCGGCGAAAAGCAAAGTGCAGATCCTCGGGCTGCAGGAACTTTTCTACGGACCGTACTTCTGCGCGGAGCAACAAAACAAGTGGTTCGAGCTGACCGAGCCGGTGCCCGGCGGCCCGACGCTGGCACGGATGCAAAAGCTTGCCAAGAAATACAACATGGTTCTGGTCGTGCCCGTGTATGAAGTCGAAATGCCGGGCGTCTATTTCAACACAGCCGCTGTGTTCGACGCCGACGGAAAGTATCTAGGAAAATACCGCAAGCATCACATTCCGCACTGCCATCCGGGGTTCTGGGAGAAATTCTATTTCACACCTGGCAATGCGGGCTATCCGGTTTTTGAAACGCGATACGCTCGCGTGGGCGTATATATATGCTACGACCGGCATTTCCCCGAAGGCGCAAGAATCCTGGGACTCAACGGCGCGGAGGTCGTATTCAATCCCTCCGCCACGGTGGCGGGACTTTCCGAATATCTATGGGAACTCGAGCAGCCCGCGCACGCAGTAGCCAACGGTTATTTCGTTGGCGCGTCCAATCGCGTGGGGACGGAAAAGCCCTGGCAGATCGGCGAATTTTACGGCAAGAGCTATTTCTGCAATCCTCGCGGCAAGATTGTCGCGCAGGCCAGCCGGGACAAGGATGAACTGGTCGTTGCGGACCTGAACCTCGATGAAATCCAAGAGGTGCGCACGACATGGCAGTTTTACCGCGACCGCCGGCCGGAAACTTATGGCGAAATTGTGCGCACGAAAGCCGCCGGGACCGCGCAGGCGGCAGACTAGGAGGGAGAATCCACAGATGCACACAGATGAACACTGATGAAGAAAAAGAATGAAACAAGACGAGAGACCATCTGGTGAACGCCTTTCAGATATATTATTTCGGTCCGGTTTTTCTCTCTTTTTCCGATTTTTATCCGTGTTCATCTGCGTGCATCCGTGGATAAGGGAATTGCCATGACGATGCAGCCAAAACAAACGACGCGTAGCGAAGAGGTCATTCGGAAGCACAAGGAATATCTTTGGCCTGCGGTCACAAATTTCTACCAGCAGCCGCTGGTGGCCGATCGTGGGTCAATGCAGTACGTCTGGGACGTCGAGGGACGCAAATACCTGGATTTTTTCGGCGGAATCCTGACAGTGTCCGTGGGACACGCAAATCCCAAGATTACGGGCCCCGTCAAGGCGCAGGTCGACCGGCTGCAACATCTTTCGACTCTCTACCCGAACGAAGCGATTGTAGCGCTCGCGGAAAAGGTCGCGCAGATCACGCCGGGCGCGCTGCGATCGAGCTTTTTCACCAGCTCCGGCACGGAAGCGAACGAGGCCGCGATCTTGCTGGCGCGGATGGCGACTGGGTGTTACGACGTGGTGGCCCTCAGGCACGCTTATTCCGGCGGATCGTCATTGACCAAGAGCGTGACGGCGCAGTCGCCTTGGCGTAAATCCGGGATCATCAGCGTTGGCATCGCGCATGCCATCAATCCGTACTGCTACCGCTGCCCCTTGGGGTTGAAGTATCCCGATTGCGAAGTCGCTTGCGCCAAGGACGTCGAAAACCTGATCCAGACTGGCACGAGCGGCCAGATCGCAGCATTCATCGCCGAACCGATTCAGGGAGTGGGAGGCTTCATCACACCTCCGCCCGAATACTTCAAGATTGTCTTTAAGGCAGTGAAAAAGTATGGCGGGTTGTTTATCTCTGATGAGGTTCAGACGGGATTCGGGCGAACCGGCAAGAAGTGGTTTGGGATCGAACACTGGGAGGTGACGCCTGACATCATGACCTGCGCGAAGGGGATGGCCAACGGCGCACCTATCGGCGCGACCATCACCACGAAGGAACTCGCGGCTTCGTTTCAAGGGTTGACGATCTCCACGTTCGGCGGCAATCCCGTGACCTCGGTAGCGGCCAAGGCAACGATCGAATTCATCGAAGAAGAAAAGCTTCTGGAGAATGCCGACACGGTCGGCGCCTACTTCCGAGGCAGGCTGGACGAGCTCCAGCAGAAATACTCCGTCATTGGCGACGTGCGCGGCAAAGGCCTAATGCTGGCTCTTGAACTGGTGAAGGACCGCCAGACCAAGGAGCCCGCGCCCGAGGCAGCCGCGCAATTGCTCGAGCGCACGCGCGATAATGGCCTTCTAATCGGCAAAGGCGGCCTTTACAGCAACGTCATCCGTCTTTCACCCATGCTGAACATCGCCAAACCTGATGTGGACGAAGCGATTCGTCTGCTGGACAGGTCACTCGGGGAAGTACGGCCTTAGAACGTCCTTAACCCTGCTGAATGCCTCTCAGGGCTCGCGCAGCCTTTTCCCCCTGTCTTTTTGTCGCCCGGCGCTGACTGGGCTCCCTAATAGGAAACCAGCTCGTTCTTACCGCATATTGGGACTAGGACAGGTTCCTTTTTGGCATCCTGGCCACCAATTTTTGTCCCAGAACGGACCTGGTACTGGTACCTTAAATCAAGATTTGGTTTACCCTGGGCTGAAATCTGGCGATGCTGTTGGGTACAGGCCGTGGGATCCGCCTTGGCAATTCTGAGGGTACGATGAAAAAGAAAAAACTGGGAGAGGTCCTGCGCGACCGGGGAAAAATCACGCCGGAAGCCCTCCTCACGGCGATCGCCGAACAACAGGGAAAGGTGATCCACCTCGGTGAATTAATGCTCGAGCGTGGGTTGGTCGACAAGGATGATCTGGCGGCCGCGCTTGAAGAAGTATCGCACGTGCCCTATCTGGACTGCTCGGCAATCGTGCCCGATTCAGAGGCCATTAAGCTGGTCCAACGAACAACAGCGGAACGCTGCTGTGCTCTCCCGGTCCGAATCGAGCACAGACGTTTGATCGTTGCAATGGCTGCGCCCCAAGACTTGGCATTGCTAGATCAACTGCGTTTTTCGACCGGGCTGGAAATTTCACCGCGTCTTGCATTCCGCACCGAGGTTCAGAAAGCGATCGCCAGATTTTACGCTGGCGAGGAAGGGCTGCCCGATTCCAAGATCGGCTCCCGCAACCACGAAAACGTGCGCATCGAAGAAATTGAGTTCTTCTCTACCAGCTCCCGTCAGTCCAATCAAGAAGCCATTCAAGAAGCGCAGGCCGATCTGCGGCAAAGAAAAACGCCGGCGGTACGGCTGGTCTCGGAAATCATTCAAATTGCGATGGCCAAACACGCCAGCGATATTCATATCGAACCGCGAGCCGCGGAGACTGCTGTGCGGATTCGCGTGGACGGTGTGCTGCGGGACCTTCAGTCCATCCCGCGAAACATACAAACATCGCTGATCTCGCGTATCAAGATTCTATCCGACATGGACATCTCCGAGCGCCGGACCCCCCAGGATGGACGTTTCATGGTTTCCATTGGGTCGCGGCAGATCGACCTTAGAGTTTCTTCTCTTCCTACCCAGTACGGCGAGAAGGTGGTGATTCGACTCCTGGAGACAAGCGCGCCGTTGAGCTCGTTCGCCGATCTGGGAATCCCGGGTGATGTTTCTGGATATCTCTCGGACCTGTTGGCCCTGCCCCAGGGCATGATCCTGGTGACCGGCCCGACGGGCTCGGGAAAGAGCACAACTCTCTACGGTTCTCTTCATAAACTGCGCAAGCCATCCGTCAATATTGTCACGGTTGAGGACCCCGTCGAGTACGTCCTCCCCGGCATCAATCAGTGCCATGTTAATACCAAGGCCGGAATGACGTTTGCGGGTTGCCTGCGATCCATACTCAGGCAAGATCCTAACGTCATCATGGTGGGCGAGATTCGCGATAGAGAAACGGCAGAAATTGCCATGAAAGCGGCGCAAACAGGCCACCTGGTGCTCTCAACCCTGCACACCAACGATGCCGTTTCTGCGATCGTTCGGTTGCTCGACCTCGGGATTCCGGGTTTCTTGATCAGTTCATCCGTCACGGGGATTTTAGCGCAGCGTCTGGTCCGAAAGCTGTGCACCTGTCACACCATAGAAACAGCGACTCCAGAATTCCAGGCGCGCATAGTGCAGGCAGGAAGACTCAAGCCCCCCATGTCCATGGCCGTGCCCATCGGCTGCGAAAAATGCGACCAAACAGGCTACAAAGGCCGAATTGGAATATACGAAATGCTTCGCTTCGAGGATTCAATCCGCGGAACTATCCGCACGAGCGGAAATATGGAGCAGGTTCGTGAAACCGCTCGATCGAACGGAATGCGCTCGATGCAGGAAGACGCGATGGATAAACTGCGCCAAGGACTGACAACTCTCGAAGAAATCCTTCGAGTCGTGCCCGTTGAGAGCGTGTCTTACGCTGAGTGTACGAAGTGCAACCAGCACATCCTCCCCTCATTCAGATTTTGTCCCTATTGCGGAACACGTTGCACGCTAGATTCTCAGACCCGGCACACGCGGCCGCGGGACTCAGTAGCCGAAGGAGTTCTTCAGTCATGAAGGAAGCAAATCGCAAGACGAATGTCGCTATCAGGCAAGATGTCCGCTACCCCCAGCTGTGTGAACTATCGATGAATTACGAGGGCGCTACCGAAGATGTTTCCGTTCGGCCGCCGGATCTGAGCCCGCACGGTATGTTCATCAATACGAGGTCGGACTACCCCGAAGGCGCGGTCCTCAAGCTGCGCTTCCGATTGTCGCGTACGGGTGTCCTGGTCCAAACTCGTTGTGAGGTACGCTATTGCCTTAAAGGTGTAGGGATTGGTGTCGAGTTTGTTGACGTTACTCCTGAAATTACGCGGGCCATTGAAGAAGAAATATCCACTCAGCTGACTAGCAAATAGCAAGCTGACTCATTATCGTCTTGGCGGCTTCTTTGTTTCTCCCTCCTACTGCTCGCCGTGCCGGAACCGATGGCGTCGCCTTGCGGTGGTCAGTAATTTGGCCCGCGATTCAATTCCCTCGCTGCACACCGTATGCTTTGAGTTGCGTCACGTTGAGGTTCCCCAATCACAGGGACCGCTTGACGTTTCCTGCCGGAGGATTCACCATTCAAGCTGTCTAGGGCGGCGGAATACGATGCGCTGAACCAAAAGACGTCTATTAAGACACGATGTCAACAACACCCAGCCTTTTTCCAGAGACCGAGAAGGAAATCTTTTTCGACATCGAAACTTTTCGGCTTTCTCACGAAGTCGAAGGCGGCTGGTCCAAAATCGCGCAATTCGGTCTTGCGGTCGCGGTGACATGGGACCCGCAAAAACACTTTCGGCGCTGGTTTGAGCCGGAGGTGAAGGCGCTTATTTTTGAACTGGCCCGTTTTGCGCGTATCGTTTCATTCGACGGGGACCGAGTCGATTTCGAAGTCCTTCGCGGTTACCACTCGGTCGTCAATCTAGTTCCGAAATCATTCGATCTTCTGGCCGACATCCAGCGCAGGATTGGATTTCGCATCCAGCTTGACGAGCTCGCGCGAGAAACGCTGGGACATCAAAAGATCGACGACGGCCTGGAGATCGTTCAGTGGTGGCGCGAGGGCCGCAAAGAAGAAGTCTGCAAATATTGTGAAAACAACGTGCAACTGCTGCTGGACCTGGTGGAGTTTGGCAGGAGCAAGAAGTACGTCATCGTGAATAAGCGCCAGTTGCCCGTGGACTGGCTTTGAAGCTTGACGCCGGGGATAAAGCTTGATGCACGCAAATAAACTGGGCGGATTCGCAGCTCTCCTCCTCATGCTCACTATCTTTCCGCATGCCGCCGAAAAGGTCACCTGGAAACCCATTACGGATGCGGTTCTCCGAATCGACGACCGCGCGCCAAAGCAATGGAGTCTTTACCACGCCGGGAAAAAATACGATCCACTGTTGTTGCAGCTCGGTCTGCGCGTGTTGGTGATCTACGTGCACAACCAGGCGGTGTACGAGATTCCGCCTTCACAGTTCGAGCACAAGGGTGAGGACTTGCTCTGGCGCGAAGCTGACAAACCGGAGAAACCTCTTGCAACCTCTGACTGGAGTACCCGCGATATCGGTTCGGCGTGGCGCGTTCGAGTGAAACTCGCCGAGGAAGGCCGCCTGGTCGATATCCAGATTCCCCAAATGCCCGATTTACGCGGCCTCTACTGACGGATGACCGCGCCCGACCAGCCCGGCCAAGGCGGCATCCACTCCGGCGTGCTGGACGATGAGACGGTACGTTCGAGCTCACTTTATAACGAAGACCTAGCGCCAATCCCGGCATCGCGCCGGAGCTGGGGTACGTATAACTATGCCGCCTTGTGGATCGCGATGAGCGTCAATATTCCCACATATATGCTGGCAAGCGGCATGATTGCGGGTGGGATGAGCTGGCGCCAGGCCATCTTCACCGTGTTCCTGGGAAATGTCCTCGTGCTCGCACCGATGCTTCTTAACGCGCACGCGGGTGCGAAATACGGAATTCCCTTCCCGGTTTTCGCGCGAGCTTCGTTCGGAGTGCTGGGCGCGAATGTTCCAGCCATTCTGCGTGCTCTTGTGGCGTGCGGGTGGTTCGGCATCAATGCGTGGATCGGCGGCGCCGCCATAAATGTGATGGCCACGGTTTTAGTTCCCTCGTGGCGGACGTACTCCCCCGGTGTGTGGATTTGTTTTGGTGGCTTTTGGCTGCTGCACGTCATCGTGATCATGCGAGGCATCCGGACGCTCAGGTTTTTGCAAGGTATGACCGCACCCTTTCTATTGCTCATCGGGGTAGCGCTGCTCGCGTGGGCCGTTGTGAAAGCGGGTGGCTTGGGTCCAATGCTGGCGGCGCCGTCCAAGTTCCAGACGTTCGGAGAATTTTTCCGATTCTTCGTTCCATCGCTGACAAGCGTTGTGGGATTTTGGGCGACCGTGGCCTTGAATATTCCGGATTTCACGCGCTATGCGCGAAGCCAGCGCGCGCAAGTGGCTGGCCAAGTACTGGGCTTGCCGACCACGATGACGCTTTATTCGTTCATTGGTGTTGCTGTCACGTCTGCAACCGCAATTATTTTCGGGCAGACGATCTGGGATCCTGTCCAGGTTCTCGCGCGCCTGGGAAACCCAATTGCCGTCATCATCGCGATGGCAGCGTTGTTGCTCGCGACTTTGAACGTCAACGTCGCGGCAAACCTGGTTTCACCGTCGAATGATTTCTCCAATCTCTCGCCGCGGCTGATCAGTTTTCGAACGGGAGGACTGATTACGTGCGTGGTTGGGGGCATTATATTCCAACCATGGAAACTGCTCGCGAACTACAGCAGCTACATTTTCGGATGGCTCCTGGGTTATTCGGGTTTTCTCGGACCGATCGCGGGCGTGATGATTTGCGACTACTTTGTGGTGCGGAAGAAGATTCTTCTTGTCGAGGACTTGTACCTGCGGCACGGGTTTTATGAATTTTCAGATGGGATCAACTGGCGGGCAATGGCGGCGCTCGCGGCGGGAGCGGGATTGGCGTTTATCGGGCTTGTTGTGCCATCGTTGCGCGTGCTTTACGACTACGCCTGGTTCGTGGGTTTCGGGATGAGTTTCGCCGTGTACTGGGTACTCATGCGCGCGCCACAAGACGAGAAGTCACACTAAGCCTGGTGTGTGGTCCCACACAGTTTGCAACGACGAGGGCTACGCACGATGGCGGCATCGCGCGGAAAAATGAGACCCAGGGCCCAATCCCCTGCCACCTGCACCTGCTTTTTCAAGCCTACCAGTTTGTATAGGTGCACCGCATTCCAGAACAGCCATGCAAAATATCCGCTGACCTGGATGCCGGCGATGTTGACGACGGCATAGTTCATCCCGAGCGAGACCAACATGCCTTGCGATTTGTAATCAAAGCTCTCGAGCGAGCCGCCACGCCACAGATGCCGGACGTTGCGTGCGGCGATGCGCCCCTGTTGAATTGCGGCCGGCGCGACGCGCGGTGTCTCGGGGGCAGTAACCGTCGCGGCGGAATCTCCCACCACGAAGATCTCGGGATGCCCTTCCAGTTGAAGGTGCGCATTCACGACAGCGCGTCCGATGCGATCGTGCGGCCCCGGCAACGATTCGATCAGTTCGGCGGCGCGAACGCCAGCGGTCCAGATGACCGTATCGGCTGCGATGGTTTCGTTGCTATTAATTTCCACTGCGCTTTCAAGCACACGCGTGACTCGCGTGGACGTGCGCACCTCGATTCCGGAAACGTCCAGCCGCTTGCGCCCGTGCTCGGCAAGCTTCGGTCCGATTCCCCGGAGAATGTCCGGGGCCGCTTCCAGCACGAGCAGGCGAATCTCAGAAGCCTGGATTCCGCGATACACGCGCGTGACATAGCGAAACATGAAGTCGTGCATTTCCGTGATGAGTTCTATTCCTGTGTATCCTCCGCCGACCACGACGAATGTGAGCATCGAACGGCGTTCTTGCGGGTCCGCGGTATGATCGGCGTGCTCGCACAGGTCGATGATGCGGTCGCGCAACTCCACTGCGTTCTGGAGAGACTTGTAATCCCAGCTATTTTCCCGCGCTCCCGGAATATTAAAATAATCCGTGCGTGCGCCCGGAGCGAGGACCAGCGCATCGTACTCGATCGGCCCTGAATCAAGAACCAGGCGGCGGTTGGCGGGATCCACGGCGCGCACCATGTCGCGCCGAAACCGGAATCCGCGCTTCCCGCGAATTTCGCGAACGGCCTGCACGATATGGCGAGGGTCCGTAAAACTTGACGCGATTTGGGGAAGTAGCGGCGTGAACAACAGATAATTCTGATCGCTGATGAGAACGATTTCGACGCCGGGATCGCCGCGGAACATCCGATCGAGATCGACCGTCGCCTCGAGTCCGCCAAAACCTGCACCCACCACGACGACGCGTTTCATGACTCGACCAATCTAGCACAGGTACAACGCGCGAACGATTACGACGCCAGCCCGGCCCCGGGATTGGACGCGAGCCGTTTTGCGCG